>MRWG01001270.1_pt1 | contig 17237 bp, 20 predicted proteins | sample 1013341 | NCBI WGS metagenome assembly MRWG01 (sample SAMN06117577, study PRJNA244670) | biofilm metagenome | biome: Water; feature: Cathode Biofilm; material: Biofilm; isolation source: microbial consortium enriched at the cathode of a solar microbial fuel cell | place: USA: District of Columbia ... | reverse complement strand
GTTCCACGGCCGGGTGAAAGCCCTGGCAGATGCCGCCCGTGAGGGCGGCCTGAAGTTCTAGGAGTCCGATATGGCAGACGAACAGGGCAGAGGTCGCGGCCGCGGACGCGGACGCCGGGATGACCGCCAGGAAGAGCAGAGCGAGATTGTCGACAAGCTGGTTGGGATCAACCGCGTCGCCAAGACCGTGAAGGGCGGCAAGAATTTCGGTTTCGCCGCGCTCGTCGTGGTGGGTGACCAGAAGGGCCGCGCCGGCTTCGGCAAGGGCAAGGCCCGCGAAGTGCCGGAAGCGATCCGCAAGGCGACCGAAGATGCCAAGCGCAACATGGTCCGCGTGCCGCTGCGCGAAGGCCGTACGCTGCACCATGACGGCAAGGGCCGCTGGGGTGCCGGCAAGGTCATCCTGCGCGCAGCGCCTCCCGGTACCGGCGTGATCGCCGGTGGCCCGATGCGCGCCGTTATGGAAGTGCTCGGCATCCAGGACGTTGTCGGCAAGTCGACCGGTTCGTCGAACCCGTACAACATGGTTCGCGCAACCTTCCAGGCGCTCAAGGAGCAGGCGAGCCCGCGTTCCGTCGCTTCCAAGCGTGGCCTGAAGGTTCAGGATATCGTTGGCCGCCGCACCGATGGCGCCTCCGAAACCGGCATTTCCGAAACCGCCTGATTTTAGTGAAAGGAACTGATGATGGCGAAGAAGACAGCAGACACGATCAAGCTGCGCCAGACCGGTAGCCCGATCCGCCGCAAGCCGGCCCAGCGCGCAACGCTGGTCGGTCTCGGCCTGAACAAGATTGGCCGCGAAAGCGAGCTGAACGACACCCCGGCCGTGCGTGGCATGATCGCCAAGGTGTCCCACCTTATTGAAGTCGTAGAAGAGTAGGCGTATAGGGGCGACCCTTTCAACGCCAGTCAGGAATAGAGCGATGAAACTCAACGAACTCTCTCCCAATGCGGGCTCGACGCAGAACCGTCACCGCGTTGGCCGTGGCGTCGGCTCCGGCAAGGGCAAGACTGGCGGCCGCGGTGTCAAAGGTCAGAAGGCACGTTCGGGCGTCGCCCTGAACGGGTTCGAAGGCGGCCAAATGCCGGTCTACATGCGTCTGCCGAAGCGCGGCTTTAACGCGCTGAACTCGAAGAACCACGCCTGGGTCAATCTCGGCCGTCTCACCAAGGCGATCGAAGCCGGCAAGCTGAAGGCCGACGACATCACCGAAGAGACGCTGGTTGCGTCCGGCGTTGTCCGCCGCGTCAAGGACGGTATCCGCCTCCTCGCCAAGGGTGAAGCGCCAAAGAAGGCGAACATCACGGTGACCGGTGCCAGCAAGGCTGCGGTCGAAGCGATCGAGAAGGCCGGTGGAAAGGTGACGCTGACGGGACCCGCAGCTGCTGAAAAAGCAGAGTAAGTCGCGGCTTTTTCGTCTACACACCTTCACAAATAGCATTTCGCCGCCAATGTTGGCGGCGATTTCTTTTCCGGGAGGAGGGTCTCTTGGCCACAGCCGCTGAACAAATGGCGCGAAACATGAATTTCGGCACCTTCGCCAAGGCGAAGGACCTTCAGGCCCGAATTCTCTTCACGCTGTTCATTCTCGTTCTTTATCGCCTCGGCACGTTCATTCCTGTGCCTGGCCTCGACGCGGAAGCGTTCTCGCAATACTTCCAGCAACAGTCCGGCGGCATGCTGGGCAGCCTGAACATGTTCGCCGGCGGCGCCGTCGAGCGGATGAGTGTGTTCGCGCTGAACGTGATGCCTTACATCACCGCATCCATCATCGTTCAGATGATGACCAGCGCGGTGCCTTCGCTTGAGAAGCTCAAGAAGGAAGGGGAAGCTGGGCGCAAGCAGATCAACCAGTATACCCGCTACCTGACCGTCGGCTTCGCCTTCTTCCAGGGCTTTGGCATTTCGATGGGGCTTGCCAACTTCGCCCATGAGGGGCTCGCGCCCTGGTTCTTCGTCCTGACCTGTGTGACGACCTTTGTCGGCGGCACCATGTTCCTGATGTGGATGGGTGAGCAGATCACCGCCCGCGGCATCGGTAACGGTATTTCGCTGATCATCTTCGCCGGCATTATTGCGGAGATGCCGAAGGCGATCTTCAACCTGTTTGCCGGTGGCCGCGAGCAGGGGATCAATGTTGTCTTCGTGCTCGCCATCGTGCTGCTCGTCGTGGCGATCCTTCTGTTCATCGTCTTTATCGAACGTTCGCAGCGCCGGATCCTGATCCAGTATCCCAAGCGTCAGGTCGGCAACCAGATGCAGCAAGGGCAGTCTTCCTTCCTGCCGCTGAAGATCAACACATCCGGCGTCATCCCGCCGATCTTTGCGATCGCCATCCTGATGCTTCCGCTGACAGCGGTCGGCCTCGGCGGTGGCAGCACAGTGGATCCGCAGGGTGGCGTGACCGATCCGGGCATCCTGCAATGGCTGGCGCTCCACTTCTCGCCGGGCAGCTGGACCTACATCATCACCTACGGTGTCCTGGTCGCGTTCTTCTGCTTCTTCTACACCTCCATCATGTTCAATCCGGAGGAGACGGCGGACAATCTGCGCAAGTATGGCGGCTTCGTTCCGGGGATTCGTCCGGGCAAGAATACGGCGGCCTATCTCGACTATGTCCTGTCCCGCCTGACGACGATCGGCGCTGTCTATCTCGTCTTTGTCTGTCTCTTGCCTGAAATTCTGAGACGTTACGTACCGGAAATCCCCTTTTACATCGGTGGCACATCGCTTCTAATCGTTGTATCCGTTACGATGGATACAGTGACACAGATCCAGTCCCAGCTGATCGCTCATCAGTATGAAGGGCTGATCAAGAAATCGCGGCTGGGAGGCAAGCGTAGACGATGAACCTGATTTTGTTCGGTCCACCGGCGGCCGGTAAGGGCACGCAGGCCAAGCGGCTTGTCGAGCAGCGCGGCTATGTTCAGCTTTCAACCGGGGACATGCTGCGTGCAGCGCGCGCTTCGGGTTCGGAGCTGGGAAACCGCGTGGCCAGGATCATGGATGAGGGCGGCCTCGTTTCGGACGAGATCGTCATCGACCTGATCGACGAGCAGCTGGAGACGAACAAGTCGGCGGCGGGATTCATCTTCGATGGTTTCCCGCGCACGGTCGGCCAGGCCAAGGCCCTCGACGATCTGCTTGAAAAGCGCGGCTCGAAAGTGGATTGCGTGATCCGTCTGGTCGTCGACGAAACACAGCTGATGGAGCGCGTGACCAAGCGTTTCGCAGAGCAGGGCCGCAAGGACGACAATCCCGAAACCTTCGCGGCGCGGCTCGAGAAATACAACATGGACACCGCCCCGCTGCTGCCGTTCTACGCAGAGCGCGGAATCCTCCGCGAAGTCGACGGAATGGCGAGTATTGAAGAGGTAACAGAAGGCGTCGAACAGGCGCTGAAACAGACCGCATAAAGCCGCAATTCACCAGTTGACGCGGCGATTTGCACGTCTATAACGACGCACTTCGTTAAGAGGTCGGGTTCGCGCGCGCGAGACGTTGGGTTTCGTTTCGCGCCGAGCCCGCTTTCGGCAGTTCAGGAGAGAGGCCCGTGGCCCGTATAGCAGGCGTAAACATTCCGACGAACAAGCGTGTGGAAATCGCGCTTCGTTACATTCACGGCATTGGCCCGGCCAAAGCCCGCGAAATCACCGAGAAGATCGGCATCGAGCCGGCACGCCGCGTGTCGGATCTGACCGATGCGGAAGTGATCCAGATTCGCGAAACGATCGATGCTGACTACATGGTCGAGGGCGACCTCCGTCGTGAAGTTTCGATGAACATCAAGCGCCTGATGGACCTGGGCTGCTATCGTGGCCTTCGCCACCGCAAGCGCCTTCCGGTTCGTGGCCAACGGACCCACACCAATGCCCGCACCCGCAAGGGCCCAGCAAAGCCGATTGCTGGTAAGAAGAAGTAGGATCAGACCGAATGGCTCGTGATACGACCCGCGTTCGCCGCCGTGCCCGCAAGAACATCTCCTCAGGTGTTGTGCATGTGACGTCGAGCTTCAACAATACAATGGTGACCATTACCGACGCGCAGGGAAATGCGATTTCCTGGTCGTCCGCCGGCACGATGGGCTTCAAGGGATCGCGCAAGTCGACCCCTTATGCGGCCCAGGTCGCTGCTGAAGATGCCGCCAAGAAGGCGCAGGAGCATGGTCTCCAGACTGTCGAAGTAAATGTCCGTGGCCCGGGTTCCGGCCGTGAGAGCGCCCTGCGCGCACTTCAGGCTGCTGGCCTGACGATCACGTCCATCCGTGACACCACCCCGATTCCGCACAATGGATGCCGCCCGCCCAAACGCCGCCGCGTCTAGGCAGCCCGCGACTTCCATCAATTCAGCAAGGAGGCCTTGAATGGCCGATACCGCGACCAGTGTGAATGACCGTAACTGGAAAGAACTGATCCGCCCGAACCGTCCGAAGGTCGAGGCGGGCCGGGACCCGCGCCGTCATGCGAAGCTCGTGATCGAGCCGCTTGAGCGCGGTTTTGGTACGACTCTCGGTAACGCGCTCCGCCGCGTGCTCCTGTCCTCGCTTCAGGGCGCTGCCATCACGGGCGTGTCCATTGACGGCGTTGTGCACGAATTCTCGTCCATCCCGGGCGTTCGCGAAGACGTGACCACCATCGTCCTCAACCTCAAGCAGGTCGCCATCGACATGGTTTCGGATACGCCGAAGCGCATGATCCTGAAGGCTGACGGCAAGGGCGAGGTGAAGGCCGGCCAGATCGAGACCTCGGGCGACGTGAAGATCCTCAACCCGGATCTCGTCATCTGCACGCTCGACGACGGCGCTTCGGTCCGCATGGAATTCACCGTTGCGACCGGCAAGGGCTACGTCCCGGCCGACCAGAGCCGTCCGGAAGATGCCCCGATCGGCTTCATCCCGGTCGATGCCATCTACTCGCCGGTTCGCCGCGTAGGCTACACGGTCGAAGACACGCGTGAAGGCACCGTGCTCGACTATGACAAGCTCACGCTGACGGTTGAGACCGACGGTTCGATCACGCCGGAAGACGCCGTGGCCTATGCCGCGCGCATCCTCCAGGACCAGCTTCAGCTCTTCATCACCTTCGACGAGCCAGAAACCGAAACGACGTCCTCGAGCGAGGAAACCGATCTCGGCTTCAACCCGGTACTTCTCAAGAAGGTCGACGAGCTCGAACTGTCTGTTCGTTCGGCGAACTGCCTGAAGAACGACAACATTGTTTACATTGGTGACCTGATCCAGAAGTCCGAGGCGGAAATGCTCCGTACCCCGAACTTCGGCCGCAAGTCGCTGAACGAGATCAAGGAAGTGCTCGCTGGCATGGGGCTGCACCTCGGCATGGAAGTGCCGGACTGGCCACCGGAAGACATCGAGGCACTTGCCAAGAAATACGACGACCACCTCTAAAAGTCCGCCCGGGAGGGCGCGCAGGAGACCAAGCAAATGGCCCACGCAATTGCACATCGCAAGCTGAACCGCACCTCATCGCACCGCAAGGCGATGTTTGCGAACATGGCCGCTTCGCTCATCGAGCACGAGCAGATCGTGACGACCCTTCCGAAGGCGAAGGAGCTGAAGCCGATCATGGACAAGCTCGTCACGCTCGCGAAGAAGGGTGACCTTTCGGCCCGCCGTCAGGCCATTTCTCAAGTCCGCAACAAGGAAGCCGTCCAGAAGCTCTTCGACGTCTTCGGCGAGCGCTACAAGGACCGCAATGGCGGCTACTGCCGTGTCCTGAAGGCTGGCTTCCGTCATGGCGACAATGCGCCGGTTGCCGTCATCGAGCTGGTTGACCGCGACGAAGACGCCAAGGGCGCAAAGGACCGCGCTCGCCACGAGGCCGAACTCGAGGCGATGGACGAGTAGGTTTCTCGAAGCAAATTAAGATCAGAAAGCCCCGTCAGTGACCTGGCGGGGCTTTTTTACAGCCCCAGCTGACCCTTGCTGAGGATGTTGCGCTGGATTTCGTTTGAGCCGGCATAGATGGAGCCGGCGCGGTCATTGAGGTATTTGGCCGCGACGGTGACGAGGCTGTCCGGGCCGACAAGACCCTGGTTCGAGCTGTGGTGCGTCACGACCGGGCCGCCCGGGCTGGTATGTTCCGGCTGGAAGGGTTCGACATGGGCGCCGGCAATATCGAGCGCGATTTCGGTGACATGCTGGCTGAGTTCGGTGCCCTTGATCTTCATCATCGAGGCCTTGAGGCCGGGTGTCCCGCCGCCGGCCAGTTCCGACATCATCATCAGCTCTGCCGCCTCCAGGGCACCGGCCTCGATCTCCGCCGCGCTGATCCGGGCATTGAGGGCGGCATCCAGTCGGCCGAGCTCTTTCGCGACACGGCGCAGGGCGCCGAGGCGCTGCAAGAGGCGCGGGCCATAGGACGAGCCGCCGCGCTCGAATTCGAGCAGGTATTTTGCGACCGTCCAGCCCTTGTCGACCTCGCCGACAACATTGGCCCTGGGCACGCGCACATCGTCGAAGAAGACGGCGTTCTGGATATGCTCGCCAGACAGCATGATGATCGGATCGACGCGCACGCCCGGCGCTGTCATGTCGATCAGCAGGAAGGTGATGCCCTGCTGCGGCTTGCCCGAGGCATCCGTGCGCACGAGGCAGAACATCATGTTCGCCTCATGGGCATGCGTGGTCCAGATCTTCGAGCCGTTGCAGATGAAGTCGTCACCATCGGCTTCGGCCGACATGGTCAGGGCGGCGAGATCCGAGCCGGCATGCGGCTCTGAATAGCCCTGGCACCAGAAGTCTTCGCCCGACAGGATGCGCGGCAGGTAGTGGGCCTTCTGCGCCTCTGAACCATGGCCGATCAGCGCCGGGCCGCACATGCCGATGCCCATCGGGCTGAGCGGCGGCGCGCCGGCTTTCGCCATCTCGATATCGAAGATGTAGTGCTGGGCGACCGACCAGTCGCAGCCGCCATGCTCGACGGGCCAGGACGGCGCGGCCCAGCCCTTTTCGACAAGGATGGCCTGCCATTCAAGCGCGACGTCCTTCTGGGCATAGACACTGGTCATGCGGCTCGCATACCGCTTCAGGTCCGGCGTCAGGGCTTCACTTAGAAACGTGCGCACTTCGTCGCGAAAGGATTCTTCGGCCGGGCTGAAAGTCAGGTTCATGGCGAGGGTCCTGTTGCTGGATGACGGATCATCTCATGCAGGCGCGGGGCTGCAAGGCGTGACGCTGCGTCCGCTTCTCCCAAGGGAATGCCCGCTCAGGCCCAGTGTCCCCTGAGCTTCTCTGCCAGCTGGTCGGCCTTCTCGACGACAGACCAGTGCCCGGTATCGGCATGACGGTGCAAAGGCACGCCCAGCGCCTCAGTGAACCGTTCGGCGGTTTCAACCGGGACGAACGGGTCGTCATCACCCCAGAACACCATGCCGCGCTGTGGCAGCCGGTCCATGTCCTGTGTCCACTCTTCGGCAGCATTTCGGGCCGACCGGTAGAGCTTCAGGATGGCTTTGCGCATTTCCGGCGTCCAATGAGAGACTTCCTCCCTGGCCAGGGCTTCCGGCATCCCGGCTTCGGTCAGGGCAGCGGCGAGGCGGTTCTTGCCGGTCATCGCCATGAACATTTCGCCCAGGACCGGCGTCTGCCAGATGCGGGCCGTCCGGTGCCATTTGTACTCCGGCTCGGGCAGGGCATTCGCAACCGCCCAGCTGCGCACCAGGTCCGGCCTCAGCCACGCCGCGCGGATGACGAGCAGGGCGCCCCAGTCATGTCCGACCAGGTCGACCTGTCCGCCTTCGGGGCGATGGGCTTCGATTTCGCTGACCAGCCAGTCAGCATAGGCTTCCTTGGTGCAGTCGAATCCCTCTGGAACGGGCGTGGAAAAGCCTGGCAGGGCGGGGCAGTGTGTCATGGCAGGATCAAGCCCGAGTGCCTCGATCAAAGGGGCCCACATGGCAGGCGTGTCAGGTACGCCGTGAACGAAGATTTTCATGTTTTTCTCCTCCCGATCACAATAGCTTACGCTTGGATCCGCCCCGCCTCAAATACATGGCGTCGAGCTTCCCTACAGGAATGCTTGCGCATTCTGCCGCTGTCTTGGCATTGTATCTCCAAAGAATGGAGGTACGGACAATGAAAACAGCAATCACGGAGATGTTCGGGATCGAGCATCCGATTGTTCAGGGCGGCATGCACTATGTTGGTTTTGCGGAGATGGCCGCAGCTGTGTCGAATGCCGGCGGGCTGGGGATCATCACGGCCCTCACACAGAAAACGCCGCAGGACCTCGCCAATGAGATCGCGCGCTGCAAGGACATGACCGACAAACCGTTCGGGGTGAACATCACCTTCCTGCCTTCCACCACACCACCGGATTATCCGGGCATCGTGAAGGCGGTCATCGAAGGCGGCGTGAAAGTGGTCGAGACCGCTGGCAATAATCCGCAGTCTGTCCTGCCGCATCTCAAGGATGCCGGCATCAAGGTGATCCACAAGTGCACGGCCGTCCGGCATGCATTGAAGGCCCAGTCCATTGGCTGCGACGCGGTTTCCGTCGATGGCTTCGAATGCGGCGGCCACCCGGGCGAGGACGATGTGCCGAACATGATCCTCCTGCCACGCGCAGCCGACGAACTGGAAATTCCGTTCGTCTCCTCCGGCGGTCAGGCCGATGGCCGCTCGCTTGTTGCCTCGCTCGCCATGGGCGCTTCGGGCATGAATATGGGCACCCGCTTCATTGCGACGAAGGAGGCCCCGGTCCACCAGAATGTGAAGGACGCGATCGTGGCGGCGAGCGAACTCGACACCCGCCTCGTCATGCGCCCGCTGCGCAACACTGAGCGTGTTCTGAACAATGCCGGCGTTGAGCGCCTGCTCGAGAAGGAGAAGCGGCTCGGCAGCGACATCAAGTTCGAGGACATCATCGAAGAAGTTGCTGGCGTCTATCCGAAGATCATGGTCGAGGGCGATATGGATGCGGGCGCCTGGTCCTGCGGCATGGTCGCTGGTCTCATCCATGATATCCCGACCTGCAAGGAGCTCATCGACCGCATCATGGCCGAAGCGCATGACATCATCGAGAACCGTCTTCGCGGTTTCCTTGGCACGCGCGAGTCTGTACCGGCTGAATAGGCAAAGCCTTGTCAGCAACAGGGAGCTGAAATCCATGACGTCTTATCGAACCGCCGCCTTTCTGGCGGCCGCCATATTTTTACCTGCCGCCTGTACACAGCCAGACCCGGCCGCTCAGGACATCGCGGCCTGCACGGCCATGCTGACCGGCGATGCCGATATCGAGGCCGACCTGTCCGAATACGGTTCCAGCGTCGAAGGCTATTGCGACTGCTATGCCGCAACGCTTGCTGACAAAGGCGAGACGACCCAGGCGACTGTCCGCAAGGTCGTTTCGACGATTGTCGGACTTCGCGAGGATCGAGGCCTCGGCCTTGAAGAGGCCGCCGGGATGATCGAGGAAGAGGTTGAAGGCCGCACGGAAGAGAAGACGGTTGATATCTCGATGGCCGAGTTCGAGATTGCCGGCGAGCTCGTCGACGGCGTTCGGCGTGATCTGCGCGATAATGAGGGTCAGTGTTCGGTTGTCGCCGGAGAGGCTGACTGACCGGCCTCTAATCTGTGATCCGGGCCTCGGCGGTACCAAGGCGGGCGAGCTCATCTGCGCGCTCATTGCCTTCGTCGCCGTCGTGGCCCTTCACCCACCGCCACTCGATGTCGTGGCGCTTGCAGGCCTCGTCCAGTTCCTGCCATAGGTCCTTGTTCTTGACCGGCTTTTTCGAAGCGGTCTTCCAGCCATTGCGTTTCCAGCCGTGAATCCACTTGGTGAGGCCGTCCTTCACATAGACAGAATCCGTATGCAGGCGCACCTTTGAGGGCTTCTTCAACGCGTTCAGCGCTTCGATGGCCGCCATGAGTTCCATGCGGTTATTCGTGGTCTCGGACTTTCCGCCATAGAGTTCCTTGCGGTGATCACCCCACAACAGAACGGCGCCCCAGCCACCCGGTCCGGGATTGCCGCTGCACGCGCCATCAGTCCAGATTTCAATCAGTTTCGACATGGGACGCATCGCTTGCCCCGTTTGCGCCGGGCGTCAAGCCGTCGCATTCGCCTAGAACACATCCGCAGCAGGCAGGCTCAGCTGTTGTTTCGGCCGGACGATGGCGAGGAAAAGCGAGGCGCATAGCAGGCCCGCGGCACAGCCGATGGCCAGCCCGGTCAGCAAGGCGCCCAGGAAGGCGCCCTGATTTTCCGCCGCGACGCCGAAAATGCCTGTCGGCGCTCCAACCAGCAACGCGCCCCAGATGGCGCCCCAGCGGTAGTAGGGCGCATGTCGGAGAATGCCGCGGCGGGGAAACAGTCCGATCGAGAAGAACAGCATCACCCAGGTTACCGGGATGACGATGTAGAACACGACCCAGTTGAAACCCGCCATCATCACGGCCATGAAGGCGCCGCTCATGAAGTTGCTGCGTTCGCTGAATTCCGCGGCTGGCATGCCGAAGGCAGATGTTGCCGAACTGAAGACGAAAGCTGTGATGGCGGCAATGAGGGCGACGGAGATACTGGCGCAGATGCCACAGAGAAAGCAGGCGAGCAGCACCCGCCGGATTTTCGGCTTCTCATCGGTCAGCGCATAATCCCGGTCAGAAACGGATTCGCCCGACCCTATTGCGGCGCCATTCGGTCCGAACTTGGCCATTGCGTCCCTCCAAGGCGGCCAGCATGCCACGCGGCCTGAAGCATGCAAACGGCACAATCGGGCATGCCGAAGGCTCGCGCGTGGCAAGTTTCAGGCGCCGTATCCGTAATCTGACGCTGATACAGCCTTGCGGTGGAAGGCGAGCCGGGCCGAATAGTCGAGCGGGTTCTTCGGGCGGACAAGCGCGTCAGGCGGGGTGTCCGTCCAGTCGACGAGGCGGGTCATGAAGAAGCGCAGGGCCGCCCCGCGGCAGAGCGTCGGCAGGACGTCGCGCTCGGCTGGTTCGAGCGGACGGACCGACTCATAACCGGCAAGCAGGGCCGCGCCCTTGGAGAAGTTGTACTCACTGCCATCCTCGAAGGCCCAGGCATTCAGGCAGACGGCAATGTCATAGGCCAGCGCGTCCGTGCAGGCGAAGTAGAAGTCGATAACACCGGAGAATTCGTCGCCGATGAAGAAGGCATTGTCCGGAAAGAGATCGGCGTGGATTGTCCCGCGCGGCAGGTCCGGGCTCTGGGCGCGGGCCTTGGCGGTGGCGTCCAGATCGCTTTCGATCAGGGCGGACAGCCCGGGCTGAAGGTCTTCGGCTGTTGCGCTTCTGCCTTTCCAGAGAACAGGCCAGCTTGCCGGGCCGAGCGTGTTGCGCCGCTCCAGGGTGAAGTCCTGAAGGGCCTGGTGCATGCGGGCGAGGTTTTCGCCCAGCGCCCGGCACTGAGCGGCATTGGGGCGGTTGGGCGAAAGGCCATCGAGGAAGGACACGATGACAGCCGGGCGCCCTTCAAGTTCGCGCAGGACGACACCGTCCTTGCCCTCGATGGGTTCAGGACAGGGAAAGTCTTTCTTTGCCAGGTGCTGTTTGACCGCCATGAAATAGGGCAGGTCCTTCGGGTCTGCCCGGCGCTCGAACAGGGTCAGGATGAACCGCCCCTTGTCGGTCTCGAGATAGTAGTTCGAGTTCTCGACGCCTTCTGCGATACCCTTGAAGGACACAGCCTTCCCAAGCGAATAATCGCTCAGGAAGGCTGCGAGTTTGTCGTCACTGACGCTGGTATAGACTGCCATGCCTCTCCGCTAGCTGGACTTGATCGTCAAGTCACGCAGCAAGGTCTTGCCAGCGAGAAGATAATGGATGGCAGCCCAGGCATAGAGCGAACAGAAGGCAATGATCGACCAGCGCAGGCCTTCACTGTTTGCGTTCGCGCAAGCGGCGGCCGCTTCGGCCGACAGTTCCGTGGTCACCTTGCAGGCTTCAAGTGTCAGGCCGAGGTCGTTTCCGGCGAGGAACATGCCCTTCAGCGCGGTCGACAGGAATCCGATCAGCGGCGGCCCGAGCCCGTAGCCCAGAAGGTTCACGATGAACAGGGTGATGGCCACCGAGGTCGCCCGCATGCGGCTGTCCACGACCCCGCCAACAATGGCGTACATCGGACCGAGATAGAAATAGTGTAGCGCGGCGGCGGCCATGAGCGGGGGCAGCGCAAGCCAGACGGTCGGGGCCAGGAAACCGACCGCATAGAGCGGTACCGACAGGCCCATCCCCAGCGCCGGCATCCATGACAGCGCCGTTGGATACCGCTTCGCCATCTTGTCCGCCAGGAAGCCCGACATGAAGACACCGAGCGCTGCCATCAGGCCAATGATCACGCCGAACAGGACAGCGGCTGTCTGAAGATCCAGTCCGTGCGTGCGCACGAGGAAGGAGGTTGTGAACTGGGCAACGCCGTAGCCAACAAAAGAGGCGACCGTCGCGCCAGCCACGATGTGCCAGAAGGTCGTCTTCTTCGAAAGGACCTTGAAGGCCTCGCCCATGCTGGCCCGTTCGAGCTGCTGCAACTCCGGCGGGTCGCTGTAGCCACGCGGGGGTTCCTTGATCGTCATCTTGACGATGAAAGCGAGCAGTATGCCTGGAATGCCGACGAGTATGAAGGCGACACGCCAGCCTTCGACGTTCTGCCAGTCGGCCAGGCCAAGCGCCCAGTTCCAGCCCCAGGCTTCGAACATCGCGGCCAGCGACGGACCGTCGAGATTGCCGACGATGAAACCGGCGAATACAGCCGCGAACATGCCGCCCAGCGGGACGCCGAGGGCGTATATCGACACGGCTGTCGCCCGGCTGGATGGTGCGAAATAGTCGGCGATCAGAGACTGGGCAGGCGGTGTGCAGCCGGCCTCGCCGACACTCACGCCGACCCGGAACAGGAACAGGACCATGAATGACACCGCGACCCCGCAAAGCGCGGTCATCAGGCTCCAGACAAATACCGAGATCGCGATGATCCAGACCCTGTGAAAGCGTTCGGCCAACCGTGCGATCGGAATGCCCAGCATGGTATAGAGGATCGCGAACGCCGGTCCCCCGAGCAGGCCCATCTGCCAGTCTTCAACCTGGAAGCTCTGCTTGATTGGCTCTGTAAGGATGTTGATGATCGAGCGGTCGATAAAATTGAAGATATAGACCAGCAGGAGCGAGCCGAGCACGAAGCCCCGGTATCCCTTGCTTCCAAAGCCCGTATTAATGTCGCTCACTGTATCGGCAGTCGTGTCGACTGTCGCCATCTCGGCCTCCCGTCTCATTATGTGGGTCGCTTGTCCGCCGCGACTTTTCAGCAGTTTCAACAAGGAAAGCAGATCGGGATTGCCGAGGCCAGACTTTCCGTAGGGCACAGGTGAAAAAACTTCACCTGTGAAGAAAAGGCCTGGCCACCAGAGCAGGTGGCCAGGCCCGTTTCAAGGTTTTGGCTAGACGCTCATGCCGGCAGCCGGGACGTCGCCGCGATAGCGGTCGCGCCCGAAGGACACGGCAGCCATGAAGTACGAGGCGGCTGCGAGAATCATGAACAGCACGGTGGCCGCCATGGAGTAGCGTAACCCGTTTGCATAGGCGCGGCAGAGTTCGGGACCCGTCTCGCCGAGCGAGGTGGGATCCGTGCTGCAAAGGCGGGGATTGAAGTCCGCAGCCATGCTCGACAGGCCAGCATTGTTGATCTCCATGCCCATGAAGAAATCACTCATCGCGCCGACGAAGAGCGGCCCTATACCATTACCGATCAGGCTGACGATGAGCAGCAGGACGGAGATAGTGGTTGCCCGCGATTTGGGGCTCACAATGGCTGTGCCGACCGTGTACTGCGCGCCGAGATAGGCATAGTGGGCGATGGCTGCCACGATCCAGAGCATGAACGCCAGTGACAGGGTCGGCGCAAAGAAAGCGGCGATATAAAAGGGGACGGAAACCAGAAGCCCCACACCGGGCAGCCAGGCAGCCACGCGCGGAAACCGGCCTTCGAGCCTTTCTGACAGGAACCCGCCGAGGAAGGTCCCGCCAGCCGCGACAGCCGCCAGCGGCGCACCGTAGAGCACCGCCGCATCGCGAACGCCGATACCGTGGACCCGCTGCAGGAAGGGCGCCTGGAAGTTGATCAGGCCATACCCGACGAAGGCAACCAAAGCGGCACCAAGGGAAAGCCACCAGAAGGTCGGCTTCTTCCCGAACTCCCGGAAGGCATCGAAGAAGCCGGCCTTGGTCTGGCTGTCCAGCGAAGGCGGGTCGGAATAGCCGCGCGGCGGCTCCTTGATTGTCAGCAGGATGATCAGCGCAATCACGACGCCGGGCAGGCCCACAACGACGAAAGCGATTCGCCAGCCGCCGACCGTCGACCAGTCAATACCGGGGAAAAGGCCGCCGAGGCCGATCGTTCCCAGCCAGGCACCGAAGTCTTCGCCCTGAATGCCGGCAATCAGGCCGCCGAAGAGCTGCGCCAGGACGCCGCCAATCGTGACCCCCATGGAGTAGATGCCCAGTGCGCCGGCCCGGCTTCGCGGCGGGTAATAGTCGGTTATGAGGGAGTTGGCGGGCGGAGTGCAGCCTGCCTCACCGACAGCGACACCGACGCGGAAGATCAGGAGCCAGATAAAGCCGCTCGCGATTCCGCACAGCGCCGTCATGACGGACCAGATGATGATGCAGAGCGTGATGATGATGACGCGGTTCGCCCTGTCGGCCCACATCGCAATGGGAATGCCCATCAGCGCGTAGAACAGGGCAAAGGGCGGTCCGGACAGCAGGCCCCACTGGGTATCGTTCAGCTGAAACTCGTTGATGATCGGTTGTGCAACGACCGAGATGAGTGTGCGGTCGATGAAGTTCAGCGTGTAGACCAGCATCAGGGAAAGCAGAACATAGGTGCGGTAGCCCTTGGTCCCGAAGCCGGTGATGTGGCCCTGATGCTGTTCGGCCGTCGTATCAGTCATGTCGCAGTTCCCTCCGTGCCGCCACTCTGCGGGGCAGCTTGTATTGTTCTACTTCTTGACGCTCGCTGATGCGCTGGCAAGTCTCTGCGCCCATAGGGTGAATGGCGCCAGCGCATCCTGCTCATGTTGCATGGACCGGCTAGCGGATGGCCACCGGATTGATGATCGCCTGCACCGTGCCATTGAGACGCGGCACACCCAGCGAGAAGAAGAATTCGCTCACGCCGTCGCCTGCGAGCTCTTCCGTGACCATGCTCTCGAGGATGTAGACGCCATGCTTGGCGAGCAGCGTCTGGTGGACCTCGAAGGGACGGGCAGGGTTTTCAAACGGAATGGCCTCAAGCGCGACTGTGTCAGCGCCCACCGCGACCACGCCAAGACCGGCAAGATAATCCGCACCTTGCACGCCGAGCCCCGGATGGGTGGCCATGAGTTCGGTTGATCCTTCGTGCGCTTCCATTGCGCCGGTGTGGAAGAGGACGACGTCGCCCTTGCCGATCTCCACGCCGGCGAGCTTCGCGGCGTCCTCGATTTCGGCCTGGTTGAAGGCGGTTCCATCCGGCACCGGATCGGCATTGAAGACTTTGGTCATGTCGAGCAGGACGCCGCGCGTCGCGATGGGTGGAATGTCCTGCGTGCCGAGTTGGGTCAGGCCGGCCGGCGTCACGAAATCCGAAACGTGCAGGCCATTATAGTAGTAGTGATCGATGCCCATGTGGCCGAGGCCGTCGATCTGGCTCCCTATCCCGACGAAAGTCTGCACAAGGTCATCATTGCCGACAGCCTTGTTCTCACCCAGCGGCGTGCCAGACCCGTCCGAGGGCTGCATGACATAGACATCGTAGCGGCGCGGCGGATAGGCGGGTGTCTCCCGGCTGGTGATTACGCCGAGCGCATAGGTCTTGCCCTCTGTGATAAGCTGGGCTGCCTCAGCCGTCTTTTCCGGGCTGAGATTGGCGACCGCGCCGAGGCGGTCATCCGGGCCATACTTTGAAGGATACCAGGTGTCGGCCTCCTGAGCGCCCACTGAGCACGCCATAAGGGCCGCCGCTCCTGCAGAAGCGATCCACTTCATGATTGATTCCTCCCGTCCTCGTTTTGGGAGGAAGGTGATGCCTCACTGATTCTGAGTCCAGTGTTTTCCTTGCGGGACCCTGGCGCCTAGCCGCGACCGTGCGGTGCGTCCCAGTCGAGGTCGGGCCCGGCTGGCACGATGCGCGTCGGGTTCACCATGTCGTGGCTCTCATAGTAGTGCCGCTTGGCATGATCGGCATTGACGGTCTCGCGAATGCCCGGCCACTGGTACAGGTCACGGGCATAGGGCCAGAGGTGGGTGTAGTCGGCGAGGCGGCGGATATTGCACTTGAAGTGGCCGTGATAGACCATGTCGAAGCGATAGAGCGTCGTCCAGAGGCGCCAGTCGGCCTCTGTCGGCGTGTCCCCGTTGAGGAAGCGCGAGCGCGACAGGCGCGCATCGAGCCAGTCCAGCGATTCGAACAGGGGGTAGACGGCTTCCTCGTAGGCGGCTTGCGATGTCGCAAAGCCGGACTTGTAAACCCCATTATTTACAGTGTGATAGACGCGTTCATTGATCTCATCGATCTCGCTGCGTTTGTCTTCCGGGTAGTAGTCGCCCGGCGCTGCACCGATTCCGTCAAAGGCCGTATTGAGCATCCGGATAATGTCCGCCGACTCATTGGAGACGATGGTGCCCGTCTTCTTGTCCCAGAGTGTCGGTACGGTGACCCGGCCGGTATAGTGCGGGTCGGCCTTCAGGTAGATCTCGTACATGAATTTCGAGCCGAACAGCTTGTCCCAAACAAGGCCGTCGGGATCTTTTTCGAACGTCCAGCCATTCTCACCCATGAACCAGTGAACGACGGAGACATCGATCATGTCTTCCAGCCCTTTCAGCGTCCTGAAGATCAGGGCCCGGTGGGCCCATGGGCAGGCATAGGAAATATAGAGGTGGTATCGGCCCGGCTCGGCCTTGAAGCCGCTGTCACCGGTCGGGCCGGCGGCGCCATCGGGCGTGATCCAGTTGCGGAACTGGCTTTCGGACCGCACGAACTTTCCGCCGGTCTTGCCGGTGTCGTACCATTTGTCCTGCCAGATGCCATTGTTCAGAAGGCCCATGCCGATGCTCCAATCGTGTCTCTGTCGATACAGCAACTAAGGCCGCGCGCGCCTCGTTCCAGCCATGGCTGGAGATAAGGCCTATTCGAGGTCTGCATGGCTCAGAAAAAAGGGCGACCCGCCGGGCCGCCCTTCTCGTTTCCGGATCCTCTGTCTCATCAGGTCAGCCTTTGAC
>MRWG01001269.1_pt1 | contig 17238 bp, 19 predicted proteins | sample 1013341 | NCBI WGS metagenome assembly MRWG01 (sample SAMN06117577, study PRJNA244670) | biofilm metagenome | biome: Water; feature: Cathode Biofilm; material: Biofilm; isolation source: microbial consortium enriched at the cathode of a solar microbial fuel cell | place: USA: District of Columbia ... | reverse complement strand
GGTGATACCGGGCTGCAGCGGGTAGCCGTCGTGCGTCACGATCTCGCCGTCCTGGTTGAGCTGAAAGGTGCCGTCGCGGGTATAGGCGGTTTCGCCGGTCGGCTGCAGCACCTGGAAGAAGCCCTTGCCCTGGACCGCCATGTCGAAGGTGTTGTCTGTCGCCGTCAGGTTGCCCTGTTCGTGAATGCGGTAGACCGCCGCCATCTTCACGCCGAGGCCGAGTTGCACGCCCGTCGGCACCACGTTGCCGGCGTCCGACGACGTCGAACCGACGCGGCGCAGATCCTGGTAGATCAGATCGTGGAACTCGGTACGCCGGCGCTGAAACGCGGTCGTGTTCATGTTGGCCAGGTTGTTCGAAATAACCTCGACGTTGCGCTGCTGTGCCAGCATGCCCGTCGATGCAATATCCAGTGATCTCATTGTTCAGTCCTTTCCCGTTCTTTTGCTGTGCCCGGGCTGCTTGCGGCCCGGCGTTGTCTCGCTTTGGTTATGAGGTGCCGGCCATGTCCCGGATCATCGAACGCTGACGTTCGTCCTCGCGTTCGATGAAAGATTTCACCGAGTCGTATGCCCGGTGCACGCTGATCATGTTCGCCATCTCGAGGATCGGCTCGACGTTGGAGCCCTCGACCGCGCCCTGCAGCACGGTGGGGTCGTCCACGTCCTGGGCCGGATTGTCCTCGGTGGTGGTGAACTGCGCGCCCGACGTGCGGTCCAGAAGCTGGTCGTTGTCGAAACGCACGACCCGCAACTTGCCCAGTTCGCCGTTGTTGGTGGACACCGTACCGTCCTTGGAGATCACGATTTCGGTGTCTTCCGGCGCGAAGATGAGCGGTGCGCCGCCGTCGGCGAGTACCGGCTGCCCGAGCTGGTTGACCAGTTGCCCGGTGTTGTCGAGCTGCAGCCGGCCGTTGCGCGTGTAATGCTCGCCCTCCGGCGTCTGGACGACGAAATAGCCTTCGCCCTGGATCGCGATATCGAGCGGGTTGCCCGTGCTTTCGATCGCGCCCGGCTTGGTGTCCGTCATGGTCGCGATGTCGCGGACGTACGCCAGTTTCGGGGTCAGCAGGCTTTCGCCGCCCTTCGATTTGGTGAGATGTTCGACGAACATCATCTGCCCGGACTTGTAGCCGTGCGTGCTCATGTTCGCGAGGTTGTTGGCCACCACATCCATCTGCCGGCGGAGCGTCGCCTGCCTGGAAAGGGCCACGTACGTGGTATTTTCCATTGTCCACTATCCTTTTTCCCGTTCTCAAGCATCTGTCCGGCTTTGGGCCGCGTGCTTTTGCCGGTTCATATGCAGACGGCGTGCCAATTTACAAAACGCTTTAAATTCAATAGGTTGTATGAAGGCCGGCGGACGTCGGGTTCGGCAAGTTACGGCATGACGTGCATCCTTTACCGGGCAGGAAATGCCGCCTTAAGGGCGGATCCGGCGAAAACGGCATATGTCGTAGTATGGTTGCCCCGGGAATAGCCTATTTGGTATTCTGTGATTCGCTGCAATGCCGCGCTCAGCAAAACTTTGACGGCGCCGCGGCAGGATTTTTTGACGAGGCCCGAGCCGCCGTTGGCAATAACTTGTTAACCAAACCGGGACTATATTTTACAGACGGTCAGGGGCAGTTCGGCTTCGCCGTCGTTGATCCGGAGCAGAGGGCGCATGGCCGAGGAAGACGAAGACGACGATATGGAAGAAGGCGGAGGCGAGGAAGCCCCGTCGCCGTCATCGGGCGGCAAGAAGAAACTTCTGATCATCATCATCATCGTCATCCTGCTGGTCCTTGGCGGTTTGGCCGGCGCGTATTTCACCGGGCTTCTGGATCCGGTCATCAAGATGATCGTCGGCGACCCGAATGCGGCGTCGGAAACGGTGGAGGGCGAAACGGGACCGTCCGTGTTTTACGAATTGCCGGCGTTGACGGTGAACCTGAATACCGCCGGCCGCAAAGCGAGGTTCATCAAGATCCAGGTCAGCCTGGAACTGGAAGCTGAGGAGGATAAACCGAAAGTCGAGGCGGTGATCGCGCGGGTGATGGACAACTTCAACGTCTATCTGCGCGAACTCAGGATCGAGGACCTGGACGGTTCGGCCGGTATGTACCGGCTCCGCGAGGAACTCTTGGCCCGCATCCGCGCGGCGGTCGCCCCGGTCAAGGTCCGGGATATCCTGTTCAAGGAGATGTTGATTCAATGAGGCCGGTTTCGGTCCGGCCCGGTACGAAGGAGACGGCACCTTATGGCGCCCGGTGACGACGACGACGCATTAGCAGCCGAATGGGACGCGGCCCTCGAGGAAAGCGAGGGCGACGGCGGAGAAGGCGGTGATTCCGACGAGCTTGCCGCCGAGTGGGAAGCCATGATGGAAGGCGGCGACGACGGCGACGGTGACGGTGATGGCGAAGCGCCGGCCCGCGAGGCGACGCGCGTTCTCAACCAGGACGAAATCGACTCGCTGCTCGGCTTCGACGAGGAGGGCGACGAGGCGGGTGAGCGCGCTGGCATCCAGGCGATCCTGTCGTCGGCGCTGGTCTCCTATGAACGCCTGCCGATGCTCGAAGTCGTCTTCGACCGCCTGGTGCGGCTGATGTCGACGTCGCTTCGTAATTTCACCTCCGACAACGTCGAGGTGTCGCTCGACAATATCGCCTCGATCCGCTTCGGCGATTACCTGAATTCGATTCCGTTGCCGGCCATGCTTTCCGTGTTCAAGGCCGAGGAATGGGACAACTACGGCCTGATCACGGTCGACAGTTCGCTGATCTACTCAATCGTCGACGTGCTGCTCGGTGGGCGCCGCGGCACGGCGGCGATGCGCATCGAGGGCCGGCCCTATACGACCATCGAACGCTCGCTGGTGGAGCGGATGGTGCACGTCATGCTGGGCGACCTGTCGGCGGCGTTCGAGCCGCTGAGCCCGGTGACTTTCCGCTTCGACCGGCTGGAAACGAACCCGCGCTTCGCGACCATCTCGCGGCCGTCGAACGCGGCCATCGTGGCCAGACTCAGGATCGACATGGAAGACCGCGGCGGCCGGCTGGAACTGTTGCTGCCCTACGCCACCCTGGAACCCGTCCGCGAACTGCTGCTGCAGATGTTCATGGGCGAGAAATTCGGCCGCGACACGATCTGGGAAACCCACCTGGCCGAGGAACTCTGGGTGACCGACGTCGACCTGGAAGCCGTGATCGACACCCAGGTCATGAAACTGCGTGACGTGTTCGACCTCAAGGTCGGCTCGCAGATCATGCTGAGCGCCACGCAGGACAGCCCCGTGCATCTGGTCTGCGGCGATGTGCCCATGTACACCGGGCGCATGGGCCGCAAGGGCAGCCGCATCGCCGTGAGGATCGGCGACCGGATCGAAAAGACGCCGCGCAACACCTGATGCACGGATAACGGACGAAGGAAAAAAGCGATGCCTTATACCCTGATTATCGATATCGCCGTCGCCGTGCTTCTGGTGGTGACCATCGCTTACGCCATGACGCTGAACAAGCGTCTGAACCGGCTCCGCAAGGACAAGAAGGACCTCGAGAACCTGGCCCGGACCTTCGGCGAGTCGACGCAACGCGCCGAGCAGAACCTGAACGAGCTGCGCACCGTCGCCAAGGCGCTCGATATCCAGATGGAGCGGGCGCAGACGCTCCGCGACGACATCGCGTTCCTCGCCGACCGCGGCGGCTCGACCGCCGACCGCCTCGAGGAACTGGTGCGCGAGGCGCGCGACGGCCTCGGCGTGGTGCCCAAGCCCGCCTCCGCGAACGTGACCGAGGTGCAGCCGCGCAAGGCGCCCAAGGTCGAACAACGCGACGCCGCCGGCGGCGGCAGAAAAGCCGAAGAGGACGGCGGCATCGAGCCGCGCTCCGAGGCCGAACGGGAATTGCTGCGTGCGCTGCGTGACGCCGGCTGAAACTGAAGTGCGAGAAAAAGCATGAAGAAGCTGATTTCGAAAATCCGGTTTCTGCCGCTGACGATTTTCGCGGCGACGCTGATGCTGACGATCCGGGTCGGCGATATCTGGGAAGGTATCGACAACCTGATGGACGGCACGATCAATATTTCCGAGGCGCGCGCGCAGACCGAACAGCCGGCCGAACAGCAGGCGGCACCGGCAGAGGCCCAGGCGGTGGGACAGGCGACCGAGCAGGCGGCGACGGCACCGGCGGCCGAACCGGCGCCGGGCGAGGCGACGACGGTGCGCCAGGACCCGACCAAGCTGATTACCGACGATCCGACGTTGCTGACACCGGCGGAGATCGAGATCCTGATGCGGCTTGCCGAGCGCCGTGACGAACTAGCGGCCAAGGCCCGCGAACTGGACGCCCGCGAGGGTCTTCTCAGGGCCGCGGAGATCCGGATCGAACGCCGCGTCGCAGAGCTCGAGGAACTGCGTGGTGTGATCGAGGAACGCATCAAGGTGTTCGACGAGCAGCAGGAGAAGAAGCTCGGCAGCCTGGTCAAGATCTACGAGAACATGAAGCCCAAGGACGCGGCACGCATCTTCGAGGATCTGGAGATGGTGACGCTGCTCGAGGTCGCGGAGCGCATGAAGGAACGCAAGCTGGCGCCGGTGATGGCACAGATGAACCCGGAGCGTGCACGCGAGGTTACCGTCGAGTTGCGGGCGCTGCGCGAACTGCCGCGCACCCCGGGCACGCTGCAGTAACGGGTATCGGGAATGCGTGGGCGGCAGGGGTGCCGCCCGGAATTATCGGGTTTTCGGTCGAAAATCCGATTGGGACACCGGGAACGATGGGGTTTCGGGATGCACATTCCGAAGCGGACTTATCGGGATATTGGGAGCGGAAATGGCCGTGGACGTGGGCATGAAGGTCCTGATCGTGGACGACTATCCGACCATGCTCAAGGTTCTGAGGTCATTGCTCAGGCAACTGAAGTTCACCGATATCTCGGAGGCGTCCAACGCCAAGGACGCGCTGGAGATGCTGCGCGAAGGCGGCTACGGCCTGGTCATCTCGGACTGGAACATGGAGCCGATGAGCGGTTTCGAACTGCTGCAGGCGGTCCGCGCCGATGCGGCCCTGAAGGACCTGCCGTTCATTCTGGTGACCGCGGAAAGCACCACCGACAGGGTCATCGCCGCCAAGCAGGCCGGTGTATCGAACTACATCGTCAAGCCGTATACGGCGGCCACGCTGAAGACCAAGCTGGTCAGCGTGCTGGGCGAATTCTGAGCGGGCCGGGGAACGTATGATGCGCGATCTCGACCTCGAACTGCCGCAACAGGAACCCGAACAGGCACCGGACGTGGTGCCGGTCTTCCTCGGGCTGTTTCTGCTGGTACTCGCGTTCTTCATCATGCTGGTGTCGATCTCGACGTTCGAACAGGTCAAGTCGACGGCGGTCATGGACAGCCTGTCGTCGACGTTCACGACGGTGCTGCCGCCGACCAGCGACCCGACCGAGTTCAACGCCAAGGACGGCGACATCATCGCCGGCGAGGCGTTCCAGGAACAGATCACCTCGATCTTCACGACGGCGGTGCAGATCGAGAAGATCGAGGTCGTGCAACCGGGCCGCCTGATGCGTCTGCACATGCCCGCGAGCGCGCTGTTCAAGGAGGACGAGGCGGCGGTGCGCGAGGATCAGTTACCGCTACTGGACCGTATCGTCGCGGCGCTGTCGAACCGGCCGCCGGGGCTTCGCCAGGATATGGAAGTGGTGATCGGCACGCCGCCCACGCGAAACTACTATCTGCCGCTGCAGCAAACGCTGGAGATGGCGCGTGTCGGCGAACTGGCGCGCGTGCTGACGGGCCGCGGCGCGCCGCCGGACAGTATCTCCGTCGGCGTCAGCAGCGGCGACGCGGGCAACATCAAGATCTGGTTCTGGGTGCGCGCGATCGAGGAAACCGAGGTCCGCTTCGAGGAAGCCCTTGAGGAAATGCGTAAACGCACCCTCCCCGAGGCGTCGGGAGGGCAGCCATGAGACGCGACGTCACCGTCAACCTCGATCACGTCGAGGAACCGGAACACCGCAACACCAAGATGTGGATGCTGACGTTCACGGACCTCGTGTCGCTACTGCTGACGTTCTTCGTCATGCTGTTCGCCATGTCGAACGTGAAGATCGACGAATGGGACAAGATCATCGACTCCCTGTCGCAGACGCTCAACCCGGCGCCGGAGGAGACGATCCGCAAGCCGACCGCGCAGTTGAACATCGGCACGCTGTTTTATCGCCGCGCCGTCAACCTGGATTACCTGGCCTCCGTGATCGAGGAAAACCTGTCCAACGATCCGCTGCTCAGGGACGTGCTGATCGTCCGGCTGGAGGACCGGCTTCTGGTGGCGCTGCCGGGCGACCTGCTGTTCGAGCCGGGCGCCGCCGTCATCAGCGAACGCGCGCAGGGCGCGATGCTGACGCTGGGCGCGATGTTCGATAATGTCGGCAATACCATCGCCGTTACCGGCCACACCGACCCGGAAGCACCGGATGGCAGCAGCTATGCCTCCAACTGGGAGCTTTCTATCGCCCGTGCGGCGTCGGTCGCCAACGCCATTCGCCGCGGCGGTTACGAGGAAAAGATCGTCGCATTCGGTTACGCGGCAACCCAGTACAATCGTCTGCCGAAGCTGGATGAGGCTGCCAAGCGCCGGCTGGCGCGGCGCGTCGATATCATTATCATGCCGACGGCGAGGGCGTTCTGATGGCGTATTGGGCAATCAGGCTGTTGACGGTGGTTGTCGCGGGGGTGGGCGTGCTCGCGCTCGGCGCCACTACGGCGCGCGCCGAACGTGTGCCGGTGCGGGTCGAGCAGTCGGGCAAGTCGTCGCTGATCACGTTTGCCTGGCAGGTGCCGGTCGCGCACCAGCATAACGTCGAGGACGGACGCCTGACGGTACGCTTCTCGCGGCCGATCGAGGGCGACTTCGACGCGGTTGCCCGCCGGTTGCCGGACCTGATCGCCGACCCCCGGCGTGGCGCCGACGGCCGCTCGGTCAGTTTCCGGCTCGAGCGTCCGGTCGAGGTGTTCGCGTTCTATACCGGCACCGGCGTAACGGTGGAACTGCTGGCCGATGAAAAGGCCGAGGCGGAAAAGCCGGCGGCGCGTGCCGAAACCAGCCCCGGCGCGGTGGACGTGCCCGTCGAACCGGTGACCCGGGCCCGCACGCTGGCGAGCGCCCAGGCAACACCGGCTGATGCCCCCGAAATCCGGGTCCGCACCGGCGAGCATCCCGAGTACACCCGCGTCGTCTTCGATTTCGAGGAACAGGTGCCGTACCAGGCCAGTGTCGACAACGGCGTCGTCACCGTCCGTTTCCAGCGCCCGGCGCGGCTGCAACTCGGTGCACTCGCCGACGGCGGCGTGCGGCTGGTCGGCGGCGCCCGTACCCAGCTCGGCGACGGGGCGACGACGGTGACGCTGGCGATACCGGCGACTTCCGAAATCCGCGATTTCCTGTCCGGCGCCAAGGTCGTGATTGATGTCCGTGAGCCAAGCGGCAGTGCGCAGCCGGTCGCGTTGCCCGTGGCGGCGGCACAGGCGGAAGCGGCGGCACCCGCGACGCCCGAATCGGCGAGCCAATCGGCGGCGGGTGAGGGTGCACCCCCGGCGCAACCCGTGGCGCCGGTGGAAACGACGGAGTCCACGCCGCCGCCGGCACCGGCCGATACCGCGAATGAAACGGCCGCCGGAGACTCTGGCGCGCCGACCCGGCTTGAGGCCGAGCGGACGCAGGACGCCGCCGCGGGCGGCCAGCCGCGCGCCCTGACGCCGGACGGCAACCGGCCCGAGACCGCGCAGACGTCGCCAACGCCGGAAGCCCCGGCCGGTGAAACCGCAGAGCAGGAAATTTCGCAGGAGCTTTCACCGCGTGCCCAGGCGCCGGCGGGCGAGGCGCCGACCCCGGCCCAGGCCTCGGCGACCCCGGGCGAGGACCAGCTTGCCTTCCGTTTCGACTTTGACGAGCCGGTCGCGGCGGCGACGTTCCGGCGCGGCGGCGCGATCTGGATCGTGTTCGACAAACCGATGAGCGTCGACACCGCGGCACTGCAGGTGCAGGCCGGCGAGGGCGCGTTCGAGATACTGCAGATTCCCAACGAAAACGCGACGGTTCTCAGGATCCGCACGTCGCAGCGTTATAATCCGGCGGTCAAACGCGACGGCCTCGCATGGATCGTCGATTTCGCGCCGCGCCAGATGGCGCCGGAGGCAGGCCTCGAGGTGAAGGCGCAGCCCGACTCGCCGGTCGGCGCGCGGGTGTTCATCCCGGTGCCCGAACCCGGCCGGCCGATCGCCATTGCCGACCCCAACATCGGCGACAACTTCGTCGTCGTCCCGGTGATTCCGCTCGGCCAGGCGGTCGGGCGCCCGTTCCGATTCCCGCAGTTCCACATCCAGGTTGCCGCGCAGGGGGTCGTGATCAATCCGGTCATCGACGACCTCCGCGTCCGTTCGCTGCGCCAGGGCGTGGAAATCGGCGCGTCGGGCGTGCAACTGGCGATTACCAATGTCTCCGATGACGCCGCCGCGCACGCGCAACTGGCTGCATCCCGGACCATGGTCAAGGCGCTGCCGGAACTTGAGAAATACGGGGTGACGACCGAGCAGTTCCGCGTCCGCCGCCGCAGCCTCGAAGCTGCCGTCGCCGAGGCGCCGAAGCGCGACAAGGCAGCGGCGCGCCTGGAACTGGCCAAGTTCTTCTTCGCCAACGCCTATGCGCCGGAAACGCTGGGCGTGCTGCGCGTTGCCACTGATGACATCCCGCTGCTGGAGAACGATCCGGCGGTCCGCGTCATGCGCGGCGGCGCGCAGTTCCTGCTCGGCCGTTACCAGCAGGCGCTCGAGGACTTCAACCACGAAAGCCTTGCCGAAAACGACGAGGGCCGGCTTTGGGCCGCGGCGACGCGCGCCATGCTCGGCGACCGCATCGGTTCGGCTCGCGATCTCCGCTTCACCGGCTCCATCGCCCGGGACTATCCGCGCGCGCTGAAGATGCCGCTCGGCATCCTGATCGCGGAGGTCGCCGCGGAGACCGGCGACGGCCAGGGCGCCCGGCTGTTCCTGGACGCCCTCAACCTGGAAAATCCGAGGCCGGGCGAACAGGCGATGCTCAAGTTCGCCGAAGGCAAGCTGCTGGAACTGGATGGAAACTTCGACGGCGCCATCACGCTTTGGGAAGAGGTGCTGGAGAGCGATCACCGGCCATCCCGCGCCAGGGCCCGCGTGGCACGCACCGAGATGCTGCTGAAACTACGCCGTATCGACCTGCGCGACGCGATCGAGGAATACGAGAAACTTCGTTTCGCGTGGCGCGGCGACCGGTTGGAGTTCAATAACCTGAGACGCCTCGGCTCGCTTTACCTAGATGAGGGTTTCTACCGCGAAGGCCTGTCGACGTTGAAGGAAGCCGCGACGCACTTCCGCGACTTCGAGGAAGCGCCCGAGATCACCAAGCAGATGAGCGATACCTTCAACGCGCTTTTCCTGGGCAATGAGGCCGACGCGATCGACCCGGTGAAGGCGATCGCCATCTATAACGAATTCAAGGAATTGACACCGGCCGGCGCGCGTGGTGACGAGATGATACGCAATCTCGCCGACAAGCTGGTCGAGGTCGATCTGCTCGACCGCGCCGCCGAACTCCTGAAGGCGCAGGTGCAATTCCGCCTCGAAGGCGAGCAGAAAGCCCGTGTCGGCGCACGCCTGGCACTGATCTACACGCTCGCCGAGGCGTATCAACCGGCAATCGAGGTATTGGACGGTACGCAGATTTCCAACATGCCGCAGGAACTGGCGGCGCAGCGGCGTCACCTGCGGGCGCAGATACTGACCGGTCTCGGCCGCTCCGGGGATGCCCTTGCGCTGCTTGCCGACGATGAAAGCGAAAACGCGGAACTGCTGCGCACGGAAGTCTACTGGAACAACGCCAACTGGCGCGATGCGGCGAAGTCGCTCAGGCTTCTGGTCAAGCAGTCGGGGGCCAAGGCCGGCGAACCGCTGAACGACGTCCAGGCAACGCGGCTTATCAACTATGCGATCGCCCTGACTAATGCCGGCGGCGAGCGGGCGGTCAGCTTGATCAAACGCGAGTACGGTCCGGCCATGATGCAGACCAAGTTCGCCGAGGCCTTCGAACTGGTGACGGCGCCAGCCTCAATCGGCACCATCGCGCCGGAACGGGTGACGGCCAAGGTGCAGGAAGCCGAAACCTTCCTGACGGCCTACCGTGACAAGCTCAAGGACGGGGTGCCGCTGTCGTCACTGAATTGACGGGCGCGGGGGGCGTGCTAGCCGCCGAAGCTCTGCACCAGCGAGCCGACGATCATGTACCACCCGTCGACCAGCACGAAGAAGATGATCTTGAACGGCAGCGCGATGATGATCGGCGGCAGCATCATCATGCCCATGGCCATCAGCACCGACGCCACTACCATGTCGATGATCAGGAAAGGCACGAAGATCAGGAAGCCGATTTCGAAGGCACGCCGGAGTTCCGAGATCATGAAAGCGGGAATCAGGACCCGCATCGGCATCTGTTCGCGGGCTTGTTCGACCGGGGTGCCGCTGATGTCGACGAACAGTTCCAGGTCCTGTTCTCGGACGTGGCGCAGCATGAACACGCGGAACGGCTGAACCGAACGCTCGAAGGCGTCGAACTCGTCGATCTGGCCCGCGATCAGCGGCTCGATCCCGTTGTCGTATGCCTGCTCGAAGGTCGGCATCATGATGAAAAACGTGATGAATATCGCGAGGCTGACCAGTACCTGGTTAGGTGGTGTCTGCTGGGTGCCCATCGCCGTGCGCAGGAACGACAGCACGACGATGATGCGCACGAACGACGTCACCATGATCAGGATCGCCGGCGCCAGCGAAAGGATCGTGATCAGCGCGACAAGTTGCACGATCCGCGCCGTGGCGTCGCCGCCGCCGGGACCGAGATCGAGGCTGAACGTCTGCGCCAGGGCGTCGCCGGCGCCGAACAAAGCGGCCGTTGTCAGAACGGCGGCGCTGACACCGAACGAGACCAGGAACGTCTTCGGCTTCATTGGCTGCCGGCTCCGCTCTCCGGCGGGGGTTCGTCGCCGGTGCTTGCGTCGAGCACCGTACTGAAGTCGATGCCGTCACGGATATTGCGCTCGATCACCACTTCCGTCGTCGGGCTGACGACCAGAAGGTGCTCGACGTCGTCGCGCCGTACCAGGACCAGCTTGCGGCGGGAGTCCAGCGACGCCACCTCGACCACACCGATACGGCGCTCGCCGGCGGGCCGCATCGCGTTCGCCGGAAATCCGAACCCGAGTCGCCGGAAAATCATGGCAAACACGCCGATCAGCGCGATAACGAAGATCAGCGCCAGAACGAAGCGAAGATAACCATCCATGCCCATGTGCGCGTTCGGCCTAGTTCTCGGTCCGCGCCTGCGTCTGCAGCGCCTCGCTCAGCGCGCCGAGCCGCTGCACCAGATGCTGGATGGCCATGGTCACCGCCTGCGGATCCTCGGGCGGGCTTTCGGCAAGCCGGCGGCACAGGTCGGCGATCGGCTCCTCCAGATTGGTGAGATCGATCTGGTTGCCCTCGTTGACCAATTCGTGGCCGCTCTCGACGAGCTTGGTCAGGTCCTCGATCTCCTTCATGTAGTCGGGAGCCGCGCCGCTTTCCGGGGTGTCACTCATGATTTTGTTCCTTCGTGGTCAGGGGACAATCCTAATGATTGCCTTTGGCCCATTCCGGTGCCGGGGGCACCTCGCCGCTGCCTGCCTCCGCATTGGCAAGATACACGTACCTTAATATCTCGGCGACCGCCGTAAACGCCTCGACCGGGATTTCGCTGTCGATGTCGATGGCCGACAGCAGTTCCGCGAGATCGGCGTCCTCGCGCACCTTGATGCCGTGTGCGAAGGCCAGCGCGAGTATCTGCTCGGCCACGGTGCCGCGACCGGCCGCGACGACCTTGGGCGCGCGTCCGTCATTCTGTTCCTTGAGGGCGACGGAAATCGCCCGTTCCGTCTCCGGCGGCGGCTTCATGTTGTTTTGCGTCAGATCGTCGGTGCGTCCCAACCGCGCCTCCCCATTCCGCGCATGCAAAGCCCGCGCCTTCGGCAAGGCTAACCTTCGCCGATCCGGTTTAACAAATCATAAATCATAAAATGCCGCGGTGTGCCGGGGCCGGCGCTCAGGATCGTCAACGCGGATTCACGACTTGTTAACGAAACCCGGCAGATAATGCCCATCAGGAAATCGGCGGGAAATTCCGCCGGCAACCCGGGACGCGGTTGAAGGGACGACGGGTATGGATCTGAACAAAACGACCCTGTTTGCAGCCGTCAAGAGCCGGCTTGGCTGGTTGACGGAGCGCCAGGAAGTCCTGGCCCAGAACATCGCCAACGCGGACACCCCGCGATACCGCGCCAAGGATCTCAAATCCTTCGAATTCCGGGAAATCCTGCGCCAGGAAAAGATTCAACTGAATATGAACGTTACCGACGCCTCGCACCAGCCGGGGCGGCGCAAGCGCATCCGCGATTTCACCGAACAAACGCAGCGTCAGCCGTTCGAGACTTCGCCGACCGGGAATTCGGTGGTGCTCGAGGAGCAGATGGCGAAGGTTAACGAAACGCACACCAAGCACAAACTGGTTACACAACTCTACAAGAAGCACCTGTCGATGATTGCTGCGGCCGTCAGGACACGCTGACCGAAACGAGGGGAAAAATGGACGATCTTCTCAAGACATTCGCGATCTCCGGCGCCGGCATGCGCGTGCAGGGCGCACGGCTGCGGGTCATCTCGCAGAACATCGCCAACGCCGATTCGTTGCCGCAGGATCCGAACGGTAAGCCCTACCGGCGGCAGACGATCACCTTCAGGAACGAACTGGACCGTGCCGTCGGCCTCGATACCGTGCGCGTCAACAAGGTCCGTCCGGACATGTCGGAATTCGGCCGCCGCTACGAACCGAGCCACCCGGCCGCCGACGCCGACGGGTACGTGCTGACGCCGAACGTCAACCGGCTGGTCGAAATGACGGACATGCGCGAGGCGCAGCGGTCGTACGAAGCGAATCTGAACGTCATCAAATCGTCGCGGTCGATGCTGATGAGCACGATCGAGGTGCTGCGATAACGAAACGGGACCCGAGAACGGGTCCCTGAAATCGGGCGCCGGCTGAGAAGCTGCCAGGCGAACCTGGAACGGGAACTGAATAATGAGTAATCCAGGAATGGGTTTCGCCAACGCCGTCAAGGCGTATTCCGACGTCGCCAACGGCGAGGCCTTCGGCGGTCGCGCGGCGAAACCGGCACAGGAACAGAACGGCGACGAGTTTGCCTCGCTGGTGCGGAGCGCCATCGACGAAGCCATCAAGATCGGTGAAAAAAGCGAGCAACTCTCGATCCAGGGGGTGAACGACCGTGCCGACCTCAATCAGGTGGTGACCGCTGTTGCGGAAGCCGAAGTCACGTTGCAGACTGTGGTTGCGGTTCGCGACAAGGTGATCGAGGCATATAAAGAAATACTCCGTATGCCGATCTGACGCTTTCGCGGACCGGTCGGGCGAAGCTGCGGCCGGGCCTATTTGCGGGGATCGAAGATGAATGCAACCGCAGTCACGGAAATCGGGCGGGAAGCACTCTGGGTGGTGCTGATGACCGCCGGTCCGATCATGATGGCCGGCTTGCTCATCGGTCTTGCCGTGGCACTGTTCCAGGCGCTGACGACAATCCAGGAAATGACGCTGACGTTCGTGCCGAAGATCATCGTTATTTTTCTGGCGATCATGGTATTCCTGCCGTTCATGATGACCGAGGTGGTCGAATTCGCGCGTACGCTGTTCGACCGGATGATCGGGCTCGGTATCAACTGAGCGGGGGGCGGCGTGCTCGAGCAATTCCTGGAAGCCAACATCTGGGCCCTGATCGTGATCATGGCCCGCGTCGGCACGGTCTTCTCGCTGATGCCCGGGTTTTCGGCCGGATACATTCCGACCCGCTACCGCCTGGCGATCGCGCTGTCGGTGACGTTCCTGCTGTTGCCGGTGCTCGATGCCTATGTGCCGCCGCTGCCGACGAGCGCGGCGGCGATGTTCCTGGTGCTCGCCGGCGAGGTCGTCGTCGGCGCCTTCCTGGCGGCCATCGGCATGTTCATGATCTCCGCACTGCAGGCGGCGGGGACGTTCATCGCGTATTTCTCGTCCATGGCCAACGCACTCATTCAGGACCCGGTCGCCAATCAACAGAGCTCGGTCATTTCCGGCTTTCTGTCGACGGCCGCGCTGGTCGCCATTTTCGTCACCGACCTGCACCACGTGGTCATTCGTGCCATGGTCGACAGTTTTTCGTTGTTCCGTCCCGGTCAGCCCATCGCATTCGGTGACATGTCGCAGACCCTGGCGGTCACGCTGTCGGATGCCTTCACCCTCGGCCTCAAGCTCGCTTCGCCGCTGCTGCTGACGGCGCTGGTCTATTATCTTTCGCTGGGCATCCTCGGCCGCCTGATGCCGACGTTGCAGGTCTTCTTCTTTGGCCTGCCGTTTCAGATCAGCATGCAGATCTGGGTGCTGATGATCTGCTTTTCGAGTATGATGATGGTGTTCCTACAGGCCTATTCGGGCGCGTACACGCCGTTTCTGGCGCCGTGACCGGACGGACGGTAAAGCGATATGGCTGAAGAAGACGACTCACAGAAAACGGAGGAACCGACAGACAAAAAGCTGTCGCGTGCCCGCAACAAGGGTCAGGTCGCCTCGTCGCAGGAGGTCAAGAGCTGGGTCATCCTGCTGGCCGGTACTTTCGGTATCGTCTTCATGTCGCCGGTCATAGCGAACCAGATACGCATCATCGGCCTGCCGTATCTCGAAAACGTGCATGCCATTCCCGCCGACTTCGAGGGCATGCGCGCGGTGATGGCGAATTCGTTCATCGACGCCGGGCTGGCGGTCGCGCCGCTGTTTCTGCTGATTGTGATCTTCGCGATCGGCGGGAACCTGATGCAGTTCGGCCTGCTGTTCGCGCCGGAGAAAATCAAGCCCGAGCTCTCGAAGGTTTCACCTCTGGGCGGGCTCAAGAAGATGTTCTCTCTCCGCTCGCTGGTCGAGTTCGGCAAGGGCATTCTGAAACTGTTGATCGTGACCGCGGTGGCGCTCGGGATCACCCTGCCGCTGCTGGATGACATCACGCTGTTCCCGGCGTATTCGATGGCGGCGATCCTCGACAAGATCCTCAACATCGCGATCCTCATCTCCGCCGGGACGATCGCCGTGATGACGGCCATCGCCGCGCTCGACTTCATGTTTCAGAAGTATCAGTTCACCAAGCAGATGCGGATGTCGAAGCAGGAGGTGAAGGACGAGCACAAGCAGTCGGAAGGCGACCCGCAGGTCAAGGCGCGGATTCGCGCCTTGCGCCAGCAGCGCGCCCGCGAACGCATGATGGCCGCTGTTCCCCAGGCCGATGTCGTCATTACCAACCCGACCCACTACGCCGTCGCGCTGCAATACGACATGGAAGAGATGCCGGCGCCCAAGCTGATCGCGAAAGGGGTTGATACGCTCGCCTTCCGGATCCGCGAAGTCGCCGAGGAACACGACATTCCGATCGTCGAGAACCCGCCACTTGCCCGCGCGCTTCATGCCAGCGTCGAATTGGACGAGGAAATTCCGCCCGAACACTTTGTCGCCGTGGCCGAAGTTATCGGTTACGTTATGCGTATGAAGGGGAAAACGCTGCATTGATGGCGGGGACAGGGTGACGGCTCAGGACGGCGGTTCAGAACAGGTTTACTCCGACGAAGCGGGCGCGAACGGCGCCCCGCCCGGCATGCTGTTCGTCGTGTTCGCGGCGGCGGCGCTGGGGGCTGCGGCGTACCTGTGGTACGAGATGCCAACGCAACGCGAGGTCGCGGCGCCGCTGCTGGCGGGGGCCGCGGGGCTGTTCGCACTGATTGCCGCCTGGTGTTTCGGCCGCCGCGGCCGTAAGCCCGAGACCGGTGCCGATTTGCGGGCCTGGGGCTTCGAACAGACATCGGCGGCGGTCCTGATGACCGATGACGACGGCCGCATCACCAACATGAACCGCGCCGCCGCGCAGGTGTTCAAGGACTTCCAGATATCGACCCGTGCCGGGCGTGCCCTCGATGCGCTGGGTCTGTCCGCCAACCCGGACGAGGATGCCGGCTTCGCCAAGCTCTCGGGCCGCGTGCTGCGCTGGCGCACGCGTCGGCTGGCGCCGATGCCGGGACGGGTCTGGCAGCTCGACGACGTGACCGAGATCATCAAGGGCCACGCCGAACTGCAGCGCGACATGTCGCAGCTTCAGGACATCTTCGACCTGATGCCCCTCGGCTTTCTGTCGGCCGATGCCGACGGGCTCATCGACCGCTGCAACGTGACGCTGGCCGGCTGGCTCGGCGAGGCGCCGGCTGACCTGATCGGCCGTTCGCTCGGCGAGTTCGTCACGGACGCGCAGGACTCCGGTGAACTCGGCGGTATCAGCATGGGGGTGCTCACCCTGCAGCCGTCGGATGACGGCGAGCCTTTTGTCGCGACGCTGATGCAGACGGCGAAGATGAACAAGGACGGCACCGCGCCGCTCTATACCCGCTCGCTGATCATCCGCGACGTGGCGCTCGACCTCGCCGGCACCGACGCCGCCGATTTCGATGATGACGACGTTGCCGCGCCGGCGGATACGGACGCGGTTACCGGCACGGACATCGCCGAAGCGGAGATGCTCACAGAGCGGTTGCGGTGGCTGTATCACGACGCGCCGGTGGGAATCTCCTTCGTCGACCTGGACGGCAACATCAACCACTGCAACACGGCGTTCCGTCGCCTTCTCGGGCTCAAGGCGAACGACGAGGTCGAGCGTCCGTTCGCCGACATGATCGCGCGCGAGGACCGGGACGAGGTCGCGGGCGCGCTCTCCAAGGCGGTGATGGGCGTCGGCCAGGGCGCGCACATGGAGGCGCGCCTCGACCGCGCCGACGGCAAGGATCTCTCGGTCAGCCTGTCGATCTCGCGGGTTACCGATGCCGCCGGCGAAACGGTCGGGCTGGTGCTGCACTTCATTGACACTACCGAGCACCGCAATCTGGAGGTGCAGTTCACCCAGTCGCAGAAGATGCAGGCGGTCGGTCAATTGGCGGGCGGCGTCGCGCATGACTTCAACAACCTGCTGACGGCAATGATCGGCTTCTCCGACCTGTTACTGACGCGGCACGGGCCGGACGATCCGGACTTCGCCGATATCATGCAGATCAAGCAGAACGCC
>MRWG01001268.1_pt1 | contig 17239 bp, 10 predicted proteins | sample 1013341 | NCBI WGS metagenome assembly MRWG01 (sample SAMN06117577, study PRJNA244670) | biofilm metagenome | biome: Water; feature: Cathode Biofilm; material: Biofilm; isolation source: microbial consortium enriched at the cathode of a solar microbial fuel cell | place: USA: District of Columbia ... | reverse complement strand
ATCAAGGCGCACTCGCGAGCCACCGGTCGGCTGCTTGACGATTCGGCCGCGCTGACGCCGACATTGCCGATCCCGCAGATTGAGAATTACACGATTCGCGGCGAGATCGGTCGCGGCGGCTTTGGCATTGTGTATGAAGCTGAGCAGCTTCGACCCGTGCAGCGCGACGTCGCGGTGAAGGTGTTGCGCGCCGATGTGGCGTCCGACTCCACGGCGTTGCGATTTCGCACGGAAGCGGCGGTGTTGGCGCGCCTGCAGCATCCAGGCATTGCGAGCGTATTTGACGCCGGATTTGACTCCATTGGTCGGGCGTACCTGGCGGTCGAGCTGATTCGCGGCGAACCGATTACGGCGTATTGCGCGCGAGTCCGACCAAGTGTGCGTGAGCGTGTTCGACTCATCGCTGCCGTGTGCGACGCCGTCCATCATGCGCACCAGCGCGCCGTGCTGCATCGTGATATTAAGCCGGCCAACATCCTGGTGCAGGACACCGATGGCATGCCGACACCGAAGGTCATTGACTTCGGCATTGCCAAGCTCATCGATGAGAACGAGGCGGAGCAGGCCACGCTCGAAGGGCATCGTCTTGGGACGCCCAAATACATGGGGCCGGAGCTTCTGGATGGATCGCATCCAGCTGACATTCGCGCCGATGTCTTCGCGCTTGGCATGGTGCTGTGCGAAGCGCTCTCGGGCGGCCTTCCTGATGATGGCGCCACGGACTCTTCAACGAGGACCCGACGGCCATCATTGCGCACCGGCTGGCGGCCCAGCGCCATCAGCGCATCTCATGACGGACCTGAGTCATGCCGCCCGAGCGAACTTCGCGGTGATCTTGATCGAATCGTCTTGAAAGCAACTGCACGCGATCCGGCTCAGCGATACAACTCCGCTGCGGCGCTGGCTGAAGACCTCCAGCGCTACCTCCGTGGCGAACCGGTCCGCGCGACGCCGCCTCGTCGCCTGTACTTGATGCGAAAATTCATTGGCCGCCATCCCATCGGCGTGACCGGCGCATCCGTGGCGGCGGCCGTCGTGCTCGCCGCGCTGGTGATCGCGGTGCAGGGTCAACGGGAAGCGGAAGCTGCGCGAGGCCGAGCGGTGGAAGCCGCTGAACGCGCGGAGCGCGTGTCGGAATTTATTCTGCGCGACATGGTCGCCGCGACGGACCCGGTGCTGAACTTCGCGATCGATCGCGAGCCGACTATTGCAGATCTGCTCGGTCAGGTTGAAGCGTCCGTCAATCAGGAACAACTGAACGACCCACGGATGCGATTCGATTTGCTCGCGCACGCCGCGATCGCGCATAGCCAGCTACGACAGCGTGATGATGCATGGCGAACCGCGAACGCCGCGATTGACGTTGGCCGTACGCTGTCGCCGACGCCGACGGCGCGAATGCTGGAATTGGAGCTCACGGCGATCAATGCGGATCGAACGCTCAGCCGCGAAGAGGCAGCGGCAGCGCGAGCGGCGCTGCTGGCGCAGGCGACGAGCGAGCTTGGCGACTCGCATCCGGTCACGATTCGACTGGCGTTGGCGGCGTCACGGGATGAACAAGACGAAGATCGCCGTTTGTCAATGCTGCAACGATTGTCGCAACAGACGGTGGACGCCGAAGTGCGCTATTACGCGCTCGAGGGGTTGGCCGGCATGCTCCGCCGGGCAGGCCGCCTCGATGAAGAGCTTGCCGTTCGACGAGCAACGCTTGAAGCTGCGGAACAGACCAGCTCGCCCTCCAGCACGCGGCAATTCGGGTCGCGGCATCAGCTTGCTATGACGCTCGCCATGATGGGGCGCATCGAGGAGGCTCAACACACGCTCAAGCCGCTTCTTCGTTTCGATGACACGAACATTCGAACGCGCCACCCGGGATTCGTTTCGAGCGCGTTTCTTGCGGTCAAACTTCACCAGGAGCGGGAACAGCACGACGAGGCCATCCAGCTCGCGGCCCGAATCGCGGCGGACCAGCGCGTCGCATTCGGCGAACTTTCGTTTGAACATGTGGCCGCAGTTCGAATCCTGGCTCAGTCGCTCAGTCTTGGCGGTCGCGCTCAAGAAGCGATCACGACGTATGAGGACGCACTGGATTTGTGCGATCAGATGCCCGACTCGCAGGATGAACTTCGTGCAGACTTGCGATCGGGGCTCGCCGCCGCGCGTGCAGCGGCTTCGACATCGCCTTAGGGACGATTCGAAACGCGCGGCGATGTCGTTAGCATGCCGCGATGGACCCTTCAACGCCCGATCGGCCTGACTCCACTTCCAAGCCTCGACCTGAAGAGCAGCCGCAGACGCCTGCTGAGCGGTCATCGTTGCGCGACGTCGAGGAACAGGATTCCAAAGCACGAACGAGCGGCGCCGTGCAGCGATTCCTGGCCATCGTCGAGTGGCTCGGGAATCTGCTCCCGCACCCGGTGACGCTGTTTGCGCTGTTTGCGCTTGGCGTCGTGTTTGTCTCGTGGATCGCCGCGGTGACGGGGCTGAGCGTTGAAGACCCGCGCCCCGGCCATGCGGGCGAAATGTTCGTCGCGCAAAGTTTGTTGAGCGGCGAAGGCATTCGCTGGATGAGCGAAAATCTGGTGACGAACTTCACAGGGTTCGTGCCGCTGGGCACGGTGCTGGTCGCGCTTCTGGGAGTCGGTGTCGCGGAACGATCGGGATTGCTCACGGCGGCGGTGCGCGGCCTGGTGCTGGGCGCGCCAAAGCAGCTCGTCACCGTGGTGATTGTGTTTGCAGGCGTGATGAGCAACACGGCGAGTGAAATGGGCTATGTCGTCTTGATTCCACTTGCGATGGCGATCTTCCATTCGCTGGGGCGGCACCCATTTGCGGGTATGGCAGCAGCCTTTGCGGGTGTGTCGGGCGGGTACTCGGCCAATCTTCTGATCGGCACGGTTGATCCGTTGCTGGCGGGCATCACGCAGGAAGCCGCGCGATTGATTGACCCGGCGTACGAAGTGCACCCCGCAGTGAACTGGTACTTCATGATCGCCAGCACATTCTTCATCACGTTCGCCGGTTGGTTTGTGACGGCGAAGATCGTTGAACCAAGACTGGGGACGTATGACGATCGCGAGGCGTCTGAGGATCTTGAAGAACGCGCGACGATGTCGAAGCTGAGCCGCGAGGAAAAGCGAGGCTTGTGGCTCGCCGCGTTGAGCGCGGTTGTGGTGACACTTGGCATCGTGGTAGTCGCGGGGCCACGGATTGGCGCTTCGGCGCTAGGATGGCTTCCGGGGTGGGGCATACTGCGCAATCCGGATCCGACCGCGACCGGTCCGGAGGCGTTCCGGCCGCTGCTTCGAAGCGTGGTGCCGATCATCTTCATCTTCTTTGTCGTTCCGGGGTTCGTGTACGGGCGCGTGGTCGGCACGGTGAAAAATGATCGCGATGTGATTGATGCAATGGCGGGCGCGATGCGCAGCATGGGGCTCTACATCGTGCTCGTGTTCTTCGCGGCTCAGTTTGTCGCGTTCTTTGGCTATTCGGGACTGGGGCAGATTCTCGCCGTGCTTGGCGCCGATGCGCTGGTCGCGATGAATCTTGACAACCCGTTGGTATTCGTGCCGTTCATCTTGATGTGCTGCTTCGTGAATCTGATGCTTGGTTCGGCAAGCGCGCAATGGGCGGTGACGGCGCCGATCTTCGTGCCCATGCTGATGACGATCGGCTACAGCCCGGAGGTTATTCAGGCGGCGTATCGCATCGGTGACTCTTCGACAAACGTCATTACACCGATGATGAGCTACTTCGGGCTGATTCTGGCGGTCGCGACGAAATACAAGCGCGATCTCGGCATTGGCACCATGATCGCGACGATGCTTCCCTACTCCATCGCGTTCCTGCTGGGGTGGATGGTGTTGTTCTACATCTGGGTGTTTGCGCTGGGCCTGCCCGTGGGGCCGGGGGCGCCGACGCTGTATGAAATGGCGCCGTGATCAGGATTCGTCCGCCATATCAGCTAGGCACAACACTGCTGATCGCACCATGGCGCGCCACGGCGCCGGACACGCTTCGCCGAAGTCGATCATGGTCTCGATCAATTCGGCCCCTGTCCGTGAACTCAGATTCACGCCGTACGAGGCAAGGCCTGAACTCACGGCGAGGAAGTACAACGCCACGGCGCTCACATCCTTGGCGTGATCTTCGAATGCGCGCTTGGCGCTGTCTTTGACACCTCGCATGGTTTCGAGCGGCACAGCCCCATCAACCAGATCATTCACGTTCACATGAAACCTGGACTCGATGTCCATGGCCATGGCCTGGGCGCCGTCATCAGTGGCGAGTCGCTCAATGACAAAATCCACTGGTCGCGACGGCGTGGTGGCGCCTAGCGACAGGATGTCGATGACCTGTGTTCGCGACATGGTTGTGGCATGGTCGGCCCCGTCGTCCTTCGCCTCGGCATGTGGAGAGTTTCGCGTGGTCATGGGCGTAATGCCTCCTTCAACGCCTGGATCTCCTGCTCGACGTTGGCGTCATCATCGCCGTCCCACGACAGGAGTCCGCGAATGGCTTCGCGCACATGGCTTGCCGCCGTGCGCTCCATCACCACCACCCGTTGTTCACTGATTCCGGTCAGCGTCGCGACTTCACGGATGGAGCGGTCCCGCAATCGGCGCAAGGTAAAGACGCGCCAGTGGTCCTTCAGGCCATTGACTTCGCAGTCATCCTCAGCCATGAGAAGCGCTCGGCGAACGACGGCGATCGCCGCGCGCTGATTGAAGACATGCTCTGCCGTGCGCTCGTCTCGCTCATTGATGGAGCCACGGCACGCGTTGCGCCTCCACCTGGCTCGCTCGCGCACACGTTCGCGGCAGTAGTTGCGAAAGGCGCCGATGAGCCAAAGCCGCAATGGCTGCCCGGAATCAAGCCACGATCCAAGGAACGTCTCACGCCCGAGCCGATCCGCGAAGAAGCCGGAGACGAGTTCCACCGGCTCACCCAGATCACGGAAGCGAGATGTGGCGACGTACGCCGCGAGTGGATCGGCGTAGACCGCCATGATGTGACGGTGCGCCTGTTGCAGTTGCTCGTCGCCGGAACGAACCAGTCGGACCAGGAGCGTGACCTGGGTTGTCGGGAATTGGTCCGCCGGCGATTCCGGTTCAATGTGTTGACGATCCTGCGCCTGGGTCACGCGCGCAACTCCTGGTGACACTGCTTTCGAAACCAACGGACCGCCATCGTGGCGCGTAGTTCAGGTCCTTCAGAATAAGCAGAGGGCCGAACCGCGATCACGGCAAAGGCCCGGCCCCCTGCTGTTGAGCCTCTCACGCAGGTCCTTGCGACCGTGCGCGAGCGACCCATCACCAACGCGAGGAGAAGAGTTCCATTGAGACCGTTCCAATCCCTTCATGGCGCATTGGAACACCGTCTCCCCCCACACCCTGTCCGGTCGCGTTGATCATTCCACGAGCCCCCAATTGGCGAGCAGTGCGGCGAGATCGGCCCCGTTGACCACGCCGTCGCTGTTGAAGTCGGCCGGCGCCGCGGTTGTGAATGTTGCGACGTGAGGCGATGCGATCGTGACGCCTGCCTGGTTGGTCGCCGTCACGCTCCAGTAATACGTGGTTGCGGCCTCAAGAACGCCAAGCGGCATCGCGAATTTGCGCTCAGCGAGATCGGCGGCGCCAGCGACGACATTGGTCATGCCGGGATCAGTCGCGATCGCGATTTCGTAGTCAACCGTGAAGCCGTTCGCACGCGTCCAGCGAAACGCGGCGTCAATGTCCCATGATGCGAGCGCCTCGGGCAATGCCACACCTGCCAACTTGTTTTGAGGAGTGATAAGAGCGAACGCGCCAGGGGGCACGACATCGGTCAAATTTGACCGATACGAAATTCGCCCGGAAGCGCGAAGACCTGTGATCAGATCCGGCGAGCCGTTTCCATCAATGTCTGCAAGAGCGACACAGTTGACAGATCCGCCCATCGAAGTCGGAGTGAGAGCCGTGAAGCTTCCCGTTCCATTGTTGAGGAGAATGACAGCTGCTTGACCTGTATTGGTGAGCGCCGCCGCGAGATCGATGTCGCCATCGCCATCGAGATCGGCGGCGACCACACCCTCCGACCAATCACCGAGCGGCACGGTCTGATTCTGGACGAATGCGCCGTTTCCGTCATTGAGCCAGATCCTCGCGGCTTGCCCCCCGCTTCGCGACACGCTGGCAATGTCCATATCTCCATCGGAATCAAAGTCGCTGAGAACGACTTCCCATGGACTTGTTGGGGCCGCGTGCGATGACACAAGATCGAACCCGCCATTCCCATCATTCAAATGCACATGCATTAAATTATTGTCGATGGTCGTGGTGACAAAGTCTGGGTGGCCATCGCCGTCGAGGTCCGCGCTATCAATGCCGCGAGGACTGGACCCGCCAGATGGTATGGACTCTGACGTATTGAATTGACCAGTCCCGTCATTCGACAATACGGTCAGCGTGGATTCGTTCTCGTTCACGACGATCAGGTCGACGTCGCCATCGCCATCGATATCGAGTTTGGTGAGGTCCTTCGGAGCGCTTCCAACATCAAAGGACGCCTGCGAAAATGCGCCCGAGCCATCATTCGTCAGGATGACGACATCATTGGCGCCTCTCAGACTGACCGCGATATCGGTGTGCCCATCCCCATTGAAGTCGCCGATTACAACACCTTCAGGGTTGCCACTGATCGACGTCGAAACGCGCGTCAAGCCGCCCCCTCCGTCGCCGAAGAAGAGATCGATGCTGCCCCCTCCGACGGAGACAAGATCAAAGTGACCGTCGCCGTCAAGATCCGCATGAGCGATGTCGCTCGGACCGTTTCCACCGGTATTCGCGTTCACTGTCGTGAGTGAGCCAAAGCCGCCAAATTGGCCCGTTCCAGCGTTCACGATTGAAGCTCCGAACGCCAATACGCTCATGCTCGTCAACACTGAGACCAAGCTCGTCAAAGAAAAAAGTGTGACTTTCAATTTTGTCCTCCTTGTGCCGCTCTGTTTGAGCAGCAATCGCCCTTTGATTTCGAGAACTCGGTCGCTCCACATCGCCGAGCAAGCACATAGCGACCTTCACCGGCCAGGCGCGGTCTCTGCTCACCGGGACAAGGAGTTTGGAGAATCGCTTTTGCGCTGCGAATGATTTTTTTGCACGGATTCTTCAGCTGTCGATCGCTGAGAGCGCCGTTTCCGTTTGACGGATGTCCTCCGCCAACTCCGCCGGGTAGTGGCTTTCCCACGCCGGCAGCTCGCCGCGCTCGCGACGCTGGATCACCAATCCGAGCGCTTCCTTGGTCATGGCGAGACTCCGGCGATACAACCGGCGGCGCTCAGGCGTCGCGATATCTGTGTTCTGCGCCATTTGCATCAGGGCGCTCCCGGTCCACGCGAGAACAACCTCAAGACGCCGAACGGCGCGGCGATCTGTCCGATCCATTTCACATAGATCACGGGCCAGGCGCACGGCCTCATCGGCCATTGCCTCCGTCTGCGGCTCGCGTTGCGACGAACCAGCCAATGACCGGGTCGCCAGAGCACTGCTCAGCCGACTGAGAATTCGACGATCATCAGGATCACGGCGTAAGAGTTCGCGGTATCCAGCTATCGAACGGTCCAGATATGGGATCGCCTCACCGGGACGATCATGCAGGCGTAGCGCGCGGCCCTGTTCGCTCGCAAGGTCGGCCTTTGCGGTGCGCGATTCGTATGTGGTGGGATCATCCAGTGAATCCAACGTGCGCCAGGCGTCCTGGAATATCTCCATGGCGTTCTCGGCGCTCGAGAGCGCGAACGCATACCGCGCTTGTCCTGAAAGGTTGACCGCAAGCGCGATGCGATCCGCATCGTCTGCCTCTGGCGAGTCCACTACACGGCGCCACAACGCTGCTTCTCGGTTCATCGCTGGGGAACGAGTCACAAAGATATGATCACCGCTCTCATTGTTCATTCGTGATTGCCGCTCGCCGCGAACGGCCTGGGCCAGCACACGAATGCCCTCGGTCGTCAGCCACGTTGGATCGTGCTCGTGCGCCTCCAATACCTCAAGCGCACGCACAAAGGCCGCATGCGCCTCTTCCGACCTGCCAAGTCCCACCCCGCCGTATCCGTACAACGCGGCGCCAAGCTGGACATATCCCTGTGCCAACTCAATGCGAAACGCGGGTTGGGAACCGACGTCCTTTTCAAGACGGTTCAGATAATCGAGCGCGCTTTCGACGAGAATCGCGCGGGCGGCGGTCCCACCAGGCAAATCCTTGATGGCGTCATGCAGGTCGAAGATGACCGTATTCGCCAGTTCGCGCACATCATTGAATCGCTCGGTCGCGCGCTGTTCCGCTTCTCGCGCGCGAATCACTTGAGTTGTTGCGAGGACGAGTCCGATCGCGAGCGCGAGAATGGTCGTTCCCGTTCCGAACACCAGCGCTCGGTGCCGCCGCACGTAGCGCGATGCGCGGTAGAGCGCCGTTGGCGGGCGCGCCTCGATCGGCCGGTGCTCCAGATGACGTTCAATATCTTGTGCGAGCGCCGCCGCGGACTCGTACCGCTGGCTGGGCGACTTGGCGAGCGCCTTGAGGAGGATTTGATCGAGATCGCCCTTGAGCGCCGGGAGTCGTTGGCTTGGCACAACCGGCGACGCATATTCAATGGCGCGGGCGGCGCGAACCAGTGAGCCAGTCGGCACATCAATCGGCAACTCGCCGGTCAACATTTCGTACAACAGGACGCCGAGTGCGTACACATCGGAGCGCACGTCGATCACCGATTCATGGCCAGACGCTTGCTCGGGACTCATGTACGCGATCGTGCCGACAAACTGGCCGGTTTGCGTGACCCGATGATCGGCGCCTTCTTCGACAAGACGAGCCAGTCCGAAATCCAGCACGACCGGGCGGCCGTCTGCGTTGACGAGAATATTGCCGGGTTTCAAGTCACGATGCACAACGCCGCGTAGGTGAGCGTGTTCAACGGCGCGGCAGACATCCAGAAACAATCGAAGCCTGTCGCGCAATGAACGATTCCTGGACGCCTCGGTCATCGGGCGTCCCTCGACGAATTCCATCACAATCCAGAACCGATCGCCTTCTGTGAACACATCCAGCACCGACGCGATGCCGGGGTGATCCAGGCGCGCCAATGTTTCTGCTTCGCGCCGAAGGCGCTCTGCGTGTTCTGATCGCGAATTTGAAAGAAGCGTCTTCAGCGCCACTGGTCGCTGGAGGTCATCGCGCACCGCCTCGTAGACAACGCCCATGCCGCCGACGCCGATTTCGCGAACGATGTGGTATCGCCCAACTGTTGATCCCGGCGAGATGTGGCCGGCGGCGTGGAATTGCTCCACGACGAAGAAGGGCGCGGAAGCATCGGCGCCGATCGCATCACCGTTCGATTGAGCGGCGTGTGTGTGCTCTTCAGAATGTGAGGATTCGTGCCCCATCCCGCCCTGCTCTGAATGAGACTCACGATACTTCATGCGGGGGCCAGAATCATGGGAAATACGATCTTATGTGTATCTTGCATGAGCATTGACGAGATCGGCAGGCTATTGACTGATTCCTGTGGCTGTGGCGATGTAGGAAGTCACCTATCCCGGGCGATGCGCCTGGGGGCTCTCCAGCCGCTTCACAACCCACGGAATGCGACTGGGTCCGATATGCGCGGGAAATCTCAGGAACGGCTTTACGAAACGATCGTTTCCGAACGATGTTGACTAGGAAACCATCGCTTCCTAGTGTTTCCCGGTCGGAAAGGAGCGTTTCTCAGGCATGATCCGCAGCGCCGGCGAATATCGAGTGATTCAGGTCGAAGGGGCGGAGGCTCGGGCGTTCGTGCCCAACCCCCTGCCGCCGGCCGATCCGCCCCTGGAGCTGGACGCGGCGATGGTGGAGCTGCATTCCGCCGCGGCGATCGCGCTGGCCAAGCTGGAGCTGGCCGGCGCCATGGTGCCGAGCGCGGACTGGTTTCTCTATGGCTTCGTCCGTAAGGAAGCCGTGATCACGTCGCAGATCGAGGGGACGCAGGCGACGCTTCGCGATGTGCTTGAATTCGAAACGACGCACGAAGCTGAACGCCCGGAGGACATCGAAGAAGTCTGCAATTACGTTGAAGCGCTCAACTACGCGCGGCGTGAGCTAAAGCGCGACCCGACGCTGCCGATCAATGCGCAGTTCCTGTGCGGTATTCACGAGCGACTGATGCAGGGCGCCCGCGGCGCCGACAAAGCGCCGGGGCGCATTCGAACCACGCAGAACTGGATCGGCGGCCCGAGTCCGGACAAGGCGATCTATGTGCCACCGCCGCATGAAGAGGTGGACGGCGCGCTGAAGGACTTCGAGGGATGGATTCAATCCGATGATCCGTTGCCTCCATTGGTGCGCGCGGGATTGGCGCATGTGCAGTTCGAAAGCATTCACCCGTTCCTTGATGGAAATGGTCGCATCGGGCGCCTGCTCGTCGCGCTGCTCGCCGAGAAGTGGGGCTTGCTCGATCAGCCGATTCTGTACCTCAGTGTTGCGTTCAAGCGTCGGCAGACGGAGTACTACGAGCATCTCATGGCGGTGCGCACGCGCGGCAACTGGGAGCGTTGGACGCGGTTCTTTCTTGAATGTGTGCGCGAGGCGGCGGACGACGGGATCGCTGCGGCGAAGGCGATTCACGCCGCGCTTCGAAGGGATCGGGATCGCATCGTGTCGCACGACCGCGCGACGGTGGCGGCGATTCAATTGCTGGATCTGCTCCCGACGACGCCGTTCATCACAGTGGCGAAGGCCTCGGAATTGCTTGAGCTGACGGCGCCGCCGGCGCGAAAGGCGATCGAGTTGCTGGAAGACCTTGGTGTGTTGCACGAGACGACCGGCAAACAGCGCGATCGCGTGTATGCGTATCAGGAGTACCTTCAGATACTTGCGGAGGAGCGCCAGTGAGCGTTTCACTTGCGCACCGCGATTCGAACAAAAACGCCCGAAGCAGACTCGCTCCGGGCGGGAAGCTCCCCGAGTAGGACTCGAACCTACAATCTAGCGGTTAATCCCGACCAGTCGGGACTCGCTCTACCTGGTCGCTGATTAGATTTCTGCGAATCCAATTCGCTGATTTCATGGACTTGATTTGGCGCTCGCGACGCATCGCCGACGCACGCGAAGTGTGCAGTTCAAACCAAACCAATCTCCAAGGACCATGCTTCGCTGAATATTTCGATCTCAGGCGATCGGGATCGTTGTGCTCTCCGACCCGCCGATCAAGATCATCAGTGGAGCCGATGTAGAAGCGACCTTGTGGATTCTGCAGCACGTAGGCCCAGAATCTCGCACGTTCGCTCATCAGGAAGCTCCCCGAGTAGGACTCGAACCTACAACCTAGCGGTTAACAGCCGCTCGCTCTACCATTGAGCTATCGGGGAAAATGAGTTGTCTGCCGCGGTCCTGAGCCGTGGCTCGGGGGCGGCAAGAGGGGAAAAATAGCCGATCCCGCGAGACAATCAAGCCGCACTCTGAAATCGGCCGCTTCGTGGGGGCGCGCTTAGGCCACGGGCGAGAATATGTCGCGCGCCGTCCGAGGAGCCCGCATCACAGCGCCTTTCGGGGCGGGACGAAGAGGCTCGCCATCAACAGGCCGGTGACGATGCTCGCGGCGATGAGCAGCATGTTGAAAGCGGTTTCGATCCCGGCGAGCGCCTCGTTGTCCATCAGCGCGGCGATGGATCGGTAGCCAAACGACCCCGGCACGAGGAGCAGAATCCCCGGCGCGGCCATGATCGCCGCGGGGCGATCCAGCAGACGGGCCGTCGAGTTCGCCGCAAGGCCGACCAGAAGGGCGCCGAGACCGGCGCCGATGCCCGGGCCGATCCATTCCGCGCCGAGGCGCGCGCCGACGAAGCCGATGAGTGTCGCCAGTGTGATCCAGATCCAATCCCGCGGCGCCGCCTTAAAGAGCACCATCAGTGGGAATGCAATGACCGCGAGCGGGATGGTCAGCATCCATTCAGCTGGCGACGCGGTGGCGAATGTTGGCGTGGTCATCCATCCGAACGCTTCAGCGGCGCGTTCGCCGACGGCGACGCCGAAGCCGAGCATCACAAAGACGATGAGCGCGCCCATCAGGCGCGCAGAGCCCGCGACCAGATGACGGGTCGCCAGTTCATTCATGGCGGTCGTCACCGTGAGACCCGGCACCAGCACGATGAGTCCGGCGAGCGTGACGGTCGCGGGATGGGCGCCGAGCGCCGTTGCCGCAAGCGCGCCCAACACGGCGGCGATCGCGCCGGAGGCGAACTCGAGCAGGCGCACGGATGACTGCCCCACCGCCGCCCCCAGCGTGACGATGCCGATGGCCAGCCCGGCGAATGCGGCGGCGCCGATGTCCGCCCATGAGCCGCTGAAGAGCATGGCGGCGCTTGCGCTCGTGAGCGTGAACGCGAGCAGTGTTGTCGCCGCGCCGTATCGGACCGGGGCGCGCTCGATATCCGACACGCGCTGGGACGCGGCCCGCATGTCCAGTTCACCCGTCACGACATCGCTCAGCACACGGTCGAGCTGCGCGAGCTTCTCGAGGTTGACCTCGGATGAGTTGATCGGCGCGATCAGCGTCTGGGAGCCTTCATCACTCGCGACGGTCACGAAGACGCCAGTCGGTGTCGCGAAGAATTCGGCGTCCACACCGAGGGCACGAGCGCACGACCGCAGCGCGTCTTCCAGACGATTGGCAGAGGCGCCATACGTCCCGAGCGCGCGGCCGAGTTCGCGAAGAAAACGAACCGCGGCGATGCGATCGGCGGGCACGCGCGGATGGATCGCGCGACTGGCTTCGGTTTCGAACGCGGTGTTGGCGGCGCCGGTCAGAATGGCGGCGGGAAGCGTGGCGGTGTTGGTGGACATGGCCGGAAACTCACACAGAAAGGCCTACGAAAGCAGTCAGACTGGCGAGAAGCCCACACAAACAAGGCGCCTCGCCACACGGGTGGCGGGCGCCTCCTGAATCCATGATTCACGAGGTCCGGCTCGGAGCCGGGCGTCCTCCACCTACAGACAGATTTTCAGAGTCATGGGGCCCGTCATCGCGGGCAGTCGAAATCTCATGGCGTGTTTCAACTGATGCATAGGACAGCGAGCCTGCCAGAAGTGGCGAAGGTGATCGGCGTGCAACCTGTGATCGACAATGCGCTGCATGAGATTGATCCGCGTTCGAGCGGTGGCGGATTGTAGACCCGCCATCGGCCGTCGCAAACGGTTTGGCTCGCCTTGCGCATCAATTTTTCGTGAGGGGATGCGGCGGGGAAAGGCGAAGGCCTTGGTTGAGCTCGCGGTAGACTCGGCGCCATGACGATCGGGATTCTGGCCGCCATGCCGCAGGAGATTGAGCACGTGGTGCGGGACGTGCGCGCGGACCAGGTGTTTGAAAGCGGTATGCGGACCTACCACCGAGGCGAGCTGCATGGGCGGGAGTGCGTGGTGACGCTGTCGCGCGTCGGCAAAGTGGCAGCAGCGGCGACGGCGATGCATCTGATTCTGGAGCTGGGCGTCAGCGAGATCATCTTTACAGGTGTGGCCGGGGCGTTGTCGCCGGAGCTGAATGTCGGGGATGTGGTCGTCGCGTCGGAGCTGATTCAGCATGACCTCGATGCGCGGCCGCTGTTTCCGCGGTTTGAGGCGCCGCTGCTGGGCGTGTCGCGGTTTGGGATCGCGTCCGGGCGCGTGGCTCGCGCGGATCAGGCGTCGCGGCGGTATCTGTCGGATGATTTGACTGACTCAATTCTGGAATCGGATCGGGATCGGTTCAATTTGTTGGCGCCGCGAGTGTGGACGGGGTTGATCGCGAGCGGGGATCAGTTCATTACGAGCCACGAGGCTCGAGATGCGATTCGGGATGCGCTGCCGGATGCGCTGTGTGTGGAGATGGAGGGCGCGGCGGTAGCGCAGGTGTGTCATGAGCACGGCACGCCATTGACGGTGATTCGGACGATTTCGGATGCGGCGGATGACGCGGCGCCGGTGGATTTTTCGGCGTTTATTGAACGCGTGGCGAGCGAGTATTCGCGGGGGATTGTGCGGCGGTTGTTGAGTGATGCCGGGGACTGAGTTCGCGCGGAAGGGATTGAACGCGGAGGAAGACGGAGGGTTTGGAGGGGTGGCATGCCCACGTCTTCGTGGGCATGGGTGCGCATCGGTAGGCAAGCGTGTGCGCACACGGTCCTGAATGCAATGGTTGGAATTTGGAAACTGAGCGTGGAAACCGCTTCCTGACGGGCGCGGTTCGGTTTTGAGTGAGCCGCTTCCAGACGGGCGCGGTTCGGGTTTGAAAAAAGCCCATGGAGGTTATTCCATGGGCTTTGCGAGGAAATTGGTTGGACAAGTTTGCTTAGCTCTTGTCGCTGTCTTTCACTTCGTACTCGGCGTCGATGACGTCGTCGTCGCTGGACGGCGCTTCGGCGCTTTCGCCTGTTGCGCCTTCGGCGCCGGCGGACTCGTACATCGCCTTGCCGAGTTCGATGGATGCCTTCTCAAGCTCACTCAGTGAACGCTCGATCGCGGTCTTGTCATCGCCCTTGAGCGCGGTCTCGACGCTGGTGATGGATGACTCGATATTCGAGCGCACATCCGCGCCGACCTTCTCGCCGTGCTCTTCGAGCGACTGGCGAATCTGGTAGACCTGCTGCTCGGCGCGGTTCTTGACATCGACGAGCTCGCGGCGGGCCTTGTCTTCAGCGGCGTGGGACTCCGCCTCGCGCTGCATCTGCTCGATCTCTTCCTTGGAGAGACCACCGGAGTTGGTGATCTTGATGTCCGCCTTCTTGCCGGACTTCAACTCCGTCGCGGTGACGGTGAGGATGCCGTTGGCGTCGAGGGAGAACTCGACTTCGATCTGCGGCATGCCGCGGGGCGCCGGCGGAATGCCGGTGAGGTCGAACTGACCAAGCAGACGGTTGTCCTGTGCAAACTCGCGCTCGCCCTGCAAGACGCGAATGGTCACGCTGGGCTGGTTGTCGGCCGCAGTCGAGAAGATTTCCTTCTTCGACGTTGGGATCGTCGTGTTCTTTTCGATGAGCTTGGTCATCACGCCGCCGAGCGTTTCAACACCGAGTGAAAGCGGCGTGACATCGAGCAGCAGCACGTCCTTGACGTCGCCCTGAAGCACGCCCGCCTGGATCGCAGCGCCGATGGCGACGACTTCGTCCGGGTTGACGCTCTTGTTGGGCTCCTTGCCGAAGATCTCCTTGGCGATCTCCTGCACCTTGGGGATGCGGGTGGAGCCGCCGACGAGAATGACTTCGTCGATCTTGCTCGGGTCGAGCTTGGCGTCCTTGATGGCCTGCTTGCACGGTTCCTTGATGCGGTCGAACAGATCGGCGCACAGGGATTCGAACTTGCTGCGCGAGAGCGTGATCTGCAAGTGCTTGGGACCGTTCTGATCCGCCGTGATGAACGGCAGGTTGATCGTGGTCTCCTGCATCGAAGAGAGTTCGCACTTGGCCTTTTCAGCGGCTTCCTTCAGGCGCTGCATGGCCATGGCGTCCTTCGAGAGATCGATGCCTTCCATCTTGCGAAACTCGTCCGTGAGGTGGTTGATGAGGCGCTGATCCCAGTCATCGCCACCGAGGTGCGTGTCACCGTGGGTGGAGAGCACTTCAAAGACGCCGTCGGCGACATCGAGGATGGAGACGTCGAACGTGCCGCCACCGAGGTCGAAGACGGCAATCTTCTCCGCCTTCTGCTTCTCGAGGCCGTAGGCCAACGCAGCGGCGGTGGGTTCGTTGATGATGCGCTCGACCTTGAGGCCGGCGATTTCGCCGGCGTCCTTGGTCGCCTGGCGCTGGGAGTCATTGAAGTAGGCCGGCACCGTGATGACGGCGCGATCGACTGTTTCACCGAGATAGTCCTCGGCGGTCTTCTTGAGCTCCTGCAGGATGAACGCGGAGATCTGCTGCGGCGTGTACTCCTTGTCGCGCACCTTGACCTTGACGAAGTCCTCGGCGCCGCCGGTGACTTCATAAGGAACGAGCTTCTCTTCGGAGCTCACTTCGTTGTGACGGCGACCCATGAATCGCTTCACGGAGAAGACGGTGTTCTTTGGGTTGGTCACCTGCTGGTGCTTGGCGGGCTGGCCGACGAGCGTCTCGCCCTTTTCGGTGAAGCCGACGACGGAGGGCGTCGTCCGGGCGCCGGACCCGTTGACCAGCACCTTCGGCTGAGCGCCTTCCATCACGGCCACGACCGAGTTCGTGGTTCCAAGATCGATTCCAATGATTTTCGACATACGTGTAAGCCTCTTCAGTACGAGGGGATTGGTTTGGATTGGCGGGTGGCCCCTGGGCGGCGCCCGTGCTGAGACTTGTGCAAGCCGCGCGCCATATCTGGCGCCGCATTGACCCCGCCTCACGGCTCATCAGGGCGGGAAACAACGCGATGGTGACACTTCACCTCGACTGTCCTGCCAGATAGGCAGATTGCGAATGCGCGAGGACAGGCTGGCGCCGGGGCGTCGCGAGTGCAGGGCGAAGCGTGTTCATTCCGATAGCCATTGGACGGTGCGCGCTGGTCATCTCGTCATCTTGTGCTCATTCGCCCTGCTGTGCCTGGGTGTGGTCATGGTGCAGTCCGCCGGGCTGACCATCGGCGCGGGTGAGCCGATCTCGCTGACCAGCATCATTCTCTCGCGACCCGCGGCGTACATGGCCCTGGCGATCATGGCGCTGTTCGCGGCGTCGTGGGCGCCGATTCGTCCGATCATTCAGAGCCGGCGCGTGGTGACGTCGCCGATCTGGATTCTGCCGCTGGGCTTGCTGGCGTGCGCGCTGGTGTATGTGCCCGGGCTGGCGCGCGAAGTGAATGGCGCCAAACGATGGATAGGCATTGACCTCCCCGGGCTTGGCTCGTTGAGCATTCAGCCGAGTGAACTGGCCAAGTGGGGATCGGTCCTCTTCGTCGCCTGGTTCGCGGTGTGGCGCGGCCCCGAGATGCGGCGGTTCATCGGCGGACTCACACTGGGTCTGGCGCCGGTGGCAGTGCTGGCCGGATTGGTGTTGCTTGAAGATCTTGGCACCGCCGCGCTGATCGGCGCTGTCGCGGTGGCGATTCTGCTTGCCGGCGGCGCCCGCTGGGGCCATGTCCTGGCGCTGGCGCCGATTGGTGGACTGCTCTTTGTTGTCGGCGTGCTGGCCGAGCCGTATCGCATGCGAAGGCTTGCGGCGTTCGTCGATCCGTTCGCCGACCCTGCAGGATCGGGTTACCACGCGATTCAATCCATGACGGCGGTTGCCGGAGG
>MRWG01001266.1_pt1 | contig 17246 bp, 12 predicted proteins | sample 1013341 | NCBI WGS metagenome assembly MRWG01 (sample SAMN06117577, study PRJNA244670) | biofilm metagenome | biome: Water; feature: Cathode Biofilm; material: Biofilm; isolation source: microbial consortium enriched at the cathode of a solar microbial fuel cell | place: USA: District of Columbia ... | reverse complement strand
CTCGGGCGCTGCCGACACGCTGGCGGCTCTCGGCATCAATATCGAGCTTGGGCCAAACGAGATCGCGGACTGCATCCGCGAAGCCGGCCTCGGCTTCATGTTTGCGCCGGCACATCACTCCGCCATGCGCCATGTGGGCCCGTCGCGGGTTGAGCTTGGCACGCGGACAATCTTCAACCTGCTTGGCCCCCTGTCCAACCCGGCTGGCGTGCGCCGCCAGCTCATCGGCGTTTTTGCGCCGGAATGGGTGGGACCGATTGCCGAGGTGCTGAAGCAGCTTGGAACGGAAACCGCCTGGGTGGTGCATGGCGCGGGTCTTGACGAACTGACCACCGCCGGAACCACGCAGGTCGCCGCGCTCGAAGACGGCCAGATCCGCCATTTCGAGATCACGCCGGAGGATGTTGGCCTCAAGCGCGTGACCATGGCCGACCTGAAGGGCGGCGAGGCAGACTACAATGCGCGCGCGCTCAGGGCCGTTCTCGAAGGCGAAAAGAACGCCTATCGCGACATCTCGCTTCTGAATTCCGGCGCTGCGCTGGTCGTGGCCGGACGCGCCAAGACCCTGAAAGACGGCATCAAACTGGCGGCGGAATCACTCGACCGCGGACAGGCTCTGGCAACGCTGGAACGCCTCATCGAAGTTTCCAACAGGGGCACGAACAGCGATGACGACTGACATTCTGCGCAAAATCGAGGCCTACAAGCGCGAGGAAATCGCCGCCGCGAAGACGGCCTGCCCGCTGCCTGAACTGGTGGCGCGCGCCCGCGACGTGGAAGCGCCCCGTGGCTTCGGTGATGCGCTGTTGTCCAGGCAGGAGCGCGGGCGCTTCGGCCTGATCGCCGAGATCAAGAAGGCGAGCCCCTCGCGCGGCCTGATTCGTGCGGATTTCGACCCGCCGCGACTGGCTTCCGCCTATGAGGATGGCGGAGCGGCCTGCCTTTCGGTTCTGACCGACGGTCCGTCCTTTCAGGGGGCGCCCGCCTATCTGGAACAGGCGCGCGCCGCCTGCGGCCTGCCGGCGCTGCGCAAGGATTTCCTGTTCGAGCCCTATCAGGTCTACGAGGCCCGCAGCTGGGGTGCGGATGCGATCCTGATCATCATGGCGAGCCTGACGGATGACGAAGCCCGCGCGCTTGAAGAAACGGCGCTGGAACTGGGCATGGATTCACTGATCGAGGTGCATGACGAGCGCGAGCTGGAACGCGCGCTGGAGCTTTCCTCGAGGCTGATCGGCATCAACAATCGCGACCTGCGCACCTTCGAGACAAGTCTTGAAACAAGTGAGCGGCTGGCCCCGCGTGTGCCCGAAGACCGCCTGGTGATCGGCGAGAGCGGCATCTTCACCAATGACGACTGCCGGCGGCTGGCGCGTGCGGGCATGAACACGTTCTTGGTGGGCGAAAGCCTGATGCGGCAGGATGATGTGACCGCTGCCACGCGCACGCTTCTGGGGCTCGACGCCGCCAAACTTGCGGGCTGAGCCGATGAGCGAGAAAGCGGCAGGCCTGACCCATATCGGCGCTTCCGGCGAAGCGCATATGGTCGATGTGAGCGGCAAGCAGGAAACCAGCCGGGAAGCGCTGGCGGAAGGCTCTGTGGTGATGAAGGCGGAAACGCTGGAGGCCATTCTGGCGGGCAACGCCAAGAAGGGCGACGTTCTGGCAACCGCGCGCATCGCAGGCATCATGGCCGCCAAGAAGACGCATGATCTCATTCCCCTTTGCCACCCGCTGGCGCTCTCGAAAGTGGTGGTGGACATTGAGCCCGACCACGAACTGCCGGGGCTCAGGGTGATGGCGCGTGTGCGCGTGACGGGACAGACGGGCGTGGAGATGGAAGCGCTTACCGCTGCCTCGGTTGCCTGCCTGACGATCTATGACATGGCCAAGGCGCTGGACAAGGGCATGGTGCTCGACGGCATCCGCCTTCTTGAGAAGACGGGTGGAAAATCCGGCGACTGGCGCGTAGCGGAGAACTGACCATGAGCCTTTTGCCGGTGGATGAAGCGCTGGAGCGCATTCTCGAGGGCGTGAAAGCACTACCCGGCGAAACAGTGCCCATTGAAGAGGCCGACGGTCGGGTTCTGGCAGCGCCCCTCGCCGCCACCCGCACACAGCCGCCCTTCGACGCTTCGGCCATGGACGGCTATGCCGTGCGCGCCGCCAATGTGGCGACGCCGCGCGCAATGCCGCTAAAGCTTATTGGAGAATCTGCCGCGGGCAGCCGGTATCACGGCGCGGTGGCCGACGGCGAAACCGTGCGGATCTTCACCGGCGCGCCGGTGCCCGAAGGCGCGGACACGATACTCATTCAGGAAAATGCGGACATTCTGGACGATGGCCGGATCGAGGCGACCGATACCGTCGCTGCCGGACGCCATATCCGCCGCGCAGGGCTCGATTTTCAAAAGGGCGACAGCGTTCTCGAACAGGGACGCCGGCTCGGACCTGCGGGAATAGGACTGGCGGCTGCGGCAGGCCATGCAACGCTTGATGTGACGCAGCGCCCGCTGGTGGCGGTGATCGCCACGGGCGACGAGCTGGTGCGGCCGGGCGAGCCCTGTGGCCCGGACCAGATCGTTGCATCCAACGGCTTTGCCATCGGCGCTCTGGCGCGCAGGGAAGGCGCGCGCATTCTCGATCTCGGCATCATCCCCGACGACAGCGCCGCGATCTCCGACGCGGTGCGCAGCGCCGCTGCCGCCGGTGCGCATGTTCTGGTGACGCTTGGCGGCGCTTCTGTCGGTGCGCGCGATCTGGTGCGGCAGGCGCTGCTCGATGCGGGCATGTCGCTTGATTTCTGGAAAATCGCCATGCGCCCCGGCAAACCGCTGATGTTCGGGCGGCTGGGTGACATGCGTGTGCTTGGCCTGCCTGGCAACCCGGTTTCCAGCCTCGTCTGCGCGCATCTGTTTCTGCGTCCGCTCATTGCCCGGCTTGGCCAGCGCAGCTACGCGCCGGATCTGCGCTCGGCTGTTCTGGCAAAGGCGCTGCGGGCAAACGATGAACGCCGCGACTATGTTCGCGCCTCGGTGGCGCCCGGTTCCGAAGGGCTGATCGCAACGCCGTTCACGCTGCAGGATTCCTCCATGCTGACCACGCTGGCCGCATCCAATGCACTGATCGTGCGCGAGCCCGGCTCGCCGGCAGCTGAAGAAGGCGATCGCTGCCGTGTGCTGATGCTTGGGTGAGTGCTTCGCACCCGACGGTTACAGCCAGAAGTGCTGCGAAATCCGGTGGATCGTCGTCAGCACACCGCACCAGCCCGGCTTGCCATTCTGCGCAATGTCAGCCCGCTGCGCTGTAGAGAGCAGGCATTAGCCGCCCTCGCCTTCGCGCCCGGGGATTGCGACGCGCATGGTGCGGCCGCCAAGCCCGTGCACGGTGTCATGCGCACGCACAGTCACATGACCGAGCCCCCCGGGCAGCGCGACACCTGAAAGGCTGCGCGTAAAAGGCTGTTCATTCACATGTGGGTGGAGAAGCGTTCGGGAGGCGATGACCCTGCCAGCGTCATCCAGCACATCCCAGCGGTCTGCATAGTGATCCCAGCCCTCGTCCCCATGCTCGACCGTCACGTCGAAGCGATGGGCTCCATCACCGTCAGCAATGATGTCGACCGCGACAACATCCGCTTCACCGGCATTCACCGGCGATGACGCAAGGGCCGTCGCCACCGCAAAAAAGAAAAGCCCGGCAGGCCTGCTCAGACACGGTGCGGTCGAAGCGGCTCTGCCGGGCTTTTTCATGCGACTGTTCCGCCTCAGAACGGAATTTCGTCGTCGAGGTTCTGCGAGTAACCGCCACCGCCGCCGCCGCTGCTGCCACCGGTGTCGGCGGGACCGGACTGGCCGAAGTCGGAGCTGCGACCACCGCCGCCGCCATAACCGACCTGGTTGTCACCGCCCTGCCCGCGCGCGTCGAGCATCTGCAGCTCGCCACGGAACTTCTGCAGAACGATTTCCGTCGTGTAGCGGTCCTGACCGTTCTGGTCCGTCCATTTGCGCGTCTGGAGCTGGCCCTCGACGTAAACCTTGGCGCCCTTCTTCAGATACTGTTCCGCCACCTTGGCAAGGTTGTCGTTGAAGATCACGACATTGTGCCACTCGGTGCGCTCGCGCCGCTCGCCGGACTGGCGATCACGCCAGGTTTCCGAGGTCGCGATGCGGATGTTGACCACCGGATCACCGGAGTTGAGCCGGCGGATTTCCGGGTCTGCACCCAGATTTCCCACCAGAATGACCTTGTTGACGCTGCCCGCCATAACGCTTCTCCACGCTTATCCGAAATCTGCCGCGCACTTTATCGCAAGCAGGGCTGGCGCGCGCTCTCCCGCTGCCCCTGCTCCGGTCTCGTCCACAGCTCATTTGTTCTTCTTATGTTCGCATCTGACGGAATGCCTGTCAATGAGCCCCTTCCGGGGGGCGCAGAAAGGCGCAACAGAAAAAGGAAAAGCCCCGCCGCATTGTTTCGAGCGCGCGGGGCTTCGGGTCTTCTGACCCTCCGTACCGGGAGTGGTTTACCGGTAATCATCAGGCAGGACGGGTTTCACCGTCCCTGTCTTCATAAAGATTAGATTTTCGTGGGGCAGCCAGCCGCCAGCGTTGTCGTGCCTGCCGACGAAAAAGGTTCTGCAATGCAGTGTCCTCAATCGCCATGGACCGCGTCAGGAACGCATGATCGTACGAGACGGTTATGCGCTCGGGACCGATCAGCCAGCTGTGGCTTCGCGCAAGAGGCGAAGCCCGATGCGTCGGTCAGGTGGAGTCATGCCTCCCTCCTTCTTCGCGTTACGAGGCTTTGCTCGGTGTCAGCGTGCTCAAGCAACCATGCGCGCCCGAAGCGCCCACCGGCGCGGTTTCAAGGGCGGCCAACAGCCACGAGCACTGACGAAAATGATACTGCGCCTTTGGTTAATGGCGGTCAAGGCGATGCGGCGGCGCGGGCGAAATTGTGATCATCTGTAACGGATGCTCACGAGAGCCAGCCCGGCGCAGGACGATAGTGTCAGGAGCGTGTTCGATATTTGTTCTTTTCCCTTGCTCTTTTTTTTAAAACGAGGGACAACCCCCGCAACGTCGAAACGCCCTCGTCTGTCAGCGGGCCGCGCGGCCCATCGACATTTGCGGCGCGTTTCCTACATGAAGCATGGTCCGGCATGCTGCCGGCCACACCAGATAAATGAGACAGGCAGCGACGGGGCATGCCAGAACACAAGTCCATCACCATTCGCGGCGCGCGCGAGCACAATCTCAAGAATGTCGATCTCGACCTTCCGCGCGAAAAGCTGATCGTCATGACCGGCCTGTCGGGCTCGGGCAAGTCTTCGCTCGCCTTCGACACGATCTATGCCGAAGGTCAGCGGCGCTATGTCGAAAGCCTTTCGGCCTATGCGCGCCAGTTCCTGGAAATGATGCAGAAGCCGGATGTCGATCAGATCGACGGGCTTTCGCCGGCCATTTCCATCGAGCAGAAGACCACGTCGAAAAATCCCCGCTCCACCGTCGGCACGGTGACGGAGATCTACGACTATATGCGCCTTCTCTTCGCGCGTGTGGGCGTGCCCTATTCGCCGGCGACCGGCCTTCCCATTGAGAGCCAGACCGTGAGCCAGATGGTGGACCGGGTGATGGCGCTGGAGGAAGGCACCCGCCTTTACATTCTCGCCCCCATCGTGCGCGGGCGCAAAGGCGAATACCGCAAGGAGATGGCGGAGCTTCAGAAGAAGGGTTTTCAGCGTGTGAAGGTGGACGGCGTCTTCTACGAGATCGCCGATGTTCCCGCGCTCGACAAGAAGTACAAGCACGACATCGATGTGGTGGTGGACCGCGTCGTGGTGCGTGACGATCTGGCGACGCGTCTGGCGGATTCGCTCGAAACCTGTCTAAAACTCGCCGAGGGGCTGGCTGTCGCCGAGTTTGCCGACAAGCCTCTTTCGGAAGGCGCGACCGCCAAGGGCGGCGGCGCAAACAAATCGAAGAACGAAACGCATGAGCGCATCGTCTTCTCCGAAAAATTCGCCTGCCCTGTGTCCGGCTTCACCATTCCGGAGATCGAGCCGCGTCTCTTCTCGTTCAACAATCCGGCTGGCGCCTGCCCCACCTGTGACGGTCTGGGCAGCCAGCGCGCCATCGACCCCAATCTCGTGGTGCCGGACGACAATGCGATCCTGCGCGAAGGCGCCATCGCGCCCTGGGCCAAATCCACGTCGCCCTATTATCTGCAGACGCTGGAAGCGCTTGGCCGCGAATTCGGCTTCAAGGTGGGCGACCGCTGGCGCGATCTGCCGGACGATGGCAAGGACGCGATCCTGAACGGCACCGGCGACAGGAAAATCGTCTTCGACTACGATGACGGCCTGCGCAGCTACCGCACCACCAAGCCTTTCGAGGGTGTCGTGGTCAATCTTCAGCGGCGCTGGAAGGAGACGGAATCGGCCTGGATGCGCGAGGAGATCGAGCGCTACATGTCGGCCCATCCCTGCCCCGCCTGTGATGGTCACCGGCTGAAGCCCGAAGCGCTCGCCGTCAAGATCGACGGCCTGCATATCGGCCAGGTCACGGGCATGTCGATCAGCAAGGCCGGCGCATGGTTCGAGGACCTGCCGGAGCATCTGAACGACAAGCAGAACGAAATCGCGGTGCGCATCCTCAAGGAGATCCGCGAGCGGCTGCGCTTCCTCAACGATGTCGGGCTGGAATATCTCACCCTGTCGCGCAATTCGGGCACGCTGTCGGGCGGCGAAAGCCAGCGCATTCGTCTGGCCTCGCAGATCGGCTCCGGTCTGACGGGCGTGCTCTATGTTCTGGACGAACCCTCCATTGGCCTGCACCAGCGCGACAATGACCGCCTGCTGGCGACGCTCAGACATCTGCGCGATCTCGGCAACACGGTGATCGTGGTGGAACACGATGAGGACGCCATTCTGACCGCCGACTATGTGGTCGATATCGGCCCGGCAGCCGGTGTTCATGGCGGACAGATCATCGCCGAAGGCACGCCACAGGAGATCATGGCCAATCCGGCCTCGGTCACCGGCAAATATCTCACCGGCGAGATGGCAATCCCGATGCCGGAGCAGCGCCGCGAAATCTCCAGGAAGCGGCGCATTCGCGTCGTGGGCGCGCGCGGCAACAATCTGAAAAACGTGACGGCGGATGTGCCGCTCGGCACCTTTGCCTGCGTCACCGGCGTTTCTGGCGGCGGAAAGTCGACGCTTCTGATCGAGACGCTGTTCAAGGCCGCATCGCGCCGCATCATGGGGTCGCGCGAGCAACCGGCCGATCACGACCGGCTCGAAGGGCTTGAGCATCTCGACAAGGTCATCGATATCGACCAGTCGCCCATCGGCCGCACGCCGCGCTCCAACCCGGCCACCTATACAGGCGCGTTCACGCCGATCCGCGACTGGTTCGCAGGCCTGCCCGAGGCCAAGGCGCGCGGCTATCAGCCGGGTCGCTTCTCCTTCAATGTGAAGGGCGGGCGCTGCGAGGCCTGTCAGGGCGATGGCGTCATCAAGATCGAAATGCACTTCCTGCCGGATGTCTATGTGACCTGCGACGTCTGCCACGGCAAGCGCTACAACCGCGAGACGCTCGACGTTACCTTCAAGGGCAAGTCGATTGCCGACGTGCTCGAGATGACGGTGGATGAAGGCGTGGAGTTCTTCTCCGCCGTTCCGGCCGTGCGCGACAAGCTCGTCACGCTCTCGCGCGTGGGGCTCGGCTATATCCATATCGGCCAGCAGGCAACCACGCTCTCCGGCGGAGAGGCGCAGCGCATCAAGCTCGCCAAGGAACTCTCCAAACGGGCAACCGGGCGCACGCTCTACATTCTCGACGAGCCGACCACGGGTCTGCATTTCCACGATGTGGCCAAGCTGCTCGAAGTGCTGCACGAGCTGGTGGACCAAGGCAACACGGTGGTGGTGATCGAGCACAATCTCGAAGTCATCAAGACGGCCGACTGGATTCTGGACCTCGGCCCCGAAGGCGGTGACGGCGGCGGCGAGCTCGTGGCCTGCGGCTCCATCGACGATGTGATGGCCGAGCCGCGCAGCTACACCGGCAAATTCCTGAAAGAACTTCTGGAGCGCCGGCCAGCCGGCAAGGCCCAGGCAGCGGAGTAAGACGATGAGCGCAGGCACCATTCGCGCCGGCATGGGCGGCTGGACGTTTCAGCCCTGGGAAGGCACGTTCTATCCGGACGACCTTCCAAAGAAGCGGCAGCTCGAATATGCGGCGCGACAGGTGCCGACCATCGAAGTGAACGGCACCTATTACGGCAGCCAGAAGCCGGCCACCTATGCCAAATGGGCGGATGAGGCCCCGGATGGTTTTGTCTTTTCACTCAAAGGGAACCGCTTCGTGACGAACCGCAAGGTTCTTTCGGAAGCCTCTGCTTCTCTTGAGAAATTTCTGGGTTCCGGCATCACGGAGATGGGTGACAAGCTCGGCCCGCTCGTCTGGCAGTTCGCGCCCACGAAGAAGTTCGACCCGGAAGATTTCGAAGGGTTCCTGAAACTGTTGCCGGCCGAGCGTGACGGCATCGCGCTGCGGCACGTTCTTGAAGTGCGGCACGATTCTTTCTGCACGCCTGAATTCCCGCAGCTGGTTCGCAAATACGGCGCGGCCATCTGCTACGCCCACCACAACACCTATCCCGAGATTGCCGATGTGACGGGTGACTTCGTATATGCGCGTCTCCAGCGTGGCGAGGACGATGTGCCCACGGCCTATCCGCCTGCCGAACTGGAGAACTGGGCCAGACGCGCAGAGCAATGGGCCGAAGGCGGACAGCCAGACGATTTGCCGATTGTTGACCCCGGCTTCACGGCGGAGAAGAAGCCGCGCGATGTGTTCGTCTACTTCATTCATGAAGGAAAGATCCGCGCCCCACATGCTGCAAAAGCCTTCATGGGCCTTGTCGGCTGATCTCGCTTCAGGCCGCACGCAAAAGCGCATGTAGAGAGTCAATATAGCGGCGTATCTATCTGTTTTCATTCATTATGCGAACGATGGTGCGCCGTTCATTCTTTGTCTTTACGCCCGTAGGGGCCAAGCCCTCTCGATGCCCGTGAGTATTGCCGGTGTTCATGCCAGGGCCGGTATGGCTCGCGGATCGCGAAGGCGATGTGCGGCATCCCGGCGCCTTCCGAAAAGCGGACTTCGGCGCTGCCGCGACGCGCAAGATCGCGCGCCGTGATGATGCGCGCGCCATCTTCACTGCAATGCCGATCAAGCGTTGGATCATTCACCACGACAAGATCGACCGATGCGCAAAGAGCGATGATGCTGCGCCGCACGGTCGCGGCATCGTCCGACTTTTTCACATGCGCGATCCGCATACCCTCTGGATGCCGCAGAATGCAGAGAGATTGATTGCACAGGAAACGGCCGATGCTCTGATCTGCGAGAAGGTCGGACAGCGACGCGCCTTTTGAACCGGCGGGCTTGCGCACCGTTCCCGCGCCCGCTGCGCGCAACCAGTTCTCGATAGAAAACCCGTTGGGGCGCGCGCGGTTGACGGCGAGCGTGTCGTCCCCGATCTGGACCGCGACCAGTCGCGCATCTTCAGAAACGAACATGTCGGGCAGATCGTGGTTTGCCAGAAGCACGCCGCCCGCCAGCAGGAACGGAACAGCCGCCAGCCACAAACGGGTGGTTGTGAGGGTGAGAATGGCCAGCGCGCAGCTCAGGCTCAGCGTGGCTGACAGCGGGATCGCTCCCGTCGCATCGAATGGCGAGCGCTCAGAGAACCAGTGCGCGATAGCCATGACTGTCGAGATGCCCCGCCCCATGAGGGCAAGCGCCCAGCCATCGAGATTGAGAGGCATCGTGGCCATGGCCGCGACCGCCGATGGCATGACGACAAGAGAGACGACGGGCATGGCCGCAAGATTGGCCCCGAGCGCCAGTGGCGATGCGCGCTGGAAATGCCAGACTCCATAGAGCGTGGTCGCCACACCCGCGATCAGCGAAGTGAGCGCCAGACCGCCCGCATAGACCAGAACAAGACGGAAAAGACGACGCGCGCCAGAAGGTTCGATCCCGGCTGAGTTGCGTCCGAATGCCCTTTCACGACGTCGGTTCCAGGCCGCATAGCCGGCAATGAGCGCCGCCGTCGCAGCAAAGGACATCTGAAACCCCGGACCGACCACCTCATGCGGCGAAACCGCAATTACCACCAGCGCAGCGATGGCCAGATTGCGCATGGTGAGCGCGGCGCGGTCGAACAGAAGCGCCAGAAGCATGACGGCCAGCATGAGAAAGCTGCGCTGCGCGGCCACGCCCGCTCCGGAAATGAAAAGGTAGAGGAAGCAGACCATAAGTGCTGCGCCGGCCGCATATTTGCGGACCGGATGTCTTGAGGAGAAACCGGGAAAGAGCGCAAAGCCCAGCCGCGCCGCGCCGATGATGGTGAAGGCTGCGAGCGCCATGTGCAGGCCCGAGATCGCCAGCACATGCGCGAGCCCGGCCCGGCGCAGATCCTCGTTGACCTCTTCCGGAATGCCGCTGCGCAGGCCGGTGATGAGCGCCGCAGCGACATTGCCCTCCGCGCCGCCGATCTTCTCGCGCAGCCGGGCGGCAAGCGCTTCGCGCACCGCCTGCAGGCGGGCGGCAAGCCGCTGCAGCAGCCCGACAGGGTGATCAAGGGCGATGCGCGCCGGCTCCCGCATGAAGAAACCGACTGCGCCAAGGCGGTCAAAATAGCTCTCGAACGAAAAATCATAGGCATGGGGGCGCACCGGACCTGAAGGCGACATGAGCCGGACAAGCCCGCTCAGACCCTCGCCGGGTTTCAGGTCTGGCGGGATCGTGCGGGCGGAAAGCCGCGCGCGCTCCGGCGCATAGCGCAGCTGCGGGCGTGCCGTGGACAGAATATCGATGGTCAGGCGGAACCGGCCATCGGCGCGATGCTCGACCTTGAGCACACGCCCGGTGATGCGTGTGGTGATGTCGGAGCCGACCATGGGCGTGCTGGCGCGCCAGGTCTCCACCTTTGCGGCCACGAGCCCCAGAAGCACGACGAGACCGGCCAGAAGGGCAAGGCGCAGCCGGGGCTTTGCGCCGGCCAGATGCGCTGCCAGAACACAGAGCGCCAGCCCGCTGACCAGTGCATAGGCCGGCGGTTCGACCGGCATGGCGAAATAGATGAGCGCCCCGCTGCCCAAAAGGACCGGAAGCCATAGAAAAATCGTGCCCCGTGCGACTTCCTGCGCGATGGCGAAGCGGATTCCTGCCGCAACGGGCCTGGCGCCATGGCTCGGGATCTTACGCGCCTCATAAGAGCGAAGCGCGCGCGCTTCGATGGCAGGCGCAGGGCCGCAACCGTCCACTGCGACGGGAGCCGGCTCTGTGTCGGTGAACTGCATGCGTTCATCGGCGCGCGCCGATGCCACCTCGCCCCCCATGGCGTGGTCCCCCGTGCAATGCTTGCGCCCCGAGCGTTGTATGCTACATGACTGCCAGTCGAATGCCACCTGCGGTATCACCTACCCCCTGCGGGCCGGGAGACCGCGACAATTCCCGGGAAAGACCCCATGACAAAACCCGTCGTCACGCGCTTTGCGCCCTCACCCACCGGCTACCTGCACATCGGCGGGGCACGCACGGCGCTCTTCAACTGGCTTTATGCGCAGCATACGGGCGGCAAGATGCTTCTGCGCATCGAGGACACCGACCGTCAGCGCTCCACCGAAGCCGCAACCGCCGCGATCCTCGACGGCCTTGCCTGGCTGGGCCTCGACTGCGACGGCGAGCCGATTTCCCAGTTTGCCCGCGCAGACCGGCACCGCGCGGTGGCCGAGGAACTGGTGGCCAAGGGCGAAGCCTATTACTGCTACAGCTCTCCCGAAGAGCTGGAGGCGATGCGCGAAAAGGCGCGCGCAGAGGGACGCCCGCCGCGCTATGACGGCACCTGGCGCGACCGCGATGCTTCCCAAGCGCCTGAAGGCGTGAAGCCCGTCATTCGCATCAAGACCCCGCAGGAAGGCGAGACGGTCGTCGAAGACCAGGTGCAGGGCACGGTGCGCTTCCCGAACAAGGATCTGGACGATTTCATCATCCTGCGCTCCGACGGTTCGCCGACCTATATGCATGCCGTGGTGGTCGACGATCACGACATGGGCGTGACCCACATCATCCGTGGCGATGACCATCTGACCAACGCCGCGCGCCAGACGGTGATCTACAAGGCCATGGGCTGGGACGTGCCGGTGATGGCGCATATTCCGCTCATTCATGGCGCCGATGGCGCAAAACTTTCCAAGCGTCATGGCGCGCTCGGCGTCGAGGCGTACCGCGCCATGGGCTACCTGCCTTCGGCACTGCGCAATTATCTGGCCCGCCTTGGCTGGAGCCATGGCGATGACGAAATCATGTCGGACGAGGACATGATTCGCTGGTTCGACATCACCGATGTGAACAAGGGCGCTGCACGCTTCGACTTCCAGAAACTGGAGGCGCTGAACGGCGTTCACATGCGCCAGATGGCCGATGAAGAGCTGCTTTCCCGGCTGATAGACACATTGCCGCATCTTGAAGGTGGCGAAGCGCTTCTTTCCGCGCTGGACGAGCAGCGCAAGGCGCAGCTTCTTGCCGCCCTGCCCGGCCTGAAGGAGCGTGCGAAGACGCTGGTTGAACTCGTTGAAAGTGCAGCATTTATCTTCGACCAGAGGCCGCTCTCCTTCGATGAGAAGGCACAGCAGCTTCTCGATGAGAATGCGCGTCAGCTTCTTGCGGAAATTCTTCCCGTATTGCAAAATGTCGGCGATTGGACCCTTGCGAACATCGAAGCAGCTGTCCGCGAATTCGCGGAGCAGACCGAACGCAAGCTTGGCAAAGTCGCCCAACCCCTCAGGGCAGCGCTCACCGGGCGCACCACATCGCCAGGCATCTTCGATGTTCTCTCCGTTCTTGGGCGCGAGGAGAGTTTGGCGCGTATCAGCGATCAGGCTGCCTAGCTTCGTCCCGCAAAGGACCTGGCTTGCGGAACGGGTTTGATCACCGAGTGCGTGCTGCACTGCAATATTTGCATGCTGCACGCGCTTGGCACCACGGGGGAAATGCGTTAGCTATTTCGCGCGCTCGACCGCCAGCCATTATTTTGGGCGACAGATTTCTGGCGCCAAGTTCCTTGAAGTGAGAGGTGATTGCGATGACCAAACCAACTGCGAAGCTGGAAATTGGCGGCCAGGAAGAAGGGCACGAATTCGAGGTATTGAAGGGCAGCGTGGGCCCGGATGTGGTCAACATCGCCTCGCTTTACAAAGACACGGGACTGTTCACCTACGATCCCGGCTTCACGTCGACCGCAAGCTGCGAATCGAAGATCACCTATATCGATGGCGATGAAGGCATTCTGCTGCACCGCGGCTACCCCATCGAACAGCTCGCCGAGCACGGCGACTTTCTGGAAACCTGCTACCTCCTGCTCTACGGCGAGCTTCCGACGAAGACGGAAAAAGCAGACTTCGATTACCGCGTGACGCACCACACCATGGTGCATGAGCAGATGAACCGCTTCTTCACCGGCTTCCGCCGTGATGCGCATCCGATGGCCGTTATGTGCGGCGTTGTCGGCGCGATGTCTGCCTTCTATCACGACTCCACCGACATCTCCGATCCGCATCAGCGCATGGTCGCCAGCCTGCGCATGATCGCCAAAATGCCGACCATCGCGGCCATGGCCTACAAGTACCATGTCGGCCAGCCTTTCGTTTACCCGAAGAACGATCTCGGCTACGCGGCCAACTTCCTGCACATGTGCTTCTCGGTGCCGTGCGAGGACTACAAGGTGAACCCGGTTCTGGCCCGCGCCATGGAGCGGATCTTCATCCTCCATGCCGATCACGAGCAGAACGCCTCCACCTCGACGGTGCGTCTGGCCGGTTCTTCGGGCGCAAACCCGTTTGCCTGTATCGCTGCCGGCATCGCCTGCCTCTGGGGCCCTGCCCATGGCGGCGCGAACGAAGCCGCGCTCAACATGCTCGACGAAATCGGCTCCGTTGACCGTATCCCCGAATATATCGACCGCGCCAAGGACAAGAGCGATCCATTCCGTCTCATGGGCTTCGGTCACCGGGTCTACAAGAACTACGATCCGCGCGCCAAGATCATGCAGAAGACCTGCCATGAGGTGTTAAGCGAACTGGGCATCAAGGACGATCCGCAGCTCGACATCGCCATGGAGCTGGAGCGCATCGCCCTGACGGACGAGTACTTCATCGAGAAGAAGCTCTACCCGAACATCGACTTCTACTCCGGCATCACGCTGAAGGCGCTGGGCTTCCCCACCACCATGTTCACGGTGCTCTTCGCGCTCGCGCGCACCGTCGGCTGGATCGCCCAGTGGAAGGAAATGATCGAGGATCCGAAGCAGAAGATCGGCCGTCCGCGTCAGCTCTACACGGGCGCAACGCACCGCGATTACGTTCCGATCGCCAAGCGCTGATTGTTCGACATTCAAAAAAGCCCCGCCAGACTGGCGGGGCGTTTTCTTTGAGCTGCTGCTCCGCTCTCAGGGACGGAGAAGCTTCTGCCTATTTTTCGGCTTCGACGCGCAGATGCGGAACACCGTTGGATGTGCGTTCTCTGGAATGACCATCCGGACCCACAATGCCGCGAATGCGCCGGCGGTAGTTGGAGAAGCCTTCAAACATGACCACATCGACGGGCTCGTCCAGATCGAGCACCAGCCTGAACCAGCCCGGCCCCTGCTTCATCTTGGCGATGATGCTGCCCTTGAAGGGTTGGGCCAGATAGGTCCCCTGTACGCGCATGCCAGGCTCCCACGGGTCTTCCTCACGGGCGGAAATGACCGCGCAGAACGTGTTCCAGTCGCGATAGCCATGCTGATGCGCGACCGTTTCCAGAGCCTGCGCATGAGACGTTGCACGTCCCTGGCTCTCCAGATGCGCCCGCAGTTTCTTTGCGAGCGCCTTGGCTTCCGCCATGGTCGGGATCTGGTTCATCATGCCTGCTCCGCTGCACCGGCCTGAAACAGGCCCCATTTCAGAGAGCGCGTGCGCGCCGTGCGGAAGAGAACAATCAGTGTCAGACAGAACAGCAGCAGTTCCGCAAACGGCCCGGCCATCCAGATGCCGCGCTCACCCACCATGTCGGCCAGGATAAAGGTGAGCGGGATGCCGAACAGATAGGGCTTTGACAGACCAAGCAGTGCGGCGCGACTGGCGTCGCCGATGGCCTGAAAATGCATCGCGATCATCATCAGCGGCCCGCCGGCAAAGAGCAGCGCCACCATGATCGGAAGAACGCGCTCAACCTCCGAGACCACAGCCGGATCATCAACGAAGCCTCGTCCGATGTCTGCGGCAAAGACGGTCAGCAAGAACTGGACCACCAGCGCGTAGACGAAGGCCGTGACAACGGCGATGCGCAGGCTCCGGTCGGAACGCGCCCAGTCGCGCGCGCCGTAATTGTTGCCGGTGATCGTCTGCATCGCGTGGCTCAACCCCAGAAGCGGCAGGAAGCAGAAGGTCATCACCCGCGTGATGATGCCATAGGCGGACACCGTATCGCCGTACCCGGGCGCGTTCACCCATTGCAGGGCGATGATGATCGCCGCAGACCCGAGCGCCAGCCCCATGAAGTTGAGGCTCTGGGGGGCGCCGAGCGCCAGGATGCGCGTCCAGGCCGTATCGAGCCGGTGGCGCAGCAGAACGCTGGGACGCAGTTGCGTGCGTCCGCGCAGCCGAAACGCCAGAATGATGACGAAAGCCAGCGCCTGCGCCATCGCCGTGCCATAGGCGGAACCGGCAACCCCCATCTCCAGAATGGCGATGAACAGATAGTTGAAACCAATATTCGCGACGGACACCAGAAGGCTCATGCCCGCCATGAGGTTGATGAGCCCCTCATTGCGCAGAGCGTCGGAATTGACCGAGAGGATGAACAGAAGCGGCGAACAGAACACCGTGATCCGCAGATAGACGAGCCCCATCTCGGCCAGAGGAACCGAGCCGCCCGCGGCAAGCAGCGCAACCGGAGCACCGAAGAGCATGAACAGGACGATGAGGACACCGCCCAGAAGAAGGGCGAGACCATGCGCGCCTGCGAACACCGCCTGCGCATCATCCATCGAGGATGCACCGAGGTGGCGGGCAAGCAGGCTGGACATGCCGCTTGCGACCAGCGTCGCCATTGCGACGATGAGCATGTAGACGGGAAACATCAGCGTGACGGCCGCAAGCGCATCCGGGCCGACAAAATGCCCCAGAAAGAGCGCATCGCACACGGCAAGAAGACCGTTCATCCCCATCACAAAGATGATCGGCAGCGCCGTTTTTGCGTAGATCGGCCCCAGTGGGCCTTCCGTAAATGTATTGGAGGACGTTTCAGACAAATCCCCATTCTCCTGTCGCAAAGGCCGCGCTGGAACTGGATGGGGCCCGCATTTCCATCCGCGCGACGAGCGTGGAGGACGAAGAAATCAGTCTGAGGCAGAACTTCACCGGGACAGGTGTCAGCGGGCGGCGGGCGTCTGCAGCCAACCGCCATCTAGCGGGAACGATGGCAAACGTCAAGAAGCCGTTCGGTAATGCGCTGTCTCAGAACACGAGCGCGCCTGATCAAACGGCAAGCGCTCGGCGTCTGACTACACCGTTTTCAGGCCGCGCCTGCGATGTGCCGCATAACGACTTCGGCCGCGATCTGGCCGGAGGGGCGCGGCGTTTCGAGCGCATCTGCGACCTGCTGGAACCCGTCCATCTGTGCTGCGCGCGGCGGCTTGTCCGCCCACAGCCCGGTGAGCTGACGCGCCAGATAGGACGGGCGGACATACTGGTTGAAGTGCTCCGGAACGACAGGCCAGCCGGCAATGAGATTGGGCAGCGCCGCCGACCAGACGGTGATGAGCGGGATCAGCGCCCGCGCAACAAAATCCGTTTTGTAACAAAGGATTGTCGGAACCCGTGAAAGCGCCAGCTCCAGCGACACCGTGCCCGAACAGGCAAGGGCTGCATCGGCTTCGGCGAAGGCCGCCCACTTGCGCGCAGGCTCCAGAATGATCTCCGGCTGAACGGGCCAGTCTTTCACGGCGGCTTCCACCATGGGCGCGACATGCGGCACGGTGGGCATGAGCAGGCGGAAGTCGTGCCCGGCTTCATGGAGGTGCCGCACAGTCTCTCCAAACGGCTCCAGAAGACGCGACACCTCGCCCCGGCGCGATCCGGGCAGGAGCAGCAGCGCGCGCTGCGCATCGGCAGGCTTGGCGGGTCCGGA
>MRWG01001265.1_pt1 | contig 17252 bp, 16 predicted proteins | sample 1013341 | NCBI WGS metagenome assembly MRWG01 (sample SAMN06117577, study PRJNA244670) | biofilm metagenome | biome: Water; feature: Cathode Biofilm; material: Biofilm; isolation source: microbial consortium enriched at the cathode of a solar microbial fuel cell | place: USA: District of Columbia ... | reverse complement strand
GGTCGGCTCAGCGTCGAGGGGAAGCCGATCGACCTCGTCTACAACAGGGTCACCGACTTCGCGTTCGATCAGCCGGAACACAGGGCGCTAAGAGATGCCTACCGGGAGGGCGCGGTGGTCGTGACGCCAAATCCGCACAACCACGCCCTTCTCGCCGACAAGCGCGCCCTTTCGCTGCTCTCGGATCCGGCAACGCTCGAGGCCTGGGGTCTGGAGCCAAGACTTCTGGCCCAACTCAAATCCGTCCCGCGTACTGTCGTTGTCACTCCCGAAATCGCCGACGAACTGTGGAAGTCGCGTAAGGACCTGTTCTTCAAGCCAACGGGCGGACATGGCGGAAAGGCGGTCTACCGTGGTGACAAGGTGACGAAAGGCGTCTGGGCAGAAATCGAGCGAGGGGGCTACGTTGCTCAGACTTTGGTCCGGCCGAGCGAGCGCATGATCAAGATCGACGAAGCACTACAGGTGCGCAAGATGGACGTTCGGCTCTACACTTATGACGGTCAGGTTCTTTTGGTAGCTGCGCGCCTCTATCAAGGCCAGACCACGAATTTCAGGACTCCTGGGGGCGGGTTCGCTCCGGTGTTTATGATCTGAAAAGCAGGCGATTCGTGAGGTGGATCAGTCAGAGAACGTTGGATTCCAGTCCCTTTCCCTCCGCCACTTGCTTCATTGAAATCGAACCGACGGAACGGCGCGCCGGCACGCGCGGGCGCGGCCGTCGCCGCCGCGCCGCCGACGAGGCATCTTGCATCGAAGCGGCCGCGCCGCTGGAATGGTCCTCAGACCCGGCAGAGGAGCCAACAGCGGATGCCCAGGCCAGAATTCGAGCGCGACGCAAGCCCCGAGGCAGTCGCCGATGCCCTTGACGAGCACGGCTACGCCATCGTGCGCGAACTGGCCGATGCCGCGACCGTGTCGCGTCTCAACGCCGATTTCGAGCCCCATGTCGACGCGGTGCAGCTGGGCAGGACCGACTTCGCCGGCCACAGGACCAAACGCATCAACAATCTGATCGCCAAGTCCGCGGCCTGCCGGGAGCTCGCCGTCCACCCCACGATCATGAGCGTCTGCGACCGCGTTCTGCTGCCCCACTGCGCGCGCTATCACCTCCATGTCACCTTGCTGGTGGATCTGCAGCCCGGCGAGACGGCCCAGGAACTGCACCGCGACGGCGGGATCTATCCCGTGCGCCTGCCTTCCATCCCCATGACGCTGGCCACCATGTGGGCGTGCAACGACTTCACTGCCGAGAATGGCGGCACCCGGCTGGTGCCCGGCAGCCACCGCTGGGCCCATGACCGCCAACCCACAGCCGACGAGGTGGTCAATGCGGAGATGCCGGCCGGTTCGGTGCTGCTCTACACCAGCAACCTCATTCACGGCGGCGGCGCCAACCGGTCGAACGGCAACCGCCGCGGCATGGGGCTTCACTACAATCTCGGCTGGCTGCGCCAGGAGGAGAACCAGTACCTCTCGATCCCGCCGGACAAGGCGAAGGATATCCCGCACGAGGTGCTGAAGCTGATCGGCTACGACTTCGGCGGCCCCTATCTGGGCTTCGTCGAGACGGGTCACCCGCTCACCCTCGCCGACCCCGCCCTGCCGCGCGACATGGATCGCACCGGCGGTGCGGCGATCACGGCCCGCAGCCGCGCCATCAAGCCCCTGTACCTCGGCGACACGCCCAACGACGGCCGGGACTGAACCCCGGGGGCCGGGATGCGATACGCAACGGCGCAGCCCGTGCACCTCGGATGGCATCGCGAACACTGTTTCAAGAACTGAGGCCAACAGCGAGGCTCCCATGACCGCCCGGCTGATCATCGGCGGCACCTTCAATCCCGTTCATCGCGGCCATCTGGCGCTGGCGGAAGGCGCGGCGGCCGCGCTCGGCGTGGCGCGGGTCGACTTCGTGCCCTGCCACACCCCCTTCCACAGGGCGGCGGACGACCTGCTGCCCTTCGGGCTCCGCTGCGATCTGATCGGCCGGGCGATCGCCGGGGCCGAAGGCATGGCCGTGAACGCGATCGAGGCCGATCTGCCGAAACCGTCGCTGACCTGGCGGACCGTCGCGGCGCTGCGCGAGGCCGAGCCCGGCGCCGGCCTGTACTTCGCCCTCGGCCAGCGCGAGTTCCTGCGCCTGCACAAATGGGTCAACGGCCGCGACATCGCGCACGCCACGCACCTGGCGGTCGCCCCGCGCGGCGACTTCGATGCCGAGACCTTCGAGGCCGCGCTGCTGGCCGCCTGGCCCGACGCCCGGCCCGCGCCGCCGCCGCCGGGCTGTCCCGCCGCCTGGGAGATCGCGCCGGGACGCCACGCCATCCTGCTCGACCTGCCGCCGGTCGCGATCAGTTCGACCATGATCCGCGAGGTCTGGCGCGCCGGCGGCGACTTCGGGCATCTTGTGCCCGACGCCGTGGCCCGGCGCATGGCGGCGCGGCGGGTGGAGATCGATCCGGTCTGGCCGCCCGCCGGCGGGAGCGGCCGGACGGGGAGCATTGCATGACCTACGATCTGCGCGACGACATCTTCCGCTCCCTCGGCGGGCGGCGCTTCACCGCCGAGCTGCGGGTCGCCACCGCCGGCGTGATCTGCGGCGTGGAAGACGCGGCCGCCAAGGCGCTGGACCTGGGCTGCGAGGTGCTGCACGCCATGCGCGACGCCGAGGAGGCGGACGCGGACGCGCCGGTCCTGATCATCCGCGCGCCGGCGAAGGAAATCGCCATCGCCGAGGACACACTGCCCGGCGCCATCGCCAAGCCCTCCGGCATCGCCCGCGCCGCCCGCCGCGCGCAGCAGATCGCCGGCGGCCGCGTGCGCATCGTCTCCGGCGCCGCCAAGAAGATGCCGATCGAGATCAAGCCGCAGGTCCGGCGCGCCATCCACCAGGGCGGCGGCAGCGGCCGGATCGCCCCGCTGCCCTTCGTCTATCTGGACAAGAACTATGTCCGCATGTTCGGCGGCGTGCGCCGGACCCTGGAAGCCGTCTCGGTTCTGGAGGGTCACACGCGCTGCATCCAGCTCCGCGGCCTGGTCGAGCCGCTGGAGGACGAGGCCCGGGCGGCGATCGAGATGGGCGCGGAGATCCTGATGGTCGATACCGGGAACCTGGCCGACCTCGACCGCGTCGCGTCGATGGTGCGGGCGGCGGGCCGGCGGGAGACGACGGAGATCGCCTTCTCCGGCGACATCGCCCTGGAGGACATCCCCGCCATCGCGGCGCACGATGTGGATATCCTGGATATCGGCCGCGCCGTCATCGATGCGCCCGGCGTGGACGTGAAGTTCGACGTCGTCGCCGATCCCGACCTGCAGCCCACCGGGTGATTCGCCGACCGATCGGGCGAAATTCCTCTAATGAACTGAAATGATTGATATTTCTGCCGAATCTCCAAGCAGCGGCGGCCCGCAGGCGCCTTGACCGCCGCGGTTGCGACGCACTAGTATGAAAACAAACCGGCCCGTCAGAACCGTCCGGCCCGCGCCTTGTGCGTGCGCCGAACGGCCCAGAGGCCAGACGTCTCGCAACGGGCGGCCATTGCGGAGACCAGGGGAGGCGCCGCACCTATGCGTTCCGAAGCAGCTGCGAGACCGTGCGCGGCCCTTGCTTCCGGCCCTGTCCGGAGATGGGGCGGCGGCGAATCCGCGACGTTCGAAGTCCGGCATCCGCCGGCGGGGAGGAAGATGTGGTAACGCTGAAGTACCAGGCGGCGGTGATCGACGAGAACTGCACCGGCTGCAAGAAATGCGTCTGGGTCTGCCCGACCGAGGCGATCCACATGAAAGACAACATCGCCATCATCAACGACGACCTCTGCGTCGCCTGCCCGAACTGCCACGGCATCTGTCCCGACGACGCGATCACCCGGGTCGAGCGCGACGAGCCTAGGGAAGTGCGCGTCGCCATCGAGGACGTGCCCATCGAGGACATCCACGACCTCTGCCGCAAGGCCAACATGCATCCCAAGCAGTGGCACTGCCTGTGTACCCAGACCCGGGTGCAGGAAGCCGCCGCCGCGGTGCTGCAGGGCGCGATCACGCCAGAGCAGATCGCGCTCGACACCGGCACGCGGTCGGGCTGCACCGTGTACTGCCAGATGATGTCGATGCGCCTGCTGGAGGCGGCGGGCCACAAGCTGGAGAAACCCGAGAAGTGGCGCTGGTACCCGACCACCCAGAGCCTGTGGGACGTACCGCAGGAGGTGATCGACAAGTACGCGGGCTATTTCCTGGAAGAGGACAAGGACGTCTTCCGCAAGTTCTGACCCGCAGCAGCCGCTGCCGGCCCCGGGCCGGCCCGATCAAGACCGAAAGGTTCGCGCCATGACACATCTCGCCGTCTCGGAACTGCCCCGCCCGACGCCGGCCGCAATCCGCACATCCCAGTACGGCCCGCAGACGGCCACCGGCATGCCCGCAATGCGCGCCGCCGACCTGCCGGGCATGGTGGGCCTGCCGATTTCCGAACTGTTCCCCGACGTGCCGAAGGCGATCTATGTCGAGGGCGACGATCTGGAGCCGCTCCGCCGCGCCACCGCGGAGTCGCTGAAGGACGTCGACATGTCGATGATCAAGGAGAAGTCGACGGTCAACATCCTGGCCTCGCAGTACGGCTTCATGATCATGGGCGGCTACGCCTATCGCGAGGTCATCCGTACGATCAAGGAAGTGGTCGAACAGCGCACGGGCTGCAGGCGTGTCCGGCTGCGTGTCGCCACCGGCTTCCGCCTGAAAGAGCCGGAGGAGGTGATCAAGCATTTCGGCCTGGACGAGATGTTCGACGGCCGGGCGCTGCCGGCGCTCTACATCGACCAGGGCGTCGAGATCGAAACCCCGGTCGGCACGCTGATGGGCATCAAGCGGATCTACGACGCCGACTTCATCATCCACTGCCATCATGGCGAGCTGCGCGAACTGGACATGCACCGCATGATCAGCCGCACGATGAAGCCGTTCTCAATGTCCTACGCCCGTTTCGAGACGCGTTCGGTCCACCACATGAATTTCGGGCCGCGGTCGTCCAACCTGATCCCGCGGCTGGTCTTCGAATCCGACTTCGTCCAGAAGAAGTGGGCCTTCGGCGTGTTCATGGCGGCCTCGCCGCAGGGGGTGACGGGGATCGAGTCCGGCAACGACCTGATGCCGATCGACCGAAAGCTGGCGCTGCTGGCCTTCAAGTCCTACGGCAAGCTGCGCGAACTGTTCAACGAGATCGGCGACTGCATCGCGATCATCGACGGCACGGGGGAGCCCCGTTACATGGTCGGCGGCGGCACCACCTTCGGCAATCTGACCGAGGCGGAACTCGACCTCTTCGACCTCGACACCATACCGGTCAGCCTGGGCTTCGGCCTGTGGCAGCCGCCGCCGGACCAGCCGAAGGCGAAGCCGGTGAACCCCGCCGTCAAGGGGCTGGTGATGAACCATTTCTGGACCGGCGTGCCGCAGATGGAGCTGGCCACGTCCTGTCCCATGGTCCTCGTCGGCCAGGAGATGGCGAAGCTGGTCGAGGAAGACTGCATGAACATCGAGATGATCAAGAACTGCGTCACCGCCCACGACCTGCCGTCCGCCGTCAGGTTCGCCAAGCGGCTCGCCAACACCGACAACCTGGTCGTCTTCGACGGCGCCTACGGCATGCTGACGTGCAACGAGAAGCTGGCCGAGCACCTGATCGAACGCGCGCCGGTCGCCGACCGGCGGGTCGAGGAGGAGCTTATGCCCAAGTGGATGCGCCAGCGCGGCTTCGACCCGTCCGAGGCGCTCTGAACGCAGGGGCCGCGGCATGCCTGCGCATGTCGGTTGATGTCGGGGCCAAGCGGCCGGACCCGGCTCGGCGGCGCATATAGGGGCGCGTAACGCGCATCGAACAACCTGGGAGAACGTCGTGGTCGAATACGACATGATGGGCAAGACCGAGCTCAGCATCACCGGCCTCGCGCTGGCCGATGCGGACCTGACGGCCGTCGCCGATGCGGTCGCGCGGGTTCTGGTGCTCGACCGCACGGAGATCCTCGTGACCGATGTCCGCGACGACAACATCGTGCTCGACATCCTGCGGCGCGGGCTGGATGCGAAGAACATCGTCGGCAAGGAGCGCGAACTGCTCGACGCCGTGGCCTCGGTCGAGGGCGTCGGCGTGTCCGCGGACGCGCGGGTCGAATCCCGCGGCCTGCTGAGCTGGGTGGCGGCCAGCGGCGAGGAGGCCCTTCAGTCCCTCGAAGCGGCCGAGCGGCAGATGGCGGAGATCCGTGACAAGCTGGCGAAGACGGTGGTGGTCTTCCCCACCGGCACGGAACTCGCCAACGGCCAGGTGAAGGACACCAACAGCCCGGCCATCCGCGAGAAGCTGAGCGTGAACGGCTATGCGGTCAGCCAGGGCATGCCGCTGAAGGACAACGAGTACCACATCGCCGCCGCGCTGCGCGAACGCGCCGAGGAGGGCTTCGGCATGATCGTGACCACCGGCGGCGTGGGCGCCGAGGTCAAGGACTGCACCATCGAGGCGTTTCTGAGGGCCGACCCGGAGGCGGCCACGCCGGAGATCGTGAAATATGAACTCGGCGTCGGCCGGCACGTCCACAAGAACAGCGTCCGTATCGCCGTCGGCCGCGTGCTGGACACGATGATCGTCGCCCTGCCTGGGCCGACGGACGAAGTGCTGCTCGGCCTCGACGCCCTGGTCCGGGCGCTGGGCGAGCCGGGGCTGTCGGACGCGGCCATCGCCGAGCGCATCGCCGACGTGCTGCGCAAGCGGCTGAAGGAGAAGGCCCACGCCCATGCCTGACGGTTCGGGAGCGCCATCATGGGGCGAAGAGGCGGCGGCGGCCGAAGGCCGTCTGCTGGCCGTCCTGCGCGCCCATGAGGGCCTGACCGTCGCGGTCAGCGGCGGGATCGACAGCATGACGCTGGCCCATGTCGCCCATCGCCTGGGCGAACGGCCCGTGCGGATGGCGCATGCCGTCTCGCCCGCGGTGCCGCCGGCGGCGACGGCGCGCGTCCGCGCCTACGCGGCGCGGGAAGGCTGGGACCTGCACGTGGTCGAGGCCGGCGAGTTCGCCGACCCGGATTATCTCAAGAACCCGGTCAACCGCTGCTATTTCTGCAAGACCAATCTGTACGATCGCCTCGCCGGGCTCGCGGCGGGCGCGATCGCCTCGGGCGCCAATGTCGACGACCTGGGCGACTACCGGCCCGGCCTGACGGCCGCGGCGGAGCGCGACGTGGTCCACCCCTATGTCGAGGCCGGGATCGGCAAGGCCGACATTCGCGCCCTCGCCCGGCGCTACGGACTGGACGACATCGCGGAGCTGCCCGCGCAGCCCTGCCTCGCCAGCCGGGTCGAGACCGGCATCGCCATCGAGTCCGCGGATCTCGCCTTCATCGACCGGGTCGAGACCCTGCTTCGCCGGCGCTTCGGCGAGAACCGGACGATCCGCTGCCGGATCACCGCCGCCGGCGTCGCGGTCGAGGCCGACGAGGCCCTGGCCGGACGCTTCGCCGAGATGCGCGCGATGGCCGCCGCCGACTGCGCCGCCGAAGCCCGCCGCTTTCTCGGCGTCCGGCCGTACCGCCGCGGCTCCGCCTTCCTGCACGGCGAGGGCGCCGCGCCGCGTGACGCGAGCGGAGGCGCATGAAAGAGGTCCTGTTCGACTATGGCCGCGCCGCCCGCATCGGTCTGCCGGAAGCGGTCCTGTGCGAGGGCAAGCCGGTCGAAACGGTGCTGTCGCTGCTGAAGGAGTTCGCCGAACCCGACGTGCAGCCCGTGCTCTTCACCCGGCTGGACCCGTCGGTGCTGGCGGCGCTGCCGGGGGAGGCGTCTTCGAGGATCGACTATCACCCGCTGTCGCGCACGGCCTGGCGCGCCACGATGCCGGCCCGTCCGGGCCAGGTCGCTGTGGTTTCCGCCGGGACCGCGGACGGCCGCGTGACCTGGGAAGCCGCGCGGACGCTGACCTATCTCGGCATCGCCAGCACCGTGTTCGAGGATTGCGGCGTGGCCGGGCTCTGGCGGCTGGTCGACCGGCTGGAGGCGATCAACGAGGCGGACGTGGTGATCGTGGTCGCCGGACTCGACGCGGCGCTGGCGTCGGTCCTGGGGGCGCTCACGCCGAAGCCCGTGCTCGCGGTGCCGACTTCGGTCGGCTACGGCATGGCGCAGGACGGTCTCGCCGCGATCCAAAGCATGCTGGTCAGCTGCGCCCCGGGCGTCGCGGTGCTCAACGTCGACAACGGCTATGGCGCCGCCTGCGCCGCCGCGCGCATTCTGGGGCCGGCATGACCGGCGACGCCTGTCTGGTCGTCCGTCCCAACAGCGGCCTTTCCGGCGACATGCTGCTGGCCGGCTTCGCGCGCATGGCGCAGGCCACGAACGCGGAACTCGGCGAAATCGCCCTCAGCCTCGGCCTGCCGGAAGGCTGCGTCATGCTGGAGGAAACGGCCGTGAACCAGATCGGCGGCTGGCGCGCCCGCGTGTCCCTGCCCCGCGAACACCATCACCGCAGCCTGGACGACGTGACACGGATCATTGCCGCAAGCGCGCTCGGCGAAGCCGCACGGGCGCTGGCGGAGAAGGCGTTCGCCATCCTGGCGGCGGCCGAGGGCCGCGTGCACGGCATCCCGCCGGAGAAGGTCACCTTCCACGAGGTCGGCGCACTCGACAGCATTCTCGACACCTGCCTCGTGGCAGCGCTCTACGACCGGCTGGGCCAACCGCGGCTGGTCTGCGGGCCGCTGCCCCTCTGCGACGGCACGGTGCGCTGCGCCCACGGCCTGCTGCCCGCGCCTGCGCCGGCCGTTCTCGACATGCTGGAAGGGGTGCCGGTGCGCGGCCTCGCCTCCTCCGGCGAGACGGTCACGCCGACCGCGATCTCGCTGCTGAAAGCGCTGGACGCCGAGTTCGGCGGCTGGCCTGCGATGATCGTGCGCCGGCGGGCGCTGGTCTACGGCACGCGGGTGCTACCCGGCGTCGCCAACGGCGCGATCTTCGCGTTCGGCCCGCGCTCGGATGGGCCCGAAAGCGCCGGCTGAGCCGCCGCACCGCACCGCGGCGGCGGCACGGCCGGACCACCATTCAGGTGGTTACGGCACAGGCGGTTCCGCGCGTCGGGCAAATCGACGCGGTTCCAGACGGCGGCGCGCTCACCACGTTCTGGACAGAAGAAAAAGCAAACGAGCGCGCAAAGTGCCTGAAGATCTGAAGTTCGACTCTGCTTGCGGGGGGCACATCCCGCCCCGCCTGCCGGTTCCGCCGCGGCCCGCCTCCTCGAGGGCCCGCCGCACTTCGGCGTGCGTCCGAAGGAGGATCGGCCGATGAGCGAGATGGCGGCTGAAATTCCGCTGAACAGAACATCGAAGCTCCTGGGCAAGCTGGCTCTGGAGGCCGGGCCGCTGCTGGTCTTCTTCGTCGCCTTCATGTTCGGGGACATCTTCGTCGGCACGGCGGCGTTCATGGCCGCCATGATCGTCTCGGTCGCCTGCACATATTCGGCGAAACGCACCCTCCCGACCTTTCCCCTGATGGGGCTGGTAATGGTGCTGGTGTTCGGGGGTCTCACGCTCTGGCTGGGCGAGGCCATGTTCATCAAGATCCAGCCCACCGTCGGCAACGCCCTGTTCGGCGCCATGGTGCTGGGCGGACCGCTGATCGGCATCAACTTCCTGAAGCGCGCCTTCGGCGACGAACTGACCATGCGCGACGAGGCCTGGCGCAATCTGGCGCTGCGCGCGGGCGGCTTTCTGATCTGCCTTGCCGTGCTCAACGAAATCGTCCGGCAGTCCTTCAGCACCGAGGCCTGGGTCTTCTTCAAGGTCTTCTGCGTTCTGCCACTGGACGCGCTGTTCGCGGCCAGCCTGTGGCCCATGTTCCGCCGCGAGCGGCGGGCCGCCGAAGCGGCGCGCAGGCAGGAAGGGGAGACGGCATGATCACCACGGCGCGCTCCTGGAAAGGTGCGGCGATGCTGACCGCGCGCTACACGGCCTTCCGCGCCCGCGAACCCCGCCGGCGGCGCTGGAGCCTGGAGGACCGCCTGGCGGCGTTGCCGCGCCAGGGCCTGCCGCTGGATGCCGGGGTCGAGATTCGCTGGAACGACCGCCACGTCCCCTTCGTGGAGGCCGCCGGCCAGCGCGACCTCGCCGTCGGCCTGGGCGTCGTCCACGGCCATCTCCGGCTGTTCCAGATGGAAATCATGCGCCGGCTGGCGCGCGGCCGCATGGCCGGGCTGCTGGGTCCGGTGGCGCTCGACGTGGACCGCAGCCTGCGCATCGTCGGCTTCTCCCGCGCCGTCGAGGAAATCCGGCAGGGACTGCCGGAGGAAACGCGGGAATGGCTTGCCGGCTTCCGCGACGGCGTCAACGCGGTCATCGAATCGGCGGACGAGCATCCGGAAGAGTTCCGCCTTCTGGGCGCCGCACCCGAGCCCTGGACCCTGGGCGACCTTGTCGCCATCGGGCGCGTCGCCGCCAGCGACTTTTCCTGGAAGGTGCTGCGCCGGCTGTTGCCGCACAGCGACCACGAGTACTGGCCGGCAGTCTGGGAAAGGCTGATCGCGGAAGGCGGCTCGCCGGTGCCGTCCTATGCCGGGAATGGCCGGAACCCGGGACCCGAAGACTTCCTGGCCGCCTTCGGCCGGGGCGGCAGTAATTCCCTCGCCGTGGCCGGCGAACGCACGAAAAGCGGCGCGGCGATGATCGCCAGCGATCCGCATCTGGGCGTCATGCTGCCCAATCTGTGGCTGATCGCCGGCATGCGCGCGCCCGGCATTCACGCCGTGGGCCTGATGATCCCCGGCGTTCCCGTGATGGCGCTGGGCCGCAACGAACACATCGCCTGGGGCGGCACCAGCCTGCATGCGGCCAGCAGCGACCTGTTCGATGTCACCGATCTGCCGGACGGGGAAATCGCAACGCGCGAGGAGACCATCCCCGTGCGCTGGGGCGGCGAGGGCCGGGTCACGATCCGCGAATGCGCCTACGGCCCGATCATCTCCGACGCGCCCATGCTGGGCCTGCCAAAGGACCGGCCGCTGGCGATGCGCTGGATCGGCCATGATCCGAATGACGAGATCAGCGCCATGCTGGGCGTCCAGCGCGCCCGCGACTGGGACGAGTTCCGCAGCGCTCTGGACGGTTTCGCGGCGCCCGCCCAGACCATGGTCTTTGCCGACACCAGGGGCCGGGTGGGCAAGGCGATCGCCGCGCACCTGCCGCGCCGCGGCGCGGGGCCGCCGGCCGACATCGTCCGCAAGCGCGAGTTTCTCGACCACTGGCGGGAAATCGTCGTCGGCAGCGACTTCCCCGCAGAGTTCGCGCCCGAGCGCGGCTATGTCGCCTCCGCCAACAACCGGCCGCCGCCTTCGGACGTGCCGGTCGGCTTCTTCTTCTCCTCGAACGACCGGGTGGACCGGATGAGCCGGCTGCTCGACGGCTTGAGCGAAGGCGGGCCGGATGACCTGAAGGCGCTGCAGCGCGACGTCGCCATGCCTTCGTCGGAACGGATCCGCAGGGGAATGCTGGCAGTACTGGACACCCAGGCGGCCGATACGCCCGGCGTCGTGGGGGCGCTGGCCTCGTGGAACGGCCGGCATGAAGCCGACTCGCGCGGCGCGCTGGCCTATGAGCTGATGGTCCATCATCTGCTGCGCCATCTTCATGCAGCCTATGAACTGGCGCTCTACCTGGCGGCATGGGATCTGACCGCCCAACTGGCGCGTGATCTCGAGGAACTGCCCCGCCCGCGTCTCGAGAAGGCGGCAACCAGGGCCGCGCGGGACGCACAGGCCGATTTCCGGCGTCATCGTACATGGGGCGCGATCCACCGCATGCGCCTGGAGCATCCCTTCGCCCGGGTGCCGGTCATCGGCAGGAGCTACCGCTTCAGCGACGACGCCATCGGCGGCGGCAACGAGACATTGATGAAGACCGCTCACGGCGTGGCGCGTGACACGCACCGCGTCGGACTGGGCCAGGTGGCGCGCCACGTCTCCGACCTGTCCGACCCGGACGCGAACGACTTCTGCCTGCTGGGTGGCCAGGACGGCTGGATCGGGTCCGACAGCTTCAATGACCAGTACGCGCTCTGGCGGGACGGACGCTATGTCCGCGTGCCGATGTCGCGCTCCTCGGTGGCCCGCGAGTTCCGCCATGTGGTCACGCTCTCGCCAGCCGGCGCCGGACACAGGGAGCATCGCCATGGCTGAGACCCGTCAGAACACGCGCGACGGCCGCACGGTCGGCTTCCGGAGCTGGAACCCCTACACGCCCCGGGACATGGCCGAAGGCGCGCGGGACCGGCCGATCGAGGCACAGGGCACGCTCTATCTTCCGGCGGGCGAACCGCCGGCCGGCGGCTGGCCGGGCGTTGTCATTGCGCAGGGTCTGGGCGGGCCGATGCGAAACAGGGAGATGGCCTATGGCCGCTGGCTGGCCGAGCAGGGCCACGCGACCCTGGTGCTGGACAGCTACGCCTCCCGGAACATCCGCGGCCCGGAGACCTGGAAGGCGCTCAGGCTCACGACGGCGATGGTCCTCGCCGACGCTTTCGGCGCGCTGGCCTATCTGGGAAGCCGTCCGGAAATCGACGGCGAGCGGGTGGCCATAAAGGGCTACTCCTATGGCGGCATGGTTTCCCAGGTGGCCGCATTCGAGCCGATCAGGGCTCTGTACCAACCCGAGGGCGGGGGCTTCGCTGCCCACGTCGCCTACTACAGTTGCAGCATCGTGCGCATGAAGGAACCCGAGACCACCGGCGCGCCGGTGCTGATCATGATCGGCGAGCGGGATCGGAACGTTTCGGTCGAACGCACGCAGGAGATCGCCGACGACCTGCGCCGCGGCGGGTCGGACGTGCGGCTGAAGGTCTTCGACTGCTACCACCAGTGGGACGGCGACGATGCGGAGCCGCGGCGTTTCGGCTTCCACCTGCGTCATTGCCACGTCCAACTGCAGCCCGACGGCGAACTGCGCGTTGAGGAATCGGGACGGAAGATCGACGGCCCCCTGAGCCGTCTGCTGTTCCTGGCCACCCATGTCAGTTCGCAGGGCTACACCATCCAGAAGAACAGGGAGGTGACGCGGCGGTCGAACGCGGAGGTTCTCGATTTCCTGGACGGCCTGCGCCGGGAGCCGGTCAGCCAGTCAGCGCAAGCCATGCGAGCGGGTCAGGGCCGATGACCAGCGGATGCAGCGCCAGCAAGGCCGCCCAGACGGCCAGCGCCGCCGCTGCCGGCCGGTAGCCGACGCGGTCCGGGGCGCTTCCGGCGACCGGCGCGGCGGTGAGCATGTTCTTGACCAGCGCAAAGAGCGCGATCGCGGCGAAAACGGCGAACAGCAGCAGCGCCCGCGCCTGCCCGACATTTGCGAGGTGGAGCAGCGCCCAGAGCAGGATGCCGGCGCTGGCCGGGGCCGGGACCCGTCGATAGAGCCGCGCCGCGCCCCTGCCCGGCGGGTGCATCAGGCGGACCGCGACGAGCCAGAGCGCCAGCGGCATCGCCAGCACCGCGGCCCACCGGGCCCAGATTGGCGGCGTCCAGACCCAGGGGCTGTCAGCGGCCCCGGCATAGGCCTGGATCACCCAGGCGACCGCAGCGAGCGAGACGAGGCTGTAGACGATCCGGAAGGGCGTCGCGCCGAACCGTTCCAGCAGGCGCGCGCGCACCGTCGGCAGGGAAGGCACGGCGTGGGTCAGAAACAGCAGCGCCAGCGCCGCCGCGAGGTTCGTCATCGCTCCGCCTTCCTCTGTCATTGCGCGCCCTCTAAGCATCGGGGCCGGCGGGCGTCACCGCCCCCGGCCCCGTCTCCGTCATGGACCGGCTCAGCGCGAGGCCAGCCGGTCGTCCATCTGATCCACCAGCGCGGCCATACGCTGCTTTGCGCGGCCCGGATGCTTTGCGCCACGGGCGGCTTCCAGGTTCGCCTCGGCGTCGCCGACGACTACCACGCCGACCATGCCCATGCCGTAGTGGGGCAGACACTTGTAGCCGTAGACGCCCTCCTCGGTGAAGGTCACCGTGACCGGCTTGTTCATCCGGCCCTTGAAGGCCTCGGCGTTGGCGGGAAGCATGGACTTGATGGTTTCCGCGTTGTGGCCCTTGTCAGTGGGCAGGAAGGTCACGGTGTCACCAGGCTGGATTTCCAGGTAGGCGGGTTCGAACACCATCATGCCGTCCGCGCCGCGGTTGAGCATCTTGACCTCGAAATCGGCGGCCGCGGCCGGCTGTATGGCGGCGGCGAGGAGACCGCCCAGCATGGCGGCGGCGATCAGGGTGCGTTTCATCTCGGGGTTCCTTTCGTCAGATGTCTTGGGGGAAGGGGCGGCGGCCCCGCGGGAGCGAGGGGGGTATGCGGGACCGCCGGGGCGCAGCCGGTCAGTGACCGGCCATGCTGAGCTTCATTTCACCGGTGTCGTAGATCTCCGGGTTCTTCGGACCCTCGACCTCGATCTCCGCGACCAGGCCGCGCTCCAGCCGCGAGAGGGCGTGGTCGACCAGCAGATAGCGGCCGGGAACGTCGAAGGTCACGTCGGCGACGGTCGCTCCGCCGGGCGCGACAGACACGGTCTGTACATCGGTGATCGGCGCCGTGTTGAGCGAGCCGTAATCGTAGACCCGGTCCATGATCTCGCCGATCACATGGAAGCTGGAGGTCTTGTTGGGACCGCCGACGCCGAAGTAGATGCGGACGGTCTCGCCGACCTTCGCCTTCATGGCGTTGGCGCCGGTCAGCGCCCCGGCGGCGCCGTTGAAGACGTAGTATTCCGGATCCTCGTCCAGCAGCTTGTCGTAGTCGGTCATCGCCACGCCCGCCTGGCCGGGGGCCAGATCGGTGTAGATCTCGCCCTGCATGACGTAGAGTTCCCGATCGACCTTCGGCAGGCTTTCGGCGGGTTCCACCAGGATCATGCCGTACATGCCGGCCTGGATGTGGTCGGCGACCATCGGCGTGGCGCAGTGGTAGACGTAGATGCCGGGTTTCATCGCCTTGAAGGTGAAGCCGGTCTCGTCGCCGGGCGCGGTCTGGGTGGCGACGGCGCCGCCGCCGGGGCCTGTCACGGCGTGGAAGTCCACCGAGTGCATCATCATGCTGTCCTCGGCGTTCTTCAGCGTCACCTCCACGGTGTCGCCGGCGCGGACACGGACGAAGGGACCGGGGACCTTGCCGTTGAACGTCCAGTAGCGGAAGGTCGTGCCGTCGGCCAGTTCGGCCTCGAGTTCGACCGTGACCAGTTCGACCTTCACGGTCTCCGCATGGTCGCGGGCGATCGGGCCGGGCAGAGCGGCCGGATCCAGCGCAATGGCCGCCGGGTTGATAGCGTCGGCGTCGGTCGCCTTGTCGGCGGCAGCGGCGTCGGCGCCGAGGGAAAGCCCGGCAACGACCGCGATCATGCTGGCGGTGCCGAGAAGAGCATTACGAAACGTGCTCATTTGCGTTCTCCTTGACGCTTTTGGTTGGTGACAACGCGGCCAACCTAGGCGTCACGACCGGAGGCCGATTTGCGCTGCAACAAACTTCGGCGGGGTTTGCCGATCGAAGGCGGGAACGGAGACGAAGGGCCATGGACACGGAGACGCGGGTCGGGCCTGCCGAAGCCCGTCGGGCTGTTCCGCGGCAGGGGCGGCGCGGCGTTCTGGTTCAAACCGTTCAGCCGCGGCACCCATGCCGGCATGGGTGGGCTGCGGCCTGCAGCGGAGCCGGGCGAAACGTCGCCCTTCCGGCAGAACTGGACTCTGTATAATCCGCACGATGTTCCTGACGATACTCAGATCCTTCGTCCGCAAGGGCAGCCTTTGCGTCATCGACTCGTCCGGCAGCCGGCATCTGATCGGCGACGGCACTGAACCGTCCGTCACGCTGCGCCTGTCATCCCGGAGGAGCGAGTACACCCTTGCGCTCAACCCCGCGCTGTCACTCGGCGAGTCCTATGTGGACGGCCGTCTGGTCTTCGAGGAAGGCGGCATCTACGACTTCCTCGACATGCTCGCGTCGAACTACGGCGCATCCGGGCGCCACTGGTGGCTCGATCTCCTCGGACGGCTCGGCAATGGCCTGAAGCAGGCCAATCCGATCGGGCGCGCACGGGCCAACGTCGCGCACCACTATGACCTGTCCTCCGCGCTCTACGACATCTTCCTCGACGCCGACCGGCAGTATTCCTGCGCCTACTTCACGTCGCCCGACGACAGCCTGGAGACGGCGCAGGAGAACAAGAAGCGCCATATCGCGGCCAAGCTTTGCCTGGACAGGCCGGGACTGAAGGTTCTCGACATCGGTTCGGGATGGGGCGGGCTCGGCCTGTATCTCGCCGAAACCTTCGGCGCCGATGTCACGGGCGTTACCCTCAGCACCGAGCAGCACAGCCTGAGCACAAGACGCGCCGAACGCTCGCCGGCCAGCGACCGCGTGCGCTTCGAGCTGCAGGACTACCGCGAACTGGAAGGCGGCTTCGACCGGATCGTTTCGGTGGGCATGTTCGAGCACGTCGGCAAACGGAACTATGCGGAGTTCTTTGGCCGCATCCGAAAGCTTCTGACAGATGACGGCGTCGCGCTGATCCACTCGATCGGCTATTCCGATTCTCCGGCGCCGATCAATCCCTTCATCCGGAAGTACATCTTCCCCGGGGCGGACCTGCCATCGCTGTCGGAGGTGTTCCCGGCGGTGGAGCAGACCGGACTGTGGGTTACCGACGTCGAGATCCTGCGTCTGCACTACGCGGAGACCCTTCGCCACTGGCGCGAGCGTTTCGTCGCGCAACGGGCCGAGGTCGAGGCGCTCTACGACGAGCGCTTCTTCCGCATGTGGGAGTTCTACCTTGCGCTCTGCGAGATCGGATTCCGCCGCCGCACGAACATGGTCTTCCAGATGCAGTTGACGCGGCGCCTGGATGCCGTTCCCCTGACGCGCGACTACATGGTGGATGAGGAACGCCGGATCGCGGCGAAGTCCGAGTCGGAGCGCGCGCCGCTGTCCCGCTCCTGGTCCGCCCGCTCGGACTGATCGGGCGGAGACGACGGGCGGGCGCCTGGCGAACGCCGAAAAGGAGGCGAAGGGCCATGGATACGGAGACGCGGGTCGGCCTGCTGAAACCCGTCGGGCTGTTCCGCGGCCTGGATGGCGCGGCGCTGACGGCTCTGGCGGAAGCCGCACGCGAGCATGTGGTGGCGCGCGGGGAGGCCATGTTTCAGCAGGGCGACGAGGCGACCCACGGCTATGTCCTGGCCTGGGGCCGGGTCCGCCTGGACCAGGTGACA
>MRWG01001264.1_pt1 | contig 17290 bp, 20 predicted proteins | sample 1013341 | NCBI WGS metagenome assembly MRWG01 (sample SAMN06117577, study PRJNA244670) | biofilm metagenome | biome: Water; feature: Cathode Biofilm; material: Biofilm; isolation source: microbial consortium enriched at the cathode of a solar microbial fuel cell | place: USA: District of Columbia ... | reverse complement strand
TGGTGGGCCTACTACGAGCTGGGCTGGGGCGGCTGGTGGTTCTGGGACCCGGTGGAGAACGTCTCCTTCATGCCCTGGCTGCTGGGCACGGCGCTGCTGCACTCCGCCATCGTGGTGGAGAAGCGCAACGCGCTGAAGACCTGGACCATCCTGCTGGCGATCCTCACCTTCTCGCTGTCGCTGATCGGCACCTTCATCGTGCGCTCGGGCGTCATCACCTCGGTGCACGCCTTCGCCACCGATCCGGAGCGCGGCTTCTTCATTCTCATCCTGCTGGCCATCGCCATCGGCGGCTCGCTCACCCTCTTCGCCCTGCGCGCACCCTCGCTGAAGGCCGGCGGCCTCTTCGCGCCGATCAGCCGCGAGGGCGGCATGGTGATCAACAACCTCTTCCTCGCCGCCGCCTGCGCCGCGGTCTTCCTGGGCACGCTCTACCCGCTGTTCCTGGAAGCGATCGACGGCTCCAAGGTCTCCGTCGGCCCGCCCTTCTTCAACGCCACTTTCGTGCCGCTGATGGTGCCGCTGGTGTTCCTCATGGCCGTGGGCCCCATGCTGCCCTGGAAGCGCGCCGACCTGGCCGGCGCACTGCTGCGCCTGAAGTTCGCCGCCCTGGCCGCGCTGCTTGTCGCGGGGCTCACCTGGTACCTGCAGACCGGCGGGCCCATCCTGGCGGTGGCCGCCATGGGCCTGGCCGCCTGGCTGTTCTTCGGCGCCCTGGTGGAATGGGCCGACCGGGTGAAGCTGTTCCGCGTGCCGCCGGGCGAGAGCTGGCGCCGCGCCCGCAACCTGCCGCGCGCCGCCCACGGCATGACGCTGGCGCACGCGGGCCTGGCCGTCGCCATGGCCGGGATGATCGGTTCCTCGGTGTGGAAGCAGGAGGTGGTGACCAACCTGAAGCCCGGCGAGAGTGTCGAGATCGCCGGCTACAGCCTGCTCTTCGAGGGCGTCGGCAAGCTGGAGGGCCCCAACTACAGCGCCGAGCGCGCGCGCTTCACGGTAACCCGCGGCGGTGAAGAGGTCGCCCTCATGTTCCCGGAAAAGCGCGTTTACCAGGTGAAGGCCATGCCGACCACCGAGGCGGCGATCCGCACCACCCTGTTCTCCGACCTCTACGCGGTGATCGGCGACGGCGACGGCCAGGGCGGCTGGACCGTGCGCGTCTACCACGAGCCGCTGGTGCCCTGGATCTGGATCGGCTGCCTGGCCATGGTGGCCGGCGGCCTGACCTCGCTCAGCGACCGGCGCCTGCGCGTCGGCGCGCCGCACCGCCAGCACAAGTCCACCGCGCGCCCGGCCGCGGCGTAACCGGCGGCGGATCATCATTCCATGGCGAAGCGTCTTCTCTTCCTGCTGCCGGTGCTCATCTTCCTGGTGGTGGCCGGCTATTTCCTCTGGGGCCTGGGGCCGGAGCGCGACCCGAAGAACATCCCCACCGTGATGATCGACAAGCCGACGCCGACTTTCGACCTCGCCGCCGTGCCCGGCCTGGATGCGCCGGGCCTGGCCACGGCCGACCTGGCCCAAGGGCAGGTGGTGATGGTGAACTTCTTCGCCTCCTGGTGCGTGCCCTGCCGCGCCGAGCACCCCTTCCTCACCGCGCTGACGGAGGAGACCGGGGTGCCGCTCTATGGCATCAATCACCGCGACAAGCCGGAAGACGCGGCCGCCTGGCTGGCCGAGCTGGGCAATCCCTACACGCGCATCGGCGCCGACCCCGGCCGCGCCGCCGTGGAGTGGGGCGTGACCGGCGTGCCCGAGACCTTCATCGTCGACGGCCAGGGACGCATCCGCTACCACCACCGCGGCCCCCTGGTGCCCGATGTGATCGACAAGCAGGTGCGGCCCCTGCTGGAGGAGCTGCGGCCATGAGGATGCGAGGCCTGAAACGCCTGCTGCTCGTCGGCGGCCTGCTGCTGGCAAGCCCGCTGCTGGTAAGCCCGCTGCTGGTAAGCTCTGTGCTGGCCGTTGAGCCCAGCGAGATGCTGGACGACCCGGCGCTGGAGCAGCGCGCCCGCGACCTCTCCGCCGAGATCCGCTGTGTCGTCTGTCAGAACGAGTCCATCGACTCCTCCAATGCCGAGATCGCGCACGAGCTGCGCGTGCTGGTGCGCGAGCGCCTGGTCGCCGGTGACAGCGACCAGGAGGTGCTGGACTACCTGGTGGCGCGCTACGGCGACTACGTGCTGTTGCGCCCGCCGATGAAGCCCCAGACCTACCTGCTGTGGTACGGCCCCTTCGTCGTGCTGCTGCTCGGCGTGCTGGGCGTCTTCGTCTACTTTCGCCAGCTGCGCCGCGCCGCCGGCGCGCCTGCGCCCGGCCTCAGCGCCGAGGAGGAGGCGCGCCTCGCCCGCCTGCTCGCCGAGGAGGACCCCGGGAACGAAGGGCCGAAGCAGGAATGATGTTCTGGATCCTCGCCGCCGTGATGGCCGCGCTGCTGGTCGTCGCGCTGCTCTGGCCGCTGCTGCGCCAAGGGGCCGCGGCGCTGGCGGCGGCTGACTTCGACCGCGCGGTCTACCGCGACCAGCTCAGCGAGCTGGAGCAGGACCTGGAACGCGGCCTCATCGGCAAGGAAGAGGCCGAAGCGGCGCGGCGCGAGATCGAACGCCGCCTGCTGCAGACCGAGGGCACCGGCGCTCAGGGCGCGGCTAAGCCGGAGGCGGCCACGCGCCGGACCGCGTGGCGCCGCCTGGCCGCGGTGCTGATCATCGCCCTGCCGCCGGCGGCCGGCCTCGGCCTCTATCTGCAGCTCGGCACGCCGGACCTGCCGGGCCTGCCGCTGGCCAAGCGCGACCCCGGCGGCGCGCTGGAGGTCGGCCTGCTGGAAAAGCGCCTGCTCGAGCGCATCGCGGAGGTGCCGCAGGACATCGAGAGCCGGCTGATCCTGGCTCAGGTCTATGCGCGCACCGGCCGCTTCGACAAGGCCGCGGAGGTCTACCGCGCCACCATCGCCGAGGTCGAGAAGCAGGGGCCAGTGCCCGGCGCCCTGCACGCCGCCCTGGGCGAAAGCCTGGTCGCCCTCGACAAGGGGCGCGTCGGGCGCGAGGCGCGCCTCGCCTTCGCCGCCGCCATCGAGGCCGATCCGGGCAATGCCCGCGCCCGCTACTACGCCGGCCTCGCCATGGCCCAGGACGGGCGGCTGGAGGGGGCCATCGCGGTGTGGAAGGGTCTCGCCGAGGACCTGCCGGCGGACTCGCCGATGATCGGCCTGCTGCGCCAGCAGGTCACCCAGGCGGCCAAGGAGGCGGGCATCGAGCCGCCGGTCATCGCCACCCGGCCCGGGACGGACTCAGGGTCGCCGCCTGCCGGAACCGCGCCGGGCCCCTCGGCGGCCGACGTGGAGGCGGCCCAGGAGATGTCGGCGGAGGAGCGCCAGCAATTCATCCGCACCATGGTCGCCCGCCTGGCCGATCGCCTGGCCGAGGACCCGGCGGATGCGGACGGCTGGCTGCGCCTGGCGCGCGCCCATCTGGTGCTGGGCGAGCCCGACAAGGCGAAGGAGGCGCTGGCCGCCGCGGAGGCCCAGATCGCCGCCCTGCCGGAAGGGGCGGAGCGCGCCGCCCTGGCCGAGCGCCTGGAAGGCCTGCGCCGGGAACTGCCCTGAAGCCCCCCTTCCGGCGCCGCGGGCGGAATCTCGTTTTGTGCCCCCAATCCCTTGAGAACGGCGGGTTTTCGGCCTGCCGCGCCACCTTCGGGCAACACGGTTTTACTTGGCATCCACAAAGGGCTGCCTTACCGTCGAGATCAAAGCGCCAGCAATAGGCGCATCCCACAGGGGGTTTGATCGTTTGGTTTTGGCGGACCAGGAGACCGGATCGGCTGTCGCTGCGGCGGCACTGATTGCGGAAGATATTCACAAGTCCTTCGGTGACCTGGAAGTCCTGAAGGGCGTCTCCCTGACTGCACGCGAAGGCGACGTGATCGCCATGCTGGGCTCCTCGGGCTCCGTCAAGAGCACCTTCCTGCGCTGCCTGAACCTCCTGGAGCGGCCCAACGCCGGGCGCATCGTCGTTGCCGGCGAGGAACTGCGCCTGAAGCCCGCCAAGCACGGCGGCGGCCTGGAGGCCGAGGACCGGGAACAGATCCGGCGCATCCGCGCGCGCCTCGCCATGGTGTTCCAGAGCTTCAATCTCTGGTCCCACATGACGGTGCTGCAGAACGTCATCGAGGCGCCGATCCACGTGCTGAAGCGGCCCAAGGCCGAGGCCATCGACTACGCCGGCGAGATCCTGCAGAAGGTCGGCCTCTACGACCGCCGCGACTACTACCCAGCGCACCTTTCCGGCGGCCAGCAGCAGCGCGTCGCCATCGCGCGCGCGCTGGCCATGGACCCGGCGGTGCTGCTGTTCGACGAGCCGACCTCGGCCCTCGACCCGGAACTGGTGGGCGAGGTGCTGCGGGTGATCCGCCGCCTGGCGGAGGAGGGGCGCACCATGATCGTGGTCACCCACGAGATGGGCTTCGCGCGCGAGGTCTCCAGCGAGACGGTCTTCCTGCACGAAGGCCGCGTGGAGGAGCAGGGCCCGCCGCAGCAGGTCTTCACAAATCCGCGCTCGGCGCGCTTCAGACAGTTTTTGGAGGGCACCCTGAAATGACGGGCCGTCCGCCATCCTTCGTTACAGACAAACTCAGTATTAAATATGCAAATGGAGGCAACTCGTGAAAAAGCTTTTCTCCGCGGTCTTCGCCGCCGCCTTGGCAATCGGGACGACCTTGGGCGCGACCCAGGCGGACGCCAAGGAGTGGAAGAAGGTGCGCATCGGCGTCGAAGGCGCCTATCCCCCGTTCAGTGAAGTGACGGCCGACGGCAAGCTGGTCGGCTTCGACATCGACATCGCCAACGCGCTCTGCGAGGAGATGAAGGTGGAGTGCGAGCTGGTCACCCAGGACTGGGACGGCATCATCCCGGCGCTGCTGGCACGCAAGTACGACGCCATCATCGCGTCGATGTCGATCACCGAGGAGCGCAAGCAGAAGGTTGACTTCACTAACAAGTACTACAACACGCCGGCCAAGTTCGTGCGCAAGAAGGGCTCGGGCATCGAGATCACCATGGAAGGCCTGAAGGGCAAGACCGTGGGCGTGCAGCGCGCCACCATCCACGACAACTTCGTCACCGAGGTCTATGGCGACGAGGTCGAGGTCAAGCGCTACGCCTCCCAGGACGAAGCCTACCTGGACATGGTCGCCGGCCGCGTCGACCTGCTGCTGGCCGACTCCGTGGCCATGCAGGGCGGTTTCCTGGATACCGACGACGGCAAGGGCTTCGAGTTCGTCGGCCCGGACTTCAGCGATCCGAAGTACTTCGGCGACGGCGCCGGCATTGCCCTGCGCAAGGACGATGACGACCTGCGCGAAAAGCTGAACCAGGCCATCGAGACAATCCGTTCCAACGGGAAGTACAAGGCCATTCAGGACAAGTACTTCGACTTCGACGTCTACGGCAGCTAAGGCATCCGGTGGGCAGAGTCTGAGAAGGCGCCACCGCCGGCAGGCCGGCGGTGGCGTTTTTCGTATCGCCGAGCGAACCCGAAGAGACAAGCAGCCGGATGAATTCGAGGCATGGAAGGTTTTGATAAACTCATAGAGTACCTGCCGTCGCTTCTGGAAGGCGCCGTTGTCACTCTCGAGGTCGCCTTCGCGTCGCTTGCGATCGCCATCGTCCTCGGGCTGATCACCGCCAGCGTCAAGCTGTCGCGCTCGCGCACCGGCCGCTTCGTCGCGGAAGTCTATACGACGGTGATCCGCGGGGTTCCCGAGCTGGTGCTGATGCTGCTGATCTTCTTCGGCGGCCAAATCCAGGTGAACAACATCGGCGCCTACTTCGAGTGGGACTACATCGACGTCGATGCCTTCACCGCCGGCGTGCTCACCATCGGCTTTATCTACGGCGCCTATCTGGGGGAGACCTTCCGCGGCGCCTTCCTGGCGGTACCGGTCGGCTTGCTGGAAGCCGGCTACGCCTACGGCATGTCGGGCCTGCAGGTCTTCTTCCGCATCCTGGTGCCGCAGATGATGCGCCACGCCCTGCCGGGGCTCGGCAACAACTGGCTGGTCCTCATGAAGACCACGGCGCTGGTTTCGGTCATCGGCTTGCACGATCTGGTGCTGAAGGCCGGACAGGCCGGCGGCACGACGCGCCTGCCCTTCATCTTCTATCTTTTTGTCGCTTTCGCCTTCCTGGTTTTCACCACGCTGTCCATCTGGGGGCTGAAGTGGCTGGAGAAGCGCTACAGCGTCGGCGTCAGAAGGGCGTGAAGCGATGGATTTCACGCCGATCATCGAAAACTATCAGCTCTATCTCAAGGGCTTCTGGATCACGCTGCAGCTCGTCTCCCTCTCCCTTGTCATCGGCCTGGGCATGGCCGTGCCGCTGGCCATCCTGCGGACCTCCAGCAATCCGCTGGTCAACAGTCCGGTCTGGTTCTTCACCTATTTCTTCCGCGGCACGCCGCTGCTGGTGCAGATGTTCCTGCTCTACTACGGCCTCGGCCAGATGCAGTTCATGATCGAGCTCAGCCTGCAGCTCGATTTCCTGAAAGACGCCTACTGGTACGCGCTGGTCGCCTTCACCCTCAACACCGCGGCCTATACCACGGAGATCATCCGCGGCGCCATCGAAGGGACCGACTACGGCGAAGTCGAAGCGGCGCGGGCCTGCGGCATGTCGCGCTTTCAGACCTATACCCGCGTCATCCTGCCCAGCGCCTTCCGCCGCGCCCTGCCGGCCTATTCTAACGAAGTGATCTTCATGCTGCACGGCTCCGCCATCGCCAGCGTGATCACCATCGTCGACCTGACCGGTGCCGCGCGCATCATCGCCTCGCGCTACTACAATCCCTTCGAGGCTTTCATTGCTGTGGGCGCCGTCTACTTCTGCATCACCTTCGCCTTGATCGGCGGGTTCAAGCTGCTGGAACGCCACTGGTTCGCCCACCTGCGTCCGCGCGAGGAAGTGAAGGTCAAGGGCAAGGCAAAGGCACAGCAGTCGGTCTGACGGGAGGGTTCCGATGCCGGAGTATCTTGCCCCTGGTGTCTACGTCGAGGAAGTCCCCGGCGCGGCGCGCCTGATCGAAGGCGTGGCGACGGCGCTGCCCGTTTTCATCGGCTATACGGAAAAGGCCCGCGGCCCGCAGGGGGAAGACCTGACCGGCAGCGCCGTCGAGATCACCTCAATGCTGGACTACCAGGCACGTTTCGGGAAGGCACCGATCCATCCGGTGACGCTGACCGTCGAAAAGCGTGTCGACACCCGCGGCCGGCTGCTGGGCGTCGAGGTCGCCTGGCCGCGCCGGCGCAGCGTTCCGCGCCACTTCATGAACTACGCGCTGCAGCTCTATTTCAGGAACGGCGGCGGGCGCTGCTTTATCTATTCACTGGGGCGCTACGGCCGGGCAAGCGCGGACGACTTCCTTGCCGCGCTTGCCGACTTGAAGAAGACCAAGGGTCCGACGTTGCTGGTCCTGCCCGATGCTGTGAAGTTGGGCGACGCGGACCACGCGGCGGTGCTGGGGGCGGCGCTGGCCGCCTGCGCAAAGACGCGCGACCGCTTCACTATCGCCGATGTTCCGGGTGCCGTGCCGGGCGGCAACGACGACCTGGCGGCGGTCAAGACCGGCTTCCGCGCCCACCTCGCCGGCCGCGGCCAGCGGCGGCAGTTCGCCGCCGCCTACTTTCCCTATCTGGAGAGCCGCTTGGCGCTGCGCACCGTCGAAGCCCAGGTGACGCTGAAGCGATTCGACGTCGTCACCGTGGCCAAGGACGGCCGCGAGAGGCGGCGGCAGCGGCGCGGCGCCGCCGGGCGTTGTCTCAACGACCGCCGGCTCGCCCTGGCCAGGCGGGAGCCGGAGGTCTACAGCGCGGTGCGGAGGTTCCTCGGGAGAACCTATGCCACCCTGCCGCCTTCGGGCGCGGTCGCCGGCCTCTACGCCAGGACCGACTCCAACCGCGGCGTCTGGAAGGCGCCGGCGGGCGACGCGGCGCTGGCCGGGGTGGGCGGCCCCGCGGTGGCGGTCAGCGACAGTTTCCAGGATGCGCTGAGCGTCGATCCCGCCGGCGGCAAGTCGGTCAATGCGATCCGCAAATTCGCCGGGCGGGGCACCCTGGTCTGGGGCGCCCGCACCCTGGCCGGCAACGACAGCGAGTGGCGCTACGTCAACGTCCGCCGCTTCTTCATCTTTCTCGAGCGCTCGATCGACAAGGGCACCCAGTGGGCGGTCTTCGAGCCCAACGGGCCCGACACCTGGGCGCGCCTCAAGGCGTCGATCAAGACCTTTCTCTTAGGCCTCTGGCGCCAGGGCGCCTTCCAGGGTGCCAAGCCGGAAGAGGCCTTCATGGTTGCCGTGGGCCTGGGCGAGACCATGACCCAGGCCGACATCAACCAGGGGCGTCTCGTCATTCAGGTCGGCGTGGCGCCGCTGCGCCCGGCCGAGTTCGTCATCCTGCGCATCACCCACAAGGTCCGCACGCCCTGAGGCGCCCGGGCCCGCCGGATCTCGCTGCTTATTCGTCGAAGGTGGTCAGCGTCGCGCCGTCCTCGGCGACGATCACGGCCAGCAGGCTGGCCGCTTCGGTGGCGCTGGCGTTGGCGCTGACCAGGTGCTGGCTTCCGGGCGGCTCGAAGAAGCTCTCGCCGGCCTTGTAGACCTTCACCGGCCCGTCCGCCGAGACCTGCGAGCGGATCTCCCCGGACAGCACGAAGGCGAAGACGCTGCCGGCGTGATGGTGGGCGGGCGAGTTGCCGCCCGGCGGGTAGGTCACGACCACGGCGGTCAGCTTCTTGCCCGGCACGTCGCCCAGGTCGTGTGATCCCACGGGCGCCACCTGAGCGCCTGGGGTTTCGCCCGCCGCGGGTTTCAGGAGGGTGAGCGCCGGCAGGGCGGCAAGCAGGGCGACGGTCGCGCAGGCGGCACGGCGGCGGCGGGATTTCAGGACTGGGTTGGGCATGGTCTTGGGCTCCTCTTCTGGCACGCCCCGCCGGCGCGGGCAGGGGCTCTCCAGAAATGACGAGCGGGCGCGCCGTCCTGTGACGTCCCTTCCGGCGATCAGGGCGCCGGGCCGGCGCGGGCCGGCGCGAATCCGCTCGGGGCCGGCTGCCGTTCGGGGCCGCCGCCGTTCCAAGCCGTCGCTGTCTTCAAGGGGGAGTTGGTGGAGCTGAGGGGAATCGAACCCCTGACCTTCGCATTGCGAACGCGACGCTCTCCCATCTGAGCTACAGCCCCACAACTGGGCGCCGCGGCGGCATTTCGCCGGGCATGGGATGGTCCGAGGGCCGATTTCACGGAAAATCAACCTCGGGCGGGCGGATAATGTGGACAAGGCCCTGTCCTGTCAAGCGGCGCGTTAACCGCCTGATTCCCAGAGGATCTTGGGCCCAAACCGGGCCTTTTCGGGCGGCTTCGGCTGCTTGTCTCCGGCCTTAGCGCTGGGTAGGGTAGCGGCCACTAGTTTCCGAAGTCTTTCCGTCCTTCAGCCAAGAGGTTGCGAAAACGGGCCGATGATCATTCTGGACCCTCTTATCACCGTCATCCGGGCGGCGCTCAATATCTACATCTACCTGGTGATCGGCTCGGCGATTCTCTCCTGGCTGGTGCATTTCGGCGTGGTCAACACCCGCAACCAGATCATCTCCATGGTCGGCGATTTCCTCTGGCGCATCACCGAGCCGGCGCTCAGGCCCATCCGCCGCATCATGCCCAACCTGGGCGGCATCGATATCTCGCCGATCATCCTGATCCTCATCATCTACTTCATCGATCTGGTGCTGCGGAACATCCTGATCTCGCTCTACCAAAGTGGGCTCTGAGGAGCCGGTTATTTCCGGGCCCTCCCGGGACGGCCCCTTTCGTGAGGGGAAGGACTGCCTGCTGGTCGACCTGCGCCTGCAGCCGGGGGCCAGCCGGACCAAGGTGGACGGGGTCGTGGTGCTGGACGACGGCGCGGCGGTGCTGAAGCTCAGGGTCACCGAGCCGCCGGAGGGCGGCAAGGCCAACGCGGCGCTGATCAAGCTGCTGGCCAAGGCCTGGAAAATGCCGAAGTCGGCCCTGAGCCTGGTCGCCGGCCACACGGACCGGAGCAAGACCCTGGCGGTGGACGGCGACCCGGCGGCGCTCCGGCGCGATCTCGAGCGCTGGCTGGCCAGCTTGGATTGACGGGCCTGAGCTAGTCGGCGGCGCAATCGGAAGGGTGCCGTTGCCCAGGCTCGGGTGAACTGGCGCCGCTAAAGACAGATGCAGAGGGAGTATCCTATCGTGAGCAGCACCGCAGCCAGCGTTGACGAGATGGAACGACGTGCAGCTCTGATCGACGGCAAGGCCTTCGCCGCCGGCCTGCGCGGGCGCGTCGCCACCGCGGTCGAAACCTTGAAAGCCGAACACGGGCTGACCCCGGGCCTCGCCGTGGTGCTGGTGGGCGAGGATCCGGCCAGCCAGGTCTACGTGCGCTCCAAGGGCAAGCAGACCGTCGAGGCCGGCATGAACTCCTTCGAGCACAAGCTCGACGCCTCGGCCAGCCAGGAAGAGCTGCTGGCCAAGGTGGCCGAGCTGAACGCCGATCCCGCCGTGCACGGCATCCTGGTGCAGCTGCCCCTGCCGCCGCAGATCGATACCCAGACGGTGATTTCCGCCATCGACCCCAACAAGGACGTCGACGGCTTCCACGTGATCAACGCCGGGCGGCTGATGACCGGCGGCAAGGGGGCGGAGGCGCCGCTGGTGCCCTGCACGCCGCTGGGCTGCCTCATGCTGCTGAAGGACCGCCTGGGCGACCTTTCCGGCCTCAACGCCGTGGTGGTCGGGCGCTCCAACATCGTCGGCAAGCCCATGGCCCAGCTGCTGCTGGCCGAGAGCTGCACCGTGACCATTGCCCACAGCCGCACCAAGGACCTGCCCGCGGTCTGCCGCGGCGCCGACATCCTGGTGGCCGCCGTCGGCCGCCCGGAGATGGTGAGGGGCGACTGGGTGAAGCCCGGCGCCACGGTGATCGACGTCGGCATCAACCGCATCGATGTGGGAGAGGGCAAGACCCGCCTGGTCGGCGACGTGGCCTTCGAGGAAGCGGCGGCGGTGGCCGGCGCCATCACCCCGGTGCCCGGCGGCGTCGGCCCCATGACCATCGCCGTGCTGCTGGCCAACACGGTGACCGCCGCCTGCCGCCAGGCCGGCCTGGCGGCGCCGGAGCTCGGCTAGACTCACTCGAATAGACCGGGATTCACCCCCACCCTAGCCCTCCCCCATCAAGGGGGAGGGGATGAACAGTTGCTGCCGCCGGCGCGAATTCTCTCCTCCCCCCTTGATGGGGGAGGTTGGGAGGGGGTGGCTCTCGCTGTCCGAACCCGTCGCTTATTTCGGCAGGCCGAGGCGGATCAGGCCCTTGATGGGGGCGTGGGGGTCCTGCGGCTCGCCGCGGCGCAGGATGACGATCTTGCCGGCGCGGGCCAGGTGCACGGCCTGCTGGCGCACGGCGTTCATGTAACGCCGCCAGACGTCGGGCGGGTCGCTCTTCTTGCGCCGGGTCTCGGCGAAGGCGCGGGCCACGTCGTCGGGGCTCACCGTGTGGTCGGGGCCGCCGGCCTGCAGCAGCTCCAAGATCTTAAGGGCCACCGCGTCGGGGCGTCCGGAAGCCTCGGCACCCTGGCTTTCTTCATGCTCTGTCATGGCCGCTGCTTAGCATGTCAGCGGTCGATGGTAACGCCCTTTTCACGCTGGACGATGGTGCGGCGGCTGACCATAGTGCGGGGCATGTTCGACGCCACCAACGCCCTGGTTGCGGCCACCTTCGCCTTCGTCGGCGGCCACTTCCTGCTCTCCGGCAAGCCGCTGCGGCCCCTTCTGGTGCAGCGCCTCGGCGATCAGCGCTTCCGCCTGCTCTATTCCGTCGCCATGGTCGGCGCCTTCATCTGGATGCTGCAGTCCTACCGCAGCGCGCCCTTCCTGACGGTCTGGACCCCGGCGCCGGTCTTTGCCTGGGTGCCGCTGCTGGTCATGCCCTTCGCCGCGGTGCTGGCGGTCGCCGGCCTGACCACGCCGGGGCCGACGCTGGTGGGCGGCGAGCGCTTTCTCGACGGCACCCCGGGCTCGCCCGCCGTCGGCATCCTCTCGATCACCCGGCACCCCTTTCTCTGGGGCACCGGGCTCTGGGCCCTGTCGCATCTGCTGGCCAACGGCGATTTCGCTTCCATGGTGCTGATGGGCGGCATCGCCGGGCTCAGCTTCGGCGGCATGCGCCACATCGACCAGCGGCGCGAGGCCAGCCTCGGCGCCGCCTGGGGGCCGATGAAGCTGACCACCAGCGTGCTGCCCTTCGCCGCCGTGCTGGGCGGGCGCACCGCCGTCGACTGGCGCGGCATCGGCTGGTGGCGCCCGCTGCTGGGCCTGGCGGTCTATGCCGCCCTGCTGCACCTCCACCGCGGCCTCATCGGGGTCTCGCCGCTGCCGCTCTAAGCGCTGCCGGGCCAGGCTCCCCAGATCCTCTCCCGGGCAATTTCCTACAAGGCCGGCAGGCCCGGATCGGCTAGACTGAACCCATGGCGATCGACCAGCAGACGGCCTATGCCCGCTCCGCCGAGGAACGGCAGGGGCCGCGGAAAACCGCCGCGACCCCGCGGCGGGGCGCGGATTCCGTCTGCTTCTGGCGCGAAAAGCGCTTCGACGACCTGGAGTGTTTGAAGGCGCGCTTCTACCGCCACGCTTACGCCCTCCATGTGCACGACACCTTCGCGCTGGGCGTCATCATCGGCGGCGCCGAGGCCTTCACTTACCGCGGCGCCCGCCACGTGGCGCCGGCCGGCAGCCTGGTGGCGGTCAATCCCGACGAGCTGCACGACGGCGCCCCGGCGGGCGAGGGCTTCGCCTACCGCATGCTCTATCCCTCGGTGGCGCTGGTGCAGGACATCGCCGACGAACTGGACGACCGCCCGGTGGGCTTCCCCGCCTTCCGCGCGGCGGTGATGGACGACCCGGAGGCCGCAGCCCGCCTCAGCGAGGCGCACGCCCTCATGGAGGCCCATGTTCAGAGGGGCGCGCCCAAGCTGGCGGTCGACGAGGCCTTCACCACGGCGCTCAGCCTCATGGTCCGCCGCCACAGCGTCAGCGAGCCGCGCGGCCGCCGCCTGGGGCAGGAACCCGGGCCGATCCGCCGGGCCCGGCGCCTCATCGACGATCTCTATATGCAAGACCTGACCCTCAACGGCCTAGCCGGCGTCGCGGGGCTCAGCCGCTACCATTTCCTGCGTGCCTTCCGCCGCGAGGTCGGGGTCACGCCGCATGCCTATCTGACCCATCGGCGCATCGCCGCCGCCAAGCTCTTCCTGGCCGGCGCCGAGCCGCTCAGCGAGGTGGCGCTGGCCTGCGGCTTCTATGACCAGAGCCACTTCTCGCGCGCCTTCAAGGGCTGCACCGGGCTGACCCCCGGCCAGTACCGCCGCGGCAGCCGCGCCGCGGCCTGACGCGTTCGAGGCGCCTTCAGTCCAGAGAGAAACCCTTGCGGCGCACGAAGGCGCCGAAGCCGGCGCGCTCGGGCCTGGCGTACTGGCGCGCCTTGTCCTCCGACCAGCCGTAAGCCGGGTCCTCGCCGAAGTCCTCGACGTGGCGCTGCTTGGCATAGGGGCGGCGGCGGTCGTAGGCGGCGATGGCCGCCTCCAGCCCCTCTTCGCCGTAGCGGTTCTCGTGCAGGGTCACGGCCAGGGGCAGGCGCGGCGTGACGACCGGCGCCCGGGCCGGCCAGCCGACCGCCAGCCCGGCCACCGGGAAAACGTGGTCCGGCAGCCCCAGCAGGCGGCTGACTTCATCGGGGTCGTTGCGCAGGGCGCTGATCGGGCAGCAGCCCAGGCCCAGGGCCTCGGCAGCCGCCACATAGCCGGCCAGTGCGATGCCCGCGTCCACGGCGGCGTTGAAGAAGGCGTCGAGGTGGTCGTTGGCGAAGGGCCGGCCGCGGTACTGGTGGAGCAGGCGCTGGCGCCGGTTGTTGCCGCAGAAGACCAGCAGCGCCGGCGCGCCTGCCGTCCAGGGCTGGTCGGCGAGCAGGGCATTCAGGGCCTCGCGCAGGCCCGGATCGGTGACCAGCACGATATCGCGCTGCTGCAGGTCGCTCTTGGTCGGGGTGGCCAGAGCGAGCGCGCTCAGAAGGCGCAGCAGGCCGGGGTCGACGGGCGCGTCGGAGAATTCCCGTACGGAGCCCCGTGCGGCCAGCCGCGCCAGGCTCTCCGCGGCTTGCGCGCCGGGGCTGACGTCCAGGCCGGCGTCCAGGTCGGCGGCGTCGGCGAAGCGCGCCGCCAGGGCCTCGGCCAAAGCCTGCAGGTGATTTTCTTCGGCCATTGCATGGTCCCCCTCTGTCAGCGGCGCGCCATCCTAGCGCCGCCTGTCCGGGAGATCACGAGAAGGGCTTCACGGGAGCAGGCTAGACCAGGTGGCCGTGCTGGATCGGCGTGTTGCAGACCAGGAAGCGCTTTGCCTCGCCGTTCTCGCCCAGCGGCAGGATCAGGCGGTGCCAATGGCTGGCGGTGATCTGCGGCGGGGCCATGTGCACCGTGTAGAGCGGGCAGGGCAGCGCGCGGACCGCCCGGTAGCAGGCGGCGAAGAAGGTCTGCACGGCCGAGGAGGTGGCGATGTCCCACACCGTCTTGCCGGTCATGTCGAAGCCGGCGACCTCGGCGATCTTGGTGCCGTAGAGCGCGTAGCGGAAGTCGTTCGGCCCCTGGCCGACGTCGATCAGCATCAGGTAGCCGAGCGCGCGGCGCAGCCTGTAGGGATCGATCTTCATGACGTCGGGCACCCGGCCGACCTGCGGCAGGGTCTGCCAGTAGCGCAGGGTGAGCCGCAACTCCTCCAGCGGCAGGTCCGACTCCGCCGGGGCGCGGCGCAGCTTCAGGTCCTTGACCTCGAAGTTCAGCAGCTCGGCGATTGCGGCCTCGCCCTGGCCGGTCGCCAGGTAACGCTCAATTGCCTCGGCCACGCGCTCGACGGAGATTTCGGACATCACCATCTCTGCTGCGCCCCCCTAAGACGCGCGCTGCTGCAATATGACCGCGATCCTAGCGAGCCTAGCGGCTATAGGGCGAAGTTCACAGGAGAATTATCGTGAAAAATATTCGTCTTATTGGCGAAAAAGGCCGCGCCGCCGGGCGGCCGCAATTTCATGCAAGACCGCGGGTGTCTGGGGCGCCACCTTGGCGGCCTTTGGCAAAGGACCCCCGAGGATCGGCATGACACACAAAGATAGCGGCGGCGATTTCATGGCCGGGGCTTTGACCATTCTGCCGCTGCTGGTGGCGGTGGTGGTCTACGGCCTGCTGTTCGGCACCCTGGCGGCGCAGAAGGGCCTCTCGCCGCTGGAGGTGGCGATCATGAGCGCCACGGTCTTCGCCGGCGCCTCGCAGTTCGTGGCGGTGGAGATCTGGACCTCGCCGCCCGGCATCGTCCTCCTGGCGGCGACGGCCCTCATGGTCAACCTGCGCCACGTACTGATGGGCGCCGCCCTGGCCCCTTTCTTGAAGGGCTGGAGCCGCGGGCAGATCTACGGCGGTCTGCACTTCATGGCCGACGAGAACTGGGCCTTCACCCTGAAGCGCGCGGCCAAGACGCCGGTGACCCCGGCCTACTACCTGGGCCTCGCCCTGCCGCTCTATTTCGGGTGGATCGCCTGCACCACCCTGGGGACGGTCTTCGGCGGTGTGCTGCAGGACCCGGCGCGCTACGGCCTCGACTTCGCCTTCACCGCGGTCTTCCTGACCCTGCTGGTCAGCCTGTGGAAGGGCAAGCGCAGCGTCACGCCCTGGCTGGCCAGCGCCTTGGCCGCCGTGGCCGCCCACGCGCTGCTGCCGGGGGTCTGGTACATCGCCCTCGGCGGGCTGGCCGGCACCCTGGTCGGCGCCTTCATGAGCCCGCCGCCGGTGCCCGAGAAGTACCGTGAGACGGCGAAGGAGGGCGGCAATGCAGCTTGATCCCCTCTCCCTGGCGGCCATCCTCGCCATGGCGGCCTCGACCTATTTCACCCGCATCATCGGCTACTGGCTGGTGCGCCGCACCACCGTCAGCGGTCGCATGGCCAGCGCCCTGGAGGCGGTGCCGGGCGCCATCCTCACCGCCATCATCGCGCCTATGGCCTTCGCCACCGGCGCAGCAGAAAGCGGCGCAGCCCTTATCACAGTCCTTCTGGCGCTGCGGTTACCACTGATCGTTGCGGTGGCCGGGGGCTGCCTGGCGGTGGTGGGGCTCAGGCTGTTGCTGGGCTGAGCAGGAAAAATTCCCGGAAAAATGGGCGCCTTAGGGGCGACAGGGGCTTTGCCAGCATGTTAGGCTTGCGCCCGAGACCAATCCCTTTCGTTGCGAACTTTTTTGATTTGGGAGCAACCATGGCTACCAATGCTGAAATTGCTGCGCGCCTGCTGCGTGACGCAGCCGGCTTCTTCCGTTCCGTGGGCGAGCAGAACCCGCCCCTGAAGGAGCACATGGACAACAACGCCCAGGCCTTCGAGGTCATGGCGCAGCGGGTCGAGACCGACCCCACCGGCGAGGCCAATTTCGGCCAAGCCGCCCCCGAAGGCGGCGACGCCCCCCAGGAGTAACCGTCCCTTTTCGAGGGTTTGAGGCCCTTCGGGTCTGCGGCTCTAGCGCTTCTGGCGGTTCAGGAGGCGCAGGCGCAGGGCGTTCAGCTTGATGAAGCCGGCCGCGTCGCGCTGGTCGTAGACCGAGTCCTCCTCGAAGGTCACGTGCTCCATGGAGTAGAGCGAGTCGTCCGACTTGCGGCCCTCCACGATGACGTTCCCCTTGTAGAGCTTCAGGCGCACCGAGCCGTTGACCTTCTCCTGGCTCTTGTCGATCAGCGCCTGCAGCATCTCGCGCTCCGGCGACCACCAGAAGCCGTTGTAGATCAGCTCCGCATAGCGCGGCATCAGCTCGTCCTTCAGGTGGGCGGCGCCGCGGTCCAGGGTGATGGACTCCATGGCCCGGTGGGCGGTCAGCAGGATCGTACCGCCCGGCGTCTCGTAGACGCCGCGGCTCTTCATGCCGACGAAGCGGTTTTCCACCAGGTCCAGGCGGCCGATGCCGTTGTCGCCGGCCAGCTTGTTGAGGCGGGTCAGCAGGGCGGCGGGTGACAGCTTCTCGCCGTCGATTGCCACGGGGTCACCCTGCTCGAAATCGATGGTGATGACGGTCGGCCGGTCGGGCGCGTCCTCCGGCGAGACGCTGCGCGAGAAGACGTACTCCTCCGGCGCGTCCCAGGGATCCTCCAGCACCTTCCCCTCGGCGGAGATGTGCAGCAGGTTGGCGTCGACCGAGAAGGGCGCCTCGCCGCG
>MRWG01001263.1_pt1 | contig 17295 bp, 16 predicted proteins | sample 1013341 | NCBI WGS metagenome assembly MRWG01 (sample SAMN06117577, study PRJNA244670) | biofilm metagenome | biome: Water; feature: Cathode Biofilm; material: Biofilm; isolation source: microbial consortium enriched at the cathode of a solar microbial fuel cell | place: USA: District of Columbia ... | reverse complement strand
GGTGAAGGCGCCGCCGATGCCGCCGGAAGTGCCGATCACGGCGACCGAGATGTCGTCACCGAAGGAGGACAGGTTTGACGCCCCTGGGTCGGTATCGATGTGGTTGAGCATGGCCCGACGGCACTCGCGTTTTGGAACTGTGGAATTGATCCGGAACTCATCCGTTATACGTAACAGTCATGCCTGCGGATTTTCCGGCATTCAGCGGCGGAGCGCGCCATGACCCCTACGAGAACATGGATTATCATTTGGACCATGCTTTTCGGCCTTCTCGGCTTCTCCGGCGGCCCCGCCATGGCCGCTGACCCGGCGGCTTCGGCCCACGACTTCGCCTTCACCTCCATCGAGGGCCAGCCCCTGCCGCTGTCGGACTTCAAGGGCAAGGTGGTGCTGCTGGTGAACACCGCCTCGCGCTGCGGCTTCACCCCGCAGTACGAGGGGCTGCAGGCGGTCTGGGAACGCTACCGCGACCGGGGCCTGGTGGTCCTCGGCGTGCCGTCGAACGATTTCGGCGGCCAGGAGCCGGGCAGCGAGGCGGAGATCAAGCAGTTCTGCGAGGTGAACTTCAGCATCGATTTTCCGCTGACCAGCAAGGAGCACGTGGTCGGCGAGGCGGCGCATCCCTTCTACCGCTGGGCGGCCGCGCAGCTCGGCTTCGCCGCCAGGCCGCACTGGAACTTCCACAAGTATCTCATCGGCCCCGACGGCCAGCTGGTCGACTGGTTCGCCACCACCACCAAGCCGACCGCTTCCAAGGTCACGCAGGCCATCGAGACGCAACTCGCCCGGCTGCCAGAGCCGGCAAGCTGACCCCCCGGGGGAAGCCAAGCCCCCTCGCCTGGTGGGTCAGGCTTAGTGGGCCAGGGCGTTGTCCAGCAGGGTCATCGCCGCGTCCTTGGCCTGGGCCGCGGCGGCGCGGCAGCCTTCGACCTGGGCGGCGACGATGGCGCCTTCCTTCAGCACCAGAAGCTGGCGGGCCAGCAGGGCCGGGTCGCTGGCGCCGCCCTGGGCGGCCAGGCCGTGCAGGTGGTCGTAGATCAGCGCCTTGTGGGTCGCCGCCTGGGCATGGATGGGGTGGTCCGGCTCCTGGAACTCGGAGGCCGCCTTGATGAAGAGGCAGCCGCGAAAGCCCGGCTCCTCGAACCATTCCTCCAGCACGTCGAACATGGCCAGCATCTGGCCGCGCGGCGTCTTGCCCAAGCTCTCCATGCGCCGGAAAAGCCAGTCGCGGAACTCCACGTCGCGCCGCTGCAGCACCGCGAGGATCAGGGCTTCCTTGCTTTGGAAGTGCTTGTACATGGATGTCTTGGAGATGCCGGTCTCCTCCACCAGGCGGTCCATCCCTGTGGCATGGAAGCCATGGGCATAGAAAGCCTTAAGGGCCTTGCCGACCAGTTCGTCGCGCTTCGTTGGACGCATGTTCCCCACCCGTCGTTTTCGCCAGTATAGCCGAATTGCCAGGGACTGCCGTCTTCCGGTTGACAAAGTGTACCGATCTGTTCACTTTATATCGAAAGTTTACCGATCAGTACAGATTGTTGTCAGACTGCCTTGGGAGACCGCGCCATGAGCCAAAAGCCGTCCCAGAAGCTGCCCTTGCCGCCTTTCACCGAAGAAACCGCCGTGCAAAAGGTGCGTCTGGCCGAAGACGCCTGGAACAGCCGCAATCCGCAGCGGGTGGCGCTGGCCTATACGGAAGACAGCCGCTGGCGCAATCGCGCCGAGTTCCCCGAGGGTCGTGCCGAGATCGTCGAGTTTCTGACCCGCAAGTGGGCGCGCGAGCTCGACTATCGCCTGATCAAGGAGCTCTGGACTTTCGCCGCCGACCGCATCGCCGTGCGCTTTGCCTATGAATGGCGCGACGACAGCGGCCAATGGTTCCGCGCCTACGGCAACGAGAACTGGGAGTTTGACGGCAATGGCCTGATGCGCCGGCGCTTCGCCAGCATCAACGACACGCCGATCGCCGAGGCCGAACGCAAGTACCACTGGCCGCAGGGGCCGCGCCCGGCCGACCATCCGGGCCTCACCGAGTTGGGGCTTTAGAGCGGCGCCCGCGCACGCCTATACTCATGCCCATGAGCGACGCGGCGAAAACGCCTGCGAAGAAGAAAGATCCCCTGCTGCCGGTCGACGCCGAGGCGCGCCGCCTGGCGAAGGACCTGCTGCGCCGGGCGCGCCACGGGGCGCTGGCGACCCTGGACCCGGCGACGGGCGACCCCCTGGCGACACGCACGGCGCTGGCCAGCGACATGGACGGGGCGCCGGTCATCCTCACCTCGACCCTCTCGGCCCACACCCAGGCGCTGCTGAAGGACCCGCGCTGCTCGATCCTGGTGGGCGAGCCGGGCAAGGGCGATCCGCTCGCCCATCCGCGCCTGACGGTCATCGGCAAGGCCCAGCGCATCGAAGCGGGCGAAACGCGCGAGCGTCTGAAGCGGCGCTACCTGGCGCGCCATCCCAAGGCGGAGCTCTACGTCGACTTTCCCGACTTCAGCTTCTGGCGCCTGGAGGTCGCGCGCGCCAGCCTCAACGGCGGCTTCGGGCGCGCCTACGCCATGACCCCCGGAGACGTGCTCACCGGGATGAGCGGGCTGAAAGATTTGCTGGACTTCGAAGCCGGCGCGGTCGACCACATGAACGAGGACCACGCCGAGGCGGTGGCGCTCTACGCCCGGGCCTTCTGCAAGGCGCCGGCGGGGGACTGGGTATTGACCGGGCTCGATCCCGAGGGCCTCGACCTCGCTCTGGGGGACCGCGTCGAGCGCCTCTGGTTCGAGGCGCCGCTCACCGCGGCGGAGGAGATGCGCCCGCTGCTGGTGCGTCTCGCCAAGGAAGCGCGGGAGAAATTGGGCGGCGCTTGAGCGCTCCCCTTCAACCGCCTTTCCTGCAGCCGACCCCGTTCAAGTGGGGCGGAAAATCATGGTGATTTCCGGGAACAGCAGCACCAGCGTCAAGATGATGAGCTGCAGGCCGATGAAGGGCAGGAAGCCGCGGAAGATATCCGGCAGGGTGATGTGCGGCGGCGCCACCGATTTCAGGTAGAAGGCCGCGGGCCCGAAGGGCGGGCTGAGGAAACTCACCTGCATGTTCACGCAGAACAGGATGCCGAACCACACGGCGACGAAGGTCGGCGCGGCGGTCAGGGCGCCGGTGAGGCCCAGTTCCTCGACCGGCAGCTTCAGGACGATGGGCAGGAAGACCGGCATGACCAGCAGCACGATCCCGACCCAGTCCATGACGGCGCCGAGGATCAGGAAGATCAGCATCATCATCAGCAGGATGCCGAAGGTCGGCAGTTCGGTGCCGATGATGAGGTTGGCCACATAGGTCGGGCCGCCGGCGATGGTGTAGGCGCCGGCCAGTGCGGTGGCGCCGAAGGTGATCCACAGGATGGTGCCGGTCGACTTCCAGGTGCGCATCAGGGCTTCCTTGAACAGGAGCCATGACATCTCGCCGCGGATGATGATGATCAGCAGCACCGCGACCACGCCCATGCCGGCGGCTTCGGTGATCCCGGTGAAGCCGCCGTAGATCGACCCCAGAACGACACCAACCACAAAGAGCGGCGCGACAAGCCCCGGCAGGGCGCGCAGCCTGTCGGCCATGGTGATGTCCTCGCCGCCTTCCGGCAGGGGCGCCTGTTCCGGGTTCATCTGGGTGCGGAAAATGATGTAGACAATGTAGCAGCCGCCGAGAATGAAGCCGGGGACGAAGGCGGCCTTGAAGAGGGCATGGATAGAAGTTTCGGTGACCAGCCCGTAGATGATCAGCACGATGGAGGGCGGGATCATGGTGCCCAGGCTGCCGGAGGCGCAGATGGTGCCGATGGCCAGATTCTGGTTGTAGCCGAGGCGCAGCATGTTGGGCAGCGCGATGAGCCCCAGCAGCACGATCTCACCGCCGATGATGCCCGACATGGCGGCCATGATGATGGCCATGATGGCGGTGACGATGGCGATGCCGCCGCGGGCGCGGCTGAGCCAGACGTTCAGGCTGTCGAACATCGCCTTGGCGATGTTCGATCTTTCCATCAGACAGGCCATGAAGATGAACAGCGGCACGGATATCAGCACGTAGTCCGTCATCAGGCCGTACATGCGCTGCGCCAGGATGTTCAGCGGCCCGGTGCCGAAGGAGCGGAACAGCAGGTCCGGTCCGAACTTCATCATCAGGACGGCGACGGCCAGGAAGCCGGAGGCAAAGCCCAAGGGCATGCCGATAGCCAGCAGAACGAAGATCCCGATCAGCAGGATCAGCGAGATCGTTCCGATATCCATAGACTGTCATTCCCCCAGCGCGACCGACTTCCAGGTCAGTCGACGTGTTCTTCCAGCACTTCCTCGACCAGGTCGTGCACGTGTTTTTCTTTCTTCCAGTCGACGATCAGGTTCATCACCGCCTGGATCGCGATCAGCGTGATGGTCAGCAGCACCAGTGGCTTCATGGTGGCCGGGATCGGTGGATCCCAGGCGGTGCCGAAGGTTTCCCAGCGCATCAACTTGACGTAGGCCTCGTTGAAGCCGCCCCAGACGATGCCGGCAGCGAAAAGAACGATCAGCAGCGTCGAGATCGTGTCGAAGGCGCGCTGCCAGTTGCGCGAAACCATGTCGTAGAGAATGAAGATACGGATGTGGCCGCGCTGCTGCATCACGTAGAGCCCGGCCAGCAGATAGACGGCGCCGGCGGTCCAGAGCGACATCTCGTTGACCCAGAGTGTGGGCTTCTCGAAGACGTAGCGCATCACCACTTCGTAGAACATGATGGCGACGATCAGCGCCACCAGGAACATCGCGACCCGGCTGATGCCGACGCTGATGCGGTCCATCCAGCTTTCAATAGGGTGTTCGACCATCTGCAGTCCCCTGGCTGCTCGGGTGCCTGCGGCGAGGCGTGGAGTCGCCGCAGCATAGCACAGCCTGTTGCAAGAGCGGGCCCCGCAGGTCTTCGACCTGGGGACCCGCCTTGCCGGTTCAGCGGCGGGTGATTATTTCACCAGGCCGAGGGTCTTCAGGAAGGCGACGTGGCTGTCAACCAGCGCACGCGCTTCGGGGGTCTTGTCCGCCCAGCCCTGCCAGGCGCTCTGCGCCGCCTGGCGGAAGGTGGCGCGGTCCTCGGCGGACCAGTCGTAGAGGGTGACGCCCTTCTCACGCAGCATGGCCGCGGCCTCGTTGTTCTTCACCTCGAAGGTGAGGGCCGTCTGAAAGGCCAGCTTCTGCATGGCGACGTCGATGATGCGCTGCAGGTCTTCCGGCAGCGCGTCCCAGGCGTCCTTGCGGATGGCCAGGTGGTCCGACGGCATGGAGTGGAAGCCCGGATAGGTCGCGTGCGAAACCAGATCGTAGAGGCCCAGGCCGACGTTGTTGGACAGGCCCGAGGCGTCGGCGCCGTCGATGATGCCGGTTTCAAGCGCGGTGAAGATTTCGGTGAAGTCCATGACCACCGGCGAAGCGCCCAGATTGGCGAAGATCTCGGTCTCCAGGCCCGGCGGCGAACGGAACTTCCAGTCCTTCAGATCTTCCGGGCCGCGGAGCGGCTTGGAGGAGGACATGGACTCCTGGCCGTAAATCCACCAGCCGATGAGTTGCATATTGTATTCGTTGTAGAGCTTGTTGGCCGCGTCCTCGCCCCCGCCGTAGTAGAACCAGGCGTACTGCTGCCAGGGCGTGTCATAGCCGCCCATGATGTCGCCGACGAACTGGAAGGCGGGGTTCTTGCCGGTCTGGTAGGCACCACCGGTCATGTCGCCGTCCAGGATGCCGCTGGCCGCGGCGTCGAAGGTCTCGACCGACTTCACCACCGAGGAGGAGAAGAACATCTCGATGTCCAGGCGCCCGCCCGACATGGTTTCCACGTCGTCGACGAACTGTTGGGCCAGTTTGCCGGAGGTGGTCTCCGGCGCGTAGTGGGTCTGGATGCGCAGCGTGTAGTCCGCTGCATAGGCCGACGACAGGCCAAGCACAGAGGTAGCCGCCGCCACAGCGGCGAGTTTCAGCACCTTCATTGGTTCCTCCCAGTTCTTCTGCTTCTTGCGCGATACATGGCCGCGCGGGCTATGGCACGAGTCCCCCGTGCCTTCGAAGCATGAGCCTAAGCCAATCGCAAAGCCGCGACAACATTAACTTGGTATCGCTACCATTGAGGCTACTCAAGGGTTGCGCCGCCTCTGCGCCGCTGCCGCGCCGGGCGGTTTCGGCGGCCGTTCTAGTGGCGAACGGCGGAAAACTGCGGATTGTGGAGGGAGACTGCTTGGTCATGCGCCGGCAAGGAAGTACGGCTTTGGCCGGTCACAGGGCGCCGGGGCGGGCGCGCTCAGCGTTCCGCGGCGGCCCGCCCGGGCATGATCTGCGCTGCGCTGCGGGCCAGCACCCGCGCCGCCGGCAGGCGCAGCACCGCCGTGGTGCCCTCGCCGAGCACGCTTTCCAGGTGCAGCGAGCCGCCGTGCAGCTCCACGAAGGAGCGGGCGATGGGCAGGCCCAGGCCGGTGTTCTTCACGCCGCCGGAAAAGCTGGCGTTGTGCTCGTAGGGGCGGAACACCAGGTCCAGCTTGCCGGCGTCGATGCCGATGCCGTTGTCGGTGAAGCGCACTTCCAGGCCGCCGTCCTCGCCCGCCTCGCCCAGGCGCACCGCCACCGTGATGCGGCCCTGCTCGGGCGTGAACTTGGCGGCATTAGACAGCAGGTTCAGCGCCACCTGCTTCATCAGGCGCGCGTCGGCCAGCAGCGGCAATTCCGGCAGCGGGCAGTCCAGCGCCAGCTCCTTGCCGCTGCCCTGGTTGGTGGCGGCCACCATCTGCAGGGTCTCGTTCAAGAGGGCCCGCAGGTCGATCTCCGACTCATGCAGCATCAGCTTGCCGGCCTCGATCTTGGCCAGATCCAGCAGGCCGTCGATGAGGCCCAGCAGGTGTATGGCCGAGGCGTTGATGTCGGTGATGTATTCCAGGTAACGATCGTTGATCGGGCCGAAAACGCCGAGGCGGATGATGTCCGAAAAGCCGAGGATGGCATTCAGCGGCGTGCGCAGCTCGTGGCTCATGTTGGCCAGGAACTTCGACTTGATGCGGTTGGCGCGCTCGGCCTCGTAGCGCGCCTCGATGGCTTCCTCGTTGCTGTGCTCCAGGGCGGCGGTGCGCTGGCGCACGCGCTTTTCCAGCTCCGAATTGAGGCTGGCCAGGCGGGCCTCCGCCTGCACGCGCCCGGTGATGTCGGTCTCCGTCACCACGATGACCCCTTCGCCGGTGCGCGGGTCGCGGCCGCGCTGCGCCTGCACCTGGTGCCAGCGCGGCCCCTGGGCGGTGTGCACCTTGAGATCGCGCGAGAAGGGATGCCCGCCGGACACCCTCTGGCGCAGCGCCTCGGCGACCTGCGGGTCGCCGAGCTGGCGGTCGAGATCGCTGTCCGCGCCGTCTTTCTTGTCCTCGCTCTTGCCGAAGGTATCGATGGCGGCCGGGTTGCGCGACAGCAGCTGGCCTTCCAGGGTGAAGGTGCTGACCATCAGCGAGGTGTAGCGCGTCGCCTCCAGAAGGCGCAGAGCCTCCTCGTTGCTCTGCAGGTCCAGCGGCGCCGAGCTCTCGATCAGCACGGCGTCGCGGCCGTCCTCGATGGAGATCGGCGACATCGCCAGCAGAACCGTCACCGGAATGTTGTTCGGGTAGAGGGTCCAGGTCTCGCTCGCCACCTCGCCCGGCGGCGTCTTGGTGATCAGCTGGGCCAGACGCTGGCGCACCGCCTGATTGTCGCTGCCGAAGTCGCGCACCAGCAGTTCCTCCAGGCTTTCCGCGCGCCAGAACTGCAGGGCACGGCGGTTGGCCCACCACATGGCGTGGCGCTCGACGTCGAAGATCCAGACCGGCGTGTTCAGCAGGTCAAAGCTTGCGAGTTCCCCGCGCTTTGAAAAGTGCTGTTTCGCTGTAGAACCCATGAAGGCCAAAACCCCTGGATTGGTCGGCGGCGAACTTGGCCGAGGACCCTGTCCGGGGCCCCGGCGGCGAAGATTTCGTGCGGCAAAGCGAAGGCGGGGCGTCCTGACCGATAGCTAAAATTTATCGGATTTTGAATATGTTGCCGCCGCCGTTGAATGAGGAGCCATTTGCCTCGCGCGGCTAGGGGGAGTCAAGTGCGCAAAGGCCGCAGGTCGGGCGACCGTTTCCTGGACCTCCGATTCCGCCGCGGAATCCCGGCGACTCGATGGTTCATGCAGCTGTCACTTTTTCGTCAAACCAGGGTCATTCGGCAGGGTTAAGAAACCGGATTCATCACCCTGCCGTGACGACCATGCGATTCCTGACCTCCACGCCCGAATTCACCTATGCGGCCCCCGAGGATGCGGCCTGGCGGCGCCGGGTCATCCACGGCATCGAACAGCTCACCGGCAAGCCCCGCCTGTGGCGGCTCTACGCCGACTATTGCAGTACGCCGGCCGCGCAGGACTTCTTCGCCGAGGCGGTCGAGCGCCTGGCGCTGAACGTCTCCTTCGAGCGCCGCGCGCTGGCGCGCATCCCGCGCGAAGGCCCGCTGGTGGTGGTGGCCAACCATCCCTTCGGCGTGGTCGACGGCATCGTGCTGGGCTACCTGCTTTCGCGGGTGCGGCCGGACTTCCGCATCCTCGTCAACTCGGTGCTCTACCGCCTGCCGGAGCTGCAGCCCTTCCTGCTGCCCGTCGACTTCGCCGAAACGCGCGCGGCGCGGGCGACCAACCTGGCGACCCGCCGCCGGGCGCGCGCTGACCTCGCCGCCGGGCGGGCCGTCGCCATCTTTCCCGGCGGCACCGTCTCGACCGCCGCCTCGCCCCTGGGCCGCGCCGTCGATCCGGACTGGAAGCCCTTCGTCGGCCGCCTGGTGCAGGAAAGCCGGGCGAGCGTGGTGCCGGTGTTCTTCGAGGGGCAGAACAGCCGCGTTTTTCAGTGGGCCAGCCAGGTTTCCATGACCCTGCGCCTCTCGCTGCTGTTCCACGAGGTGGTGAACAAGATGGGCGGCGAGGTGAAGCTGCGCATCGGCGCGCCGCTGACCTATGCGCAGCTCGCGCATTTCCAGGACCGCCGCGCGCTGACCGATCATCTGCGTAAACTCACCTGCGCGCCGCAGCGCGCGGAGGTGACCTCTTTCGCGCCGCCCTTCGAGCCGCCGCTGGGACCGGTCTTCCACCTGCGCTGAAGGCGGCGGTTCGCTCTCCTTAAGAGGTAGCGGCGGCTCTTTGGCGCCAGGCTGCTTGACGGCGTGGGGCGATTGGCCGGACACTCTTCCCAAACCGCAAAAACAGCGAAGGGGGAGGTGTGTGATGCCGAAATCCCAGAGCGGCGACGGCAAGACCTATGGGGGCGTCGTCAAGGACCCCCTCGATCTGCGCGACCTGATCTACGAAAGCGGCCTCTTCGAGCTGCCCTTCAAGATCGACAACCGTCCCTTCGTGCCGGTGATCCTGGATCAGGGGCAGGAAGGGGCCTGCACCGGCTTCGGCCTGGCCGCGTTGGTGAACTTCCTGCACCACAACCGCTCCGACTTCACCGCCGCCCGGCGCAACGCCTACAAGAAGAAGGAAAACGGCGCCAGCGCGCGCATGCTCTACGAGATGGCCAAGCGCTACGACGAATGGCAGGGCGAGAACTACGACGGTTCTTCCATCCGCGGCGCCATGAAGGGCTGGTCGCGCCACGGCGTCTGCACCTGGGGTGACTGGCCCTACGACGCACGCAAGCCGGGCAAGTTGACGCCGCAGCGCCAGCGCAACGCGCTGGATCATCCGCTGGGCGCCTACTACCGGGTGCGCCATCTCTATCTCAACAACATGCAGGCGGCCCTGGCCGAGACCGGCATCCTCTACGCCAGCGCCTCGGTCCACAAGGGCTGGCAGCAGGTCGGGGCCGACGGGATCATCCCCTACAGCAAGGAGAAGATCGGCGGCCATGCCTTCGCCATCGTCGGCTACGACGACCGCGGCTTCTGGATTCAAAACTCCTGGGGGCCGCGCTGGGGCGCCAAGGGCTTCTGCCATATCGGCTACGACGACTGGCTGGAGAACGCCTTCGACTGCTGGGTGGCGCGCCTGGGCGTGCCGGCGCTGAGCTTCGCCGGCGGCGAGTCCCTGGTGCACGGCCGCGCCTCGGAGTTCGGCTTCATCCCCGACGAATCGGTGGTGCTGGACACCATCCGCCCGCACTTCGTGAACCTGGGCAACGACGGGAACTTCTCGCAGTCCGGCATCTACTCCAGCGACAAGGCGGAGGTCGACGAGGTGGTGCTCGGCGGCTTCAAGAAGGTCTCCAAGAGCTGGGCCGGGCCCAAGAAGCTGGCGATCTACTGCCACGGCGGCCTCAACAACGAAAAGGCCTCGGCCTCGCGCATCGCTTCGATGCAGCCCTTTTTCCTCGGCAACCAGATCTACCCGCTGCACTTCATGTGGGAGACCGGCTTCCTCGATTCCGTGAAGGGCATCGTTCAGGACGCCTTCCGCCGCGGCCGCTTCGAGGGCTGGGCCGACAAGATGAAGGACCGCTTCTTCGACCTGCTGGACGAAGGCGTGGAGCTGGCCTCGCGGCCCCTGGGCAAGCCGGTGTGGAGCCAGATGAAGGACAACGCCATGCGGGCCTCCGAGGTTGCCGGCGGCGCCCGCTACACCGCCGCGCGCATCGCCGCCACCTTCGCGGAGCTGGACGGCAAGGCGGAGCTGCACCTGGTCGGCCACAGCGCCGGCAGCATCTTCATCGGCCACCTGCTGCCGGTGCTGGTGGAACTGGGGCTGCCGGTGAAGTCGCTGACGCTCTTCGCCCCGGCCTGCACCCTGGAGCTCTTCGACGCCAACATCTCCAGGCACCTGGGCCAGGAGGTGGAGCGCTTCGCCCTCTTCAACCTGACCGACGAGGTGGAGCAGGACGACAATGTCGGCGGCGTCTATCACAAGAGCCTGCTCTACCTGGTGACCGAGGCTTTCGAGACGCGCCATCGCGTGCCGCTGCTGGGCATGGAAGCGGGCCTGACGGCGCGCAAGAAAAAGGACAACGCCACCGCGGCGGAAGAGGCGGAGCGCAAGCTGGTCGAGCGGGTGCGCCGCTCCATCGGCAGCGAGGTCAAGCCGGGCAACGAGAAGACGGTGATCCGCACCCTGGGTGTGCCCCAGGCGGTGAAGCCGAAGTCGAAGAGCACCAGCCACGGCGGCTTCGACAACGACGAGGACACCCTCAACTCCATGCTGCGCATCATCGCCGGTAAGCAGAAGCTGGCGAAGGAGTTCTAGGCGGCTGACAGTCTAGAGGGACGTCTTTCGGGTTCATTTCTAGAAGGCCGCCGCTGCGCAGAGAATTCACGCGGCGGCGGCCGGCGGGCCGCCCTTCCATCGCAAAGACCCCGGGCGGCGAGGACTGACCGGTCCCGCCGCCTGAACTTTGCGGCTATACAGTATGGTTAATGCGGGCGGCTCCATTTCTCCGGGGCCGCATAAATATCACAGAGTTACTTCGAAACTACGCGGATGTAAGTAATCCCTTTGTGCCGGAAAGCTAATTGCTGCCTTAAAACACGCTGGTTATACTCTGTTGACAATAGGACGCCGCACCTAGGCCGGGGGATGTGCTGAGCCTGTGGCGGCGGCAGACATAGGGTGGAGGGGACAGCATGGCGGTTGCAGGCGAATTACAGGCACTTCCTTTCGGCTCGCTGATCGGCGGACCGCTGGACGCGGCGATCGAGGCCCAGGCCCGCGCGGCCATGTCCTCGGTCAACTTCATCCGCAACATCGGCTTCGACGACAAGGGCGCCGTTCAGAACATCACCTTCACGGCGAAGAAGGGCAAGACCGAGAGCGAGATCACGGTGCCGCTCTTGACCATCGTGCCGATCCCCTTCATCCGCATCGACGAGATGACCATCGACTTCAAGGCCAACATCTCCTCCAGCACGGAAAGCGAGGACAAGACGGTCCAGTCGGTGAACAAGCAGGCCAAGGTCAACGCCAGCGCGCGCTACCTTTTCTTCAAGGCGAGCCTGGAAGCCTCGATCTCCTCGAAGAAGGATTCGGAGTCGACCAAGAACTCCAAGTACGCGGTGGAGACCACCATCGACGTCCATGTCCACGCCGTGCAGGACGAACTGCCGGCCGGCCTCGCCAAGATGCTGAACATCCTGGCCGACACCATCCAGGCGCCGCCGGCGATCGCCGAGCAGCCGGGCGGCGGTGGCGGCGGCGGAGGCGGCGGGGGAAACTGATCGCGCTGGGGCCGTCTGAAGACGGCAAGCTGCCGGGCCGTCCCAGCGCTGTCACGCGTTTCCGCCGGGTGCAGACCCGCCTGTGGTGCGGCCTGGTTGCCTGGCTGGGCGGCTGGCGTACAGGGCGTAACCCGGCGTAGTCTTTAGATACGGGCAGGGCAAAGACCCGGCGCCGAGGGGGAGGCAAAGCAAGACCGAATGGCCGATCTTCAGCAGATCGTAGGCGCAATCCTGCGCGACCTGGCGAAGGCGCGCTTCAGCGCCGATCTCTATTCACGCTCGATCTCGCGCTACTACGAGAACGACTACCTGCTGCGCCGCTTTCCGGTGCCGCGCGCCGACGTGGAGGAGGTCGAACTGGACCTCAAGTTCTCCATCGCCGGCGTGCCCGACAGCGAGGTCAATCACGAAAGCCAGGAGGCCAACGCCGCGGTGCTCTTCGAGCGCTCGGTGGAGCGCCTGGTCGCCACCTTCCTCGACATCGCGGGCAAGCGCGAGCTGGACGACGACGAGCTGGCCGCGACCCGCAAGAAATACATCAGCAAGGGCTTCACCTCGACCGTGCTGCGCATCGAGATGCGCCAGAAGGTGCTGCGCTACTTCATCGAGTCCTACACCCACCTGATCGACGACAACGGCAACTTCAACCTCGACATGGCGCTGGCCGACCTGGAGCGACCTTTCCGCTGGGCGCTGGAGCAGTACGCTCTGGACGGCGTCGCCGCCACCGAGGAGGGCGAGCGGGAGATGAAGCAGGCGCTCTACGGGCTGGTGCAGCCGGTGGTGACCCACGCGGACATCAAGAAGGTGGTGGCCGCCATGGGCGAGCCGATCAAGACCATCTGGCAGGGCAACAGCGACGCGCGCCTGGAGATCATGGTGGAGGGCGGCCAGCTCTCGCAGCTCGGCGAGGCGGCGCTCTCCAGCCTGAAGATCAAGGCGGTGGTGCGCAACATGGTGTGGACCGAGGTGAAGGTCGGCGATCACGTCACGCGCCACGCCCTGACCTCGGAGTGAGCGCTTGACCTCCGGATGATCTGAAGCCGGAATGGGCGGCAGGAAGGTGTGAAATGGCGGACGACAACGGCAAGGACGACAACGGCAAGGACGACAACGGCAAGGACGGCCAGGGCAAGGACGGCCAGGGCAACGGGGGCCAGGTGACCGCGGCCGGCGGCAATGGCAACGGCGGCAACGGCAATGGCGGCAACGGCAATGGCGGCGGGAATGGCGGCGGCGGTGCCGGGGCCCGCGCCTCCGGCGAGCTGCCGGAGCCGCAGAGCGGCGTGCTCTCCCTCTCCCAGCTCATCGGCGCGCCGATCCACGCCCTGGTCGACGCCGAGGCGCAGTCGGCCATGGCCACCGCCCGCTTCGTGCGCGCCGTCGGCTTCACCGGCCCGAAAGAAGGTGAGCCCGGGGGCATGGGCGACCTCGGCGACCTGCAGATGGCGCGCTTCACCCGCAGGCGACGCAACGCCGATGGCACCGAGGAAGACGTGGAAGTGCAGATCCCGCTGCTCTCCATGCTTCCCATCCCGGCGCTGCAGATCAAGGACGCGGAGTTGGACTACACCGTGAAGATCGTCCAGACCGAGGCCCTGCCGCAGCGCCAGGCGGAGGTGAACCAGCTCATCAAGCCGCAGGACGCGGGCCCCCTGCGCGAGCCGCCGGCCACTTTGCGCGCGACCTTCGCGCGGGAGCCGCGCGCGGGCGACCGCCGCTCCGTCGACATGCTGGTAAAGATGAAGCTGCGCATTGAGCAGGCCGACATGCCCGCCGGCCTGGCGCAGCTGCTGGCGCTGGCCGGCGAGACCACGCGCCAGACGCCGCTGCCGCCGCCCGAGACGCCGCCGGCCCCGTCCGGCAACCGCAAGCGCCGGAGCCGCAACAATGGCTGAACCGCACCCCGACGCGACGACGCCGGGCCAGGTGCCCTGTCCCGACTGCGGGCAGGCGCTGGCGCTGCCCATCGCCGCGGTGCTGAGCGGCCAGCCCATCGTCTGCGCCGCCTGCGGCCTGGAGCTCCACGTGAAGCGCGAGGACTCGGCCGAGGCCCTGGCGGCGCTGGGGCGCTGGTACGAGGAGACCGCGCCGGCCCGCGCCGCAGCGGTGGCCTCCGCCGCCGCCCCGCAACCCGAACCTCGCCGCCGCCCGCGCCGCTCTCGTAGTTAGTCCCTTGTCCGTCTATGAAAGCCGTTTCCGTCCCTGGCTGGACGACCCCGCGGGCTGGCCCGACTGGCTGCTGACGCCGGAAGAGGCGGCGGGCTTCGCCGCGGACCTGGCCGCCGCCGGCGCCGAGGCCGCGGAGCGCCTCACCAACCTCTACGGCGAGCAGGCCGACACCTTCGGCGCGGCGGGTCTGGTCGAGGCGTTGGCGGCGCAGCCGCTGGACGCGGGCGATCTGCAGGCCGTGGCTCTCGCCATCGCCGCCGCCGACTACCACCGCGAACGGCTGACGGTACCGCGGGCCGAGACCGGCGGCATCACCAACCCCGCCAACCGGCCGGTCTGGGAGAAGCTGCGGCCCTACCTGGTGGCGCGCTGCCGGGCGGCGCTGGCAGCGAGCGGCGCCGAGGCGCTGCAGTGGCGGGCGATCCTGGGGCGGGTGCCCGACAACTGGCTGCCGGCGGCCCAGCTCACCCGCGCTCTGCAGCAGGAACTGAACGCCAGCGGCCTGTTCAGCGACGTCGAGGTGACCCTGGAGCTGAACCCGCCGGTGGCCGGCGGCGGGCGCTGGATCGCCATGCAGTGCCGCGGCACGCTGGCCGAGCTGCGCCGGCGCCTGCCGGCGCGCGAGCCCTGTCTGGTCGAGCTGATCCGCGATGCCGAGGACGCGGCGCCGCAGTGGGTGGTGGCCTGGCGCCTGGAGGATGAGCTGAGCCTGGGCCGCGACGGGGTCGAGCGCGTGCGCCTCTGGTTCCACGATCCGCGGCGTGGCGGGGCAGAGGTGAGCCTGCGCATCACGTTGGCCGACGACCGTATCCAGGCGGTGGAGACCCCCGCCCCGGAAGCCGGCGCGGCGGTGAAGGCCTTGCGCCTCATAAAGCTGGAGCCCGGCGCACCGCCGCGCTTCGGCTGGCGGCGCTGGTTCAAGCGCGCCCATCCCTGGGGCGTCTTCTGGTGGCTGAAACGCCTCTGGCTGCTGCGCTTCGGCCGCGCGCCCGGGTGAGGCGCAAGCCCTCCGCCGCGAAGTGGCTGAGGCCGTACCAGCGGCCGAAGGCGGCGACTTCCTTCTTGGGGCCGTCGAGCTGCAGGCGTTGCTCTTCGACCGCCGTTTTCAGCGGCAGATGGCCGAGCCAGATCTCCACCAGGGTCCTGAGGCTGGCCTGAACCCAGAGGTCGACCTCGTGGCCGGGGTCCTGCACGCAGACATCCACGTCGCCCTCTTCGAAGACCAGCCAGTAGAAGCGCTTGGCCACCGGCACGCCGGCCAGCTGGAAACGCACCACACGCCGCTTCGGCACCGGGGTGTCCTGCTTCAGGATGGTCTGGCGCAGCTCCCACATCAGCACGTCGGGATCCAGGTTCTCGTCGCGGGTGATGTCGCGGCGCAGCCACTTCTGCGCCCAGGCGCCCATGCGGTCCAGCACCGGGAAGATTTCCTCGCCCGCCTGGGTCAGGCGGTAGCTGGCGCCGCGCCCTTTGGGGTCGGGACGGCGCTCGATGATCTTGGCCTGTTCCAGCTCCTTCAAGCGCCGTGACAGCAGGGCCGAGGACATGCGCGGCACCGAGTCCTGTATCTCGTTGAAGCGCTCGGCCCCGCAGAACAGGCCGCGCAGCACCAGGGGTGTCCAGCGCTCGGCCAGGATCTCGGCGGCAATGGCGATGGGGCAGTACTGCCCGTAGCCCTTCGAGGCCTGTTGCGTCGGCTTAGCCATGCTCGGAGGTTAGGCCTGCCGGAGGTCCGGCGCAACTTCACATATTGAAGTTGAAGCGGGCCGGGTCGGCGACCATGATCCCGCCCGTTCGCCGCTTGAACCGAACGAGGAGGCTGTGACATGCCCCGGACAATCGATTTGAAAGCCGTTCTCGAAGACCTTGGCCCGACCTTTGGCGACCGCTCCGCGGCGCTGGAGGCCGACGACCGCTTCGTGGCCGAAAACTATCGGGCACTGCGCGGCGCCAAGGTGTTCTCCGCCCAGATTCCCCTGGAGATCGGCGGCGGCGGCGCCAGCCACCGGGAGATGTGCGATTTCCTGGGCGCCCTGGCGGGCTACTGCCCCTCCACCGCGCTGGCGCTTTCCATGCACCAGCACCTGGTGGCGGCGGCCGTCGCCAACGACAAGGCCGGGCGCCCGGGCCGCAAGCTGCTGGAGAAGGTGGCGGCGCAGGAGCTCGTCCTGGTCTCCACCGGCGCCAACGACTGGCTGGAATCCAACGGCAGGGCCGAGCGGGTCGAGGGCGGCTACCGCGTGACCGCCGTGAAGCCCTTCGCCAGCGGCGGGCCGGCCGGCGACATGATGATCACCTCCGCCGCCTACGACGATCCTGTGGAAGGCCCGCAGGTACTGCACTTCCCCTTGCCGCTGAAGGCCGAAGGGGTTACGCGCCTGAACGACTGGCAGACCCTGGGTATGCGCGCCACCGGTTCCGACACAGTGAAGCTCGACAAGGTCTTCGTGCCGGAGGAGGCGGTGGTGCTGCGCCGGCCGCGCGGGCCCTTCCATCCCGCCTTCGCGGTGATCCTGACGGTCGCCATGCCGCTGATCTGCTCGGCCTACCTGGGCGTGGCGGAGGCCGCGGCGGGGATCGTCCGCGAAGGCGCCAGGGCGCGCGGCGACGACCCGGTCACGCCCTTTCTGGTCGGCGAGATGGAGAACCTGCTGACCACCGCGCAGCTGGCGGTCGACGACATGATCCGCCTGGCCGAGGGCTACGACTTCACGCCGACGGCGGAGCTGGCGAGCCGGGTCCTGACCCGCAAGACCATCGCCGCCAAGGCGGTGCTGGCGACGGCGGAGAAGGCGCTGGAGGTGGCCGGCGGCGCCGGCTTCTTCCGCAAGCTGGGCCTGGAGCGCTTCCTGCGCGATGCTCATGGCGTGCAGTTCCACCCGCTGCCGGAAAAGCGCCAGCAGCTCTTCACCGGCCGCCTCTCTCT
>MRWG01001260.1_pt1 | contig 17313 bp, 12 predicted proteins | sample 1013341 | NCBI WGS metagenome assembly MRWG01 (sample SAMN06117577, study PRJNA244670) | biofilm metagenome | biome: Water; feature: Cathode Biofilm; material: Biofilm; isolation source: microbial consortium enriched at the cathode of a solar microbial fuel cell | place: USA: District of Columbia ... | reverse complement strand
TGTTCGCCGAAACCCATACCGCTGTCCGGCCGGACAGCGGTATGGGTTTCGGCGAACAAGCCTTGCGCCTGTCCGGGATCGGAGCAACTGGAGGCGAGCCAACGAACGAAGATCGGCGACCCGCGCGGGGAAATAGGCGATTGATGACGTCTGAAAGAGCACCGGCGGCGAGGATGACCCTGCTCTTCCTCGGGGCTTTCGTGGCACTCTTCCTGACCGCTCCCTACTACGTAAATGTCTACGACGAGGGATTGATTCTCACCGGCGCTCTCCGAGTCATGGCGGGTGAAATGCCCTCGACTGATTTCTATGCCAACTATGGGCCGGCACAGTTCTATTTGGTCGCGGCGGTTCTCGAGGTTTTTGGGCATTCTCTGACTGCGACCCGCATCTATGACGCCTTGCTCGCCGCTGCAATCTTTCCGGCTGCCAGCTGGGCTTTGTCTGGGCAATTGCCACGCAGCTATCTGATGGCAGCGCTCAGCCTGATATTCGCCCTTCTGCTTCTCTATCGTTTGCCCCTGTATCCCATTACGCCTGTTATAGTACTTGGGCTCCTTGGCAGCGGTTTCACAATCCGAGCGCTGTCCACGCCGGCGAGCCCGCTCGCTCTTGTGCCGATTACGTTCATAGTCGTGGCAATCACCACCCTACGCTACGATATTGGCGCAATTGCTACCGCGGCATTCGGCATGCCGCTGCTCGCGATCCTCGCCCTGCAAGCTCATGCCGGAATACTCAGGCCCGCGCATGCCGCCGTGGCGCTCGGCAAAGCAGTGCTTCTGTTCGCTCTCGTCGTCGGAGCCGCCCTCGGCGCGCTATATGCGATCGGAATTCTCGGGCCCGCAATCCACGACCTCACTACCTATAACGGCGCGAACTACGTCGAGATGCGAGCGATGCCGTTCCCCGGTCTGAAGGAAATGTGGGGTCTCGGCGATGCTCGTGTCGGCAAACCGAACATTTTCAATGGGCTTGCTGTCTATTTGCCGCCAGCGGCTGCCATCCTCGGCGGTGTCACAGCGATGGTGATCAGCCGCAACGGAGGGCGCGATAGAGGAAAAACCGACTTCGCCACTGACTACAAGCGGCTGAATACCCTGGTAGTGTTTACCACCGTCACGCTGTTGTTCTACGTCAAAGGCTTGGTCCGATCCCACGGGATGCACACGCTGCTCGCAGATGTGCCAGCGGTGCTCCTAGTCTTTGTGTGCCTCGAGAGTCTTGAGGTACGGTTCCTCGCCGGGCGCAGTGGACGGATTCCAGAAGGCGCCCGAAGTTTCTTGTTTGTAGGAACGGCTCTGGTCGCTGCCGTCGGAATCTTTATCGTAGGCAAACAAGATGTGGTCGCCAAGCACCTCCACAGGACGGCAAGTACTGACAACCTGCCAACGCTCGGCCTCTTCGGCACCGACCCTGAACGGCTCGCCGCGATACGCAATATAATGGAAACCACCGGCCCCGAAGAGCGCATACTCTCTGCAACAGGGCGCCATGACAAAATTTTCGTCACCGACATCGCGTTCTATTTCCTTGCCGATCGTTTGCCGGGGACCCGCTGGCACCATTACGATCCGGGCGTGCAGACGACCGAAGCGGTTCAACAGGAGATGATTCGCGAAATCGAGACGAACCACATCGCGGTCATCGTCCGCAATGCTCAATGGGACAAAATCAAGGAACCGAACAAGAGCGCGCTGTCCAGTGGAACCACAATTCTCGATGCATATATCGATCAGAATTTCCGCGAAGAGCAGCGCTTCGGTCCGATTTCAGTGCACCGCTGCATAGCGTGCTCTATTTCCGCCGACTGAGCCACTCACCATTCGCTGGCGGGCCGGGCAGCGAGATAGGCTACAGTCCGGGTCTGCAGGTCGGCTCCGTTTCATGTTTGCCAGCTAGTAGGGATTCGGCCGGTGGCGCGCTCAGGTTGCTTGGTTCAGGGTAGGTCATAGCCGCTGACTTCTCTAGGCGCCTCCCCTTCACCGTCGGCGCCGGCAGGCTCCCTGCTACAGCGGTCCTTCGAGATGTCCCAGGGGCCTGGACGTTTCGCTTCGCCCCCAAACAGCCCCTTTCCCCGGTCAGCGTTCAGAATATAACCAATTGAATTACTTTACTTTTCTTGGTGCCTCTTTGATTCACTTGCGGTGCGCCCTCGATTTTTGGATTCTCATGCAAGTTTCGGCGAAGCGGCAAGATCGCGCCGCCTTCATAGGAGGGTGGGCATATGGGCATGGCTGAGAGAGCGGGAGGTTCGCCTGAATGGCGGGTCGGCGCCTCAACCAAGCCGCCACGACCGGCTGTCGGTTGGCTGGTAGCGTTCTTGCTTCACTTGCTGCTGGCGGTTGCGGCTGCGCCCTCTGTCGCAGCCGATCTCCCCAGCAAGCCCGTCCACCATCCGGCCTCGGGCTCCTACTTCGAATTGGTAGAAGTCCCCGGGGACTGTCGGCCGATGGCGCACTGCAGCAAAAGATGGCGCGAGGCCTATATCGACGCCCAGGCCCTCTCCTATCAAGGCCGAAGCGGGCGTCTCGCGATCGTGGACTCGCCGGAACTTTACGATTTCCTGAGGAAGAGCTTCCGGATTCCCTTCGCGGCCTGGATCGGGCTCCGCTACATGTGCTCGACCTACGATCTGCGCTGGGTCAACGGAAAGAACCAGGATCGCACCATGCAGATCTGGTCCCGGCAATGGATGTACAATCCCAACATTCACTGCGGCACTGTCAACCTTCCCTATATGCCGGTTTGGTTGACTCCGGGCTTTCAGCTCCAGGCAGCTGGCTACGAGAAGGGGGCTTGGTACTATTTCGTCGAGTACCCGGTGCAAGTTCAGAGCACTGACCGGCGGCCCTAGAATCGATCGCGCGAGATTCCGGCTAGGGCCTCGGCTTGGACCTGTCGATCTCGACCCAGGCAGCGTTGTGCCCCCAGAGCCGCCACTTTCTCGGCATTAAATGATTGACGACCCGTGTCGGAAACGCCGTTGGCGGCCAGGCTCTAAGATCATTGACCAAATCATAGAGCTGCCGATAGCGCACAGGTTCTGATACCGAACCGGTCGAATCCCCTTTGTAGAGACTTACCTGCCCGATCGAGCTAAGCAATCGGTAGAGCTGTCGCGGCGTGTATTCTCGAACATGATAGGGCCATTCGCAGCGGGTCAGCGTCCAGTTCGGTGTGGTCACCAGGACCCCTTCTCGCGCCACCCGGCCCAAATGCTGGACGAACTCCACGTCCTTCTCCACGTGCTCGATAACCTCGACCGACACGACGACGTCATAACTCTTGTCGGGAATGTCCTCGATGCCGCAGATCTTCACGTCGCTGCGCGCCAGGCGGGGATCCAGGTCGATGCCCTCGGCCTTGGCCGCCGCCCCTTGCAGGATCTCGAGGCCCTTGGCCAGGCCGCAGCCGACATCCAGTGCCGTCTTGCCTTCGACGAAGCGCGTCGCAAAGCGATACCAGGGAAGCTGGCCAGGAAACCGGCCAGCTTCGACGGACTCGTCTCCGGCCTCGCGCGCCGTCGTGGGAGCGGTGCTCATCTGGTCCGTTTCGCTGGTAGTCACCACGGTCTCTCCACTCAAAGCTGCCAACCATCCGGGAAGCGACGCTGCATCCGCTCTCCCAAGCCCGGCTCGACACCTTGGTTAACAGGGCCGGTTAACAGGGGCGGCTAACAGTGGCAGGCCGGAAATTGCTGGGCCGGCGGCTCCCGCCAGACACGACTCTAGCACACGCCCCCTGCTACAATGCCAGTCGCAACATACCCCTAGTCTCCCGAAAACGCAGCTTCCCGTCAAAGACTTGGGCCGTCCCTTCGAATGATAGACGACAGCACATCCACAGTGTCGCAGCGCTGGCAGTTCCACCCGGTTTCCGCCTTGGAGACCCATGACCGCTCGTGGCGTGCTCTGAACCGGAGCTGCGGCAATTCGCCCCTGCTCGACCCCGCCTTCCTGCACCCCCTGATCGACGAGTTTGCCGGCGCGGATCACCGCCTTGCCCTGCTGGGCGACCCACAGAACCCGACCGCCATGGCGATCGTCGCCCTGCAGGGCCGCGGCGCCTGGCAAACCTTCCAACCGGCCAACGCCCCCCTCGGCGCCTGGCTCAGCCGGCCCGGGCTGTCGCTGAGCGAGCTCCTCGGGGGCCTGCTGCATAGCCTCCCGGGCATTTCCCTGGTCCTCGGGGCGACCCAGCTGGACCCGGATATCTTTGCCAGGGAGGGCGAAACCGCCTCGTTCAAGACCCTGAATTACATCGAGACGGCGCGGGTCGTTTTCGAAGGCGACTTCGAGGACTATTGGAAAGCGCGCGGAAAGAACCTGCGGCACAACATCTCGCGCCAGACCAACCGGCTTGCCCGGGAAGGCGTAACGCATCGGCTGGAGCAGCTCCGCGAGCCTGCCGCCATGGCGGGAGCCGTAGCGGACTACGCGCGTCTTGAGATGGCTAGTTGGAAGGGGGCGGCCCAGTCCGCCGTCGACACTGCCGATGCCCAGGGCCGGTTCTATTGCAAGATGCTCGAGGACTTCGCACGGCAGAACGAGGCCGTGGTGTTTCGCTATTGGTACGACGATGCCTTGGTCGCGACGGACCTCTGCCTGGAGCGCGAGGGCACCTTGATCATCCTGAAGACGACTTACGACGAAACCCGGAAGGGCACGTCGCCCGCACACCTGATGCGCTACGAGGTCGTTCGCGAGGCCTTCGCCACGCGGCGCTGGTCACGCCTGGAGTTCTACGGGCCGGCCCAGGATTGGCATCGGCGCTGGACCGACGACATTCGCACGATGTATCACGCTAATCGCTACCGCTGGGGCGCGCTCGCGCGGCTGCACCAACTGCTTCGCTCGCATCCTGCGGCTTAGACCGCGACGCAAACCAAAGCTCCAGCACCATAAGGTCCCACAGGACGCCGCCAAAGCGCAGCGGGCGGTCGTGCCTGACGCCGTCTGTCATGGCGTCGAGGAACGCATCTCGGAAAAATCCTCGTGTTTTGAGGCTTTGCAGGCTGTCACAGACGAGTTCCGAGAGCGGGCGGTAAGATCGCATGAGCTGAAGATAGGGCATGCCGAAACCCATCTTCTGCTTTTGGATGATTTCAGCCGGCAGGAAGTCTGCCAGCGCCTTCTTGTAGAAGGCTCTGAGCGCCCCCCCCTCGAGCAGGAGATCCGGCGGCACCCGGGCCGAGAATGCGACCAGGTCGTCGTCGAGAAAGGGATAGCGCACGCGCACGCCCGCCAGTTCGCACATGCGCCCGACCTTGCGCAGATCGCTGTCGGCCAGGGTGATGCGCAGATCTAGATTCATCATGCGCTGGAGCTTCGAGGACGAGGGCGTCTCCCGGCAGATTTGGTCCGCAAGCCGCGCCGGCGCCGTTTCCTCGATGGCCGCGCAGGCCTCCGCAGAAAAGACCTCGCCCGGCTCGTAGTAGTGATAGAGGTTGTTGATGGTCAGGCGCGCGCCGAGCGGGGTCTTCGCGAGCTTGACGTAGTTCCGCAGCTTTCGGACGAGAGTCAGATCGGCCGGCAACGGCAGCGCCAGCGCGGGCTCGATAGCGAGCGAGCGCAGCACGCCGGGAAGGCGCTGATATTTGTCGAAGAAGGCGTCATTCACGTAGCGGCTGTTGCCGGCGAAGAGCTCGTCGCCGCCATCGCCGGCGAGCAGCATGGCAACCCCGGACTGCTGCGCCCGCAGCGCACAGTAGAAGGCCGGGATCGCCGAGGAGTTCGCGAAGGGCTCGTCATAGGAGGCGGCAATGCGGGGCACCGCTTCGACGACGTCTTCCGGCTGCAGGTAGTAGATATCGTGCTCCGCCCCAAACCATTCCGCGGCGATGCGCGCGTAGGGCGTCTCGTCCATGCCTTCTTCGTCGAACCCGATGGTAAAGGCTTTGGGGCGCCCTTCCGCGGCCTCGGCGAAGAGCCCCAGCACGGTGCTGCTGTCCAGGCCTCCGCTGAGGAAGACCCCCGTCCGAGCCGGCGCCTCGCCCTCGAGGGATCGCTTGAGGGCCTGCCGCAGCAGCGCCAGAAGCTCTTCGGCCAGCTCGCCGGGGTCGCCCTTGCCGTCGCTCACATAGGGCATCCGCCAGTAGGCCTGCTCCCTCACCTCCCCGTCGTCGACCACCAGGCAGTGGCCCGGCAGCAGCTTGCGATGCTCGGAGTAGACGCAGTGGGGCGCCGGCACCCGATCGATGAAATAGAAATAGTCGAAGATCGCCTGAGGTTCGATCGTGGCCTGGTCGGCGGGATGCGCGAGCAGAGGATCGTTGCCGCTGCCGAACAGCAGGAGGCCTGGTTCCGGCCGCGCATAGCACAGCGTTCCTATGCCCATGCGGTCGATGGCGAGAAGGGCCCGGTTCCGCTCCCGATCCAGCACCGCCAGGGAGAAACTGCCGCAGAGGTCGTCGAGCAGCTTCGCGCCCTTCCGTTCGTACATCCACGAGAGTGCCCAGCCATGGCCGCGCTCCCGGGCGGCCGCGGCCGCATCGGGATCGGTCCAGCGCAGATCGCCGAGAGCCGCCGCCTGCAGGCTCTCCGTGGCGTGCCAATGCAGCCGGTCTTCCGCTTCCGTCAGGGCCACTCCGGCGCCCGGCGCCGCGCTTCGCCGGGTCGCGCCCGAGGCGGTCGGCAGAAGGCCGGCCATGGCCTCAAGCACGCCATCAGGGTCGAAGCGGGTCCGGCCCCTGCCGAACCAGCCGCAGAGACCGCTCATGGCCGCCCCGAAGACGCGCACCTAATCCGCAATGCGGCGCGTTCAACCACCCTCATACCCCTTCGTGCTCCAGTCTCCGACGGGCCTCCAAGGTGAAGATTGCCCGATCGCCGGTCCCGGTCCAACAAGATTGTGCCGGACTTTCGAGGTCGCCCGCAGCCGCGACCGATCGGCACCGCGCCCTGGCCGCTGACCGCCAAATCGCTGGCTTGGCCAAAGAGAACGATCCCGCATACTGCCGCGGCGAGGACCGCTGGATCACTGACTGGCGGCGACAACGGTCTCCTGCAGTTCATCCATGATCCGCTGCGCGGCGCCCGCGTTCTGGCTGATCAATGCCGCGGCCTGCCCAAGAACGCCCGAAGTGTAATCGCTGTCACGCAGTATGCGAATGAAGGCCTCCCCCAACCGGGATTTGTCCTTCACGTGCACGACCGCCCCCGCCTTGACGATCTTGTCATAGAGCGGAAACGAAGGGTGATCGCGGCGCCAATCGTCCGCCACGACCGTCGGTTTGCCATAGCGCAGGGGTTCCAGGACGCCGTGGTTATGGCCGACATAGCAGAGTGTCGAGATGCCATAGTAGAAACGCAGCTCGCCAAAAACGTCGATGATGAACACGTCGGCCTCCGGTGCCTTGTCGGCAATTTCGCTGCGCAGCTGATAGCTCAGCCCCTCCTGCTCCAGATAGCCGCGCAGGCCGCGCAGGACATGGGGAAACTGCAGGTATCTGGGGGCGATGATCAGACGCACATCCTGCCCGGTCTGTCGCAGCTCCCGCCAGCCTTCGATGAGGCTGATCTGATCCTCCAATTCATTGACCGATCCGCCCACCAGGATCTCGCCGCCCTGGGCTGCCAACCCTTCCAGGATGCCCGCAAGGCCGGCCGGCGGCACCTCGGGCTCTGAGGCGGCATTGTCGAACTTCAGATCCCCCACCATCGAGATGCGCGGCGCCGGCGCACCGGCCCGCCTCAGCTCTTCCTCGGTGCTTGCGTCGGGGACGAACCAGCGGCTCACGGCGTCCCGATGCAGGCCGGCAAAGCCGATGTTCTCCAGACGGTCGATGCGGGACGGCAGGTGGCGTTCATAGACCCTTGCATTCAGGACCACGAGCGGCAGGCCGTGGTAGAGACAGGCGGCCGGCAACGGGAGTTCCAGGCGGATTGGAAAGCGACCGTGCAGGCTCGGCCCCTCCGCGAAGGCGACCAGCCGCGGCTGCGCGAGCGCCAGGAAGCGGTCCAGCATACGGGGGGAACGCCAGGTCGGCAGGGCAATGATGCTGTCGGGAATCGCCTTGTGCAGGGGGTCGGCGTATTGCTCCTGCCCCGTCAGGAGGACTAGGCGGTCGTCCGGCCAGCGCTCACGATAGGCGTTGATGAGAGACCGTACCGCGTTGAACTCGCCGATCGTGCCGACGAAGAGAACCAGGCTGCGCGATCGGGAGGCCGCCAGATCCGGCCAGCCGAAGCACACGCTTTCTTCGAGGCCAAGCGCCCGTCCGTAACCCAGAAAGCGCCTAGCCTGCCCCTCGAGCGAGCAGATCAGCCGATAGGCATGCAGCGAAGCCTTCACGCAGCCCCCATCTCTCCCAAGTGGCAGTCGATCAGGCCGTCCTAGGACGCGCCTCCCAGTTCCTGAATGACGCGACGGCTCGCGCCTACGTAGCCGCCGTTTTGGAATCGGTGGGTACCCATGAAATGCAGAAAATGGGTTTCAGAGACATCGAATGCCGGATGATAGTTTGCATAGCGCGGGTACGGCAGCACCAGCGGATCTTCCGAATTGGCGATCAGGAGGTTCGAGGTCACCTGCTCCGAGCCCCACTCGTCCCACCGCCGCCCGACGATACCTTCCATGCGCCTCGACCAGGCCTCCGCATCCGCGCGACTATGGCGCCCCCTGGCATAGCCGGAAAAACCGGCGCAGCCGCGGATATAGCGGTAGCCGTCCGCCGGCAGCCGGGCCAGGGCGCGTTCGGCCACAATCTGGATGTGATCGCTGCTGTTGTTCTCGACGAAGGCCGCGGCCTCCGCCGTCGATACGAAGTCCTGACCGTCCTTGGTGCCCAGCAGGAATGGTCGATTGCTCCGATACGCCTCGACGACCTCCGGAATCGCCTCGACGGCGACAGTGTCGGAATCGACCTGTATCACGAAGCAGTCCGCGCAGAGATCCATCGCCGTCAGAAGGCGCTCCCACATTCCGCCGCGCGGACAGGGTGAGGTCTCGATCTTGCCGATGTCCAGAACCTCCAATCCCTCGATGTGGTGGTGGAGCTGTCCTAGGTCATGCTTCGAAAAGGATCCGTCATTGATGACGACCACGCGCCCCTCGCCAAAATGCCGGTAGATCGACTTGATCGCCACCAGATACATCGTGAGGTCCTTGTGGGATGCCATGCTGAGAAACACCAGCGGTGCAGCGCGGACTCTCAGCGGCGGGGTGTTGAAGATCCCCTTGCAGCCGAAGTTGTACCGGGTACGTTTCAGCCGATCCTTAAGCCTATATGACAATTCTGCCTCGATCTCATTCTGGAGCGATAGGTTGCGTGCTGGCGTCGGGGCGCCTAGGCAATGCTCTGGTCCGGCGGGACGACCGGGAGCGCATCAGGGTTCTTGGGCATCTGCCGGATCGCATTGAGATCGCGGAAAATGCTGCGACACAAGGTCAGCGCAGCCATGCCATAGGCCGCAACCCCGGTCAGCACCAGGAGGGCGAGCTTCGGCAACGGGTCGAGTCCGCTGAGCAGTAAGTGGTCGACCGACTTCACGATCCCGTACATCAGCGCGCCGGCGCAGACCACTGGCCAGACGGTGACCACAAAGTCCCAGAGACCGGCCCGAATCACGCCGAGGCTGCGCCAGAGATTGATCGCGGTGAGGATGGTATAGCCCGCCGCGAAGCCGAAACTGGCCCCGATCAACCCCCATTGCAGCCCGATGAGGATGCATGTCGGCACAACGACGATGCTGGTGACGGCGTTCTGAAGGCCGATGTCCGGTCGCCCCATGCCGTTGAGCAAGGGGGGAAGCATCAGCATGGCAACGGCGACCGGCGCGGCAAAGGCGATCACTTCCAGCAGCGGGATCGCGGGGGTCCAGGTCGGGCCCATGATGACGGTGACGAAATCATGGGCAACTGCCGAAAGGCCCCACAGCATGGGGATGGTGATGAATAGGGCGATGCGAACGGCGCGAAGAAAGTAGTTGCCCGCCAGCTCCGCGTCCTCCTGCAGCCGCGAGAAGGCTGGGAAAGCGACCAGGTTCAGCAGGGGCACGAGCTTCGAAATGGGCAGGAAGGAGACTTGGACGGCCACGAAGTAGACGCCCAGTTGCGTGGTGCCGAGCAGCTTGCCGATAATGATGACGTCCGCCTGGGAATTGAGGTGCGAGAGCAGGCGCTGCCCGGTCACCGTGGCGCCGTAGCGCAGGTGACTGCCGAGCCCTGCGAAGCGGAAACTGGGCAGCCATCGCTCCGGGCTCACCCAGAGGACACCGACCGTGTTGACGATCCGCCCGACCACCTGGCCGCCGACCAGCGCCCATACGCCAGCCCCCGTAAAGGCCATCCCCAGGCTGGTCGCGCTGCCGGCGATCCCGGCGATCATGCCGACGATGGAAAGGCTCTTGAAGTCGATCTGCCGGCGCAGCAGGGCCGAGGGAACCGACGATGCCGCATTGATCAGCAGCGTCACGGCCAGGACCTGGATCACCGGAACCAGGGAAGCCTCCTCAAAGAACGCGCCGCACCAGGAGGCCGTGCCATACACGAGGCCGAAGAGCGCCACATTGAGCAGAATGACGAAGCCCAGGCACTGTCGGATGAGGCCGCTGTGGACCTCTTTTGCATTGATCAAGGCGGGAATGATGCCCAGCTCGTGGATCAGCATTGCGAAGCCGACCACAACCATGGCGGACGCCATCAAACCGTAGTCGCCCGGGCTCAGCAGGCGGACGATGACCAGGGTAACCACCCAGCTGACCGCCTGAGCGCCGATCCGGCCGACGGCACTCCATTTCAGGGACGAGATTACCCTGTACTTGACCTCAGAGGGCTGGACCATGGCCGGCTCGTTCTCGCCAATGACGCGGGGATGGAGCCCCCCTCGGTGCGCCGGCGAGCGGCGCCGCGACGGCGCCAGTCCGGCCTGCGATGGAGGGACGACCGCCGCTGCGGCCATGACCCGGATATGGAACTCCTGCCGGCACTGGCGCTTACCACTCAAACACGAAGAAAACCCGCTCTCTCACCTTCGCTCGCATCGGATCTAGGGCCGATCTGTCGCCCGCCATGGAGAACAGGAATCTGACACCCCTTTTTCAGCGCTCAGCCGACGATTTGCCAAGTGGATTCTACAGATTCAGACTTGGATGTGCTAGAGCAGTCCTACCGACCGGTGAGGCCAAATCAAATCCAGCGGCATGGAATAGTTAATGCGAAGACCCAATTTCTTTATCGTCGGCGCACCCAAAGCTGGCACCAGTGCGATGGACTACTATCTTTCCCAGCACCCTGAAGTCTTCATGGCGGAAAAGGAGCTGCATTACTTTGCGCCGGACTTCATCTTCGACGAACGCTACCGGCGCGACCTGGACGGTTATCTCGCTTATTTCCGGGACGCCGCCGACGAGCCCGTCGTCGGCGAGAGCTCGGTGTTCTACCTCCGCTCGGAAATCGCCGTGCGCAGCATCCATGAATTCTGCCCTGAAGCCAAGATATTGATTCATATACGAAACCCTGTCGACTTCATGGTCTCGCATCATTCCCAGCTGCTCTACGTCGACCTCGAAGACATCGAGGATTTCCGGACCGCCTACGAGGCGCAGTCTAACCGGAGACAGGGAAAGCAGATGTCACGGCGCTGTCGCTGTCCGGCGGTGCTGCAGTACACGGAGCTGGGCCAGTTCTCTCATCAGATCAAGAGATACTATGATACTTTCGGGCGCGAGCAGGTCTTGGTTAACGTCTTCGACGAGTTTTCCGGCGACACCCTGGGCACCTACCGGCGCACGCTCGATTTTCTGGCGGTCGACACGGCCTTCACCCCCGAGATGCCGGTCGTCAATGCCAACAAGACGGTGCGCAGCAAGCACCTGATGCGCTTTATCCGCAATACCCCGGACTGGGTCACAAAAGGCAGTCATATCCTCTTGCCGCCTCAGGCGCGTGAAAACCTGAAGCGCCGGGTCCGGCACTGGAATACGCGCCAGGAGCAGAGGGTGCCGCTGGACCCCGAATTCAAGCACCGCCTCCAGCAGGAGTTCGTCCCGGAAGTCGAACGCCTCAGCGCCCTCCTGGATCGGGATCTCACCGGCTGGTGCAGGTCGTGAGCGCCGTAGCAAAGTCCCCGCCCCGCGCGCCCAACGCGCGCCTCCACTGCCTTGATCGATTGCGCCATGGCGGCCTTCTAGCCTAACCCTCATAGTAGTCAGCCATCGGATCCACCCGATTGCCGGAGCCAGGTTTGGACCGACCGAAGGTCGCTGTCATCGTGCTGAATTGGAACGGCCTCGCAGACACGCTCGGCTGTCTGGAGTCCCTGCGGGGGCTGCGCTATCCGAATTTCGCGACTTTCGTGGTCGACAACGGATCCGAAGACGGCTCGGCCGACGCCCTGCAGGAGTTGGAAGGCGAAATCACGCTGATCCGCAGCCCGGAGAATACCGGCTATGCCGGCGGCAACAACCTCGCCATAGCCGCGGCCACGCAGACCGACCCCGACTTCTTCTGGCTCCTCAACAACGACTGCGTGGTGGACCCGGAGAGCCTCGACCGGCTGGTCGATTTCGCGTCGGCAACCGCATCGGCCGGCCTCATCAGCCCTGCCGTCCATTCGCGGGAGAACCCCGAGGCGATCCAGCAGATCGGCTACCTCATCGATCGGCGCAACCGGACGCTGATCGAGCGGAACAACCTGGAGCCCGCGCAGCGGGACCGCGCGGACAGCGACCGGATCGCCGTCTCCGGCGCAGCGGTCTTCGCCAGCCGCGCGACGCTATCGGACATCGGTCTGTTCGATGAGAGGTACTTTGCCTACTGGGAGGACATCGACCTTTCGCAGCGGGCTCTGTCATCCGGGTATCGGAACTTCTATCTGCCGGATGCCAAGGTCTTCCATCGATCACCCTACATCGGCGGGCGAATCAACCGGAAGCCCTACTACTACTACTACATGTGTCGCAACTTCTTCCTCTTCTGGCGAAAGAGCCTGCACCCGCTGTCTTTCGTCTCCCTTCTCCGCTCGCACCTCGTCTATACGCTGCAGCAGGCCGGCGAGTGCCTCGCCCATGGCAATCGCGAGGGGTTGGAGGCCTGCCTGGACGGGGCCTGGGCCGCATGGTCCGGCCACTATGGGAAGTGGGACACCTCGGTCAGGATGCCAGCGACGATCAGAAGCCTGCTCCTGTCACACCCCTTCCTCGCGCTCTCTTTGCTGAAGGGAGACCTGAAAGGCGTGGTCGACCTGATCGCGGCGAAAGCCCGCAGGAAAAAGGCGCCTTAGGCAAGACGTTGCTGCGACGCGGCCCGGAGAAGCCGGCGCGCGCGGGGCGGGGCGGCTTCAAGCCTGCTGCTTCGCGCCGGCCTGGCGGCTGCCGATCGCGTCGACGAGCGATGCGAAGACCTCATTCTCGGAGAAGGTTTTCCGGGCGAAATCGGTCGCTGCCGCCTCGAGACTGCGCACCTCCTCGGGTGCCTCGATGAGGCCTTCGCAGGTCGCGAGATACTGCGGCCAGTCCTGCAGGATCGCGCAGGGGGGGTCGCCGTGGATGATCATGCCGTCGACGCCGGCCGGCATGGTCACCGTCGCCTTTCCGTAGCACAGCGCCTCGACGACCTTGATCTTCAGCCCCGTGCCGTAGAGCACCGGTGCCAGGACCACGTCGGCCTCCGCGTAAACCTCGGCCAGATCGGCGACTATGCCATGGTAGGTTACGTTCGGCGCGTCCGGAAGCTCATCCCGGCGCTCAGCGATGTTGCCCACGACGCTCAGCCGGATGCCGTCCCCGTGCCGCGCCTGTAGGGCAAGCCAGACCTCGGCCAGCAGGCCCTTCAGGCTGTCGACGTTGGGATGACTGCGCGACCCAACGAAGAGGAACTGCGTAGTCCCCTTTTTCTGCGGCCCGGGCAGAGGCGTGACCGCCCCCGCGTGGCCGGCGACGATCACGGTCTTGGCAGGGCAGAGCGACCGGAAGACCGCCGCGTCTTCGTGCTGGATGGCAACGACGACGTCGTAGCACTCCAGGGCCTCGCGCTCCCCCGCGGCATCGATGGGCATATGGACCTGCCGCTTGCGTGTCTCGAACTGCTCGGTCCGCAGATGCATCACATCGTGCGTGTCGACGAAGCACCGGACCTTCCGGCGCAGGTCCCCCGGCAATCCCGTGACCAGCCGCGTCAGCCAGATGTATTCCACGAAGAGCGCCCTGGGGTTGCGACCACGCAGGTAGTCGGCGAAGGCCGCTTGCTCGATGTCCGAAACCCGCCCGCGCCAGTCGCCGCCGCTCCCGCTGGTGGCGCGCCCGCCGCGCACGGCCGCCGTGGCGCTGCTCAGCATGCCCCGCGCGCGTACCGCCAGGCGCTTGAGGCCGGTGACCTTCTTCGCGAGCTGATCCGCCTGGACGATCGCAATGCGTCCTTCAAACTCCTGCGGCACCCCGCGCGCATCGCCGACGAAGTAGACCTCGACATCGAAGCCGACGTCATCGAGATGCCCGACCAGCTGAGCGATCCGCGCCTCCGCCCCGCTGCTCGCCTGCCAGAAACGGATGTTCGTTGCGACAGTAATGCGTTCTCTATTCATTCCCTGACCAATACCAGTTCTGCCAGCCGATTGCTCCCCTTGCCGGCTGGGCAAGCGGAGGTGGTCGCCCGAAAGCTGCGCTTTTTTTGCTCCGACAGTCATGTAGACCAGTTTTCGCGGCGGAAACAGCCCCTCGGGCGATGCGCCGCCGGCCCTGGACAGCTCCCTCGGGGCGCGCCGCCTCACCCCGCCGGCCGGGCCTTCTTGACGCGGCGTGCATTGATGGGCGAAATGGAGGCCATGTTCGACTTGGCGGCTGGACGCCCAAGCAGAGGAAAGCGAAGCGGGGAGATGCTGGGTCTGAAGATCCGGGAACCCGCGCCGCGCTCGTACGGCGTTTCGTCTGACTAGCTCGCATCGGGAACGGATGGCAGAAACCAGCACCTCTCCCATGGCCGACCTGGACTACCGTGCCAAGGCCGAGGACTACTATGGCAACGACCGTTCCGAGATTCTCGCCTTCCTGCCGGAACGTGTGGACCGGCTGCTCGACGTCGGCTGCGGAAGCGGTGCCTTCGGCCGCGCCGTGAAGTCGAAATTCGGCAGCGAGGTGTGGGGCGTGGAGCCCATGGCCGATGCCGCCGCCGTCGCCCGCCAAAGGCTGGACCGCGTCTTCGAAGGCACGCTGATGGCCGAGACCGGCCTGCCGCGGGCGCACTTCGACGTCATCACCTTCAACGACAGCCTCGAGCATTTCCCCTACCCCGAGCCGCCGCTGCGGCTCTGCCAGCAGCTTCTGGCGCCCGGCGGCGTCGTCGTCTGCTCGCTGCCGAACGTGCGCTACTTCGAAAACATGAAAAAACTGCTGATCGGCATGGACTGGGAGTACGAGAAGGAAGGGATTCTCGACTACACCCATCTCCGCTTCTTCACGCGCAAAAGCATGCGGCGCACCTTCGAATCCTGCGGCTATCAGGTCCTTTCGGTGACCGGGATCAACCCGCATCACTGGTCCGGCTGGAAGATACGGCTGCTGAACCTGATCTTCGGGCGCTACATCTCGGATATGAAGTTTCTTCAATACGTCGTCGTCGCCCGGCCGCTCAAGTAGCAGCCGCACCTTGCCGGCACGTCTGTCGCCGGCCCGGGCCGCATTTCATCACGCGTTACTGGAAGATCTTCTGGGTCTGCCTGCCCAGGTCACGCACGACCGGCGTGTGGTCCCATTTGGCCGGGTCGGGCACCGCCTCCCGCCAGTTGAGATAGTAGTCGCCGGGACGCATGGTCACCGTGTTGTTCTCGAAGACCGCCGACGACTCCTCGTAACAGCCGCCGTTCTGCGGCATATGGCACTCCATGCCGATGGCATTCATGTCCGAGTTCTCGCCGCCGCTGATCATGGTGTTGCCCCGCACCTCTACGATCCCGCCGTTCGGAATATCCAGGATCCGGCTGCCGTCGCCGCGGCTGTCGAGCAGGTTGCTCTCGATCACCGTGTGCCGGCTGCGGCTCTTGATCAGGTGTCCGCCCCGTTTGGGTTGGCGGAACGTCGACCCCCTGACGGTGAGCGTGTCGCAGGTCATGTAGATCCCGTGCGCCGTGCCCCGACGTGGCGGGAGATCGCCGCCAATGCCTTCGAAGAGGCTGTCCTCGATCAGGCAGTTTCCAGTGCCGTGCCAGTCCCCGAGGATGCCGTGCGAGCAGCCGTGAAAGTGGACGCCGCGGAAGGTCGGATTCTGCCCCTCCTGGCGGACACAGCCACTGGCGCCGCCGAAGGCGTTGGAAATCTCCAGGCCGTCGATGGTCACGTCGTTGCCCTGGATGACGAGCGTGGCCTTGCTGGCGCAGACCGCATCTCTAATGTGCGCGCCGGGTTCTCCCCGGATGGTCACCCCGTTGGCCCGCACGATGCCGCATTCCTCGTAGTCGCCGGCCGCGACCGTCAGGGTGTCGCCGTCCTGCAGCGCGGCGGTCGCAGTGCCGAAGCTGTGATAGCATTCCCTGCCCTCGACGCAGAACTTGCCGGTCGAGACGGGCGGCCAGACGTCGTCGGGCCGCTGGGGGATCTTATACAGCCAAATTCCTTCATAGGGATTGTCGTAGCCGAGAAAGAGGTCGAGCTCCTCGATCCACACCATCTTGGAGATCGGGCCAGCCGAACCGTCGATCGGATAGCGCGAGCTCGGCGCCTGCTCCGAGGCTTCGTTGAAGTAGCGCTTGAACTGCCGGTTGGCGGGGTCAAAGGTAGCGGTCTCCCGCGCGCTGTTCCACATCAGGAAGCGGCGGCCGTCCCACACGCAGGCCGACGCATAGTTGCCGACCGACTGCCAGTGGGTCGGGTGCGCCTCCTTGCCGATCCATTCTTCCCCGCCCAGGCCCATCGCGACGTTGATCCGCGCGAAGGCATCTTCGCGATGCCGGTAGACGTAGCCGTCGCTGGCCAGGCCGCAGGTGTTGGCGTACTCCCAGATCCAGACGTAGCTCCACGGTGCCTGACGAACGATGGTGACGCTGACCGGGTCGATCTCGAAAGCCTGGTGCATGCCCCAGAACAGCAGGTTGCCGTTCGGCAATACCTCCGTCCCGAAACGATTCTTGCGGATCGGCTGGTCCGGGGACTGGTTAGCGAAGGGCGTATGGCGCACGAACTCCTTGCTGTCCAGCTTCAGCTCCCAGACCTCCTCCCCGCCGCGCGAGCCGAGACCGGCGCATTGGTGCGTGCCGGTCATGAAGAAGACCGAGTGGGTGCGCGGCGAATAGACGATCCCGTCGTAGGTATGGCCGGCGCCCGGCACGGCGGGAATGTTGTGTGCCATGTCCTTCCAGAGGAACGTGCAGCCTGCCCCACC
>MRWG01001259.1_pt1 | contig 17318 bp, 14 predicted proteins | sample 1013341 | NCBI WGS metagenome assembly MRWG01 (sample SAMN06117577, study PRJNA244670) | biofilm metagenome | biome: Water; feature: Cathode Biofilm; material: Biofilm; isolation source: microbial consortium enriched at the cathode of a solar microbial fuel cell | place: USA: District of Columbia ... | reverse complement strand
TTCGGTATTCGACTACAGTAACCGCCTGCTCTCGTTAAAATGGGACCATAGGTTTAATGACAAAAACACCGGGGGGGTATTGCTGTCCAACAGCGAGTACCGTTTCAACATTCAATATGACGGGGATTCGAACGATGATTTTGATCTCGGATACCGAATCAATGAAACGGAATTAAAACTCAAAATGAAATACCTCGCCAATAGCGCCCATACGCTGGATTATGGAATCTCGGGCAAGTATTACGGGGTAGAACCCGGGAGCATCCGCCCCAAAGGAGACGCTTCTGAAGTAACCTCGTTGTTCATCCCGGAAGAGCAGGGGCTGGAAGCCGCCGCCTTTTTATCAGACAGTTGGAGACTGAACGATAAACTTCTGATCGATGCCGGGTTGCGCTATTCGGCCTTCCTTGCCCTCGGCGCTGGTTCACAACGCATATACGAGGAGGACGGACCCAAAAACAACGGTACGCTGGTGGAAACCCGGGAGTATACAAACAACGAGGTCATTGAAACCTATGGTGGGCCCGAAGTGCGGGTTTCGGCCCGGTATTTCCTGGGGGAAGACCTGTCTGTAAAAGCCAGCTACAACAATACCTTCCAGTACATCCACACCCTGTCCAACAACACCACTGCATCGCCTACCGATACCTGGAAGTTATCCGATCTCAATATCCGACCCCAGGAAGCCCGGCAACTGGCCCTGGGGTTGTATAAGAACCTGGACGGGAACACCTACGAAATTAGCCTGGAAGGGTATTACAAGAGGTCTAAAAACATCCTGGATTATAAGGTAGGGGCACAATTACTATTGAACGAACAAATAGAAACTGAGGTACTGCAGGGAGACGGAAAAGCCTATGGGGTAGAATTCCTGGTGAAGAAGAACGAAGGCCGGCTCAACGGATGGTTGGGGTATGCCTATTCCCGCTCCTTTGTGAGGCTCGACAGTGAATTTCCTGAGGAACGCGTCAACAATGGGGCGTATTTCCCTTCCAATTTCGACAAGCCACATGACGTCAGCCTGGTAGCCAATTACAAGTTTACCCGCCGGTTCAGCGTGTCTGCCAATTTTGTGTATCAAACCGGCCGGCCCGTGACATATCCCATCGGCAGCTATGAATTCAATAACGCCGAGTACGTTTTTTACAGTGACCGGAACAAATTCCGAATCCCGGATTACTACCGGCTCGACCTCAGTTTTAATATGGAAGGGAACCATAAGATCAAGAAATTCGCACACAGCTTCTGGAATTTTTCCATTTACAATGTGTTGGGGAGGAACAACCCGTATTCGGTCTTTTTTGTGACAAAAGACGGGGAATTACAGGCCTATAAGAGCTCCATTTTTGCGATACCGGTACCCACCATTACGTACAACTTCAGATTTTGAACCGTATGAAATTGGCTGCATATTATCAAGGAAGGTTTTTAAAAGTCGGCATTTGGCTGCTGCTTATGGCAGGGTTCCAGAGTTGCGTGGAAACCTTTGAACCCGAAACCCTGACTTTTGAAAGTGCCCTGGTGATCGAAGCCACGATCACGAATAAATCAAAACAACAGGAGGTATTGCTCAGTCGCAGTTTCGCATTCGAATCTGAAGGGCCGGCCCCGGAATCCAACGCTGCGGTCATCGTGGAGGATGACCAGGGGACGGTAGTACCATTCGTGGAAACAGCCGCGGGCAAGTACCTGTCAGAAACGCCTTTTGCCGCCCAGGCGGGCCGTTCTTACCGGCTTAGGGTAACCACCTCCGATGGGCGGGAATACGCCTCGGAAGCTACCCGGCTAAGCCCGGAGGCCACGTTACTCGAGGTTTTTCCGGAACGGATCACCAATGACGACGGGGTCGAAGGGGTCGCCATCCGGGTAAACGCCTCGGGCACCCAGGGCGATGCGCGCAATTACCGTTATACCTATACCGAAAGTTGGAAGATCATCGCTCCCGCCTGGAGTCCTAGAAAACTTGTGCCGGATGCGCCCGGGGGGTGTGGTTTAATCGTGGTGGCCAGGGAAGAGGACAACCAGGTATGCTATGCCAGCGAAGCGTCCAACAGCATCATAATCACGGACACCAATGATTTTCCCGAAGATGAGGTAAAACAATTTATCGTACGCTTTATCAACCGCGACAACTACATTATTTCGCACCGCTACAGCATCCTGGTGCGTCAGCTGGTACAATCTGACGCGGCGTACAGCTATTACGAGACCTTAAAGGAATTTTCGGGTTCAGAGAGCCTTTTCTCGGAAACCCAACCGGGCTTTCTGGAAGGCAATGTCTTTTCGGAAACGGACCCGGCAGAGAAAGTCCTGGGGTATTTTGATGTGGCCACGGTACAGGAAAAACGGATATTCTTCAATTATGATGACCTTTTCCCCGGAGAACCACTGCCACCCTATGTAGACCCCTGTGACCCCACAGCACCTGTAATCGCCAATGAAGGGGGATGTGTGCTGCGCCCGATCGTTCTGGCAGGTTTTGTCACCTATTTTGGCGACAACGATCCACCGCCCATGGGACAGGGGCCCTTTTTAGTGGTACCGGTAGAATGTGGGGACTGCACCGCCCTGGGAAAGGTAGAAGTGCCTGAGTTTTGGACCGAAGAATAAGTGAAATGCGAATGAAGCACTGGAAAATACGTATATGGATCGTGCCGCTTTTGATGGCCTGGGCGGGGCAGTCCCAAACCGCAACGCGAAGTACGTCACCAGGTGGCGTATTTGGCGATGTACCGGCCGAAACAGTCTTTGTACATCAAAGCGCCAGCCAAATCTTTGCGGGGGAAACACTGTATTACAAGGTGTATTGCCTGGACGCGGGATCCTTCAAGCCGAGCCCTGTCAGCAAAATAGCCTATGTCGCGCTGGTTGGCAAAGACCTGGTGCCGGTGTTTCAGCACAAAGTCCGGTTGAAGGACGGATACGGGCAGGGCGATTTTTTTGTACCAGCTACGGTACCCACAGGGAGTTACAAATTGATTGCCTACACCCGGTGGATGCAAAACCAGGCGAAAGAAGCGATTTTTCAATCGGACGTCTGGCTGGTCAACCCCTATCAGAATACCCCAGCAGCATACCTCGCCGGCGGGGCGCAGGATTCCCTGGGGATGGAGGAAGGTCCGATCACGACCTCTGACGCAACAAGCGCCGGAGTGGGGGGTGACCTGCCCGGCGGGCCTGTGGCTTTGTCCCTCGACGCTGATTTATTTGGCCCACGTGAAAAGGTGCGCCTCGAGCTACGGGCGAGTAGCGAAGCAAATGCATCGGGCAGCTTTTCCCTTTCGGTCCGCCGCATACCGGAGTTTCCCCGCCCATCCTCGCATGGCGCAAGAAACCACAGGCGGTTGTATGGTCCCGGTTCACAGCGACCACCCCTTCCCGATACATCCCTGGTATTGCCTGAAATGAGGGGGGAGATGCTTAGTGGCAGGGTGTTGGGCGCGGCTACCGGCCTCCCGGTAAAAGGCCAGGCACTGACCCTCTCCCTGGGGGGGGACGAATTCCTGTTTGAAATATCGAGGACGGATCAACGGGGCCGGTTTTATTTCAACCTGGACCGCGATTATGCCAATGAAAAGGGCCTTTTTCAGGTCCTGGGACATGCAGATACGGGCTATACCCTGGAACTGGATACCGTTGGGCTGGTACTGCCCGGGGTGCTGGACTTCAAAGACTTTGTCCTGCATGATTCGCTGGCCCCGGCCGTTCGGGCCCGGAGCATTCAAAACCAGGTTGAAAACGCCTACCTGGAAGTAAGGTCGGATACCCTTTTGAAATCAACCGGATTGGTGCCTTTTTACCGCAAATTCCAGGAACATTACCGACTGGATGATTTTACCCGTTTCAACACCATAGCGGAAACCCTGGTGGAAATTGTGGACCACGTTTGGCTATCCAAGGACGCCCGGGGGGAACCCATGTTCCAGGTCCGGCCGTTCGACGGCTACCTCGATGGAATGGGAATGCCCCCCATGGTTTTTATGGACGGCCTTTTTATACAGGACCATAAGGATATCATAGGGTTCCCTGCCCGTCGAATAAAAAACATCTTTTTTTCCCGTGACCGCTACCAGATAGGGGCCAATGTTTTCCAGGGCATCCTGGCCTTTGAGACGTTTTCCTCGGATTTTCATGAAAGCTTTCAACGCCCTTTTCTGAAAGAGGCCGCCTTATTCAGGCCCCAACCTGCAAAGGCCTATTTCAGGCAGGAATACAAGGAGGGGGAGCAAAGGGAACGTATTCCTGATTTCCGCCGGCAACTCCTGTGGGAACCTTCACTGGAATTGGAAGGTCCCGTGACCACCATCCACTGGTTTACCTCAGACCTTCCCGGGGCCTATGAGGTCAGGTTGGAAGGTTTCACCGCCCAGGGCGTTCCGGTGTCCGCTACCAAAATATTTCATGTAGATTAAATACGATAACGTAGATTATATACTACATATCAAAAACTTTTGTATTTTTAGGGAGCATCAACGTGTTTCCATGCTTACAAGGGTATTTGGCAGTGCCGTTTTTGGGGTCGAAGCCAGCACCATAACGGTGGAGGTGAATATAGACCAGGGGGTGGGATACCACCTGGTGGGGCTGCCGGACAATGCCATAAAAGAAAGCAATTACCGTATTGCCGCGGCCCTTCAGAACAACGGGTACAAAATCCCGGTCAAAAAAATCACCATCAACATGGCGCCCGCAGACCTTCGAAAAGAGGGATCGGCCTATGACCTTACCCTGGCCCTGGGGATACTGACCGCATCGGGTCAAATTCAGGCTGGGGCATTGGAACACTTTATCATTATGGGTGAATTATCCCTGGATGGAAGCCTGCAGCCCATCAAAGGCGCCCTGCCCATCGCGATACGGGCCCTGGAAGAAGGGTTCAGGGGGTTTATACTGCCCGAGGAAAATGCCAGGGAGGCTGCTGTGGTGAGCGGGCTGGAAGTCTATGGGGCCAGGAATATATGCGAAGTCATCGGGTTTTTCGACCAAGGCCAGCCCATGGAACGGACCGTGGTGGATATCAGGGAAGAATTTTATAAAAACCAGGAATTTCCGGAATATGACTTCTCGGACGTAAAAGGGCAGGAGAGCATAAAGCGTTGTATGGAAATTGCCGCGGGGGGAGGGCATAACCTTATCCTGATTGGTCCCCCCGGGGCCGGTAAGACCATGCTGGCCAAACGCCTTCCCTCTATCTTGCCGCCCATGACCCTGGAAGAGGCCCTGGAGACCACCAAGATCCACTCGGTAGTGGGAAAAGTACACAAGGCGGGGCTGATGTGCCAACGGCCTTTTCGAAGCCCCCACCATACAATATCGGATGTGGCCCTTGTGGGGGGCGGCACCTATCCGCAACCGGGGGAGATTTCCCTGTCGCATAACGGGGTCTTGTTTTTGGATGAGCTTCCCGAATTCAAACGCTCTGTGCTCGAAGTGATGAGGCAGCCGCTGGAAGACCGGGAGGTAACTATTTCAAGGGCAAAATTCACGGTTACCTATCCCAGCAGTTTTATGTTGGTGGCCAGCATGAATCCCAGCCCATCCGGCTATTTCAATGACCCCAATGCTCCGGTGACGACTTCGCCCATGGAAATGCAACGCTACCTGGGCAAAATCTCGGGGCCTTTGCTGGACCGGATCGATATCCATATAGAAGTGACCCCCGTTCCCTTCGAAAAACTGTCCGATGAACGAAAAGGGGAGGGGAGCCTGGAGATCCGAAAGCGGGTGACCACGGCGCGGGAAGTACAGACCCAACGTTTTGCGGCCTTGCCCAATGTGCATTATAACGCTCAAATGAACACCAAACAGATACGGGAGTTTTGCAAAATGGACGCCCCTTCCATGGCCCTGCTCAAGAATGCCATGGAACGACTGAACCTCTCTGCACGGGCGTATGACCGTATATTAAAGGTCGCCCGAACGATCGCCGACCTGGACTGCTCAGCGGCGCTGGACACCCGTCACCTTGCCGAAGCCATACAGTACCGGAGTTTGGACAGGGAGGGATGGTTGGGGTGAGGGAAGTACGAAGCAGGTAGCGTATTCTGCCTTAGGTGTACTTTGACGATGGTTGCTGATTGCACCGTAGACGAGGCAAGGGGCAACCCACCGGGGCGAAATGGGATACCGCAGATCAAAGGCGTTATTTCCCCATCTTCTTTTGGGCCTGTTCTATCTCCCGGGTCACCTCTTTTAACAAGCGCTTCCGTTCCTGTTCCTGCCGCTCAATGATTTTCCTTTCTATTATTCTTTCAATTTGAAGCTGCTTATCCCTGGGGAGGGAATCAAATTCGTCAAAATTTGAAGCCTTCTCTGTATTTAACATCACCCCTTCACCGGTTAAAAGCCAAACCACGTTCAATTGGGGATAGGTTCGAAGTATATTCTCAATGACATCGCTGCCAATAGAGGCCTTATTTTTTTGCATCCGCAGGATATACCCATTGCTGGCACCAATAGAGATGTCAAATTGCCTGGCACTCAAACCGGCGTATTTGATAAACTCCATGAGACGATCAATTGTTTTTAACATAAACGAGAAAATAATCGATAACTGCGATTAAATATAAGCAATTTTTACGAACCAAGCGATACCATACCTGCGATAGATGTTAATAATTTCTGGAAATACATAATTATTTTGCATATATAGAAAATAATCTATATATTGAATCCCACTTTCCACCCTGCTATAAAATCGGTCATGAAAAAAGTAGTGTTACCTGGTGCGTATCCGGAACAAAGGGCAGGCGTTTATTTCTTTGCCCAGAGTGGTAGAGGGAAAGCCATCTACCTCCTAGCTCTAAGCTTGATCCTTTTGGCGCTCTGTGCCTTACCCTTTATTCGACTGGATATCTACCAAACCACCCGGGGGCTGATCAAGCCTGCCATGGACAGGCAGTCTTTGGTTTTACCCGGTTCCGGAAAAATCCTCCATACAAATTTGTCCCACAATGCAGCGGTGGCCAGGGGAGACACGCTTGTTATCCTGGATAACCCCGTAATCGCTGAACAACTGGCACTATGCGAGTTACAAATGGAAGAGACGAACCGCTTGCTGTCTGATGTGTCTCTGGCACTAAAAAAGCCTTTGCCAGACACTTCCTGTTTTAAGACCCCTAAATACAAAACCAGCTATACGGAATACCTCGCCGCCCTGGAAGAATATAACATCAAGGCCCGAGACCTTAATAAAGCTCGGGAGCGGAACTATCGCCTGTTCCAGAAAGGGGTGGTGTCCAAAGCGGAACTCGAGCAGGCCAACTTCAACCTTGCCATCAATAAGGGTAAAAGACAACTTTTAGAGCAGACCCAATGGTCCAGGTGGCGTTCCGAATGGTTCGATTTAATTGCCGTATCCCGTGAATTACAGCTAAAGCTGGTAGCATTACAGAAGGAACAGCGGGATGACTACCTTATAGCGCACGTGAGCGGCAGCCTGTTAAATGTACGGGACTTTGCCGCAGGCACCCGGGTCTCCGCAGGGACCCAGGTGGCCGAAATTTCCCCGGATACCACACTTATCGTGGAATGCCATGTAGATCCCTTGGCAATAGGCCTGTTTGATACCTCGACAAAAGTGTCTTTCAGGCTTGATGCTTTTGACTATAACCAATGGGGGGTATTAGGTGGACGGATAATAGGGATATCCAACGATGTGGAATACCGGGAAAACAAGCCCGTATTTGTCGTACGATGTGCCGCCGACAGGAACTATTTGCAGCTAAAAAATGGCTACAGGGGCTATTTGAAAAAGGGAATGACGCTTATCGCGCAGTTTAAAATAACACGGAGATCGCTTTGGGAGCTGCTCTTCGACAAGGCCGATGACTGGTTGAACCCCGCCAGGAACCTTTCCAATAGAAACAATCACTAACGTTTACATTATGAATACGATTCGAAACATAGAAAGACTAAAGCAGATCCATTCGCTAATTCTAACGGAAACAACGGGAACTCCCCGGGAACTCGCTCATAGGATGCATATCAGTGAGCGTATGGTTTACCACCTTATTGAACAACTCAGAGACTACAATGCCGCTATCCGCTATAACCGAAGCAGGAAAACCTATTTCTACGAAGACGAGTTTGAACTGAATGTAAAGATTTCTGTATCCGTCATAAGTAATGACGAAGTGACCCAAATCTTTGGGGGCAAAAAAATCAAATCAATGATTACGCCCATCGTTCCCTGCCGTACTTCCCTGATGCATAGGTTGTATAACTGAACTTAACATACCAAGGTGCTTTTAAGTATTATCATCCCCGTTTTTAAAGCGGAAGACTACCTGGACAAGTGTCTGACTTCTATCCTTTGCAGTGCAGAGGAATCGATTGAAGTGATCGCCGTGGAAGATTTTTCACCCGATAGTTCCCTTGCCAAACTTAGCGACTACGGGAAAGCCGATAAGCGGTTAAAAATATTGAACAATACCGAAAACAGGCTGGCAGGCTTTTGCAGGAACAAAGGTTTGCAAAGCGCGAAAGGTGATTATATATGGTTTATCGATGCCGATGACTGGATTGAAGCGTCAGCCCTAAACCGTATTTTAGGTCTTATACGCGCTTTTCAGGACACGGATATTTTCAGTATAGGGTATTTTGAATACTATTCTTTTGAAGAGGATTTTTTCATCACCAGGATTCCAGGGCCCATCACCCCCGGTTGCGATTCTTTGGAGGGGTTTCTGCAGGTACGGGAAGGCTATTCCAGCATGCCGTTTTCCTGTGTTTTCAGACGCCGGTTCCTCATGGACAATGCCATAGCGTTCCCGGAAGGGTTCTATTATGAGGATTTGTACTTCATGGCCTGCTCTTTTTATTATGCCAATAGGGTCAAAGTGATCCCAAGCCTTTTATACAATTACAACAGATCCAACCACTGCGCTATTACACGAGCGCAGTCTCCCAAGAAAATTCTGGATTTACTGATGGTTTACGTACTGATAAAAAAATTCTTCCAGGAGAAAAAGGCAAAGGGATACCTCAGGTTATTGACGTTCCGCTTTATCGTATACGGACTGCCCAGGTGTTTTAGGATGTATCTCGACCTGACAAAGCGCCAGCGTCGGGAAGCGAACCTGAAGAAAACACTCTATAGGTTCCGGAAATCTGCGGTTATGGAGACCATGACCCTATTAAATTGCCATAGGCAGGTAGCATTGATCCACAGGGATAACCAGTTTCGCTATATGGAATTGAGCCGGAATATCAGGTTTCTGATTTGCGTGAAATACGCCTTTCAATGGGTCGTCCTCAAAAATGACCTTTGGAGAATAACGCGAAAATTTTGGGCGATGATCACAAAATATCATCCCCTGCAAGTTTTTCACAGCCAAGCACTATAATTTGGCCTTTAACAATGGGAACGTTTGCGCAATTATTCCCCGAAATACGAAGTCATTGTTTCACTAAAAACTATGCAAAAATGGAAAATCTGAATATGGAAGAATTAACGGCCCTTGAATTGGAGGACCTTACCACTACAACCGGCAGTAATTGGGGAGAAGTGGTTTTCGATTTTATCGAATTGCTAATCGATTACTATCCAACCTATGTAGATAATGGATGCCCCGCAGTCTATAATACCAACGGATGCAACAGCCTTGGGATGGGACTCAGCGGAAACACTGCCTTTACAGGATATTGATTTAAAGGGGGAGCAGGGAAATTCCATGCTCCCTTAGGTTTTTGGAGCATGAAAAATTTGTTGAAGTATCATAGATTTATAGTACTCGGGCTAATCTTTCTGGCTGTAATCATTGTAGGTAGCATCTTCTCGGTGATGAACCAGGGCACGTATCCCAAACTCCCGCCCCGGGTTACCGGGTCCTATTTAATCCTGAAGTTTGGCTTTGCCGTACTATTCGCGCCGCTAGTAGAAACATGGATATGCCAGCACTGGCTCATACGGCTGGTTCGCCGTACCATATCCGGGGGGTCTGAACAGAGAAAATGGATCTGCGCGGTTGTTGTATCCGCCGTGTTCTTTGGGTTGGGGCACACCTATAGCGTCTTATATGTTCTTGTCACTTTTATCATCGGGCTTTTTCTGGGAGGAACGTATTGGCTATTCTCGATTAGAAAGGATCTAAACCCGGTTCTTGCCGTTTTCCTGGTCCATTCCTTAAACAACGTTTCTTCCTTCCTCTTGAACCATGTCCGTTTATGGGACGGCAGTTCCTTTTAGTATGTCTTGGGTCAAGGTGAAGCGTAGCGCCAGTTTCTAACAGCAGAGGTTTAAGCTGAAATGGGGTCCCCGACTCCCTTAAATATACTTTAAGTAGCCATAAATGTCCAGAATATGTATCAAACAGCATGATAGCACGGATTGCGGTGTTGCCTGTCTTGCTTCCGTCCTGGCCTTTTATGAACTGGGGGTTCCATTAGCACAGATTAGAAAGCATACGGGGACAGATAAAAATGGGACCACTTTACTGGGGCTGCTGCAAGCAGCCCAAAAGCTGGGATTGGATGCCAAAGGAATCCGGTGTGATTGGGCAAGCCTCCATAAAATCCCCAAACCCGCCATAGTCCATATATCCTTTGAGAAAACCGCCGATCATTATGTGGTTGTCTATAAGGTGAAGCGCGATACAATTGTCATCATGGATCCCGCCGACGGCCGGATGCACAAACGCTCCATCAAAATGTTTAAATCCGGCTGGTCTGGAGTGGCAATGCTCTTATTCCCGAATGAAAATTTTAAAAATGGGAACCACAGGCCTTCTGTAATGGAACGCTTTTGGTATTTATTAAAACCGCACAGGGCGATACTTTTGCAGGCCTTTGTTGGTGCTTTGGTATATACCTTGTTGGGGTTTTCCACCGCTATCTATATCCAAAAACTTACAGATTTTGTATGGGTGGGGGGCAATAGGAACCTTTTGAACTTGCTCAGTATAGTCATGATTATACTGCTGACCCTGCAAATTCTGATCGTCTCCTTTAAGGATATCTATCTTATAAGGACTGGGCAGCTTATAGATTTACGCCTTATCCTGGGGTATTACAAACACCTTTTGAAACTACCGCAGCAGTTTTTTGACACCATGCAGGTGGGAGAGATTCTGTCCCGTATTAATGACGCTGTTAAGATCAGGACCTTTATCAATACCGTGGCACTTAACCTGGCGGTCAACAGTCTGATTGTGCTTTTCTCCTTTGCCCTGATGTTTGCCGTATTCTGGAAGTTGGCATTGCTGATGCTTCTAATAATCCCCTTGTACTTGTCAGTGTATCTTATAACCAATTGTCTCAACAAAAAAACGGAAAGACAATTAATGGAAGCTTCGGCTACCCTGGAGAGTCAATTGGTAGAATCTTTGAGTTCCATCAGGACCATCAAGAACTTTGGCCTGGAAGGATTCGCCAACATTCAGACCGAAGAATGTTTTGTGAAACTCCTCCAAAAAGCGTATCGATCTGCCTTGAATTATGTTTTTTCCATGAACAGCACTTCGATGATTTCTGCTTTGTTTACGATAATCCTGTTGTGGTCTGGTTCCGGCTATGTTCTCAATCGGGAGATTACCCCGGGAGAACTATTCTCGTTTTATGCCATTCTCGGATATTTTACCGGACCGGTTTCGGGTTTGATCAAAGCCAACAAGGAAATCCAAAGCGCGTTGATAGCAGCAGACAGGCTGTTTGAAATCATCGATCTGGAAATAGAGAAGATACCTGCGAATGGCAGCAAATCAATGAATATTTCCGGTGATATTCTGTTCCGGGATGTCTCATTTGCCTATACCGGAAGACCTGATCTCTTCACCCATCTGGATTTGTGCATCCCAGAGGGAAAAATTACGGCGCTGTTGGGGGAAAGCGGATCCGGGAAGTCTACAATTGTCCATATCCTGCAGAAATTGTACCCCATCCAAAAGGGGAAAATATCCATAGGGGGGGTAGACCTATCCTGCCTGGATGTACTTGCGTTGCGGGAATGCATGGCCCTGGTCCCACAGGAAATTCATTTATTCAGTGGGTCGGTTGTTGCCAATATTGCCGTAGGGGACTGCCAGCCCGACATGGAAAGAATCATAGCCCTTTGCACCACATTGGGCCTCATGGGGTTTATAGAACATTTACCGGATGGCTTTCATACCCATTTAGGGGAAAATGGCGCCCTGGTATCCGGGGGGCAGAAGCAGCGCATTGCCATTGCAAGGGCCTTGTATAAAGATGCCCCCATACTGGTCATGGATGAAGCCACTTCTTCCCTTGACAGTCGTTCGGAATACACGATACATCAGGCATTGCGCACCCTCCAAAGACAACAAAAAACCATCCTCCTCATCACCCACCGCCTAAGCAGCGTCCCACTGGCTGACACCATCCTGGTCATACAGGGTGGGCGGGTGGTCGAAGCCGGGCAGCACGAGCAGCTCTATGCTAAAAAGGGCCCGTATTACCACCTCTGGCAACGGCAGTTGCCCCCACAGGAGCTGGCGGTGTAGGCCCGTATCCTTTTGCGTAGTCCCTAAAACCAGTTGCAAGGGGCTTAAAGACCTGCCAGCTTCTGCTTCAATGTTTGCTCCCAATACGAATTTTGGGCCTCCGCCAGGAACAGGGCCTTTTCGTAATAAACCCTGGCCTGTCCTGGTTCCTGCCCGGCCTGTGCCAGGTCTCCCAGCAGCAGCCAGACCATCACATTTTCGGGCATGATCCCGCTCAGGATCTCGTAATAGCGCTGCTCCTCCTGTTTCCGACCCATCAGACTGTACGATTCGCCGATGGCCAGGAGCGAACGCTGCTCCATTTCCCCTATACCCACAGCCGCTATGTAGGCATTGTAGTGTGCTGCGAAATCTTCGAGTCCCCCTGTCTCAATCTGGTCGAACAGGAGCCGCTGCGGATGCATTTTTGGGAGCGCTGCCGCTTGTCCGAAAGCCAATTTCAGGAAATTGGCGCTCACCTCAGTACTATTGCCATACATGTTCATCATGCATACCACAATAATGCCCGATTCCGGTTCAAAGAAGAGGTCGGCCCCATAGCCCATCCCACCCCCGTTGTGGCCATATAAGGTTTTCCCGGGTAGGAGGTGGTCTTTTAGAATCTGCATTCCATAGCCGTAATGCCCCGGGGGCATAGCAACATGGGGTGTCATCATCAGGTCCAGGGAGGCCTTCTGCAACAAACGTCCATCTATGAGGGCCGTGGCAAAGCGTTGGAAATCGGCCAGGTTACTAAACCAGCCGCCGGCACCTCCGGCATGGAAGATGCGCAAGGGGTATTGGTAGAAGCTCCGGGAGCCTGTCCAGCGGTAGGGCTTGGCTCCGGTACGTGCCAACTCCAGGGTGTCCATGCGATAATGGGTGTCGGTCATCCCGGCAGGGGCAAAGAGGTGCTCCTGGCAATAGCGTTCAAAACGCTTTCCGCTAACCGCCTCAATGATTGCGCCCAGTACCTCGTAGGCCGAACTGCTGTAATAAACTCCGCTGCCGGGCTCCTCAAACGCCCTGGGGTTTCCGGTAATGAGGCTCCACCATTCATCCGTATCGTACTCCCTGAATTCAAAACTGGCACGCTCCCATGGGGAAGTAAGGCCAGATTGGTGGGTTAGCAGATGGTGAAGGGTTATTTTATTAGCCTTTTCCAGCCCCGAGAACGGTAAGTAATCGGCTACTGTTTTCTGCAGGTCCAGTTTCCCGGCTTCCACAAGTTGCATAGTGGCAGTTGCGGTAAAGAGTTTTCCGGTGGATTCGGTTTTAAAAAGCGTTTTCAAATGGTTCGCCCGACCGCTTAGCTGGTCGGCTATCCCAAAGGCGGTACTTCCAAGAAGGCCATCTTTGCCGGCAAGCAATACCACCCCATGATAGCCCGCTTTTTCATAAGCCTGGCCCAGTTGGTCCATAGGGATTTGTAAACGACCCAGGCCTTTTTGGGGGTACAATACCCCCCCGGCAAGCAGGGCAAGGGATAGGAGCACTGTTCTCATAACATCGCGTTTTAAAGGAGATACCTTGGTTCAAAATTGATTCCTCTAAGAGACGACAGGGAACGACAAATGTGGCAAAGCTGGGGCACGCCCGCAGCAGGTAAGTAGGGGAGACCTTAGAAACAGGCTTTCCTGCTCCCCGGGCCCAGTAGTTCGAGCCTGATTTCCGTGCGTTCTTCGGGCAGGAGCGAAGGAATTTTTTCGGGCCATTCCATAAAAACCCAGGCCCCCTGGGCCAGGTAGTCTTCAAGGCCCATGTCCAGGGCTTCGCTTTCGTCCTCCAGGCGGTAGAAATCAAAGTGGTAGGCCAGGAGCTCCCCCTGCTTATTGTGATATTCATTGACGATGCCAAAGGTGGGGCTGCTGCCGGTATCGGCGGCTCCCAGCGCCTGCAGCAGCGCTTTGATCAGGGTGGTCTTCCCGGCCCCCATGTCACCGTAAAAGGCCAGGGTTTTGTACGGGGCCGCCTTCAGGATTTTTTGGGCCACGGCCCCCAGGTCTTCAAGCTCAAAGATAAGTTCCATAGCGCTGGTTTCTTACCGCGGTTCCAGGACGACGAAGGGGATGACCATCTCCTCCAGGGAAACACCCCCGTGCTGGTAAGTATTGCGGTAGTAGCTTACATAATGGTTATAGTTATTGGGATAGGCAAAAAACAGGTCGTTCTTCGCAAAGATATAGGAACTGCTCATCGTAATGCTGGGCAGGTGGATGCGCGAGGGTTCCCGGGCTTCCAAAACATCCTTTTCCTCGTAGGTAAGGCTGCGGCCCGTTTTATAGCGCAGGTTCAGGCTGGTTTCCTTGTCGCCTATCACCTTGGAAGGCTGTTTCACATTGATCGTGCCATGGTCTGTGGTGATGATCAGCCTAAAGCCCAGTCCCTGGGCCTGCTGCAAGATCTCCAGCAAGGGGGAGTTCCTGAACCAGCTCTGGGTCAGCGAACGGTAGGCCTTGTCATTGGAAGCAAGTTCCTTGATCACCTCCATTTCGGTCTTGGCATGGGAGAGCATGTCTACAAAATTATAGACGATGACCGTCAGGTCGTTCTTCTTCTGTGCGCGGAAGTTCTGGGAGAGCTGCCGTCCCTGTTTCAGGCTGCTGATTTTGTGGTATGCCCAGGTAAGCTGTAGTCCCAGCCGCTTGATTTGTTCCGCCAGGAACTGCTCTTCGTAAAGATTCTTTCCGCCTTCCTCCACGTCATTCTTCCACCATTGGGGGTATTTTTTCTCCATGTCCAGGGGCATAAGCCCGGAGAATATGGCATTGCGCGCATACTGGGTGGCCGTGGGCAGGATGCTGTAATACGCTACCTCTTTCCGCTTCTTGTAATACGGGGTAACCGAATCTTCAAAGGCACACCACTGGTCATAACGCAAATTATCTATCACCACCAACAGGGTAGGGGTATCGGCCAGTTCGGGCGCCACCAGTTCGCGGAAGAGCGTGTGCGACATCACCGGCCCGCCGCCTTCCTTAAACCAGCGGGGGTATTGCTTGTCAATAAACTTGCCGAATTGGCTGTTGGCTTCTACCTTTTGCGATTCCAGGATCTCAAACATGCCCGAATCTTCTATCTGCTCCAGCTGCAGCTCCCAGTAAATGAGTTTTTTGTAAAGTTCGGCCCAGCCCTCATGCGTATTGACCATCGAGAGGTCGAGCGCGATCTTGCGAAATTCCTGCTGGTAGTTGGCTGTGGTCTTTTCTGATACCAGACGCGAATGGTCGAGGTTCTTTTTCAGCGAGAGCAGGATCTGGTTGGGGTTTACCGGCTTGATCAGGTAATCGGCGATCTTGGAGCCAATGGCTTCCTCCATGATGTATTCCTCCTCGCTCTTGGTGATCATGACCACCGGGACAGACGCGTCCATCACCTTAAGTTCATTAAGGGTTTCCAGTCCGCTCAGGCCCGGCATATTTTCGTCCAGGAACACGATGTCAAACCTTTTTTGGGTCATCTCCTCCAGGGCTTCCTGCCCGCTTTGGCAAGTGACCACCTCGTAATTCTTACCTTCCAGGAAAAGGATATGGGGTTTCAGCAGGTCTATTTCATCGTCCACCCAAAGGATTGTAATTTTGTTCATTTAGTGTGTATATTTACCCCGTAAAGTATAGTGAATTTGCACAGATCCGACAAGCTCAAAATTTTCAACGATCCAATTTACGGATTTATTGGTATCCCCGGCCCCCTAATTTTTGACCTTATTGAAACACCCTATTTCCAGCGGCTTCGCAGGATCTCGCAAATGGGGCTTTCTTACCTGGTATACCCTGGGGCCCACCATACCCGTTTTCACCACGCCCTGGGGAGCATGCACCTTATGGGGCTGGCCATACAGGTGTTGAGGATGAAAAGGGTGGATATCAGCCCTGAGGAGGAAGAAGGGCTGCTGGTAGCCATCCTGCTGCATGACATCGGGCACGGCCCTTTTTCGCACGCTATGGAACACAGCCTGGTAGAAGGGGTGTCGCACGAAGCCATATCCACCCATTTCATGAAGCTCCTGAACGAGCGTTTTGAGGGCCGCCTCAGCACGGGGATTGCTATTTTTAAGGGCAGCTACCCCAAGAAATTCATGAACCAACTGGTATCGAGCCAACTCGACATGGACCGCCTCGATTACCTGAAGCGCGACAGTTTTTATACCGGGGTGGCCGAGGGGAACATCAATGCGGAAAGGCTGATCACCATGCTCAATGTCCGTAAGGGAGAATTGGTAGTAGAGGAGAAGGGGGTGTATTCGGTAGAGAAGTTCCTCATGGCGCGCCGATTTATGTACTGGCAGGTATACCTGCACAAGACGGGCCTGGTGGCCGAGCAATTGTTGATCAATTGCCTGAAACGGGCAAGGGAACTCCATGCCTCAGGCCAACACCTGGAAGGCAGCCCCCCCTTGTTGTTCTTCCTGGAGAACCGCATTACCGCAGCGGGATTTGACGACCAGGTCCTGCAGACCTTTGCCCGCCTTGACGATGTAGATGTGATGGCGGCGATCAAGGCCTGGCAATGGCACGAGGATTTTGTCCTGAGTACCCTTTGCCGCATGATCCTCAACCGGCGCCTGCTCCACATCAAACTCAAAAACCGGCCCGGGAAGCCCTCCAAATTTCATGAAAAGTTCGAGGCTGTGCAAAGGCAATACGGCTTGAGCGCCGACGAGACGGCCTACTTTGTCTTTGAGGGTTCCATTGAAAACAGGGCGTACGACCAGGAACAACAGAACATCAACATCCTTCGCGATAACGGCAAAATCATCGACGTCGCCAGGGCTTCCGATCAACTCAACCTGAAAGCGCTCTCCCACACGGTAACGAAATATTTCCGCTGCTATCCCAAGGGGGGTACCTTAGGTGAGCGCCGCGCTCATGGGTGAAACAG
>MRWG01001258.1_pt1 | contig 17326 bp, 12 predicted proteins | sample 1013341 | NCBI WGS metagenome assembly MRWG01 (sample SAMN06117577, study PRJNA244670) | biofilm metagenome | biome: Water; feature: Cathode Biofilm; material: Biofilm; isolation source: microbial consortium enriched at the cathode of a solar microbial fuel cell | place: USA: District of Columbia ... | reverse complement strand
GCGGGTCCTGCGCTGGTTGCCGCCGGCTGGGGGCTGTCGCTGGTTGGCTACGCGAAGAACTATCTGCTCTTTGAGAATTTCGGCGCCTTGATGTGCGTGGTCGGCGCCGCGGTGACCGTGCTCGGTGTCCCGTTCGTGTTGCGATTCCTGCCCGCCTTTGGCGCCCTGATCTTCCTGATGCCGGTGCCGGGCTTCATTCGGCAGGAGATTGCGCGGCCGTTGCAGCAGGTGACTGCGGCGATCACGCACTTCGGTCTGGAGCTCTTCGGCGTGCCGGTCGCCAGGACCGGAAACGTGCTGGTCATCAACGAGCACGAGGTGGCCGTCGCCGAGGCGTGCAATGGCATGCGGATGGTGGCCGCGCTGGCGATTGTGACCTATGCATTCGTGTTCTCGGTCCCAATGCGGCAGAGTGTGCGGATTCTGCTGCTTGCGTTGAGTCCAGTCGTCGCGATCGTCTGCAATGTGCTTCGTTTGACGCCGACAGTCTTGATCTACGGCTACGCCGACCTCGACGTCGCGGAGTTGTTCCATGATCTCAGCGGTTGGGCGATGCTGTTCGTCGCGCTGGGCATTCTCTGGGCGGCCCTGAGCCTGCTCAGATGGCTGGAGGTCCCGATCGCGCCGTATGCGATCGCGGAGGAGCGTGCGTGATGGGAGGATTCGCGAAGAATCGAGGACTGACGACGCTGGCGCCTGTAGTGACGGCGGCGTTGCTCGTTGCGCTCATGCTCTCCGGAGGCGTCGAAGCGATCACCACCGAGCAGACCGAGGTGTATCACGAGGACGTCCGGGAACTCGTGGACCAGATCCCGTACCGAATCGGCCCGTGGATCGGCGCCGACGTCGAGGCCCCGCCGCCGGCGGTGAAACTCCTGAAGCCCAACGCGCTCCTGCAGCGCCGCTTTGTGGATCCGTCCACAGGGCGATCATTCTCGCTGCTGGTGGTGCATTGCGGCGATGTGGGGGACATGGAAGGCCACTGGCCGCCCATCTGCTATCCAGCCCACGGCTGGGTGATTCAGGATGAGCGTGAGACGGCGATTTCCATCAGTGATTCGCAGATTCCCGCCCGGGAGTACCACTTCCGGCGCGTGGTGGACGGTTTTGAGCAGCAGATGAACGTGATCGGGTTCTTCGTCGTACCGAACGGTAGCGCGGAGATCGTGTCGAGCTACGAGGCGCTGAAAGCGGCTGCGCGACGGAGGTCGCTGGCCGGGCTTGGCGCTGCCCAGATCCAACTTGTCGGTGGGAGCGACCTGGATGCGGCGGAGCGGCGTCAGATTGCACAGGAGTTCGTGCAGGCGATTGAGCCCTTGATTCGGGTCATCGCCGGAGGAGTTCACGGTGGTTGAGCAATCCAGGTATCCCGACATGGACCCCGCGCTCGAAAGCGAGCTTGGGGATGGGCCGCAGCAGCCGGAGAATCCGCTGCTGTTTGCGCACCGGCTGCTCCGCGGGCGATACCCGTGGGCCATCGGACTCGCGCTGACGCTCGGCCTTGCAGGCGCCGCCGCGGGCTATTTCGCGATGAAGCCGAAGTACCAGAGTGAAGGCATCATCCAGGTGCTGCCAACGACGCCGTCCGTTCTCTATGGCACGGAAGAAAATGAAGTGCCGCCGAACTTTGATTCGTGGGTCGGCGCCCAGCAGGTCTTTGTGCAGGGCGCGCGGGTGCGCGACCTGGCCGTGCAGGACCCTGAGCTGACGCTGATCGGATGGCCGAGCGGCGTGCCCGGCGCGATCAAGCTTGAGAAACAACTCAGCGTGCGTCGAGCCAAAGGCGAACAGGTGATTCGCGTCCGAATTGAGGATGAGCAGCCGCGTCTGGCCCAGGAAGCGGTGAACTCCATTCTTCGTTCGTACAAGCGCCTCTATATCGATGAATCCGGACGCGCCAAGACGCAGCGACAGGAAATTCTCGAGCAGTTGCAAAACACATTGCAGGCGGAGTTGCGCACCCTTCGGGAGCGCATCAGCGACCTGGCTGAAGAGTTTGGCGCTGACAACCTGCAGCGACTGCACGCCGCGGCTGTTGATGAAATCACGCAGCTCGACGCGAAAATCCGCGAAGTTGACATGGCGATCGCCGAGACGGAGGCGCGCCGCGGTCAGGCTGAGCTGGCGACGGCGGCAGCGGACGATGAATCCGCGGCGGTTCCGCCGATGATTGATCCAGAAGCTCAGCGAGCCGCGATCGAAAGCGCTCTTGCCGCACAGGACCGCGACTTGGCGCTGCTGATGCAGCAGGAGCGTTCGCTTCAGCAGGACCTGTCGAGCATGAAAGCCTCCGGGTATGGCGAGAACCACCGGGCGGTGCGCGATGTCCGCAATCGAATGAATGCGACTCGCATCGAAATTGAACAGCGCGTGGCGTTGCTGGAAGAGCAATTCGGCCCGCAAGACCCTTCGGCGAGTCTCGCCGGAGGCAACGCCTCAATCGATCAGTTGCGCACGCTGCGCGCGCGATACGATCGGCTTCGTCAGGACGCGGTGTCGCAGGCTGATTTCCTCGCGACGCGCCGACGCGTGATTGACGGGCTCCAATCGGAGGTCGCTGAAAAACAAGAGCAACTCAGCGATGCGCGCGAACGATTGGAAGCGATTCGAATTGAGAGCCGGCAGCACAATGAAGTCACGGGGCGCGTGAGCATCGCGTCCTGGGGCGACCTGCCGATGCGACCGTCCGATGACAAGCGACTGCCCGCCGCGGGCGCCGGCTTTGTCGGCGGCGCCGGTTTCGGTGTCGGACTCGTGGCGTTGCTTGGATTGCTCAATCCTTCGTGCCGGTATGTGGATGATCTGGAGCGGCCGACGCGCAAGACGCCGTTGCTGGGCACGCTTCCCGATCTGGACACGGACGATCCGGAGCAGGAGGAAATGGCGGCGCTGAGCGTTCACCAGATCCGAAACGTGCTGGAATTGCAGCACACACGGGCGCCGGGGGGTCGTGTCTTCACGATTACCAGCGCGACCGCGGGCGAAGGCAAGACGAGCTTGTCGCTCGCGCTCGGCATGTCGTTCGCCGCCGCCGGTCAACGCACGTTGATCGTCGATGCTGACCTGATTGGTCGCGGCATCACCAAGCAACTCAATCTGAGTGAAAAAGGCGGCATTCGGGAATTCCTCGACGATGCGCCGGTTGAAGAGACCACTCATCCGACGCCGGTCGCCAGTCTCTTTGCGATGCCGACGGGGTCGGTGAAGCAATTCGAGCCCAAGAACATGTCGCGCGAGCGCGCGATTCGAGCCATCGAACGGCTTCGTCAGACCTATGAAGTCGTGATTGTGGACACCGGACCAATCATGGGCAGCCTCGAAGGCAACCTCGTGTGCGCTCTCAGTGATGCGACCATTCTTGTCGTGTCGCGCGGGCAGCGGAGCAAGTTTGTGCAGGCGTCGCTGGCGCGGATTGCGAACATCGGTGGACGTTGCGCGGGCACCGTCTTCAACCGCGCCGCGGATGATGATTATCATCGCAGCATGAGTCATGCGTCATTCCATGTCGCTTCTGTGCGAAGTTCGCGTCAACCGATGACAACGGATGGCGCGCTGGTTGGGACTCGCGCCTTGGTGCAAGCAGTCGCCGGGGCGCCGCATGATCCTGAGGACAGTGACTGAGCGTGACCACGCTCCGAATCGTTGATGCGCCGCCGGCGTCATCGCCGGCCACTGAGGGCGAACCACGCCTGTGGGGTCGCGATTCGCGCCGACTTCACGACAGTTATTGGGCGACACGGTGCGTGCAGGTGGTGCGCGCGGCGTCAGATCCGGACGCGATCGATGTGTCCGGTCCGGCGCTCTACGTGCTGCTGGATCACGACCAGTTGGCCCTTTTCAATCTGGCGCCCATTCTTCGGAAGATCAGTTGGCTGAAGCCGCGCGTCGCCCGAGTGCGCGTGACTGAAGTGGATCGCAGCGCGTATGTCGAGCGCGTCGGTTGCGCGCCTGATGGACGTCTGACGTCAGTGAACCGTGAATACGGCGCGAGGACGCGATCGACGTCGCAGGTGATGCTGACCGCTGATCCGAAACTGGCTCGTCAATGGGCCGAGCAGGAAGGCGGGCGAATGTGTCGCCGCGCGTTGCTCAAGGCCTGCGGCCGGGAACGAGTCGCCGCGATGACGGTGTCGGGACGGAGTTTTCACGCTGATGACGCCGCCTCGCGAAAGCAATTTCTCCGGGCGCTTATTGAAGCCTGGCGTCGGCCCGAGTCTGTCCTGGAAGGCGTTTATGCGTTCCAGCCTGGTGTCTGGATGCATGAGAGCGTCGAGATGGCGCCGGACGTTCGGCTCATCGGCCCGCTCTGGATTGGCGCAGGCGTCCGGTTTCGACCAGGCGAACTGGTCATCGGTCCTCGCATCATTGCCGACGAGGTCGCTCACGCGCCTACGCCGATTGCAGACTGGGATGATCTTGGCCGGGCCACGTGGCGTCTGACTTCACGACCGATTACGGCCCGTCGCCTGCTCGGGAAGCGCGCGTTCGACATTGCGTTCAGTCTGGCCGTGCTCATCGCGACGGCGCCGCTGTACCCGCTCATCATGCTGGCGATCTTCATCGAGGACGGCTGGCCGCCGTTTTTTGCGCATTATCGACAGACCGTTCGAGGTCGGAACTTCCCGTGCTTGAAGTTCCGCACCATGAAGAAGAACGCGGAATCGATGAAAGAAGAGCTGAAGGCCATGAATCAGGCGGACGGGCCGCAGTTCTTCATTGAAGACGATCCGCGGATGCTCAAGGTCGGGAAGTTCTTGCGCAAGACGCAATTGGATGAGATTCCGCAGTTCATCAATGTGCTGCTGGGTCATATGAGCGTCGTGGGGCCGCGCCCGAGCCCCGACAAGGAAAACCAGTATTGTCCTGCCTGGCGCGAAGCGCGGTTGAGCGTGCGGCCTGGCGTCACGGGCTTGTGGCAGGTGCGACGAACGCGCGAGCCGCAGACTGATTTCCAGGAGTGGATCAAGTACGACCTCGAATACGTGCAGCATCGAAGCTGGCGGCTGGACTTCATCATCATCGTGCAGACGATCAAAAAAGTATTTGGAGGCTGAGCGCTCATGGCTCGTCGCGATCGACAACGGAAGAAGATTCTGATTCTTGTTGGGTTCGTGCTCGTGCTCGTCGTCGCCGGCGTCGGCGCGATGCAGCTCAAGAATATTCGCCAGGCCCGCATGGTGGATCAGAAGCGTGAGTCGGGCCTCTTGGCGCATGAGGAGGGCCGACACGAAGAGGCCTTCCGCGACCTCCAGTATGTGGTGCGAAAGACGCCCGATGACGTTGAGGTGACCATTGCGCTCATCAAGAGCCGCCGGGCCGTGCCCATGGTCAACAACCGCCACCTCGTGCAGGCCATGCAATTCGCGCGGCGCGGCTCAGAAATCGCGCCAGACAGCATCGAGATTCACGAATTGCTGATGTCCATGTATGGCGAAGCGGGCCTGCTGACCGAACGGCTCGTCGCAGCGCAAGAAGTGCAGCGGCTCGATCCGGACCACCGGGACGCGATCTGGGTGGAGATTGACTCATTGCGATTGCTTGGCCAGCGCGATGATGCGTACGCCAAAGCTCGCGATTTTTATGACCGCTTTCCGGATGATCCTGACGCCGCGGGCGCCGTCGTTGATCTGATGGTCGCGACCGGCCAGGACGAAGACACGATCATTGCATTCGTGGATCAGGCGGCTGAGGACCACACTGACGTTGTCAGCGTGCATCAATTGCAGGCGCGTGTATATGGCTTGTTCGGCAGGATTGAGGAGGCGCGGGCCGCGGCTCTTCGCGTGGCCGAGATGGATCAGCCCGACTCATCGACGCTCGCGGCGACGATTCAATTGCTCGATGTGCTTGGCGAAACCGACACGGTTGAGTCGCTTCTCGAGCGGGAATCTGATGATGGCGATGGCAGCGATATGGCTACGGTCGTCGCCGCCTCCAGAGCCTGGAAGGACGCGCGGCTGATCGACGCGGTCAGACGGCTCGAAGCGTCGAATCGACCAGTCGAAGATTCGTCTGCTGATTTGCTTGCCTGGCAAGCTGTCATTCTTGACGAGGCTCACGCGGGGCCTGCGGTTGAGGAGCTTCGCGCTCGCGAATCCAATGAAGCGCAGGCATGGATCGCCACGCTTGATGCTCGAACGCATATTCGCGCCGGGCGATGGTCGGAAGCGGCGAACGCCGCTCGCCGTGCGCTGGAGCTTGATCCTCGCAACGAACTGGCCATGTTCCTTCTGGGCGAGACGGAGCGCGCCGTTGGTGACTGGCGAACGGCCGTCGAGCGTTGGAGGGCGATGCGAATCGGCGAACCGCGATGGTTGACGCTTCGACTGGACATCATTTCCGCATTGCTCGGCGCCGGGCAATCGCGTGAAGCGTATACCGAGGCTGTGCAGACCATCATCGAGTGGCCGGACCGTCTGGTCGCTGCCGAAGCGCTGGCCCGCACCGGCGTCACGCTCATGGAGAATGGACAGGCGACGGCGTCTGAGCGCACGCAACTCTTGAATGTGCTGACGCAGATCGAGCAGCAGGCGAGCGACCCTGTCGTTGGTTTGGCGCTCTTGACGCGCGCCTACGCTGCCATGGGCGATGACGACGCCGCGCGTAGTTCGCTTGAGCGGCTGCTCGCTTTCGACAGGCTTCCGGCGCCGATCGATCTCGTCCCGCTTGTTGAATCGTGCCGGCGAAATGAGATTTATGGCGTCTCAGAACTGGTTGCTCGCGCATCCGCCGACGGGATCGAAGATCCGGGCATGGTGCTCGCTGCTGCGATGGTCGCCCATCAGAATGGGCGCACCAAGGAAGGCGAAGCGCTCATTGATGAATCGCTTCGAGGCGCCAACGCGGAGTCGCGAAAGCAGATGGCGCTGCAGCGCGTTCGGGCCGTGTACTTCGACCAGACCAATGATTCCCGAGCGCTCGATGCGCTGAAGGACGTCGCCACGACACATCGCGAGGATCCGGAATGCCAGTTGGCGTTGCTGAACTCGCGCGCCGCGTGGACGGACCGCGAAGCCGTACGATCGGCGATTGCGGCGCTCCGCGACGCGTCTGGCGAGGAAAGTGTCGCCTGGAAGGTCTTTGAAGCGCGCGAAACGCTGACCTTCGAACCGACTGAGAAAGAGGCAGCGCAGGTGGTGCAGTTGCTTCAGGACGTCATTCGGCGCGAGCCGGACAACGTGGGCGCTCTCACCTACCTGGGTGAGGCCTACGCCATTCTGAAGGACTACACCCAGGCGTCTCGCATGCTTGGACGGGCCGTGGATGAACAAGCGGCCAATCCCATGCTCGTGGCGCGACTGATCGAACTTCTGCAACTGGCAGGCGCTTCGGATGAAGCGGAAACACGGTTGCGCGCTTTCGCGGCTATCGATGGTCTCACTGAGGATCAGCGATCGCGGCGCGCGCAATTGCTCCTGCGACAGAATCTTCTGGATCTGGCGCGGCGCGACCTCGATGCGCTGGCGGCCAGCGGCGATATCGAATTCGTGTCACTCGCGGCTCAGGCCGCGGCCCGATCCGGCGATGTCAGCAGCGCGCGAACCGCATTCAATTCAGTCCTTGAGCGTCCGGACCGCACGGTTGATTCCGTCGTCGCGGCGGCGGACTTCATGGCGCGATTCGATGGGTTTGATCAAGGTCTTGCGGCGCTTGAGTTACTGCCCGCAGCAAACGCCGGCATTGATCATCGCCTGATCCGCGCGGCGTTTCATCAGCGCCACGGACGCGTGGCGGAGGCCGATCGCCTGTATGCATCGCTCGCGGCGGAGACGGATGACCCGCAAGCCTGGATCGCCCTGGTTCGACTTCGATCCGCTCGCAACGATGGAACAGGCGCCTATCAGGCCGTGCAGCAGGCGCTTGCATCGCATCCGAATAACGAGTCGCTCAAGATGCTTGAGTACGCGCTGAATCCAGGCGCCGAGGCCACGCCGACGCAGGCGATCTTGCGCATTGTCGATTCGCTTGATCCCGAAGACGCCAATCGTGAGCCGCTGGAACGGTACCTCGTCGCGCGCAGAGCAATTGACCAACGTCCGAATGATCCGGCCTTCGCCGAAGATCAGCTTCGGCGCGTCGTTGACGAGTTCCCCACGTTCTACCCAGCGTGGAAGGAGCTCGCGGAGATGCTCAGCAACGCGGGACTTCACGACGAAGCCGCGACTGTGGCGCGCGAAGCGGCGTATCGAATTCCGACGGAGGCGGATGCTGCGGAGTTGGCGACGCGTGCGCTGGCGATCGCCGGTCGATACGACGAAGCGCTCCCGATGGCCGAAGAATGGAGCGCGCGTCTGGATGACGACCCGTACCCGGCGCAGCTCTTTACCGCCGTGCTGCTTCGTGAAATGGGCCGGAACACCGATGCGCTCGGTCGGATTGAACCGTGGGCGGATCGAATCGTGCTCGAGGCGGATCAGTCGCCGACGATCGTCATCATGCTGGCGTCGTTGATGGCGCTGGACGGGCGCATCGAGGAAGCCGGTGAAGTCTTCGATCCGTTGATCGCGAGCGACGTCGTGTGGGCGTCCCGCCGACTCGGCGTCGTCACGCAGTTGATGAGTCAGCCGACACTCGCGCGTGACTGGGTGGAGCGATGGGCGTCCACGTTGCCTGATGACCCTGATGCCGCCGCTGCGCTTGGAAACGCCATGTACAACGTGGCGACCGCGACTGGCGATTCGTCCATGCTGGAGCGTGCGATTGAGCCGCTCACCGAGGCGCTTGAAAGCTCGCAACATCGACTTCTGGCGGCCACGATGCTGGCCGGCGCTTACGAGCAGTTGGGCAACTTCGCCGAGGCGGAGCGGCACTATCGCATCGCGCTGGACGAGAACGCGAATGAAGCGGTGGTGCTGAACAACCTTGCGTACCTGCTGGTTCGAACCGGCGGATCGAGCGAAGAAGCCGTCGAATTGGCGCGCCGATGCGTGCAGATTGCGGAGTCGCAGGCGTCGGCAGGCACGCTGCTGGTGAACTACCTGGACACGCTTGGCACGGCGCTCTTGTATGCCGAGCGATTCGATGAGGCCGCGGGCGTTTTCGATCGCGCCGTTCAACTGGCGCCGGACAACGTCGGGATTCTCCTCGGTCTGGCGGAAGCACGACTGGGCGATGGGGATGAAGCGGGGGCCCAGGATGCGCTGTCGCGGCTTCTGATTCTTCGCGACCGCGGACGGATTTCCGATGATGCGCAACGCGACCGACTCGCGCAGATTCTTGAACGCTCCGGCGCTTGATCGCCGGCGAAGCCGACACGGAAGGAGCACATATGAAAGGCGTCATTCTCGCGGGCGGGCTCGGAACGCGATTGCGTCCGTTGACACTCGTTACGAACAAGCACCTGCTCCCGGTCTATGACCGGCCGATGATTTATTACCCCATTCAGACGCTCCTCAACGCTGGCATCAACGAGATCATGCTGGTCACGGGTGGCGAGCACGCCGGGGACTTCCTCAAGCTGCTCGGCAACGGGAAAGCGCTCGGGTTGCGCGATCTGCATTACACCTATCAAGAGGGTGAGGGGGGGATCGCCGACGCGCTGAAGCTCGCGGAGGACTTCGCAGACGGCGAAAAAGTCGTCGTGGTGCTCGGCGACAACATCATCGAAGGCAATATCAAGCGGGCGGTTGCGGATTTCTTCACGCAGCCGACAGGCGGGAAGATCCTGCTGAAGGAAGTGCCCGATCCGCATCGCTTTGGCGTCGCGCGCATGGAAGGGGATCGGGTCGCCGAAATCCTGGAGAAGCCGAAGAACCCGCCCACCAATCACGCCGTAATTGGCATCTACATGTACGACAACGACGTGTTTGAGATCTGCCGCACGCTGAAGCCCAGCGGTCGAGGCGAACTCGAGATTACGGACGTCAACAACGCCTACATCGAGCGCGGCGATCTGACTGCTGAGGTCCTCGAGGGCTGGTGGACCGACGCAGGGACGTTTAAGAGTCTCTATCGAGCGAGTTCGTTGGTCGCCGAGGGCGGCGCCAATCACGTCGAGGGTCAGAAGACGTCTCAGACTCAGCCAGCGGGCGCTGCGTAGACCAGAGGGTGATCGAACATCTTGGATTGGTTCACCGACCGCTTCGAGCTCATCGAGGCGGTTTTTTCATGCGCAGACGGGTCGATCGCCCGGATTCGTGAGCATGCGAGAGGTATGGTTTAAATGTCCCATAAATGGGGGTCGTAGAAACCATATGCCTGGCGGGGCCGGGTTCCGCTCGACGGCGTCCGAATAAGCCTGTAACTCTCTCATGTGGAAAACAAGAAATGCGATGCAAGTGGCTGGAAGAGTGGGTTTTAGATCCAGAAGCCGGGATGAGGTCCTGTGGTGCTTATTTGGAGTGTGCAAAGAGCGCGCAATTCTGAGCGAGTGAGCCTCCTAAGGCTTGACTTCGATGGGGCGTTTCCGGTAAGTTGGCGTGACTCGCGGCGCGAGGAGTGAGATGATGTCCGGGATGCTCAGCCTGGATTGAAGTGCCGGCCGCGATTTCTGAGCGGGAAAGAGCTTCCGCATTTGCGGAGGTGAGGGAGAAGGATCCGAGCTATGAAATTGGTTCGATCAATTGGCGTGATTGTCGCCGCGGGCGTTGTTGCCGCGAACGCAAACGCCGGCGCAGAATTGCAGTTTGACGTGAACAGCCTGACCGCTTCGGCGCCGGGTGTGTTCAGCACGAGCTACACGGGCACGATCACGCTTTCGGATGACGGGACCAGCTCCCTCACCGACATGCTGATCAACGGCACAGCCCAGAACATCGCAGCTGGCCAGCTCACCGATTTTTCGGGTTCGATCACGATCGTTGGCGGCGTCGTCACCGGTGGATCGTTCACGCTTGAGGCGAATGGTACGGAGACGTACACCGCGTCCATCGTCAGCGGCAGCGGTTCGGTGGGCACATCGGCGGGCGCCACTGGCCCGTTCACGATTGACGGCCTGACGTTCATGGGCTCATTCTCCGGTCTGACCGGTGGAACGGACTTCGCGGGCGTTGACGTCTCCAAGTGGGACGTGACCTCCAGCGGTTCATTCCTTGAGTTCAAGTACGCGGGCGGCACCGACACCGATTCCGACATCGACATCTTCGTCGTGGTCCCGATGCCTGCAGCCGCTTCGCTTGGCGCTGTTGGTCTGGTCGGCCTCGTCGGCGTCCGTCGTCGTCGCTAATCGACAATTCGGAACACATTGAGCGGGCACGGAGTTTGGCCCGCTCATTTTCTGCGCACTACGGACGCGAACTTTCTTTGGCTCCAACCAGTCTCGTGGAGGAGAATGGGAATGGGATTCCTACGGTCAACTATTGCGATTGCGGCAGCTGTGCTCGTCACGGGCGCCGCGAGCGCGGACACGGTCAAGATCAAATACAACGAAGTCGCTCAGGGCACTGAGAACGGCTTCGGTTTCTCGCTCATGCATACGCCGACCAACGATGCGGGTGGCGGATCGCTCCTGTATCGGATGTACTCGACGTTCACGATTTTGTGGGACAACACGGACGATGGCGACGGCGCCGGATCCATCACGGTGACGGAACTCTCCGCGCAGTTGTTCCTCGAGAACAATTTCAATCCGAACAATGTCGGCGCCATGGTCGGCACGATCACGCTTCGTGAATCGAGCATGCTGAACGTCCAGGATGGCACGGATCAGAACACGCACGCTGGCAGCCAGTTCGTTGAAGGTCTGCTGAAGCTCACGCTTTCGCTCGACGGCGAAGCTGATCGCGATCTCGACATTCAGTTCAACGCCGAGAACTACAACGCCCTCGCCAATCGCTTCGATCCGGACAACGATTTTGCGCTGGGCCTTTGGGGCGCCACGCCAGAAGTGTTCCAGAACAACATCGACGGCGACAGCCTTGGCTTTGATCTGTTCGGCAGCAATGGCCAGATTGTGCCGCTTCCCACCGCCGCGAACATTGGCCTGCTCGGCTTTGGGTTCGTGAGCGCTGGCGCTTCGATGCGACGCCGCCGCGCGTAATTCGCGTCGCGGTGCGGCTCGACAATCAAAGAGTTAACTGACCGCCGGTTCGATTCTCGGACCGGCGGTTTTTGTATGCGCTATCGGACGATCGGAGCATCCATAAAAAGCGTTGACCACGGCGCTGATGGCGCCCGCGAGGTCCGATCACGCGTTTTTCTCGAAAATTCCTCATCCAACAGGACTTCTCTTCACCGTGGTGTATCCGTTTCCAGTCGCATTCGGGGTTGGTCCCCGGGCGATGGGAGGTGGTCGAGTGGCCACCAGGGACAGAACACAGAGTTGAGTCAGGCAGGCGAACGCGCCTGACGGAATTCGGAAGAAGAGGAGAGAAAGAGATGAAGAAGTGCTGCATGCTTGCGGCCGCAGTCGTCGTCGGCCTCGGGGCCGCCAACGCCGCCAATGCGGAATCAGTCCTCCAGTTTGATGTGAACAGCCTCACGGCGACCGCCAGCGGCCCGTTCGGCACGAACTTCACCGGCACGGTGACGCTCTCGGACGACGTCAACTCGTCGCTGACGGACATGCTGATTGATGGCACCGCTCAGAACATTGCCTCCGGTCAGCTCGCTGACTTCACGGGCACGATCAACATCGCTGCGGGCGTCGTCACGGGCGGCTCCTTCTCGATCACGGACGTCAATGGCGCCGTGTACAGCGCGACGATCGTCAACAACAGCGGCAGCGTGGGCACCGCTGTTGGCCAGACCGGCCCCTTCACGATCGACGGCCTGACCTTCAACGGCGGCTTCGCGAACCTGATGGGCGGCACCGACTTCGCCGGCGTCGACGTCAGCACGTGGGACGAAGCTGCGTCCATCCGCGGTTCATTCCTTGAGTTCAAGTTCGGCCCGGACGCCAACGGCATTGACACCGACGCGGACGTTGACATCTTCGCGGTTGTGCCGCTGCCCGGCCCCGCCGCGATGGCGCTCGCCGGCTTCGGCGGAGTGGCTGCCCTTCGTCGCCGCCGCGCCTGATTGACGATTCGCCTGACTCTGACCACTCATGACACGGGTGCGGCTTCGGCCGCATCCGTGTTTTTCGTTACGCATTTTTACGACGATGGTTAGCGTCCATTGAAGAAACAAAATTAGTGAGTCCACTTTTGCTGACATGTCTTGTGCCGAGACACGTCACTCTTTACGATCGGGGCGTTAGCCGAGTCCTAAGTGGCTTCTATCGCCACTCATGGGCCAGGTTGGCCTCGTGGTGAGATTGAGATCTCGGAGAGAAGAGAGAGGACTTGAAATGACTTCGAAGCTGAGTCGCGCGGTTGTCGCGACGATGACGATTGGCGCTGTGTTCGCCGCCGGTGCGAGCGCGGGTTCGGTCAAGACTTTCAAATTGTTCGATCATCCGGATGGCGCCAACAACCCGCCGCCATACGGCATTCGCCTTGATGGCATCTTCGGCGATAGCCAGACGACGACGTTCAGCTTTGACACCACCGAAGGTGTTGAGATGCGCGTCACGGAATTCGGCAATGGCACGATCGTCATCAACATCTCAGGCGTGGTGTTTGGCGGTCATGACATCGGCAGCAATTATGACCTCGCGCATGCGGGCACCGGCAAGTACGAGTTGAACTACACCTACGCGTTCAACGTGGTGGCCGAGGGCACCGGCTATCGAGTTGATCCGCAGCACCAGGACAATGGCGGCACATTCAACGCCATCGACATCAATGGCGACGAAGCGAACTATCAGTTCAACATCTTCGAAGAGCCGGCCACGGGCAATCCGTTCAAATTCCTGCAGGACGATCACCGTCTCGCGGGTGAGACCGAAGCGGGTCAGGGATTCTGGGTCGGTCGTGGGTGGCACACCTACGTGCAAGGGCAGGGTGTGAGCGGCACGCAGGACTTCCTGTTCCTGGGCATGCAGATGGTTCCGCTGCCGACGCCATGGGCGTTGGCCGGAGTCGGCATGATGACCGCCGCGATGGCTCGACGTCGCCGCAACTGACGTCGTTTCGATCAACTTGAAGCAACAACATCAGCCGAGGACTCGATATGAGTCCTCGGTTTTTTGATGCGCGACCATGACGCCGATGCGTTACGCCAGGCCTTGATACTGCTTCTCGTAGTATTCGCGATAGGCGCCGCTCTTGACGCGCCGCCACCATGAATCGTGGTCGCAATACCAGCGTACGGTTGCCTCGAGCGCTTCCGGCCAGGCGCTTCGAGTGGGGCGCCACCCAAGCGACGATTGGAGTTTCGACGAATCGATGGCGTAGCGGCGGTCGTGACCCAGCCGATCCTGAACGCGTCGAATCATGTCTTCGCCCTTGCCCATCAAGCGCAGGATTTCATGGGTGAGCTCCAGGTTGGACCGTTCATTGTCGCCGCCAATGTTGTAGACCTCGCCCGGTTCGCCTCGTTCGAGCACCGCGAGAATCGCTTCGCAATGATCTTCAACGTGCAGCCAGTCGCGCACGTTCTTGCCGTCGCCATACAGCGGCAGTGGTTCGCCTTCGATCAGATTGCTGACAAAGAGCGGGATGACCTTTTCCGGGAATTGGTACGGGCCAAAGTTGTTGGAGCATCGCGTAATGAGCGTCGGCAGGCCGAAGGTGTGAAAAGCCGCGCGCACCAGCATGTCGCTTGACGCCTTGCTTGCCGCATACGGACTGTTCGGCGCCAGCGGCGTGTCTTCGGTGAACTTCAGTTCCGGATTCTCGAGCGGAAGACTTCCATACACCTCATCCGTGCTGACATGAACGAATCGGTCAACGCCGGCGGCGCGAGCGGCATCAAGCAGGACCTGGGTGCCTTCGACATTCGAGTGAATGAATGGCGTGGAGTCCTGAATGGAGCGATCGACATGGCTTTCAGCCGCGAAGTGCACGACCGCATCAACCTCCTGCATCAGCGGGCGAACGGTGGTGTTGTCACGGATGTCGCCGCGCACGAATCGATGTTTCGAATTGCCTTCGAGATCCGCAAGATTCTCGAGGTTGCCGGAGTAGGTCAGGAGATCCAGATTGACAACGCTCCAGTCCGGTCGGTCGCGTCGAACCATTCGAACGAAGTTGGAGCCGATGAACCCGGCGCCGCCGGTGACGAGAATCGTGCGTGACATGCAAGACTTCCTGCGATGGCGAGACAATTCGCGGCCTCACGCCGCGGATCGTTCTCCGGTGAGTTGATCAAGTGTTTCAGCGAGCGCGTCGCGCCAATGCGTCAGCGGCCCAATCGCATCGAGCGTTTTCGAGAGGTCGAGCACACTGTACTGAGGCCGCGCGGCGGGTCGTGGAAATTCTTCACTTGTGCAAGGATCGACGCGGCATGACGGATTGACCTGGTGCGCGATCGCCGTCGCAAATTCATGCCATGTGCATTCGCCGTCATCGCATCCATGAAAGACGCCCCGTGCGCCGGCATTCAGGAGCCGCACCGTCGTATCGACGAGATGCGGCGCACTGGTGGGGCGACCGCGCTGATCATTCACGACACGCAGCGAATCACGCTCGGCGCACGCTTTGGCGATCGTCCGAACGAAATTGGCGCCATGGGGGGCATAGAGCCAGCTGGTTCGAATGACGAGGGCGTCCACGCCGGATCGCTCGATCGCTTCCTCTCCGGCGGCTTTGCTTCGTCCATATGCATTGATTGGGTCGCGAGGCGTATCGGTCAGGTATGGCGAGGCGGCGTCGCCGCGAAAGACGTAGTCGGTGCTGTAGTGGACCAGCGGCACGCCGGCGTCGCGGCAGGCGTTGGCGAGGCGGCCGACGGCGGCGCCATTGATTTCGGTCGCCAACGCTTCGTCAGATTCAGCGCCGTCAACGTCCGTATAAGCCGCGGCATTGATCACCAGGCTCAGATCGTGGTTGATGCGTGATTTGAAGGCATCTGGGTCTAGGAAATCGCATTCACCCGATTGGGGGGTGAACGCCTTGATTCCAAGGGCGTCCAGGCGTCGTCTCCAGCACTGCCCAAGCATGCCGTGGCCTCCGAGCAGGAGCACGGGGCCGCGGGCCAGATTGAGGGGGGAATCGGTCATGGCGTTCGGTCTGTGGCTGGTACGGCGTCGTTGGTGGGTCGGATCGCCGCCATTTCATCGGCAATTGGAAGATTCGTCTCCGTCAAAGGCCCGAGAATGCTCAGAATCAGCGATTGGGGCCTTTGCCGCTGGCGGTGTGAGGTGAATGATCGGACCGTATAAAGATGAGGCAAAACACCGGTAGAAGCCTTGCTTCCGGCGGTGCAACCTCCATAATTAGGGTGGAGAAGATCAATTACGCGGGCTGCGCCGATTGTTCGGACGGGCCGCGCTGATGCCTGAGTGGAGAGAGAAGCTCATGAAACTGCGTTCAATGGGTGTGTTGGCTGGAATTGCTTTTGTTGGCGCTGCGGCGCAGGCGGCTCCGGTTCCGCTCACCATCAACAACGTTGCGAATCAGTCATCAGTGACGGGCGGACTTGTTGGTCTTGACATCTCAGGTGTCGTGACCGGACTGTCCTCGAGCAACAGCCTGACGCAAAACTTCACTGGTCCCGGTGGCGCGTACACCGGAACGTTGACGGCCGAAGTCTTCGGCAACGTCGGCGCGCCTGGCGGCGGCCTCAACACTGTCGTGATCGTCTACACGTTCACCGGCAATGGCCCGTCGGGCATTGAGAAGTTCGCCTTTGGCGGCGCGGGCAACGCGCTCGACCTGAACGATCTTGCCAATGCCACGCACGGCAACATCGCTGATGGAACGTCTGCCGGGCAGACGGCCGACAGCGTGACGCTGCTCGACAACTCAAGCGTTCCGGCGGCTGACACGTTCAACTTCAACTTCAACGCCGACAACCTTGGCGGCGTGGGTTCGACCGAAACGTATTCCTGGTACGTGATGACCGACGGCAACGTGCAGATCGGCAAGACGCAGGTCGAAGTGACCAACTTCGGCGCCGTCACGTTCGACATGCTCACGCTCGTTGATATTCCGGGTCAGCCCGACTTGGGCATCGTGCCGCTGCCGAGCGCTGCGGGCCTTGGCCTGGCCGGTATGGCGATCATCGGCGTTCGCCGTCGTCGCTAAGTCTTGATTGAATTCCGCGCTGCATTGTCGGGGGTGACGGCAAGCGCGGTTGGAAATAGAGAGAGAAGAGAGAATTGAAGCGCCGCGGGAGCGTCGCTTCGAACCTTGGAAGGAAGAAACACGTGAAGCGTCAATTGCTCACAACCGCCGCAATCGTTGGTTCCGCGTCATTCGCCGGATCAGCCTCTGCGGTGTTCGATCCGACGATGTACTCGGTGGGGGACATTTCGTCCTTCACGAACCTGGTGGCGACGTTGGACGTCGCGAACACGGCGTACAACTTCCCGTTCGACAACGGCCAGTTCACCACCAGCGGC
>MRWG01001257.1_pt1 | contig 17343 bp, 21 predicted proteins | sample 1013341 | NCBI WGS metagenome assembly MRWG01 (sample SAMN06117577, study PRJNA244670) | biofilm metagenome | biome: Water; feature: Cathode Biofilm; material: Biofilm; isolation source: microbial consortium enriched at the cathode of a solar microbial fuel cell | place: USA: District of Columbia ... | reverse complement strand
GCCCGCCCCGCGACGACAAGCGCACGCGTCCCACCCCCACTCCGATCTTTCGCGATTTCGCGAGTATCTGAGGGGCCGGGGCCCCTGATCCGGAGTTAATGGTCGAGAGCGGCCGCTCGCGTGGGTCGCGCAGCGTGCGGCCCTACCAGATATCCGCTCGATTGAGCCCCGCGGCACAGACCGGGACGCCCGAGAGTGCGGGCATCGGATCGCCGGTCAGCGACAGCCCCAACCACCCGTGCGGCGCGCTGAGCGGCAACGGGGGCTGCACCTCGGCCTCGGTGACGGGGGCAAAGCCCACCCGCCGATAGAAGGCAGGATCGCCATAGGTCAAAGCCACCTCCGCCCCCTCGGCACGCAGCGCCTCCAGAGCATGGCGCAAGAGCCCCTGCCCCACGCCGCAACCCTGCCAATCCGGTGCCACCGCCATCGGCGACAGGAGCATCACGCGCCGCGTATCCATAGGATAAATGAGACGGGAGAAGATTGCCGCGCCGATGACACGGCCCGTCTCCTCGACACGAAAGACGCGGATGTCGGATGCAGGCGTGAGGGTCAGCAGATCATGCGCCAGCCCGGCGACGATCCGGCCCTCCGCAGCGCCCTCCGAGGCCGAGAAGGTTTCGCGAAACAGCGCGGTGATCGGCTCTTCGCGGCCCGCGATCCCGTCGATGATCTCCATGACAAACCCTTCCATTAAAAAAGGGCCGCGCCCCTCGCCGGGGTGCGGCCCTCGTTCAGATCATAGGCAGCGCGGTCAGCCGACCAGCTCAAGCCCCGAAAAGAAATAGGCAATCTCGACCGCCGCAGTCTCGGGCGCGTCCGAGCCGTGGACCGAATTCTCGCCGACCGACTCGGCGAAGTCCGCGCGGATCGTGCCCGGTGCGGCATCGGCGGGGTTCGTGGCTCCCATCACTTCGCGGTTCTTGGCGATGGCGCCCTCGCCTTCCAGCACCTGCACCACCACCGGCGCGCTCGCCATGAACTCGCACAGCTCACCATAAAACGGGCGCTCCTTGTGCACGGCATAGAAGGTGCCCGCCTGCGCCGGGGTCATCTGGATTCGCTTCTGCGCGATGATGCGCAGCCCGGCCTCCTCGAACTTGGCGTTGATCTTGCCGGTCAGGTTGCGCCGGGTGGCGTCGGGTTTGATGATGCTCAGGGTGCGTTCCACAGCCATGTCAGCCTCTTTTGTCAGGGTGATGCCGCCGGGAGATACCCCGCGCAGCTTGATCGCGGCTCCCGTAGCATGAGGCTTGCGCGTTGAAAAGCCGCGATTGACGCTGGCCGCGGCATGGGGCATCCCCCGTCCCATGCTACGCATCGACGACATCACCTACGCCATTGCCGGACATCGCCTGTTCGAGAACGCCTCGGCCCTCATTCCCGAGGGGCACAAGGTCGGGCTCGTGGGGCGCAACGGCACCGGCAAGACCACGCTCTTTCACCTGATCCGGGGCGAGATGCCGCTGGAGGGCGGGGCGATCTCGCTGCCCCGGCGCGCCCGCATTGGCGGCGTGGCGCAGGAGGTGCCGGGCAGCGACGTGTCGCTCCTCGACACGGTGTTGAGCTTCGACACGGAACGCTCTGATCTTCTTGAGAAATCAGAGAGCGAGACTGACGGCACCCGGATCGCCGAAATCCAGACAAGGCTCGCCGATATCGACGCCTGGTCCGCCGAGGCACGGGCGAGCGCGATCCTCAAGGGGCTGGGCTTTACCGATGACGAACAACTCATGCCGTGCTCGGCCTTTTCGGGGGGCTGGCGGATGCGGGTGGCGCTGGCGGGGGTGCTGTTTGCCGCACCCGACCTGCTGCTGCTCGACGAGCCGACGAACTACCTCGATCTCGAGGGCGCGCTGTGGCTCGAAAGCTACCTCGCGCGCTACCCGCATACCGTGCTCATCATCAGCCACGATCGCGGGCTCCTGAACCGCGCGGTCGGCTCGATCCTGCATCTGGAGGACCGAAAACTCACGCTTTATCAAGGGGGTTACGACAAGTTCGCCGAAACGCGCGCCGCCCGCATCGCCGCCGCGCAATCCGAGGCCAAGAAGCAGGAGGCGCGCCGCGCGCATCTGCAATCCTATGTCGACCGCTTCCGCTACAAGGCCGACAAGGCCAAGCAGGCGCAGGCGCGGATCAAGGCGCTGGCGCGGATGCAGCCCATCTCGGCCCCGCAGGAGGCGGCGTTGAGGCGGTTCACCTTCCCGGAACCGGAGGGCCTGTCTCCGCCGATCCTGCGGTTGGAGGGGGCGGCCACGGGCTATGACGGCACCGCGGTGCTGAGTCGGCTGGATTTGCGCATCGACCAGGATGACCGGATCGCGCTTCTGGGACGCAACGGCGAAGGAAAATCCACTCTTTCCAAATTGTTGGCTGGCAAACTTGATCTGCTTGACGGGCGCGTTCACAAGGCCGCGCGCCTGCGCGCGGGGTATTTCGCGCAGCACCAGGTGGACGAGCTGCATATCGACGAGACACCCCTCGATCATATCCGCCGCTTGCGCCCCGGTGAGACGCCCGCGCGGCTGCGCGCGCGGCTCGCGGGGTTTGGAATTGGCCCGCAACAGGCTGAAACAAAAGTGGAAAATCTATCCGGTGGTCAGAAGGCGCGGCTGTCGCTGATGCTCGCCACGGTGGATGCGCCGCATATGCTGATCCTCGACGAGCCGACCAACCACCTCGATATCGAGAGCCGCGAGGCGCTGGTCGAGGCACTGACCGCCTATACCGGCGCGATCATCCTGGTGAGTCACGACATGCACCTGCTGAGCCTGGTGGCAGACCGGCTGTGGCTGGTCAAGGGCGGCACGGTGACCCCCTACGAGGGCGATCTCGAAAGCTATCGCGCGATGCTGCTGGCTCCGCCAGATAACGTGAAAAAAGCCTCGCAAAAGACTGTAAAGAAAAAAGAAACGCCATCGCGCGAGGCGATCCTGAAGCTGCGGCAGGAGGTGCGTTCCTGCGAATCGCGGGTCGAGAAACTGATGGAGATGGAGGGAAAGGTCGCCAGCAAGCTGGCCGATCCCGATATCTACGAGGATCCCGGCACGCTCGCCACCTGGCAGCGCAAATATGCCGAGATCGAGGACGGTATCGCCCGCGCCGAAACGCTGTGGGAGGCCGCCCTCGCCCGGCTGGAAAAGGCGGAAGGCTGAGGGCGAACCTCACGGTTTAAGGCGCGAACCGCACGGTTCAGTGCGCGGAGCGCGCGGTGCCGTCAGACTCCGGCAACCGCCGCCATTGGGCGAGCCCGAGGGCGCCGACCATGACCGCCACGGCGAGCGCCGCGATGCGGCCGCCGGGCGTGACGATCCAGACCCCGGCGAGGATCAGTGCGAGCGTCGCCACCACCCAAGCCGCGTCGCCCATGCAGAAGAACAGCACCTCGGTGCGGCGCGGCGCGCGGCCGCGCCGCACGCTCAGCCACAACAGCGCGGCATTTCCGATGAGCCCCGCCCCGAGCGCGGCGACGAGCCAGGCGGGCGGCGTGCCCAAGCCGGTCGCCACCGGCCCCGGTGCGGCCAGGAACAGCACACCGAAGCCGAGACAGGACAGCGCGTTGAGGCGCAAGACGGTTGAAAGTGTCATGAGAGACCTCCATCATTGTCAACGTAATTGACAAGATATCGGAGCGATCCATTATGTCAACAAAGTTGACAACAAACATGGCGGACAGCCTGACCCTGACGCTTTACCACGCCGCGCGCGGTTTCCAGGACCGGGTGACGCGGCGGTTGTCGGAGGTGCTGGCGCAGGAACACGGCATCGCGCTCAGCCCGGCACAGCTTGCCTTTCTCGCCGCGCTCATCTGTGGCGAGACCACCACCTCGGAGGTTGCCCGCCGCACCGGGGTGAGCCGGCAGGCGGCGCACCGGCAAGCGGCGGCGCTGGCCGATCTGGGGTACCTGGCGCTCGCCCCCGATCCGGCGCGGCGAAACCAGAGCCTCGTGCGGTTCACCGACGAGGGCACCCGGCTGATGGCGCTGTGCCGCGATATCCTCGCGGGGTGGGATCGCGCGCTCGGAGGGGAGGCCGAAACGCTCGGCCGCGCCGCCGCGATCATGGAGGTGGCGCTAGCGGAGGGGGATGGCGCAGGGTAGCGGGAAGGGAGCGACTGGACCTATTCCTTCCATTCGATTCTTGCCCCCGGGCGCGGAATCGAGGCCGAAGGCCGCCGCGCCATCGCCAGGCCGCCCCCCGGACTGGCGATTTGTCTAAGCTCGTGCACCGATTACAGGTTTTTCGGATTCGGCAGGCATAAAGCGCCCTGAAAGTCCGTCGGATCGCCAGCCCGCGGCCTGTCGATGGCGCGGCTCACGGCAACGTCCGCTGCAGACCAACACCACCCATCTCCGTCGCCCTCTCGCCCAGAAACCCCTTGGCAAACGCGCCCCGGCGTGGTGCAAGACCCCACAGCCCCGAGGAACCCGCCTGTATGGACACCGCCTTTCTCGTCACCGCCTTTGTCGCGCTCTTCGTCATCATCGACCCGGTGGGCATGACGCCGCTCTTCGTGGCGCTGACGCAGGGCATGGACAGCGCGCGCCGCCGGGCAATCGCGATCCGCGCCTGCGTGGCGGGCGCGCTGCTGATCGCCACCTTCGCGGCGTTCGGGGAATCGGTGCTGGGCTTCATCGGTATCTCCATGCCCGCGTTTCGCATCGCGGGCGGTATCCTGCTGTTTCTCACCGCGCTCGACATGCTGTTCGAGCGGCGCTCGCGCCGCCGCAAGGGGCAGGCCGACGCCGCCGAAGAGGACGAGGGGGACGATCCGTCGATCTTTCCGCTGGCCATCCCGCTCATTGCCGGGCCCGGCTCTATCACCACGGTGATCCTGCTCGTGGGCGACAAGCCGGGCATCGAGGGGTTGCTGCTGGTGATCGGGGTGATGCTGTCGGTGGTGGCACTGGCGCTGGTGTTGTTCCTGATGGGCGGCCTGCTGGAACGCGCGCTAGGCCATGTCGGCATCAACGTGGTGACGCGGCTTCTGGGCATGCTGCTGGCGGCGCTCGCGGTGCAATTTGTGCTCGACGGGCTGCGCGGGTTTGGTTTGGCGGGCTGAGGACCCATATCCCACGCATGGAGAGCTTTGATTTCCCCCGCCTCGTCTACCTGTCGATCCTTGGATCGGTGCTGCTGCTATGGTTCGTGGTGCAGGGCCGCGAGTCGCTGGGCAAGCTGATGCAGCACGCCGCCGCCTGGGGGCTGATCTTTCTCGGGGTGATCGCGGTGGTGGGGCTGTGGCAGGACATCCGCCAGACGGTGCGCCCCACCCAGAGCGTCATCAGCGACACCCGCATCGAGCTACCGCGCGCGCCGGACGGGCATTACTACGTGACGGCGGAGGTCAACGGCGCGCCGATCCGCTTTGTCGTCGATACCGGGGCGAGCCAGATCGTTCTGAGCCGCGGCGACGCGCGCGAAGCGGGCATCGACACCGGCAGCCTGATCTACACGGGCCGCGCGCGCACCGCCAACGGCGTGGTGCGCACCGCGCCGGTGCAGCTCGACAGTCTCGCCATCGGCCCGATAACGGACCGCGACGTGCGTGCCGTGGTCAACGAGGGCGAGATGGCCGGCTCGCTCCTGGGTATGGACTACCTGCGCCGCTTCTCCAGCGTCGAGATCGCGGGCGACCGGCTGATCCTGACACGCTGAGCGAGGCGGGCTCAGCAGGGGCGGCGCGTCCAGCCATAGGCACCGTCCTTGGGCACCTTCCACGCGCAGGCATTCTCGGATGCGACATCGCCGGAGCAACTGATCTGCTTCCAGTAGCCCCACGCATCCTTTACGAAGATACGGCAGTAGTACTTGTCCGAGGTTCCGAATTCCGAATCGTCGAGTTCTGACACATCCTCGGCCGTCAGCCGCGCGATCCCTTCCCGTTCCGACATGGCACTCTCCTCCCACCTGGCCCGTGCGCAAGCTTCCCCGCCATCCGGCGGCGCTGTCAAGTGCGCGCGGCCTGTGGCGGGATGAAGGGTGCGTCGGCGAACTGTGCGGTGAGGGTGAGGTCGTGCAGAACGCAGACCACGCCGCCGCCCGGTGCCTTCGTGTCTTTCCGGCTAGGCCGACATGCCCGCACTTGGCGAAAAACCGAGCAGCGACAGGTATTTCGCGGCTGCGTTGAAAAGGCACCTTTCCGAAGCCCCTCCGATCTTATAACAAGTCCGCGCAAAACATGAAAAAGTAGGCAATGCCCGATCAAACCGAAGCTGTTCGGCAGCGTGACGAGGCCCGCCCTGCGAAGGAATGGGCCAGAATCCTCGCAGAGTACCGAGAACCCGACCCGATACGCAGTTCATTCGAACTCGCGGTCACCTTGGGCCCATTCCTGATCCTGTGGTGCCTTGCCTGGTGGTCCATGTCGGTCAGCTATTGGCTGACCTTTACGCTCTCCGTGTGCAACGCGGCCTTCTTGCTGCGTCTTTTCGCCATCCAGCACGATTGCGGACATGGGGCATTCTTTCAAAGCCGCACCGTGAGCGACTGGCTCGGGCGGGTGATCGGCGTGCTGACCTTGACACCCTACGACGTATGGCGGCGCTCCCATTCCATTCACCACAGCTCTTCGGGCAATCTCGGACGACGCGGCATGGGAGACATCCAGACCATCACGGTCATGGAGTATCGTCAGTTGAATCCTCTTAACCGATTGATCTACAGGCTTTACCGCAACCCGGTTGTCTTGTTCTGCCTGGGGCCCGGCTATCTGTTCTTCATTCAGAACAGGGTGCCATTGGGGCTCATGGGGAATGCCAGGTTCTGGGTCAGCGCAATGTGCACGAATGCGGCTATATTCGTGTGGGTGGCGCTTGTTCTGTACTTTGGTGGGCTGGTGCCCATCCTGCTGATTTTCCTGCCCTCGACACTGCTTGCGGCAACGGCGGGGGTCTGGCTGTTCTACGTGCAGCACCAGTTCGAGACCACTCATTGGGACGCTGACGAGGACTGGCAGCTGCACGAATCCGCACTGAAGGGCAGCTCGCACTACGTGCTGCCACCGGTGCTGCAATGGCTGAGCGCCAACATCGGCGTACACCATGTGCACCACCTGTACAGCCGCATCCCGTTCTATCGGTTGCCCGAGGTTCTGCGGGATCATGCAGAGCTGGCCGAGAGCAATCGCATGACGATCCGGCAGAGCCTTCACAGTGTCCGGCTGCATCTGTGGGACGAGGAGTCGAGGCGCCTGGTGTCTTTCGCTCAAGCGAAGGCGCTTTAGACGCCGGGCCAGCGTGCCGCGCAAGCTGGCTCAACGCTGGCGCAAGGTGGCAGCCGAGGGCCGCGATCCGGTCAAGGAGCGAGAGGCCGAGGCACGGGCAGCACGGCGAGAGGATATCTCGCTCGCGGTCATCACCGCCGACGCATTCGAGACGCGCAAGGCGGAACTCAAGGGCGATGGTAAAGCTGGCCGCTGGCTCTCACCGCTTGAGCGCCATGTGCTGCCCAAACTTGGAAAGGTGCCGGTCACGGATCTCGATCAGCGCGATATCCGCGATACGCTGGCCCCTATCTGGCACACCAAGACCGACACGGCGCGCAAGGCGATGAACCGGCTTTCAATCGTGATGAAGCACGCGGCGGCGCTGGGCCTCGACGTGGACCTGCAAGCGACCGACAAGGCAAAGGCATTGCTTGGGAAATCGCGCCATATGCCAAGGAACATTCCGGCGATGAATTGGCGCGACGTGCCTGAGTTCTACGCGAGCCTTGAAGAGCCCACTCTCACCCACCTTGCCCTCCGCCTGCTAATTCTGACCGGCGTGCGTTCGGCCCCACTGCGACACATGCGGCTGGACCAGATCGACGACGACGTATGGACCATACCCGCCGATGCTGTGAAGGGCCGCAAGGGGGTGACCGAGGCGTTCCGCGTGCCGCTATCGACCGAGGCTCGGCGTGTCATCGAGCTTGCGCGCCCGCGCGCGCAATGGCTTTCTCTTTCCGAACACGCGCGGTGATGTCATCAGTGACATGACGTTGTCGCGACACATGCAGCGCCGCCACCTCGAGGCACGTCCGCACGGCTTCCGCACGAGCCTACACACTTGGCTGGCCGAGGCCACGGATGCCCCTCACGAGGTTGCGGAGACGATGCTCGGGCACGTGGTGGATGGCAGTGTCGTGCGCGCGTATCGACAGACTGATTACTTGGAAAAAAGAATGAAGCTCGCAGAACGTTGGGCTGACCATGTGACCGGCGGCACTGGACAGGTCGTTCAGCTGACAGCGAGGTCGACATAACGAGCCCATATGTTCATGGGTCGGGTGCTCGACAGACTGCCGCAAGTGTTGGCTTGATGCCACATATAGGCGCATGGCGAGGGCGTGCGCCTACATGTTGACATGAAGCGGCGAGTTCGTTAACGATCAAACTACATAAGCGCGCATGATGTGCGCTCGTTGCCCCATCCGGGGCGTTCCCCTTGGGGGCGAGCTATATCAGTGCGTTTTTTGCGCTCATGCATGTTTGTCGTCCCCCCTTAACGTAGGGCAGCGACATGCAGAAGTATCTCACGCTCAAAGAAGTTCGCAGCCGCCTCGGCGACCGCTCCCGCTCGTCCATCCACGGCGACATCGCGGCTGGCCGTCTGCCCAAGCCTCTCAAACTCGGCAGCCAGGTTTACTGGCCCGAGGAGGAACTCGAAGCGCATTTCCAGAAGCTCGCCGAGGCGCAGCAGGCGTCGCACGACACGGCAGTGCCTTCCGGCCACTCGGAGTGAAATCTTCATGAGTGTCCGGTTTGTCAATCTTGCTTTCGACGCGGAGCTGGCACCGACCCCACGTTTCGTCCTGGTGGCTCTTGCGGAGCACGCCGACGATGCGGGGCAGTGCTATCCCTCGGTGGCCCGCTTGGCGCGGCGCACGGGGCTCAGCAAGCGGTCAGTTCAGAACAGCATCAAGCGGCTCCTGGCCGAGGGATACCTCGATGTGAAACCGAATGCCGGGAAACGCGGGACGAATTTCTATCAGCTGCATGTGACCTCCGCAGGAGATGCATCCCAAACCCCGCAGTAGCTGCACCCGACCCGTCATTTAACCGTAAAGAACCGTCAGAGAGTAATCGCGCGCGCGAGATTTTCGATGTCCTCGCCGAGTGGGCTTCACCAGATCCCGTGCGGAGCTTCATTGCATACAGGCAAAAACAGAAGGGCAAGGCCCTTAGCCTGACTGCGGCCAAACGGCAGGCAAAGCAGCTTGAGACGATTTGCCAGAGTGGTGGTGACACAGACGATGCGCTCGGCATGGCCGAAGAGCGCAGATGGCAGTCGGTTCAAGCCGACTGGTATTTCAAAGCTAGAGGTAAACAGCATGACGACAGAACTCGCGACTCGAGACCTTCCCAAGGACGAGAAAACGGGCTTGACCCTGCCCTTGAGCGCATCGCTCACCTCGCAGGAATTGGCCCAGCATCGCGCAATGGTAGCACTTGAATTGGAAGTGCTGGCAAAGAAATACGACCGCTTCGGTTGGGAACGTGACCGTGGCAGCGTGGCGCACGACCGGATGATCACTGACTGGATGGACGCCTTTCAGGACTATCCGCTTGATGAAGTGCGGTCGGCTTGTGCGGCGGCAGTTCTGGAAAATCCGAACAACATGCCGAACGAGGGCCATATCCGGGCGGAAATCGCCAAGGTCCTCAACAGTTTGCCGTAGATCGCCCTGTCATCATCCGCGCTGTGGGAGAAATGAACCTCGATCGGTGCGGCGGTTCTGTTCGTGAGCTCTTGAACCATGCGTATGCCGATGCAGACGATCGTATCGTAGAGCACGCGCGTTCCCGGCGAAGATACATCGTAGGTCCCGTATCCGAAGTCATAGTCGTCGCCCAGCTGGTTCAGATACACGATCGCGCCGCTCGAATACCCCGGCTGCCAAGTCACGCAGTCGACCAATGCCTGTTTGAGTGTCGGTGCCGAATGCATCAGCTCCCCGATGAGGCCATGATGCCTGACCAGGTCGAAACGGAGCCCAAGCAGAAGGCCGATGTGAGGACAGCCAGAGATCCTTGCCGCGCGATTGAGGACGTCCAGGAGGTCGGGGAAGGAAAGGCGCAGGTCCGGTGACAGCGATCCGGGGTTGATCCCGCTGCCTTCGAAAACCGCGTCCACATCCACTTCAAGGTCGCGCAGGAGACCCGGTAGTTCGACAAGCGGTCCGATCCGCTGCGTCGTTATGCGGCGCATGACATCGACAATGGCGTTTTGTCCTCGAAAGAGAAGCGTCATTCACAGCGATAGAGTATTGATGTCAAAACATCTCAAAACAAGTCAATGACGGGCGGATGCTCGTTTTTTGCTATCTCTACGAACCATTTCTTCATCAAGGGGACCTCTTATGAAACGGTTTATTCTGCGTGCCGGGTTGCTTGGCCTGGGAGTCATCGCTGGGAGCCAATCGATTGCACAAGGCACCCCGACCTACTCGGCCGATATTCCTGCCAAGATCACAACGCCGGACAGCGCCGACACCCGTATAGGTACGCTGACCTTCCGAAACGGGGCGCCCGACGAAGCGACGGCCAAGACGATTTACGACAATCTTGACTTCATGCGGGGCGTCCAGGCCTTCCTCACCGGCATCTCCGCCACCTCCGTCCGCGCCGCCTGCAACGGGTTCGACAGTGTGGGCGTCAAGGCCAACCAAGGCATTGGCCTGACCGAGGACCTGATGGATGCCCGCTCCCTCTTCCTCACGCCCAACACCACCACCGTCTACGGCTTCGCCTGCCTCGACCTCACCGCGGGCCCGATGGTCCTGACCGTGCCCCCGGGCGTCCTCGGCCCTGTGGACGACGCGGGCTTCCGCTGGTTGAACGACGTGGGTCTGACCGGGCCAGACGCCGGCAAGGGTGGCAGCTACCTCTTTGTGCCCCCGGGCTATACGGGCGAGCTGCCCGCCGAAGGCTACTTCGTCGAGCGCCCCACGACGAACACGCTCCTCTTCTTCTTCCGCGCTTTTGTGCGGGACGGCGACATCAAGGCCGCGGTCGATGGCGTGAAGGCGGGCGCGAACATCCACCCGCTCCATACGACCACGGAAGGCGGCACCCCGCCCGCGGTAACCTTCGTGAATACTTCGGGCCTGCGCTTCAACACGATCAGCGCCAACGACTTCAGCTTTTTCGAGGAACTGAACGAGGTCGTGCAGGCCGAACCCGCCGACTGGGTGGATCCCGACACCGTGGGCCTCTTCGCTTCCATCGGCATCCGCAAGGGTGAGGCCTTCGCGCCGGACGACCGAATGAAGGCGATCCTGACCGACGCCGTGGCGGTCGGCAACGCCACCGCCCGGACGTTGCTCTTCGCGCCCCGTGACCCAGAGACCTACTTCTATTCCGACCGCAAGTGGTTCGCACCCTTCGTCGGCGGCAGCTACGAGTTCCTCGACGGTGCCGAACGCCTGCTTGATGCCCGGACGATGTTCTTCTATTACGCCACCGGCATCACGCCCGCGATGGCGATGGCCAGGCCCGGCTCAGGCTCCGCGTATGCGGGCACTTTCCGCGACGTGACCGGCGCAATCCTCGACGGCGGCAAGACCTACAAGATAACGCTTCCGGGCCCTGTTCCGGCCAAGGATTTCTGGTCCTTCGTCGTCTACGACAACCAGACCCGCTCGCTTCTGGAGACCGACCAGAAGCTGGCGGGCGTCGACAGTACGAGCAGGGAGCTGAAGGTTGACGCCGATGGTTCCGCAACAGTCTACTTCGGCCCGACCGCGCCTGAGGGACAGGAGGCGAATTGGGTCCAGACCATGCCGGGCAAGGGCTTCAACGTTCTCTTCCGGCTCTACGGCCCACTCGAACCCTGGTTCGACAAAAGTTGGAAGCCAGGGGACTTTGAGCCTGTCGACTGACCGTCCACGACGGACAGTCAAGAAAGCAGGAGCGCTTGGAGTCTTTGGACTCCAAGCATGGGCGTTGAGTGACGTATCATGATGTGTCGGCAAGTCACGAGCAGCACTTCCCTTCCCATTTAATCTCTGGAAGGTCCTCTCTGAACGCTCCTGCCACTAGGACAATGCTCTTTTGGCTGATCGTTGTCTCATACGACAATCTGAAGAATTGCTCTCACTGCCGTCCGCTGTCCCGCATTGCTGCCACTCGGACCTCAAAAAATGCCGCGCGATGCATGAATTACTGGTTTGGTGAAGCTGCGTTGCAGCGTCGCAACTGACTGCGGAGGTCGGCTCCGGGCCGATCGCGACTCACTGGTCGCCCACGGTTAGCAACTTTGCAGGGTCAGATTCCCGCGCATTACTGCCGCTCAGACAACCCGGCCCGCTCAGCTGTCCTGACGGAAACTGTCAGATGACCGCTGTAGCCTCGAAGCGGACATGGTGCAGAACGACGAGGTAGGCAAAAGCGGACACCCGCGCTACGCTGCTATAAAGGCCGAGATGCGGACAGTTCTTGCCGTTCGCTGTGACTGCTGGGTCGAGGTTGCGCCTGCGGGTGGATCGGTTCTAGCGCAGTCACTCGGCGGCTTCGTGCAGCTGCTGTGGCATGATCCCCTCGGCCGCCGCTTCCGCGCGCAACCAGTGTCGAAAGGCGGCAATCCGCGGGTCATCCGCACGGGTTTCGGGACAGGCGATTGCGTAGATCGACATGGGCGGCGTTGTCGTGTCGAAAAGGCGCTGCAATCGACCTGAAGCGATCGTGCCGCGGACCATGGCGTCGTAGGCAAGCGACACGCCCTGATGCTGCTCCACCATGGTCGTCGCAAGTTCGCAATTTGGGTAAGTGGGCCCGGGCGGCAGATCAGCCCCCGCAAGGCCCGCCGCAGCGAACCATTCGGGCCAGGCATCGTCCGTTTCGTCGTAGAAGAGCGTGAGGCGCAGCAGATCTTCCGGGTGACGAACGTTCTCGCGCTCCCGCAATGCCGGAGAGATCACCGGATACCGGGCCGAAGCCATCAGCGGCTCGACGTGCAAGCCAGGCGTCGGTCGGTCAGACCACTGGATCACGACGTCCGCGTCATTGGTCGCGAAGTCGAGCGACGGCGCGCCGTTCGAGACCCGAAGCCGGATGTCACTGGCGAACTCGAGCTTGGGCAGGCGAGGCACCAGCCAGCGCGCCGCAAAGCCCGGCGTCGAGAGAACGCGCACGGTTTGTGGTGCCGCGCGCACGGCCTCTGTCTCTTCGATGAAAGCATCCAGCAGGTGGGTCAGTTTTCCGGCATAGGCCTCGCCCGTGAGGGTGAGCGCGATCCGATTGCCCCACCGCTCGAAGAGCTGCGTGTCGAGGAAACCCTCCAGCGCCCTGATCTGGTGGCTGACGGCCGAGGGCGTCAGGCACAACTCGTCCGCCGCGGCCTTGACCGACATGTGTCGTGCGGTGGCCTCGAAGGCGCGGACGGCCGCGAAGGGCGGAAGCTTGCGTCCCATTTCTGCCTGAACTGAGCTCACGCGGGGCTGAAAAGTGATCGTTCGGTGTCGTTCCGTAAACAGCGTAGCATGAGGCTACCAAATCTCAAAATCGCGCACCGGAGGGAATGATGCACCGCTCCAGTTTCGCCGTGGCACTCGCCGCGGCCCTGATAGCCTTTTGCCCGACGCTGCCGCGCGCCGAGAATGAAGCGGGTTCGTCGGTTGCCGGATGGCAACACGCGGACAGCATGGCCACGCTCGTCTCCTCGCTCGACGCCTGGCTTGATGCGCAGTTGGACTGGCCGCGCCGCGAAGTTGCCCCGCGGGTTCGCCTCGTCAGCAAGTGGCAGGCGGCGGCGCGGCAGGGTGCGACGGCGAGTTTTCAGCGTGGCCGTCTTCGGGGTCTCTATGACCCGGATCGGTCCGAAATCCTGCTGGTGCATCCCTGGGACCCGCGCAAGGCGGTCGATGTTGCCGTGTTGCTGCATGAACTCACGCATCACCGGCAGGCGCCGCACCACTGGTATTGCCCGGCCGCGCAGGAGTTGCCGGCCTACCGGCTGCAAGAGCGGTGGCTTTGGGAACAAGGGCATTCGCTTGACGTGAACTGGGTGGCCGTAGTTCTCGATGCCGGATGCACCCCGCGGGACATTCATCCCGAATGAACCGCCGTATGGCGCCGGTCGCGTCGGTGGCGCGAGGCCCAACAATCAGGGCGGAAAGCAGCCGTTCGCTGTGAGCTCAACAAAGGTCTGCTCTGCGGAAGAAGACGCCCTATGGTGATGCAGAGACCCGCTGGTGCGCCTCGGGAAAGTCGCTGAACGCGAATTAATGAGGCTGGTCGCCATTCCGATGGGCGAAGCCGGACGAGGCGCAACTTCGGACGCCTGCTCGTCATGCAGGCGTATCCGCGATCAGCCGCTTCTCGAACCACTCGCGAAGACGTGTCCAATCCCCCCCGAACGCACGCAGCTTCAAGGTTTCGTACACGTCCGAGCATCGGGCGATCTCTCCGGCAGGCATGACCTCTAGCATCGCTCGCAGTTCGCACGCTACGTAGATTTCTTTCAGCCTTTCGACCGAGGTGTCTTGCGTGAGGTCTGCTCTTCCGGGATCGGCCGAACCGATGGTGGATGCGAGTAGGACAACTGCCAGAGTGGTGCTTTTCCGGTCCATGACGGCCTCCTTGCCTTTCCTGCCACTAGGATGGCTCGGCGGAGACGGCACGTCCTGAGAGAACCCTGAAAGAAACTGGAAATTCTGGTAAAGTAACTGAAAAACGCGGGTGTCCTGCAATGGGTGCGTTTCGAATCAAGATTGGCAAAGTCACGCTCGACCGGCGGCTCGGGTGTCTGGAAGACCGTGAAGGAAAACCGCAGCACCTGCGGCCCAAGTCCTACCGTGTCCTTGAGGTGCTCGCGGAGCGGAGGGGCGAACTGGTTTCCAAGGATGCGCTTGCCGCAGCGGCTTGGGGCGATATGGCGGTCAGCGACGAGTCGCTATCGCAATGTATCAGCGACATCCGCCGCGCCATGGGAAAGAACGATGCCGGACTTCTGAGGACGGTCCCACGGCGTGGATTCGTTTTGGAGCCAGAGCCGACCGTTGCTGAAAGACGCCCCGTGCCGGCGCATCGCAACGCAGCGGTTGCAGCCCTCGTATTGGCGAGCGTCACCGGCCTCGCGATCGCTTATTGGACGAGCGACCCAGGGTCTGATACGCTGATCACCGCGCCTGTGCAAGCTCCGGCGGAGAGTGTCGTCGCCAGCTACCCCCCATCCATGCTGCATTGGCGTGATCGGACCGCAAACGACCGTTTGCACGCCGAGCTTGAGGATATTTTGGCCAAGGAGCCCGGGAATGCACAGGCATGGGCGGAGCTCGGGCATGCCTACTGGCGGGAGGTGAAATTCAGCGCCTGGGGAGGGGGGCGTCACGAACTCGATCGGGCTCTGACGGCCCTTGAACGCTCGATTCAGCTCGGAGGCGGCGCTGCAGCGTATAGGGTGCTGGCCGAACTCCGGCTTCAGGCCCCCTTCCCGGATTCACTATCGCCAGTGGATGCGCTTGCTGCGGCGCAGGCGGCGGCCGACCTTGCCCCCGGTGATCCCGATAGTCTCGCGATCCTGGCCGAAGCCCTGGTGGCCAATGGCTACGCAAAGGAGGCAATCCCTGTCATAGAACAGGCAATCGAAGCTGTCGCGTCCCCGCCCGATCAGTATCGCGAAGTCGCCGGGTTGAGCTACCTCGCCGCCGGGGAACCGGCGAAGGCCGTCGAGGAGTTCGGACGCCTTCATGGAGCTGGTACGTTTTCGGGAGAACGCCACTACATGGGCTGGTTCTTAGCCGCCAGCCTCGCGCATGCCGGCCGGATCGACGAGGCGTCCTCGGTAATTGAGCAGGCACGGCGCAAGCGGCCCGAAAAGACGCTCCAGAGCGTCTCGCTCGCCTTGGGGCACCTGAGGGGTCAAGGTGCCCTCAATGTGGTTCTGGAGGGTCTCAGGCTGGCGGGAATGCCGGGCTAGTTCTGGCCAAGACTGTCCTCGGCGGCATCCTCCTGCCGCACGAAGCGAAGATAGCTCTTCCACGCAACGCTCACATTCGGATCTTCCCGGACTTCCTCTTCGATGACCTCTTGCCAGGAGAGCCTCAGCGCGTCCAGAATCTCGTCGGGCCATGAGAGAACCTGAACACCCCGTGCGCGAAACTCCTCAATCGTGGCCTCCTGACGCGATGCCGCAACGTCCAGGGTCCAGCGAAGGGAGTCTTCGCAGCCACGCAGGACGATCTCGCGATCGCTTTCGGAAAGGGCGAGCCATGTTTTTTCCAGGACAAGCAGTTCAAGCGACGTTGATGGTTGCTGCCAGCCGGGGAGGAACAGATATGGCGCAAAGTCTGGAAAGTTAAGCAGGGCGTCGATCGATGGCATGGCAAACTCGGCGGCATCGATGACGCCAGTCTCGAAGGCGGGGCGGATATCGCTTGCCGGAAGTTCGAACGTCGTGACACCGAGCTTTCTCAGCGTGCGAGCGCCATACCCGAAACTGCGCATTGCAAGCCCGTCGAGATCCTCGACGCTCCCGATCGGGGATTTGAACCAACCTCCCCCCTCAGAGGGAAGAGCGCCGCAGTAGATGCTAATCAGCCCGTGGCGCGTGTAGAGATCGTTGAGTGCCTCTTGCCCCCCAGCCTCGACCATCCATTCCGTGAGCCCCTCTGGGCCCGGGCCGAAGGGAAAGCCCCCAAACAGGGTGACCGAGGGGGCCTCGCGATGATGATGTCCCGGCGACCCCCAGACCGCGTCCACAAGACCCGATCTTAGCGCTTCAAAAGCGTTCACGTCGAGGACAAGCTGGTCGTGAACCTCGACTTGGAATGTACCCCCCGAGACAGTGCGAACTTCCTCAGCAAAGACACGCGCCGACTCGCCAAATAGATGAGGGTGCAGAAGACTGTTCACCCGCCATCGGATCTCGCCGGCAGCAACCCCGGCGGGGGGAAGGATTGATGCCAAGCCAGTAAGGCAGATGAGAAACCAGCGGAACATGTCTGCAGTCTGCGCAATGAGCCGATGCATGTCATGATATTTCCATATATTTCCATGGAAGAAGTTTGATAATCCGGCGACAGACAAGATCAGCAGCAATAAAGTCCGCCAAATGACCGGCGTTCTTGCGATGTACACCCGATCTGCGGATGCTGCGGCTTGCGACGACGCCCGCTAATGGCCCCGGAGCGGACCTTCACCACAAACCCGACGAACGGCAGCTTTGAGTTGATCGCGACTCACTGGCCGCCCACGGTTCGCAACTTTGCAGGGTCAGATTCCTGCGCAAAGCTGCCGCTCGGACCTTCGCCGAGCGGCAGAGACACACTAGGGTCAGGATGCATTGATTTCCGCTGCGCTGCGTGATTCACGGCTCTGAAAACGGAGCGGTGACATGAGCGATCTATACTGGC
>MRWG01001256.1_pt1 | contig 17343 bp, 16 predicted proteins | sample 1013341 | NCBI WGS metagenome assembly MRWG01 (sample SAMN06117577, study PRJNA244670) | biofilm metagenome | biome: Water; feature: Cathode Biofilm; material: Biofilm; isolation source: microbial consortium enriched at the cathode of a solar microbial fuel cell | place: USA: District of Columbia ... | reverse complement strand
CTGAATTGAACGCTAGGGATCATTCAGGCCTAAAAGAAAATATGATTAAATTCGACAATTAAGCAGTTCTAAAAGGGGGTAGCTTACAGGACCTTCAATGCCTAATGCTAAGGCAAATGGTTTTTTCCAATCTGGTCCCGTTGTGTCAACTTTAATGGTCTCTCTCAGTTTTCGCTTCTCAATTCTTCTTTCTAAAAGAATATTAGAAGTAGGGTCATCAAGGCTTGACAATAGAAATGGACTATGAGTAGTTGTAATAATCTGAATTTTAAACTCCGTAGCTAAGTCTTGAAGCAATTTTCCAAATTCAGCTTGTGCTGAAGGGTGTAAGAAACTTTCAGGTTCTTCGATTAAAACAATAGGTGCAATTTTCCTTGTGGATTCAGAAGTCTCGAGAAATTTCTTGGCATTGAAAAGGCTTTTCAAAATGAGTGTTCTATTCTTAGTTCCGCTTCCCCAACCGTCCAATGGAATATCGAAATCCTTTTCTCCTAATGATATTTCATAAGGTACTTTTTCAAAACTAAACCCTGGCACTGTGAGATTTATATCATATTTTTCATTTAGACGTCCAATTAAGTCAGTCAGGTCTCTCTTGTGTCGTTCTGATATTTTTTTGAACTCTTTTTGAAGTATAACACTTTTCTTTTTTATTGCTTCACGTTCTTCTGCAGAGAAGTCATCATAAAAGCCATGATATCGTCCGTAAGTCCTTCTCGTTTGTGTTGAATCATGGAAAATTAGGGTTTTTGAATTCCGAATTTTTGAGATTATCTCTCTTGAGTTATAGTCGTTAAAAGTGATTCCATCGAACTCAACTGAAATGTCAGGGTTGTTTTTCTCTTCAAGAAATGCAATCGAAACTTTTAATAGATATTCATCTTTTGTGTTGTCAAATTCGGAGCTTTCGGATTTAGCAAATGTTTCTACATACTTTATCAAACCCGAGTCAAATTCTGCAAAAAATCGTATGTGCAAGCAAAATCTTATTGGTTCGTTCTTTGTCTCTTTCCAAATAGTATAATCTTCTTTATGCGAAATTTCCATTTCGTTTATGTCGTCAAAGGGTCCGACTTCATAACCAAGAATATTTTTCAGAGTATTAAGTAAACTCGACTTACCTGCATTGTTCTTACCACAAATAGCAGTGTAAAATGTATTTATAGAAATGTCTAAGTTTTCTAATGTCTTGTAGTTTGAAATTATGACCCTTTCAAGTTTCATATTGTTCTTTCTTTAAGTGGCTTACAACTTGTAATAATAATACTTAGTTACATATATAGCCCTCCCCCTATCCCGGATATACGGGCCTGTGGGACACCGCTTCGCATTGACCAATATTATTAAATCTAAGGGGTCCCAATAAACAAAAGGGAGCCTCCAAAGTAGTAAAAAGGACATAAGGGTCTTTAATGAAAAACCATCGTTTTGATAGGGTTTTTCTATAGTGGGGTGATGAGGCGGTGATGGTTATTGTGTTCCCAATAGGCGAAACAGTTACTCCTCAAAAAAGAATTCATGAATCCTGATGATATCGCCTCGTCCCATTTGAATCAAATCCATGGTTTCCTTTAAATAAATCCCCAGGGAACGCTCATTGTATATAAACTTCATGTCGGGGGAATAATCGGTCACCAGGTACATGTCGCCGTCTATCTTGTAAAAATCTATGTCCCCTTCGTTCTTTGCCTTTATTCCCCTATTTACCACTTTTCCTTCCCTGAGCACGTTCTTCAGGGTTGCTTCATTGGTTTCACCTGAAGCCACTTTAGAATATGCCACCATCATTTTCATCCATTCGTCACTATCCACCAAATGCCACCTTACCTTATTGAAATCAATGCCATATTCATTGATCCAGCCAAAACTCGTAAAACCAAACAACTCCAGCTTTTTTCCTGGTTCCGGTTCGTCCCCATGGATCTCGAATTCCCTTATTTTGAAGGTAATTACCGAGGTGGCCGACATATCCTTCAGTTTCTTTCCATCAAAATCAAGCGTTTTTAAAGAAAATTTGTCGAACTCCGGATGATGGGTCAAAAACCATTCAGTCGCGGTAAGCTCCGCCTGTTCCTTCATCTGTTCAACCGCTGCAATACCGGCCCCAATCGCCATAAGCCCCCCGGCAACAGCAGCAATGGCGGCCCCGTCGTCCTGGGCCTGTGCATTTTTCGGCATCAATAAAATGATCGTTAAAAGAAGCAGGATTGTTTGTCTCATCTTTATGTTAATTTTGATTCGACCATATTGTGCATAATAACCACGCGCATGCTCTATACTTCACAGCAGCCTGAGTAAAGGCCTGCCATGCACTACCCTACATGTTCAGCACATGCCCTGATTAAACATTGGAAACGCCCAAAAGTAACCAAATGGCTATATACCCAGGTTGAGGAAAACCGTAATGGCTTTCGGGTTCTTAGAGGGTGATACCGTAGTGCAGTGATGCGGTTATGAAGCTATACGGAAGGGCGTAGGGAACCTGGGACAGCACCGGGTTTTTTTGGTGGGGCCTCTTAACCCCGCCCCGGATTCAAGGTACTACCCCAAAACGAAAAAACCTTGCAGGGAAGTGTCCCTGTTAACGGCTATGGGGTTATGTGGTTATGGGGGGCAGGGGTTGTTCGCTAGAGCTACCGGGGTTTCCGGAAACAGGCGTTCACGGGCCATACAGCAACCTGTATTCCCTGTTTGCTTCTTGCAGGCAGTAGCACTAAATTGTCTCCGGGAGGGGCAGGAAGCCCCCATAGTAGTACCCACGCCATCTTCGCAGCTGGCACTCGCCTGCGCCCCTTTTTTCGGGGGGAGAATTGCCCCCTAATTCAATACCCCCCAACGCCCGTCCCGACTTACCTCCATGTGGCCCCTGCTGGTTTTTTGCAGTATGGAAGCTTATCTTGATAGCGGGGCGGGGGGGAAGCCCCCCGCGTGAAACGTCGTTGCCCGGAACGAGCTCCCGGCACCATGACGCAGGTAGCCACCGTAGCCGCGCGCTCCCGGGCTTAATCCCGGGGTTGTCAACCCCTACTCGGTTTCAAAAAGTTGTATGGTGTAGTCCAGGAGTTCCATGCCCCCGTGTTCCCCGTGTCCCGGTACCACGGTCTTCACCCCCGGAAATGCGCTTTTGACCTGCCGTACCGTGCTGGCCCATTCGGCCGTATTGGCGTCGGCAAGGTTCCCTTTCCCCGCATTCCGTTCCTTGACCAGGCAGCCCCCGAACAACGCTGCTTCCCCGGGGAGGTAACCAATGATGTTATCCCGGGTATGCCCTTCCCCAAAAAACCGGCCAATGGCCGTGGCCTTGCCCACCTTCAATTCGATCTGTTGGTCAAACCCGCGCTCCGGTACCGCCTGCTGCTGCTCCCTGGCAAGGGCGATGGTGGAATTTGATGCATAAGACGCTATCCCGCGCTTATGGAACTCCTTTAACCCCCCCAGGCAATCGATGTGGAAATGCGTCACGATAACGGCGTTCACCTGCTTGTTTTGCGTGTTTTGTAACCAGTCTATCAATTCCGAGGCCGCCTGATCGTTCGTCGGGGTGTCATAGACGATGGATTCGTCCCCGTTCCAATAGACCATCCCATTGCAGGGTACCTTTCCATACGTCTCCGTTTCCAGATAGGAGATGTGCTTATAAATACCCACCCCGATACGTTCTATTTGCAACGATTCGGAAACATACCCGTCCGGTTGGGGTTCCTGTGCCCTGCATCCAGGCAGCAGCAATACGATAAAGAGGTATAACGCGTGTTTCATAGGTGTTTATAAAATCCCTGATGTCCTGCCAGAAAACACCACGGCATCACCGCCCCATCCATTGTAACCCGCGGTTGTCTGTGGCGGTTGTTTTCCAGGAAACAAAAGGCCTCCTCAAAAGTAACGAAAAGCGGTTGTATTTTGGCGGGAGGGTTCCCGGGATTTTTCACATGGTTTTCCGGGAAATCGGCGCCGGTGTATAGTTTACCGGGACTATTTGCCTGTGGTGGCCCCCTGCTGGTTTTTTGCAGTAAAGCAGGTTAGCTTGCAACCGGGGCGGGGTTGCTTAACCCCGCCCGCCCAACCACGGCATTGCCGTCTCACGCTATCAAAGTGCCATTATACCCCCGCTCCGGGGCGGCCTTGAGAGGCCCCACCAAAAACCCAGCGCCAAGGCAATTTCCTGCTACCATCCGCATTGCCGCAAAACGGATTAATCGTTCCACGGCAACACTTCAAGGTTGCTTCGTCCTAAGGCCATATCTTGAGCCTTGGGTGGGGTTAAGCTATCCCCCCATCCCCTGCCATTCGATGCCGGTCCCGTCCACCTTACGTGACACTGCAACCCTCCTTAACAACCCCACCCTATACCAGCTTCTCCGCTTTCGCCTCCATGCAAAATTCCGTACTTTTATGGGCAATGCTAAAACAACGCCCTTGATCACCCTGCCCCCCTCCAAACTCCCCAACCTGCCGGAGTCCATCTTCTCCACCATGAACCAGGTGGCCCTGCAAAACAACGCCCTCAACCTGGCCCAGGGTTTCCCGGATTTCCCGGCAGACCCGCGGCTCATCGCCTACCTCAACGAGGCCATGAAAGCCGGCTACAACCAGTACGCCCCCATGGCGGGGATCTATTCCCTGAGGGAAGCCATTGCCGAAAAAATCCAGAACCTCTACAAAGCCTCCTATAACCCTGAGAAGGAAATCACCCTTACCGTGGGCGCCACCCAGGCCATCTATACGGCGATCACCGCCATGGTGCACCCCGGGGACGAGGTCATCGTCTTTAAACCGGCCTACGATTGCTATGAACCCACGGTAAAAGCGGCCGGTGGCACCGTGGTGCCCCTGCAGATGGAAGGCAAACACTTTAAGATAAACTGGGAGGCCTTCCGCAAGGCCTTAGGCCCAAAGACCCGCATGGTGGTCATCAATTCCCCCCACAACCCCAGCGGGACGGTCCTCACAGACGAGGACATGGAAGAACTGGAAAACAGCCTGGCCGGCACGGATGTGATGGTGCTGAGCGACGAAGCCTACGAACACCTGGTGTTTGACGGGCAGCCCCTTCGCTCCGTGGCCCGCTACCCCGCCCTGGCCGAACGCAGCTTCCTCTGCGCCTCCTTTGGCAAGACCTTCCACGCCACCGGCTGGAAAATGGGCTATTGCGCCGCCCCGGCAGCCCTGATGAAAGAATTCCTTAAAATCCATGAATTTGCGGTATTTGCCGTACACCACCCTACCCAAAGGGCCCTGTCCAAATACCTGAAAGAGCCGGAGCACTATCTGAACCTGCCGGGATTCTTCCAGCAAAAGCGGGATACCTTCCTGCAGTCCATACAGGGGTCGCGCTTTCGCTATACCCCCGCCCAGGGCACCTATTTCCAGATCCTGGAGTACGATACCATCACGGACGAGCCCGATGTGGAATTCGCCAAACGCCTGGCCGCCGAATTCGGGATCGCGGGCATCCCCATCTCAGTCTTCAACCTCAACCAACAGGACAACCGCCAGCTGCGCTTCTGCTTTGCCAAAAAAGACGAGACCCTGCAACAGGCGGGCGAAATCCTCTCCCGGGTCTAATCCATGGCTTCGTACACCTGCTTCACCAGTGCCCCTATTTTGGAGGGCTCCAGCCAGCGGGTCACCAAAACCCAGTTTTTTTCCGTATCGATGACGATGAAGTTCCCCCCGAAACCGGCCGCGTAAAACAGGTGCTCCGGCAATCCTTCCCAATGCTCCTCGCCCTTCCGGTTGAGCCACCACATGTAGCCGTAATTGGGGTTGGGAACCGAGGGGGCGGTCGCCTGCCGGATCCAGGCTTCGCTGAGCAGGCGCTCACCCTTCCAAACCCCTTGGTTCATGAACAGGAGCCCGAATCGGGCCATATCGGCTGCCGAGATAAAGATGCCGGCGCCGGAATGCCCGCCCCCCGTGACCGATTTCGTCATCACCCCGTCAATCTCGGTCCAGGCATGGTCATACCCGTGCCAGCGCCAGGTGGAAGAGGCCCCAATCCTGTCCATGATCTGCTCCTTGAGGACCATGGGCAGGGGTTTGCGCCACAGGTGGGTAAGCGCATACGCCAAAACGTTGACCCGTACATCGTTGTATTCCATCACCGTGCCCGGTTCGTGCAACGTCCGGTATTTCCAGTCGTCCAGCCCGCCCTCGCGCGGTGGGCGGTCCGCCCAGTCTTTCCCTCCCCACAACTCGCCGCTCCAGTCGGAATTCTGCTGCAGCAGGTGCTCCCAGGTAATCTTGCTGTTGTGCTCGCCCCCAAAGGTCCCGTCCCAAACATATCGGTCCACGGGGTCTTCCACAGAGGCGATCCAGCCCTGGTCCACCGCCAGCCCCGCCATGGTCGACAAGAAGCTTTTGGTTACGCTGAAGGTCATGTCTACCCGCCGGGTATCGCCCCATTCTTTGACCAGGTAGCCATCTTTCAAAAGCATCCCCGCAGGGCCGCCGCGCTTTTTGGTGGGGCCCAGGATCTCGTGAAAAGGTTCCCGCTCAAATCCCTTCAGGATGGCGATCCGCAGGTCGCGGGAGCCAGAGTATTCGTTTGCCTGCGCAAATGCGACAGCCTGCTCCAGGTCATTGGCGTTTATGCCTGCTTCCGCCGGGGTCCGTGTTTCCCACAGGCCGGACCGGTCGGGAAAATACGGGGTGGTTTGGGCGCCGGCGCCTGTGGGCCCGGCCAAAAGCAACAAGAGGAAAAAGCAATATTTGTTCATAGGAAGGAAAATTCGTTAGGTGTCCAAGGTACCCAAATCCAGCCGCATAAGCCAATCGGTTTGTCTATCTTTTCCGATATAGTAGGGGTGGGTCCCAAATTTGGTGAAACCGGCCTTTTCATAAAACCGGATCGCCCCGGTATTCTCCTCCCATACCCCCAGCCATACATAGGTTTTGCCCTTTTCCCGCCCGATGTCGAGTACCTGCTGCAGCATCCACTTCCCTATCTGCTTCCCCTGCTGTCCCCGGACCACATAGATGCGTTCCAGTTCCAGGCCATCTGCCTCCCGGATATCGGTCTGGGCGGAAGCCTCATTCAGCTTAAAATAACCCACCAGGGCCTGGCCGTCAAAAACAAAATAGAAGTGTGAATGGGGGTTCTCCAGTTCCTTCAGGAGCTGCTGTGGGTGAAAGGCTGTGGAGAGGTAGTGTTCAAAGTCTTCGGGGTTGTTCTGCGATGCAAAGGCGTGGATAAACGTGGTCCTGGAGATCCGGGCGAGCCGGTCCAGGTCAGCAGTGCCGCACTGATGCAATAAAAGCCCCATTAGGAAGAAGTTTCCAGAGGTATAAAAATAAAAAAAGGAGCAGAACTTAGGCGTTTTGCTCCTTTTTTAAACTTTCAGTCCGTCTATAACATGAAAAGTTTTCTGGCCAGAATGAGGACCCCCCTGAAAAATTCATTGTGATAGACCTGAATTTCCTTTTCGGGTTTCCTCTGGTTCAACTGAGACTCCATAGCACTGGGTATTTAGGGTTAACTTGGGGATTAATAATTCTCTTTGCAAGATATTGTAAAACTTGATAAATCCCAGAATATTGTTGTGAATTCTCGCTTTTTCGTTGTGAATTTTTTGAGCCGGGCAAAAATAATCGATGAACGGTATTCCTGGCCCCTACAAAGCCATCTCGGGCACCTCCCCCTGGATGATCAGGGTTCCTGCGGTCGCCTTTTGAATTTCTTCCACAGACACCCCCGGAGCCCTTTCCAGGAGGTGGAACCCCCCGGGGGTCACTTCGAGCACCGCCAGGTTGGTAACGATCTTTTTGACGCAGCGGACCCCGGTAAGGGGCAGCGTACAACGCTTCAGTAATTTGGATTCCCCTGCCTTGTTGGTATGCATCATGGCGACGATGATGTTTTCGGCTGAGGCCACCAGGTCCATGGCACCCCCCATCCCCTTTACCATTTTGCCCGGGATCTTCCAGTTGGCGATGTCGCCGTTTTCGGCCACCTCCATCGCCCCCAGGATGGTCAGGTCCACATGCCGGCCACGGATCATGCCAAAACTCAGGGCAGAATCAAAAAATGACGCCCCGGGCAGGGTGGTGATAGTCTGTTTCCCGGCGTTGATGATATCGGCATCCTCTTCGCCTTCATAGGGAAAGGGGCCCATCCCCAACACCCCGTTCTCGCTCTGGAATTCGACACTGATGTCATCCCTGACAAAGTTTGCCACCAGGGTTGGGATCCCAATCCCGAGGTTGACGTAATACCCGTCTTTGACTTCCCTGGCAATCCGTTTCGCTATTCCGTTCTTATCGAGCATATGTTTCTGAAAGATTTCATTCTGGTTTCCTTTACCCTCCCGAACACCGGGTATCCCTTGCCTAGGGGCGCTTCCTGACCGTGCGCTGTTCAATCCTCTTTTCGTACCGCTCCCCCTGGAAAATGCGCTGCACAAAAATCCCGGGGATGTGGATGGCATTGGGGTCCAGCGCACCGGCCGGCAGCAGTTCCTCCACCTCGGCCACGGTAATCCCCGCGGCCCCGCACATAGCGGGGTTAAAATTGCGGGCCGTGCCCTTAAAGATCAGGTTCCCTGCCTCATCCCCCTTCCATGCCTTGACCAGGGCAAAATCCGCTTTAAAAGCCTCCTCCAGGACGTACATCTTGCCATTGAATTCCCGGGTCTCCTTTCCCTTGGCCACCTCGGTCCCATAGCCCGCGGGGGTATAAAAGGCCGGAAAACCCGCCTGCGCGGCCCGGCATTTTTCGGCCAACGTCCCCTGGGGCGTAAGTTCCACTTCCAACTCGCCACTCAGCATCTGCCGTTCAAATTCATCATTCTCCCCCACATAGGAGGAGATCATTTTCTTTATCTGCCGCTTTTGCAGCAAAAGCCCCAGGCCAAAATCATCGACCCCGGCATTGTTGCTGATGCAGGTGAGGTCTTTGAGCCCTAGCCGCACCAACTCCGCAATGGCATTTTCAGGGATTCCACAGAGCCCGAACCCCCCGAGCATGATGGTCATCCCGTCTTTCAACCCCTGCAGGGCTTCGCGAACTCCGGCCACTTTTTTTTGTATCATATCAAGCGCTTTCCTTTGGTTGTCTGGCGGGGCGCAGCCCCCTGCACTAAAATACGGTTTTAAATAAAATATCCCGCGCAAATGGCGGGATAAGTTATGGGTGTTTTCCGGGTTTGCCGCCGTACGGCGAGGGGTCAGAAATCAAGGTCGTCCAGGTCGTCTTCAATATCATGGGTATCGGCCCCCTCTTCTATGAGCTTGGTACAATCTACATTGATGGACAGTTCCTCGGGCTCCACAAATTCTTCCTGGGATACCGCCAGCTCCGTGTCTGCATAATTCTGTTTCATATAAAGGCCCCAGATGGGGAGGGCCATAGACGCACCCTGGCCGTAGGAAAGCGATTTAAAATGGGTGGCGCGGTCTTCGCCCCCTACCCATACCCCGGTGACCAGGTTGGGGACCATGCCCATAAACCAGCCGTCACTCTGGTTTTGCGTGGTTCCCGTTTTACCGGCAATGGGGTTGGTAAACCCATAGGGGTAACCGGTGATGATCTCCTTGTAGAGGGTGTTTTCCTTGTTGAAATCGTGCCGTAAGCGCGTACCGGAACCCCCCTCGGTGACCCCCTGCATCAGGTTGACCATCGCGTAGGCCACGTCCTTGCTGAGGACATCTTTGGTCTCGGGCACATATTCATAGAGCACCGCCCCGTTCTTGTCCTCGATCCGGGTAACCATTACGGGCTTTACGTAGACGCCCTGGTTGGCAAAGGTGCCGTAGGCCCCTACCATTTCATACACGTTAAAGTCCGGTGTGCCCAGGGCTATGGAGGGCACTTCGGGGATCTCCCGGTGCATGCCCAGGTTCCTCACAATAGACACTACCGGTTTGGGGCCCACACGGTCAATCAACTGGGCCGTGACCGTATTCACAGAATTTGCCAGGGCGTGCTTGAGGGTAAACATCTTCCCGCTGTACTTGCCGTCCGAATTTTTGGGGCACCAGGCCTCGGGGTTCCCGTGCTTGCCGGCCTCGATGCAATACTGGCTGTCGGGCAGGGAATCGCAGGGCGATAGCCGCAACTGGTCAATCGCCGCCGCATAGACAAAGGGCTTAAAGGTAGAGCCTGCCTGCCGGGCCCCCTGGATGACATTGTCGTATTGAAAGTGTTTGTAATTGATGCCACCCACCCAGGCCTTTACATGGCCCGTCTGGGGTTCCATAGACATCAGCGCCGCCCTCAGGAAGGTCTTGTAATAGCGGATAGAATCCAGGGGGGTCATCACCGTGTCTTTTTCCCGGGTCTCACTGTTCCAGTCAAAGACCGTCATTTCGGTTTTTTGGCGGAAGGACGCCCGGATCTCGTCCTCGGCCACCCCGGCATTTTTCATCTCCCTCCAGCGGTCCGAATTCTTCATCGCCCGTTCAATGATGCCGTCTATTTCTTCTTTTTCAAGGTCGACAAAAGGGGTAGTGGGGTTGCGCTCCGGCGTATTCTGGTGGAAAAATTCCCGCTGCAGGTTCTTCATATGGGCTTCAACCGCCTTTTCGGCATTCGCCTGCATCCTGGCGTCGATGGTGGTATAGATCTTCAGGCCGTCCAGGAAGATATTCCAGCGGTCGCGCTCCCCTTCCATCGCGGGTTTGGGGTTCTTCTCAATCCATTCGTTCATAAACCGCTGCAGGTACATCCTGAAATAGGTTGCCAGGCCTTCCCGGTGCGATTCGGGGCTGAAATTGATGTCCATTTTGAGCGCCTGTAGCGAATCACGCTCTGCCTCGGTGATAAAATCGTATTTTGCCATCTGGCCCAAAACCGTATTGCGGCGTTGCAGCATTAATTCAGGCCGGCGCACCGGGTTGTAGAGGGACGAATTTTTTAACATGCCCACCAGTATGGCAGACTCCTCTGTCTTTAAATCCTTGGGCTCTTTGCCAAAATATATCCTGGAGGCAGAGCGGATGCCATCCGCATTGTACAGGAAATCATAGATGTTCATGTACATGGTGATGATCTCCTCCTTGGTGTACTGCCGCTCCAGGCGGATGGCAATCACCCATTCTTTGACTTTTTGCAGGATGCGTTCAAAGGTACCGCCCGAAATGCGTTCGGTGAAGAGCAGCTTGGACAACTGCTGGGAAATGGTACTGGCCCCGCCCCGTTTCCCCAGGAAGACCATGGCCCTGAGGGTGCCCCGGGCATCGATCCCCGAATGCTCATAGTAACGGGCATCCTCGGTGGCTATCAGGGCATTGACCAGGTTTTGGGGCAGGTCTTCGTAGGCTACGGGCGTACGGTTGTCATCCAGGTAGAATTTCCCCAGGGTTTGCCCGTCAGACGAGATGATTTCGGTAGCCAGGTTGGTCTGCGGGTTCTCCAGGCGCTCAAAGGTGGGCATTTCCCCGAAAAGCCCCCAGGAGGCCAGGAGGAAAATCACGACAACCCCCAGGATCCCGGTGGCAAAAAGGATCCAGAACCATTTGATAAACCTGGTGAAGTTGGGGGCGCTTTTCTTTTTCTTGGCTTTGGCCATAACTTATTTGCTCTTTTCAATCTCCAGGCCAAGGTCGGTTATTCCGGGCAGGTTTTGTATGCCCTCCACACTTCCGTTCTTTCGCATGGCATGGATTAATTCTAAAGTATATACGCCTTTAAACGGAAAAACGATGTTTTCCTTGTACCACAGTTTATTTTCTTTGAGGCTCCCGGCCCCTTTCCCCAGCCAGCGGCCATCCGGCAGGGCCATTTCATATTCCAGGGTGTCCTTGAAGGTCGTCCCGTCCGGGAAGTCCAGGGTCGCGATCACAAAAAGGTTGCTGTAGGGAAAACGGTCGTCATTCCTGACATTGATGAAGAGGTTGTGCCGGTTGAGGGTATCGGGGGCCGGGAATTCAAAACGCATCACCTCTTCCTTGCCCCAACTTCCCCCCTGGGTGGGCTGGTATCTGGAAAAGACCAGGTCATCATTACACCCGGCCATTAATAGCAAACACGGCAACAGATAACGGGCCCTATGCATTCCTCGAAGTACTTTTTTTATTCCTCCTGCCCTTGTTGCGGCTCTTGTTGCGGTTCTTCCTCCGCTTGGGCTTGTCAAAACGGGTAAGGCTGTCCTGCCCCACCGCGTTTTCAAATACCGTCCTGTCTTCCTCCAGGTTGTCTGCCGCGTACTGCTCCAGGCTGGCCACATCTTCCTTTTTCTTGTTTTTCTCCAGGATCTCGTGTACCTGGTCGGTGGTCAGGGCATGCCAGTTGGCAGGTTCATCCTTGTACGAGTACCACATGGTCCTTTTGAAGATATCGGTCTTCTGGCAGAAGGCGAGCCCTTTCTGGGTATACAATTTCAGGTCCTGGGAAGGGAAATCCTTCAGGGCTTCCAGGTAAATATCGAGTTCATAGTTGAGGCAGCATTTCAGCTTCCCACACTGCCCGGCCAGTTTGAGGGGGTTGAGGGACAATTGCTGGTAGCGGGCGGCAGCAGTGCTTACCGACCTGAAATCGGTGAGCCAGGTAGAACAACAGAGTTCGCGCCCGCAGGAACCAATCCCGCCCAGGCGCTGGGCCTCCTGCCGGTACCCGATTTGCCGCATTTCAATGCGGATGCCAAAGGCCTTGGCCATGTCTTTGATCAACTGGCGAAAATCTACCCGGTCCTCGGCTGTATAGTAGAACGTGGCCTTGGAACCATCCCCCTGGAACTCCACATCGGAGATCTTCATTTCCAGGCGGAGCAGGATAGCCATCTCCCGCGATCGTTTCTTGATCTCCTCTTCCTTTGAGCGGCACTTCTGCCACTTGTCTATGTCTTTCTGGGTGGCCTTGCGGTAGATCTTGGGCAGGTTTTGGTCCTTGTAGTCCTCCTTCTTCTTCTGCATCTGCACCTTTACCAGGGAGCCCGTCAGGGTAACGATCCCCACGTCATGCCCCGATTTGGCCTGGGTGGCCACGACATCGCCTATGGCCAGGGGCAAGCCCTCTGAATTCCTGAAAAATTCCTTTCGGCTATTTTTAAAACGGACTTCCACACAGTCAAATGGCTCCTCCCCTCCCGGTAAAGCCATATTGGAAAGCCAGTCGAACACGGTTAATTTGTTACAGCCGTCTGATCCGCAAGTCCCATTGTTCCTGCACCCCCGCGGCTGTCCTCCCTTACCGGTCGTACAACTGCTACAACCCATATTATATATCTTGGATCAGGGGAAAAATAAAGGGTTCCCCTGAAAAAGGTTCATACTTATTTAACGGTAAAGATACAATAATTTGTGGCGGATTCCGAAATGATGCCGCGCATATCTCACCCGCCCCGGGGGAGGGCCCTCAGGGGGTGTGCAGGCCTAAAAAGCGAGGTGCACCAAGCGCCGGGCAGCGTGTGCCACCCGTACCTATTTCTTGAATTTCAACACCTCCGAACGGCCCTTTTTGAAGATCTTGTTACTCACCACCTTGCCCTTGCGCAGTTTCTTCCGCTCCTGGTAGGGCAGGGCCACAATGGCCTTGCAGTCATCGGAACAGCACTGGTCCATCTTGGCGGCACAGGAATCACATTGGATAAAAAGCAGGTGGCAGGCTTCGTTCGCGCAGTTCACATGGGTATCGCAGGGCTCCCCGCACTGGTGGCACCGGGCGATGACGTGTTCGGTTATGCGTTCTCCCCGGCGGTGGTCAAATACAAAATTCTTGCCCAGGAATTTATTCTCCAGGTTTTTCTGGTTCACCTGACGGGTATATTCGATGATGCCGCCTTCCAGCTGGTATACCTGTTTAAACCCTTTATGCTTGTAATAGGCACTGGCCTTTTCACAGCGGATACCCCCGGTGCAGTACATCACCAGCTTTTTGTCTTCCTTGTAGGGGGCCAATTCCCTTTCTATGATGTCCAGCGAATCGCGAAAGGTGTCCACGTCGGGCGTGATGGCATTCCTGAAATGGCCTATTTCGCTCTCGTAGTGGTTGCGCATGTCTACCAGGAGCGTATCGGGGTCTTCAATGAGCTCGTTAAACTGCTCGGCCCCCACGTGGATCCCTTTGTCGGTGACATCAAAAGTAGCGTCGTTGAGCCCGTCGGCCACGATCTTCCGGCGTACCTTTACCTTGAGCTTCAGGAAAGATTTATTGTCCTGCTCTATGGCGATGTTCAACCGGACGTTTTCCAGGAACGAAATGCTGTCCAGGTGGGCTTTAAAGGCGGTAAAGTTCTCGGCCGGTACTGAAAGCTGGGCGTTCACGCCCTCATGGGCGACATAAATCCTGCCCAGTACCTCCAGTTCGTTCCAGTGGATAAAGAGGTGGTTCCTCAGGATCCGGGGATTTCCGATATGTGCATATTTGTAAAAGGAGATGGTCAGGCGCTCCTTGCCGGCCTGTTCGATCAACGCTTCCCTTTCCTTTGCACTTAAAGTATTGTACAGTTGCATGCTATACCAATCGTTAAGTTAAAGAATGAAATTTGGCGCAAAAGTACTGATAATTGATGGTTCCTCCAATGAAAAAGAGCCCTGAACATTAAATGTCAGGGCCCTTTACTGGCACATCTACCTTCCTTTTTCATAGCAATTTCCTTCTCTTTTTCATAGAAGTTTTCAAATAGAAGATGGCCATCTTTGCACCAAGCCTAAACCAACTGAGATATGGGTTTTGAACGAACTTACACTCCTAGGATGTAGGAATTCCAAAAAGGTTGCTTCTGCCGTTGCGATATGAAAAAAGAAATGGTAATTTAGCTTTCTTAACACTATAGAAATGGCAACAATGAGCAGCGAAAAAGAATCGAAACTGAAGGCCCTTCAACTCACCCTGGCCAAACTGGATAAGACCTACGGGAAAGGGGCGGTCATGAAAATGGGGGACGAAGTGGCGCAGGATGTAGAGGTGATCCCCACCGGTTCTTTGGGTCTGGACATTGCCCTGGGCGTGGGCGGATACCCCAGGGGGCGGGTGGTGGAAATCTACGGGCCCGAATCTTCGGGTAAAACCACCCTGACACTGCACGCGATTGCCGAAGCCCAGAAAGCCGGGGGCATTGCCGCCTTTATTGACGCGGAACATGCCTTTGACCGGTTTTACGCCCAGAAACTGGGGGTCGACATAGACAACCTGATCATCTCCCAGCCAGACCATGGGGAGCAGGCCCTTGAAATTACGGACAACCTCATCCGGTCAGGGGCTATAGACATCGTGATCATCGACTCCGTGGCGGCCCTGACGCCCAAAAGCGAGATCGAAGGGGAAATGGGCGATTCCAAAATGGGGTTACACGCCCGCCTCATGTCCCAGGCCCTCCGGAAACTAACAAGTTCGATCAGCAAAACACATTGCACCGTTATCTTTATCAACCAGCTCAGGGAAAAGATAGGGGTGATGTTTGGGAACCCGGAGACCACTACCGGGGGTAACGCCCTCAAGTTCTATGCCTCTGTCCGCCTGGATATCCGCAGGTCTACCCAGATAAAGGACACAGACGGGAACGTACAGGGAAACAAAACACGCGTGAAAGTGGTGAAAAACAAGGTGGCACCCCCCTTTAAACAGGCGGAGTTCGACATCATGTATGGGGAAGGTATCTCCAAAATAGGGGAGATCCTGGACCTTGGCGTACAGTACGAGATCATCAAAAAGAGTGGCTCCTGGTTCAGTTATGGGGACACCAAACTCGGACAGGGCCGCGATGCGGTGAAGGCGTTGCTCCAGGATAATCCCGAACTGCTGGAAGAACTGGAAGGCAAGATAAAAGAAGCGATTAGCGCACTCTGACCCCAAATTTTCCCAGCTTTCCCGAAAATTTCTGTGGCATCTCGCCTACTTCTAAAGCAACCTTTGCTGTGAGTGATCATCTTTAGAAGTAGAAATAGCATAAAGATGACCCCTAAAAAAATCCTATACTGGGTGTTGTTCCTCGCAATGACACCCTTTCTGTCCTCCTGTGATCTGGAGGACGACAATGTGACGTTTCATTTTGTGAAACTCCAGGTCGTAGACGCAGAATTGCCCGAGTACTTTGAACTGAACCATACCTACCAGGTGAAGGTGACGTACCTCAGGCCCAACAACTGTACTTTCTTCGAAGGATTCGATATCACCAAGCCGGCCACCACAACGCGCAATGTGGTCGCTTTTGGCTCAGAACTCGACAACAGGTCCTGTGCCCAGGTGACCGATGAGGTGGTAGAGTACTTTACCTTTGTGTGCTACTATTCAGATCCTTATATTTTCAGGTTCTGGACTGGAGAGGACGAAGACGGGAACGGTGTTTTTCTGGAATATGAGGTTCCTGTAAACCCCTAAACATCATTTCCGTACGTATACTAAATCTAACCGACAACTTGAGTCTGGACGAACTCATACATAAGTGCAAAAAGGGAAACAGGCAGGCACAGGAAACGCTGTACCGCAAGTATTCCCGTGTGTTGTTCGGAATCTGCCTCAAATATTCCAGGAACCGGGTGGAAGCAGAGGACAACCTGCACGACAGTTTCCTGACCATCTATGAAAAGATCGGCCAGTATAAGTTCAAAGGTTCCTTTGAGGGTTGGATGAAACGCATTACCGTCAACACGGTTTTGCAAAAATACAGGAAGGAAGAGTTCCTGAATGTCGTATCGGAAAACACCGAAGAAGAGGTAGAGGAAGATTCGCCCTACGCGGACATTGCGGTCTCTACCCTGCTAAGGTACGTTCAGGAACTGCCCAACAAGTACCGCATCACATTCAATATGTACGTCCTGGACGGCTATTCCCATAAGGAAATCAGCGAGATGCTGGGCACCTCCCAGGGCACCTCAAAATCCAACCTGGCCAGGGCCAGGGGGATCCTGAAAGAAAAGATCAAAAAAACAAACATGAATATTGCATAATCCTACGCAGCATGAAAAAAGATCCTATAGACAGGTTGTTCGAGGAAAAGCTAAAAGATTATAGCGAAGTGCCGGACGACCAGGTCTGGCAAAACATTGCCGCTTCCCTTGACAAGCGAAAAAAGTCGCGCATGGTTATCCCCCTGTGGTGGAAACTGGGTGGGGCGGCAGCCTTGCTGGCCCTGTTTGTCTACCTGGTGGCCCCGGAAGGATCCAACCCCGCAGCTGAAGTGCCGGTCACAGACACCGAGACCACTGCCCCATCCGGGCAGGAACTGCCCGAAACACCGGCGTCTGTGCCCCCGGGGGGCCGGGAAGACGCTGTAGCCCAGACGCCCAATGAAGAACAGGACCAACGGCCCGCCGTAAAGAATGACCTGAAAGACCCCCTTTTACCTCCGGGGCAATCCCAAAAAGCAGCGCAGGGCACCGCCGTACGCGAGCAGCGCAACCCCGAGGAGCCTGAGGCCATCGCTGGCCAGGGCACTGAAACCGCCCGGGACCGGGCCATCCAGGCCC
>MRWG01001254.1_pt1 | contig 17374 bp, 11 predicted proteins | sample 1013341 | NCBI WGS metagenome assembly MRWG01 (sample SAMN06117577, study PRJNA244670) | biofilm metagenome | biome: Water; feature: Cathode Biofilm; material: Biofilm; isolation source: microbial consortium enriched at the cathode of a solar microbial fuel cell | place: USA: District of Columbia ... | reverse complement strand
GCCCAGCTCCAGCAGCGAAAAGCCGTCCGCCGCCAGATCCTGCTGCTGCTGGTCCTGGCGTCGACCGGCGCGGCTGCCCTGGTGCTCGGCACCATCCTGGCGGCGGACGGCTTTTCGCTGCTGGAGCTGGGCATCCTCTTTCTCTTCTCCGCGCTCTTCGCCTGGATCACCACCGCCTTCTGGATCTCGCTTTTCGGCTTTGCCGTGCGCCTGCTGGGCCTCGGCCGGCGGCGTCAGGCCGCCGCGCCCGGTCGCGGCCGGCCCGGGACCACCGCCCTGGTCATGCCGATCTACAACGAGGACCCGGAACGCGTTGCCGCCGGACTGCGCGCCACCCTGGACTCGCTCTGCGCACAGCAGCCGGAGGGCTGCTTCGACGCCTACCTGCTGAGCGACACGACGGACCCGGACATCTGGCTGGCCGAGGAGCTGGCCTGGAGCCGCCTGAACCGGGAGTTCGCGGGCCGCGTCTCCGTCTTCTACCGCCACCGGCCGCGCAACCTGGCGCGCAAGAGCGGCAACATCGCCGACTTCTGTGAGTCCTGGGGCTACCGCTACGACTACATGGTGGTGCTCGACGCCGACAGCGTCATGTCCGGTGCCTGCCTGACCGAGCTGGCGGCGCGCATGGACGCCAACCCGCAGGTCGGCCTCATCCAGGTGCCGCCCCTGCCGGTATTGCGCGAGTCCCTCTTCGCACGCAGCCAGCAGTTCGCCAGCAGCGTCTATGGCCCGCCCTTTGCCGCCGGCCTGGCCTATTGGCTGGAAGGCGATTCCAACTACTGGGGCCACAACGCCATCATCCGCATCGCCCCCTTTATCGAGCACTGCGGACTGCCCGAGTTGCCGGGGCGAGAGCCTTTCGGCGGCGAGATCCTCAGCCACGATTTCGTCGAGGCGGCGCTGCTGCGGCGCGCCGGCTGGGAAGTCTGGCTGGCCGACGACCTGGGCGGCAGCTTTGAGGAGCCGCCGCCGCCCCTCATCGATCACGCCAAGCGCGACCGCCGCTGGTGCCAGGGCAACCTGCAGCACCTGGGCGTGGTCGCCGCGCGGGGGCTGCGGCCGCTCAGCCGCCTGCACCTGGGCATGGGGGTGATGTCGTATCTCTCCTCCCTGCTGTGGCTGCTCCTGCTGGCGCTTTCCGGGCTGGAAGCCTGGCGCCAGGCGGGTACCGAGCACAGCTATTTCATCGAGGGCGATCTCTTCCCCAACTGGCCGGTGTCCTACGCCTTCGAAGCCACCACCCTGCTGGCCATCACGCTGGCCCTCCTCTACCTGCCCAAGGTCATGGGCTATCTCATACTGCTGGGCGAGCGGGAGCGCCTGGCGGCCCACGGCGGCGCTTTCAGGGCGGGCTTCAGCGTCGCCCTGGAGAGCCTGATGTCGATCCTGCTGGCACCGATCCTGATGCTGTTCCAGAGCGGCTTCATTGTCTCCATCCTGGCCGGGCGCAGCGTGCGCTGGGCGCCGCAGCAGCGCGACGACGGCGAAACCTCGTGGCGCGAGGCCGTCGCCGCCCACGGCGGCCATACCGCCCTCGCCCTCCTGGCCGGCGGCGTCAGCTATGCCTTCATCCCCGAATTCTTCTGGTGGCTCACGCCGGTGCTGGCGGGTCCGCTGCTCGCCATCCCGTTGTCGCGTTTCACCAGCCGCGCCGACGTGGGGCGCAGGCTGCGGGACTGGGGCCTGTTCCTCACCCCTTGCGAAAGCGTGCCGCCGGAGGTGCTGCAGCGGCTGACGCAAGCGCTGGCTGCCCGGCAGCCGTCGCCGGCCCCCGGAGAGCCGTCCCTCTTCGAGCAGGCGATCAGCGATCCCTTCGTAAACGCGCTGCATCGCACCCTGCTGGAGCGCGAGCCCCGCGCCAAGAGCGAGCGCCTGCGCCTGGACGGCCTGATCGCCCGCCTGCAGGAGGGCGGCGCCGGCTGCCTTAGCCGTGACGAGAAGCGCGACCTGCTGTGCGACCCCACCTCCATGGCCACCCTGCACGCCCTGGCCTGGCAGGCGCGCGAGACCGCCGCCGCGGGCTGACGGAGCCTCGCTCAGCCCTTGCGGAAGACGAAGGCCGCCAGGGCGCCGGCGGCGACGGCCAGCAGCACCGCGATGATGCCGTAGAGGGCGGAGTAGTTGTAGGCGAAGAAGAAGACGTCGGCGCCTAGCCCCGCCTTGCGCACGATCAGTGGCGTCGTCTGGGCGTGGGTCACGCGCCCGTCCTGCATCATGAAGACTTCCACGTCGTAGAAGCCGGTCGGCACGTTGGCCGGGAAGTGCAGCCGGGTGCGGAACAGCTGCCCGCCCAGGAAGGAGATGTCGGCGCCGCCGGTGGCGAAGAGGCCATCGCGCTGCTTGTTGCGGATCAGCGCGGCGCGGAACACCTCCAGGTCGGACTCGCTGATGTTGTCGTCGAGGCTGCGCAGGCGCAGGAAGTGGGCGCCCATGCCGTGGCGCATGCGCGTCACCTCGCTGGCGATCTCCTCCAGGGGCGCGCTGCTCCGCACGGCGTAGAAGCTCGGCACCCGCTGAAAGACCACGCGGCGGTCGTTGACCCAGACGCCGGCATAGCGGCCCTTGCGCCAGACCGTGGTCTCCTCCTCCGGCCCCCGTACCACGACCACCACGTTGCTGTCGGGCTCCACGGTGCCGAACAGCAGCACGTCGGTGCCGACGAAGCCGGTGGTGATCTGGATCTGGTGCTCGGAGAGATCGGCGATCAGCGGCGTCTGCGCCGCCCCGGGCATGGCCAGGAGCAGCACGGCGATGGAGAGGAAGACGGCGCGCAGATGCATGTCAGTGCGCCCCCGCCGAGCCGATGGCATAGAGGTCTTCAGGGGTCACCACCAGGTCGAAAAGCAGCTTGCCGCAGACGCCCAGCACCATGAGCGCCAGCAGGATCCGCAGCTGCTCGCCGCGCAGGCGGGTGCCGGCCCGCGTGCCGATCTGGGCGCCGATGACCCCGCCGGTCAGCAGGATGAGGGCCAGCACCGCGTCGACGGTCTGGTTCTGGGAAGCCTGCAGGAAGGTCACCGTCGCGGTGACGAAAATGATCTGGAACAGCGAGGTGCCGACCACCACGGAGGTCGGCATGCCCAGCAGGTAGATCATGGCCGGGACCATGATGAAGCCGCCGCTGACGCCCATGATGGCGGCCAGCACGCCGACGATGAAACCGATGAAGATGGGCAGCAGCGCCGAGATGTAGAGCTTCGACTTGCGGAAGCGGATCTTGAACGGCAGGCCGTGCATCCAGTGGTGCTGGTGCAGCTTGCGTTTGACCTCTCCCTGGCGGCGGCGGCGGAACAGGGCGCGGCTCGCCTCCAGAAACATCAGGCCGCCGACGATGCCCAGGAAGACTACGTAGCAGAGAGTAATGACCAGATCGAGCTGGCCGAGGCCGCGCAGGACGGTGAAGAGCCAGACGCCGAATATCGAGCCCAGGGTACCGCCGACCAGCAAAACGAAGCCCATGCGGAAGTCGACGTTGCCGCGCCGCCAGTGCGCCAGCACGCCGGACACCGAAGAAGCGACGATCTGGTTGGCCTCCGTGGCCACCGCCACCGCGGGCGTCACACCGATGAAGATCAGCAAAGGCGTCATGAGAAACCCGCCGCCGACACCAAACAGCCCGGAAAGAAACCCGACAGCACCGCCCATGCCCAAGAGGAGAAAGACATTCACAGAGATCTCTGCGATGGGCAGGTAGATGTTCATCAAAATCGGCTTTCGACCGGCCGTGCACCGCAGGGCCTAAACTTAGTGTTCCAAGCTTAGCTTTCGTAGATACCGCATTGCAATAAAAGCATTCTTAATCAAGCGCCCCAAGGGCAATTATTGTCCAACCCAGGTCACGCACGGCTCTCTCCATAGTAAAGGGTGACCACGTGCTTGGCCTCGGCGAAGAACAGCCAGCGCTCCACCGCCAGGCCGACGGCCAGCAGCGGCAGGCTGGCGAGGGCCGCAAGCAGGCTGCCGAGTCCCGGCGCCGCCTGCCCCAGGGCCGTCAGCAGCAGAGGCGCCAGAAAGCCAAGCAGCAGCGTCAGCCGGCGCAGCTTGGCCGCGTGCTTGCGGGCGATCCGGAAACCCATCTCCTGCATCAGATAATTAGATTCGCTGTGCGGCGCTTCAAGCAGGCGCACCCGGCCCTGTGGCCCCAGGCCGGTGGCCGACTCCGCCGTGCCCGCCGGGGCGGCGGTGGCCAGGTCGCGCCAGTAGGCCAGCTTGACGATCGCGGCCAGCCCGAAGAGCACCGCCACCATCCAGGCGAAGGCGCCACTAAGCGTCAGCCCCCAGAGCTGCAGCAGCAAGTTCAGCAGCACCGCCCCGGACAGCGCCGAGAGCACCAGGTAGCCAGGCAGGGTCCAGGGCGAGGCCCAGGCCCGGATGGTTCTGAGAGAGGCGTAGATCATCGCCGTGCAGATCACGGTCACCAGGCAGCAGAGGCTGGCCAACAGGCCCACCACCGCCGCAGTGCCGCTGTTGGTCCCGGCGATCACCCAGTAGAAGGCGAAGAGCCCCACCGGCAGGAAGGTCACCACCGCCGCCACGCCCTCACGCGACAGCCAGGAGGAGCGCCACTGGGTGAGCGCCCGCCAGGCGCGCTCCGGATGACCGAGGTGCAGGGTGGAAGAAAGCAGGCCGGTCACCACCAGCCCGAGGCCCAGCACGAAGGCCGTGAGGCCGAACCAGCGCTCGGCGGGCAGCCGGCCGAGGGCCGCCAGCAGGCCGAGCCAGGCGAGGAGCCCGTAGCCCGCGCCCGAAGCGGTGGTGAAGAGAATGACCGATTTCGCCGGATGCACTTGCCTGCCCCCCTCCTAACGACTCAGCACGCGGTCGACCCAGCGGGCCAGCATCCCGGCCGGCTCGCCCTCAGGCGTGGCGGGCTGCAGGGCGGCGCCGGAGTCGGCCTCCGGCGTCTGGCGTTTGGGGCGCGGCGGCAGGTAGCGGTTCACCGGCTTGCACTCTTGCTCGGGCATCAGCTCGTAGCCGCCCCGCGCGGCCACCAGCAGCGAGACCTCCGACTGCGGATCACCCAGGTCGCCGAAGTGGCGTGCTCCGGCCGGGCAGGTCGAGACGCAGGCCGGCGCGCGGCTGCGCGGGTCCAGGTTCTCGTTGTAAATCTTGTCGATGCAGAGCGTGCACTTCTTCATCACGCCCGCGTCTTCGTCGTACTCCCGCGCGCCATAGGGGCAGGCCCAGGAGCAGAGCTTGCAGCCGATGCAGGCCTCGGCGTTGACCAGCACGATGCCGTCCTCCGCGCGCTTGTAGGACGCGCCGGTCGGGCAGACGGTGACGCAGGGCGCCTCCTCGCAGTGCAGGCAGGACTTGGGGAAGTGGACGGTGCGGCTGTCGCCGGCCTCGTTGACCACCTCGAAGGTGTGGATGCGGTTGAACCAGACGCCGCTGGGGTCGGCCCCGTAGGGATCGCTGTCGGTCAGGGGCGCCGAATGGCCGGAGGTGTTCCACTCTTTGCAATTCACCGCGCAGGCATGGCAGCCGACGCAGATGTCGAGGTCGATGACCAGGCCGAGCTTCACCGGGCCGGGATTGCGCGGCAGGCTGGTCATGCGCCGCCCTCCCCGCCACCGCCCGGCTTCTTCACGTTGCCCTTGCCGTCGGCGACGCCGGGCACGGTCACCGAGACCTCGTGGCGGTTGCCGATCCATTCCTGGAAGGGCGTCCCCTGCCCCGTGGCGGCGGCCTTGCGGTCCTTCAGCTCGGCCCCATAGCGCAGCTTGCCGCCGTCATCCAGGCCGCGCGGCGGCGGCGCCTTCACGGGTTCCATAAGCGGGTCGGTCACGCCCTCCTCGCCGGGCCGGCAGCGTTCCAGGCGGACGCGCAGGTCGTACCAGGCGGCCTGGCCGGTCACCGGGTCGGAGTTGGAGTAGCGGTGGCCGCCTTCGCGCTCCGGCAGCAGCTCGGAGATGATGTGGTTCAGCAGGAAGCCGCGGTTGCTCTCCGGCGCTTCATGGTCCAGGCCCCAGGCGCCGCGGCGCTTGCCGATGGCGTTCCAGGTCCACACGGTCGACGGATTGACGCCGTGCATCAGGCGCACCTGGCCCTTCACCCGGCCGTGCGGGCTGATGACCCAGACCCAGTCGTCATCGGCGATGCCGTAGCGCGCCGCCGTCTGCGGGTGCACGTAGAGGCGGTTGCGCGCGGTGATCTGGCGCAGCCAGGCGTTCTGCGAGCCCCAGGAGTGGTACATGTGCATCGGGCGCTGGGTGATGGCGTGGAGCGCGAAGTCCTCGCCGTCGACCGCCGCCTCCTCCATGGGCGGATACCAGATCGGCAGCGGATCGAAGTAGGCCTCGACGCGGGCGCGCTCGCCGGCCGGCGGCTGCACCTTGCCGTGGCCGCGCGCCGCCAGGCGGAACTTCTGCAGGATCTCGCTGTAGAGCTGCATGACGATGGGCTCTTCCGTCGGGATCCACCCCATGGTCTTGGCGAAGCTCAGGTAGCTCTTGTTGGCGTGCTTGAAGTAGAGCTGGTCCGGGCTCAGCTTGTGGACCCAGAAACAGCCGTTCTCGATATAGCGCTGCAGCTGGTCCGGATTGGGCGCGCCGGTGCCCTGCTGCTTGCCCTCAGGGCCGCGCCAGCCGGCCAGGGGACCGATGCCGGGCGAGCGCTCGTGGTTGGCGATGTAGTCGGGATAGCCGCCGGGATACTTCGGCTCGCCGTCGTTATAGACGAAGCCGGGCAACTGCAGGCGGTTTGCCAGATCGATCAGCACGTCCTGAAAGGGCCGCACATCGCGGTCGGGCTCGCAGACCGGCTGGCGGATCGCGTCGCCGGGGCCGTGGGCGCTGCTGATCGGCCGGTCGAGCAGCGAGATGCAGTCCCAGCGCTCCAGGTAGGTGGTGTCGGGCAGGATCAGGTCCGCGTAGGGCACCATCTCCGAATAGTAGGCATCGGAGTAGATGATCTTCGGGATCTTGTACTCTCCGGTCTCCGGGTCCTTGTCGGTCAGATACTTCAGCGTGCCCTGGACGTTCATGGAGGAGTTCCACCCCATGTTCGCCATGTACATCATCAGCACGTCGATCGGATAGGGATCGCCCGCCCAGGCGTTGTGAATGACCATGTGCATCAGGCCGTGGGCGGCCAGCGGAAACTCCCAGCTGTAGGCCTTGTCGATGCGTGTCGGCCGGCCCTCGGCGTCGATCTGCAGGTCGTCCGGCCCCAGGGGGAAACCCAGCGGCATGCCGGGCAGCGGGCGCTCGGGCATCGCCGTCTTGCCGGCCGGCTGCGGGCTGGGCGGGATCAGCTTGGGAAAAGGCGCCTTGTAGCCGAAGCCGCCGGGGCAGTCGATGGAGCCCAGCAGCATCTGCAGCAGGTGGATGGCCCGGCAGGTGTGGAAGCCGTTGGAATGGGCGGAGATGCCGCGCATGGCGTGCATGGAGACCGGGCGGCCGACCATCTTGTCGTGCTTGCGCCCGGCCCAGTCGGTCCAGGCAACGTCCAGCACCACTTCCTTCTCGAAGGCAGCCTCGGCCAGCTCAGCGGCGATGCGCTTTATGGTGGCCGCAGAGATGCCGACCCGCTCGGCCACGGCCTCAGGCGCATAGGACGGATCGAGGTAGCGCTTGGCGAGAAGCTCGAAGACCGGCACCGCCGCGCGGCCGTCGGGCAGCGGAAAGCGCCCGACCACCGCCGCCTTGGCGGTGACGTCGGCGGTCGGCGCCAGTTCCCCGCGCGCCGTGTCCCAGCACAGCGTCGCGCCTTCGGGGTTGCGCACGAAAAGGCCGTCCTCCGGCCCCTCGGGATCGTCGATCACGAGCCAGGTGGCGTTGGTGTAGCGGCCGAGGAAGTCCCAGTCGATCTTCTCCGCCTTCAAGAGCTCATGCACCAGCGCCAGCACGAAGAGCCCGTCGGTGCCGGGGCGCAGGCCGATCCATTCGTCGGCGACCGCCGAGTAGCCGGTCTTCACCGGGTTGACCGAGACGAACTTGGCCCGGCCCTTGGTCTTCATACGGCCGAGGCCGGCCTTGATGGGGTTGGAGTCATGGTCCTCGGCGACGCCGAACAGCATGAAGTAGCGGGTGTGGTCCCAGTCCGGCTCGCCGAACTCCCAGAAGGAGCCGCCGATGGAATAGAGCCCGGCCGCCGCCATGTTGACCGAACAGAAGCCGCCGTGGGCGGCGAAGTTCGGCGTGCCGTACTGCATCGCCCACCAGCCGGTCAGGGACTGGCTCTGGTCACGCCCGGTGAAGAAGGCGAAGCGCCGGGGATCGCTGCGGCGCACCTCGCCCAGCCATTCCGTGGCCAGCGCCAGGGCTTCGTCCCACTCGATTTCCTTGAACTCGCCGCTGCCGCGCTCACCCGTGCGCAGCAGAGGCTTGGACAGGCGCGCCGGCGAATAGTGCTGCATGATGCCCGCCGACCCCTTGGCGCAGAGCACGCCCTTGTTCACCGGGTGGTCGGGGTTGCCTTCCAGGTAGCGGACCTTGCCGTCCTTCAAATAGACGTTGATCCCGCAGCGGCAGGCGCACATGTAGCAGGTCGTTTGCTTGATCTCGTCGGCGACTTCGGGACAGGTATTGACGGCTTCCTGCCCGGTATCCAACACGCTCCTGACCATCGATCCTCCCAGTCCCCCCGGCCGGGAGTGTCCCTGGCCGATAGGCTGCCGTGGTTCCTTCATTAAACCCGCCCACCACTCCGGCGCCCTGCCGCCGCCACAGCAGGGGATCGCCGAGCCGGGTCCACGGCCGGTCTTCGGTACGGCAGCTTAGTCGATCGCCGCTTGGCGCTTCTAACTAATTGCCCTGGCGAAGATAACAGGATTCCGGGGCGATTCAGCCCCTGGCCCCATAAATTGTTGGCACTTGGATACACAAAGTGCCTCACCGGCCTTCTCGTCAGGCCAGGGCTTTCTCAAATGTGGGAATCCGCCGCGCCGGACCGGCGATTCAGCCCGCATTACCCCGGCAGGGAAAAAAGTAGCGCCGGAGGTGAAACGATTCGCGGCTTGCGCTCGTAGCTAGAGACAACCGGCCCTCGGCGGTTTCGCCCAGCGGCACCGGTAGACGGCGGTCTTTTGGATGGAGACCGCCGACAGGAGACTGAAGCAGCGGACCCTTCCCCTGCCTTCAGGTGAAGTGGCCACCGCCCGCGGCAGAGCGGCGCCAAGGGCGGTGGCCGCTTCCATCCCGTCCGGAAAACCCTCCCGGCGGGCGCCCCCGTCCCCCGTTCCGTTGGCCCAGGGCCTAGACCCAGCCGCCGTCCACGATGTAGCTCTGGTTGGTGCAGCCGCCGGAATCCTCGGCGGCGAAGAACAGCACCGCGCGGGCGATGTCCTCCGGAACGAGTTTCCGTTTGAGGCACTGCCGCTCCATCAGCTCGGCCTCGCTCTCCGGCGTCAGCCAGAGGTCGATCTGACGCTGGGTCATGATCCAGCCGGGCACCACGCAGTTCACGCGGATGTTCTTCGGCCCCAGGTCCCGCGCCAGGGACCTGGTGAGCCCGGCCACCGCCGATTTCGAGGTGGTGTAGCACGGCATGCCGCCCTGCCCGATGATCCAGGAGACCGAACCCAGGTTGACGATGGCGCCGCCGCCGGCGGCCTCCATGTCCGGGTAGATGGCCTGGGCGGCGAAGAACTGGTGCTTCAGGTTCACCGCGACGCGGTCGTCCCAGTACTCCGGCGTCACCTCGTCAATGGCATGGCGCTGGTCGTTGGCGGCATTGTTGATCAGCACCGTGATGGGGCCCAGCGCGGCGCGCACCGTGCCGATGGCGTTGCGCAGCGCCTCGATGTCGCGCAGGTCGCAGTTCACGTAGACCGGCTTGTGGTGCCCCGCCGCGGCCATGGCCTCCACCAGTTCCCCGGAGGCCGCGTCGTCGATGTCGACGAAGCCGACCTTGGCGCCCTGCCGGCAAAAGTGCTCGACGATGGAAGCGCCGATCCCGCCGCCGCCTCCGGTCACGAAGACGACGCGGTCCTTCAGGCTGGGATAGCTGGCAGTGGCAGTCATTTAGGGGGAACCCTTCTGAAATATCGGTCGGGGGAAATATGCGCTGAGGCAGGAGCGGCCTAATGCAGCTCCGCAAGCTCCTCGGGCGTCTCTTCCTCGGGCAGCTTGCCGAGGATGATCATGCCCAGGACCTCGTCCTTGGTTACCTTGGAGGTATCGCGGGTGCCGACCAGGCGGCCGTTCTTCATCACCGACACCCGGTCGGAGAGGTCGAAGACGTCGTGCAGGTCGTGACTGATGAGGAAGATGCCGATGCCTTCCTTCTTCAGCTGCTTGATCAGCTCGGCGACCATGGCGGTCTCCTGCGGGCCCAGGGCCGCCGTCGGCTCGTCCATGATCAGGATCTTGGCGTTGAAGAGAATGGCCCGGGCGATGGCCACCGACTGGCGCTGGCCGCCGGACATGTTCTTCACCGGGTCCTTGATGTTCGTGAAGTTGGGGTTGAGGCGGTGCAGCACGGCGCGCGCCTCATGCTCCATGGCGTCGTCATCCAGCAGGCCCAGCGACGTGCGCAGCTCGCGCCCCAGGAAGAGGTTGGCCGGGGCGTCCAGGTTATCGGCCAGCGCCAGAGTCTGATAGATGGTCTCGATGCCGTAGCGCCGGGCGTCACGCGGCGTCTCGATGGTCGCCTTCTCGCCGTTGATGTAGATCTCGCCGCTGTCGGCCGGATAGGCGCCGGCCAGCATCTTGATCAGGGACGACTTGCCGGCCCCGTTGTGGCCCAGCAGGCCGACCACCTCGCCGGGATAGAGGTCGACGGAGACGTCGTCGACGGCGTGCACGCCGCCGAAGCGCTTGGAGATGTTGCGCATCTCCACCAGGGGAGTAGATGCCGGGGGTGTGGACATGATCCCTCTCCTCAGCGCCGGTTGCGGTTGTAGACGACGTCGAACCACACCGCGCAGATCAGCACCAGGCCGATGACGATGCTGCGCAGCGAGCTGGAAACCCCGAGCAGCACCATGCCGTTGTCGAGGCTCTGCATGATGACGGCGCCCAGGATGGCGCCGGGAATGGTGCCCAGCCCGCCGGCCAGCGAGGTGCCGCCGATCACCGCCGCGGCGATGACGTTGAGCTCCGCCAGGGTGCCCATGGAGTTGGTGCCCGCATTGAGGCGCGCCGTGGTGACCACCGCGGCGACGGCACAGAGCATGCCCATGACCACGAAGATCATGATCGTCGTGCGCTTCACATTGATGCCCGACAGCGCCGCCGCCTCCGGGTTGCCGCCCATGGCGAAGACGTAGCGCCCGAAGGTGGTGAAGCGGGCGACGAAGGTCATAACGATGACCACCGCCAGCAGGATCAGCACCGGCACCGGGATGCCGCGCGGGATGTCGCTGCGCGGCTTGGTGTAGGCGTTCATCACCAGGACAAAGCCGATAATGAGCGCCGACCAGGCGCAGATCATCACGATCTCGGCCCACAGCGGCTTTACCGGGAAGCCGTAGCGGGCCCGCTTGGCCCTGGCCTTCAGCGAGAAGAAAATCACCGCAGCCACCGCGATCAGCCCCAGCACCCAGCTGGGCGTCGCGCCGATGGAGCCGTCGATACCGCCGCCGAGCAGCTGGTAGACCGGGTCGAGCGGGGCCACCGTGCGGCCGTCGGTGATCTCGAAGGCGCCGCCGCGGAAGATCAGCAGGCCGCCCAGGGTCACGACGAAGGCGGGCACGCCGCCATAGGCGACCCAGACGCCCTGCCACAGCCCCACCAGGGCACCCAGCGCCAGCCCCGCCACGATGGTCAGCGGCCAGTTCCAGGCGGCCCCCAGGGGGAAGACCTCGACCTGCAGGAAGGCGATGGACATGCCGATGAAGCCCAGTACCGAGCCCACCGAAAGGTCGATGTGGCGGGCCACGATGACCAGCACCATGCCGGTCGCCATGATGCCCACGGCGGAGCCCTGAACCGCCAGGTTGAAGAGGTTGCGCGGCGTCAGGAACAGGCCGCCGGAGAGGAAATCCAGCACGAGCCAGATGACGACCAGGGCCCCCAGCATGGCCAGGAGACGCGTATCAAGTCCGGTCAGGCGCGAAAACTGCTCGACCACTCCAAGGCGTAAGGCCGTGGGCGCTGCCGCCTCCGGCTCGACTTCTTCGGCTTCGACGTGACTCGCCATGCCCTACCTATATCAGCGACGGGAATTGGGGGCGCCGGAAAACCGGCGGAAGCGGGAGGGTCGGGCGCCCTGAGGCTGCCCGACCCTGCCCGGCCCTTTCAGGAGGGATGCCTTACTTGCAGGCTAAGCCTACTTGCAGGCCCCGGGCGCCATGCCGCCATCGACACCCTGGCAGACCACGTCCTGACTCACCCAGCCGGCATCGATCACCAGGTTCAGGTTGTCCTTGGTGATGGGAACCGGCTTCAGGAAGATGGCGTCCATCTCGACGCCCTTGGGTCCGCCACTCCACTTCTCGGCGCCGGCGACTTTCGTCGGCTCGGTGCCCTGGGCAAGCTGCACGGCGATGTCCGCCGCGGCCTTGCCGAGATCGCGCGCGTCCTTCCAGACGCTGACCGTCTGCAGCCCCCTGGCGACCCGGTTCAGGGCGGCATGGTCGCCGTCCTGGCCGGAGACCGGCAGGCCTTCCAGGCCCTGGGCCGTCAGCGCCGCCACCACGCCGCCGGCCGTGCCGTCGTTGGAGGCGACCACGGCGTCGATCTTGTTGTTATTGGCGGTGAGGATTTGCTCCATGTTCTTCTGAGCGTTCTCCGGCAGCCAGCCATCGGTGTACTGCTCGCCGACGACCTTGATCTTGCCGGCGTCGATGGCCGCCTGCAGCACCTCGAGCTGGCCCGAGTGCAGGAAGTCGGCGTTGGGATCAGCCGAGGAGCCCTTGATGAAGACGTAGTTGCCTTCCGGCTGGCGCTTGAAGACCTCGCGGGCCTGGATGCGGCCGACTTCCTTGTTGTCGAAGGTCAAATAGAAAACGTCCGGCACCTCGATGAGGCGGTCGTAGCCGACCACGGGGATGCCCTCGGCCTTGGCCTTGGCGATGCCCGGCACCACGGCGGAGGCATCCTGCGCCAGAACGATCAGCGCATTGGCCCCGCGGGCGATGAGGCCCTCGATATCGGCGATCTGCTTTTCGTTGGAGGACTGGGCGTCGGCGGAGATGTACTTCGCCCCCAGCTTCTCGAGTTCCGCCTTGATGGCGGCCTCGTCGGTCTTCCAGCGCTCTTCCTGGAAGTTCGACCAGCTGACGCCGACCACCAGATCCTGCGCCAAGGCGGGAACCGCCGCCAGCGTCACACCCGCAGCGACAATCGCCGCGGAAACTCCACGCATGAAACCTTTCATCACTTCCTCCCTGCTAGTTCCGTGACCCGGCTTGCGCGCCACGGTTGTTCGTTCAGGCGACTCTTCGTTCTTGCGGGTCATAGTTGACGTACGCACACGACCTGTCAACAGGCAGAATTCTTGTGATCTACCAAGATCGCGTGAAGCAAAATGATTGGATTACCTCATTTCAAGCGAGGCGGCCTCTCCGGCCCGCCCACGGCCGCCGGCGTGTGCAGGGGGCGTGTGCAGGGGCGTGTGCAGGGGGCGTGCGCAAGGGGGCGCCCGGCCGGGCGCCGCAGCCTGTCGGAAATCACGAGGCTCGGGGTATCACTCCTGGCCGCAGGGCCAGCTCGCCGGCACAGTGAGACCCGACGGCAGCGTGGTCTCGTCATCGCCGCAGGCGACATCGAGCTGCTGCTGGGTCAGGCCCGTCACCGATGAGAGATCGGTGCCTTCGAAGTGGGTCAGGTAGGTATAGGCGCCGGTGAAGTCGCTGCCGGCCAGCTTGGCGCCCTTGAGAACGGCGCGGGCGATCTCGGCGCGCTTCAGGTTGGCCCCTTCCATATTGGCGTCGACCAGGATGGCACGGCCCAGCTCGGCCTTTTCCATCGTGGCGCCGGCAAAGTCCGCACCGGTAAAGTCGGTGCGCGCCATCTCGGCCTTGCTCATGTTGGCCTGCCGCAGGATCGCCTGGCTGAAATTCGCGCGGTCTCCGCTGGACTTGACCAGCATGGCCCCCGTCAGATCGGCCCCGGCCAGGCGCGCATGCTCGAAATTCGCCTCGGTTAGGTCGGCGCCCATCAGCTTGGCGTCGGCAAGATCGCTGCGGCTGAAGTCGGTGCGCAGGAACATGCCCTTGCTGAGGTCGCGCTCCCGCAGAATCAACCGCCGTTTTTCGCACTTCGTCCAGTCGACCCCGGCAGCCGGGCTGTCGCCGCAGCCGGCTGACACCGGCTCCGTCAGCAAGGTCAAGGAAAGCGGCACAGCCATCAGGCCGAGCGCAAGACTGCGAATAGCGTGTTTCATGCCGCTGCCGGGCTCCGATTAGTTGCGGTTCTTGGTAAGGATGGTAGCGAAGGACCGGGGGCTTGAACAGCAGCGCTCGCTGCCTCGTGATCGAATTTTGCCATACAACCCAAGGGTCTCGCCAATCACCCCTTTCGCGCAACTCGACATCGCCCTGCCGGCGCGCATTGCACCAACGTGCCGATTGACTGACCCGGCAAGCTGGTTCAGGGTAGCGCTATCAATAAGAAAGCGGCACTTGGCGCGGCTCCCGGGTAGGCACACCGCCGTCAGGGCCCAAAGGCAAATAAGAAAACGCCGCCAGCGGCCGGCCCTTCCCGGCCCGGCCCCGGCACTTGGGAGGAATAAAGTATGCTCACGAAATCGATTTTCGGAATGAGCCTGGCTGCCCTGTTGGCCGCTGGGACGATCTCGCAGGCCTTGGCCGCGGGCCCGGAAGTGGTCAGCGGTCCGGGCGTCAACCCGTCCTGTTTCGCACCCTTCAGCAAGGACACGAAGTACTTCAAGTTCCCGGCCAAGAAGCCGCCCTACCGTGTTGCCATGGCGAACGGCTTCGTCGGCAACACCTGGCGGATCCAGATGATCAAGACCTTGAAGGCCTACGCCGAGCAGCCGGACGTGAAGCCGCTGATCAAGGAATTGAAGGTCGTCTCCACGGGCACCGACGTGGCCGCCCAAGTCGCGGCCATCGACAACTTCATCAACGCCGGCTACGACGCCATCCTGACCATCGCCGTGAACCCCACCGCCTTCGGCCCGGTGATCCGCCGCGCCAACCGCGCGGGCGTGGTGCTGGTGCCCTTCGACAACGTCCTGGACAGTGACGACATCCTGCAGGTCAACGAGGACCAGTCGGAGATCGGCCGCATCATGGGCCGCTGGCTGGTCAACAACGTCGGTGGCTCCGGCAAGATCCTGGAAGTGCGCGGCCTGCCCGGCAACTCGGTCGACCGCGATCGTCATCTCGGCTTCCGCGAGATCATGGAGTCCGGCGGCAAGTACGACATTGTCGAAGTCGTCGGCAACTGGGACGACGGCACGGCCCAGAAGGTCACCGCCGACGCCATCGCCGTGCACGGCCACTTCGACGGTGTCTTCGTGCAGGGCGGCTCCACCGGTGCGGTGCGCGCCATGATCGACGCCGGCCATCCCTTCGTGCCGGTCGCCGGCGAGGCGGAGAACGGCTTCCGCAAGCTCTGCGCCCAGCACGCCGACGAGGGCCTGATCTGCTCCTCGGCCGGCCAGTCGCCGGGCCTGGTGGCCATCGCCGCCAAGACGGCCCTGACGGCGCTGCAGGGCGAAGTCCTGCCGCAGTACGTCTCGGTGCCGATCCCGCTGGTCGAGCACCCGGACTTCAAGGCCGGGGAGAACTACTACCCCGACCTGACGGACAACTTCTTCACGCCGAACGAATTCCCGCCCTGTGATGTGAACATCACGGCCAAGGAAATCATGGCGAAGTCCGAAGCCGACCAGTAGGTCGGCCGCGGAAGTACCTGCTGGGGCGGTGCCGCACTTCACTCCCAATATGTTTGGGGTGGGGTGCGGCACCGTCTTCCCTATCCTGATACCGAGAAATTCTGGCGCCGGGCCCGCCCCATGACCAAACAGTTGGTGACCAATCCTCAGGGCCTCTCCGGCCTGACCGCGCCGCCGTTCTGGCAGATGCACGGCATCACCAAGCGCTATGGCGGAATTCTGGCGCTCGACGACGTGGACTTCGCCTGCGAGCGCGGGGAAATCCATGCCGTCCTGGGCGAGAACGGCGCCGGCAAGTCGACCCTCATCAAGATCGCCGCCGGCGTGGTGGCGCCGAGCGAGGGCAGCCTGATGCTGGAAGGCCGCGAAGTCAGCTTCGCCACCCCCCAGGAAGCCAACGCCGCGGGCATCGTCTGCATCTTCCAGGAACTCTCCCTCATGCCCGACCTCTCGGTGGCCGACAACATCTGCATGACCTCGCCGCCGGGCCGCTTCGGCTTCATCAACCACCGCGCCCAGCGCCGCCGCGCCGAAGAACTGCTGGCCCGCGTCGGCTGCGAAGACGTTAACCCGCTGGAGCTGGTCAAGAACCTGCCTTTGTCGCGCCGCCAGATGGTGGAGATCGCCAAGGCCCTGGGGCGCGAACCGCGCATGCTGATCCTCGATGAGGCAACCTCAGCGCTGACCGCCGCCGACGTCGGCAAGGTCTATGACATCCTGCGCGACCTGCGCCGCGACGGCCTGGCGATCCTCTACATCTCCCACCGCATGCACGAGATCGAGGAACTGGCCGACACCTGCTCGGTGTTCCGCAACGGCCGCCACATCGAGACCTTCGCCAAGGGCGCGCGCAGCGACAACGAGATCATCCGCCTGATGATCGGGCGCGAATACACCCAGGTCTACCCGCCCAAGCCGGTCCACACCACGCCGCCGGCGCCGGCCCTGACCGTGAAGAACCTCTCCTGGGTCAACCGCCTGAAGAACGTCTCGCTGACCGTCGGCAAGGGCGAGATCGTCGGCCTGGGCGGCCTGGACGGCCAGGGCCAGCGCGAACTGCTCCTCGCCCTCTTCGGGGTGCTGCGCGGCGTCTCCGGCGCGGTGGAGGTGGACGGCAAGCCGGCCAAGCTGGCCAGCCCCGGCGAGGCCAAGTCGGCGCGTGTGCGCATGGCGCTGATCCCCGAGGACCGCAAGTCCGAGGGCCTGCTGCTGCCCATGTCGGTGCGCGACAACATCTCCATGGCCTCCATCGGCCAGTTCACGAAAGGATTCTTCATCGACCGCGCGCGCCAGGACGCCAAGGTGGACGAGATGATCCGCCGCCTCGCCATCAAGGTGGGCGATGTCGACAGCCCTGCCGCCACCCTCTCCGGCGGCAACCAGCAGAAGGTGGTGATCGCCAAGTGGCTGATGACCGAGGCGCGCATCATCCTGCTGAACGACCCGACGCGCGGCATCGACGTCGGCACCAAGCAGGAGATCTACCAGCTGCTGCGCGAGCTGGCCGACGCCGGCACGGCGATCCTGTTCTACACCACCGACTACGACGAGCTGATCGGCTGCTGCGACCGCGTTTCCATCATGTACGACGGCGGCATCGTCCGCGAACTGCGCGGCGAGG
>MRWG01001253.1_pt1 | contig 17396 bp, 16 predicted proteins | sample 1013341 | NCBI WGS metagenome assembly MRWG01 (sample SAMN06117577, study PRJNA244670) | biofilm metagenome | biome: Water; feature: Cathode Biofilm; material: Biofilm; isolation source: microbial consortium enriched at the cathode of a solar microbial fuel cell | place: USA: District of Columbia ... | reverse complement strand
GTTCAGCGCCGCGCGCGCCTATTTCGAGGCCTTCCAGCACGGCACGGTCAAGCCGTATATGCTGGGCGACATCGATGCGCTGGTGCGCCGCCACCAGGAGGCGATCGACTGGGCCGAACTGCTGCTGGTGGCCCGCAAATACGGCTTCGCCTCGGCGCTGTTTTACGTCTTCGAACAGCAAAGACGGCTCTACGACACCCCGGTCCCCGAACACGTCATCGCGCTGTTGATGCCGAACCAGAAGGGCATTCCGGACCCGGGCGATTATGGCGACCCGATCCCCAAGCTGCTTTCGCGGGTGGTGGTGAACGAATTCGCCTTCGCCTGACGGCGGCGCACCGCCGAAGCGGGCCGCGGCGCGGCGGACACATATTTCCATGGGGCACAGCGACCACCGACCCGGCCGGGAGACCGGCCGCGCACCGAATTCATCGCAGGAGTTGGACATGGCGCGAATTGCTATCATTGGCGGCGGACCGGCGGGACTGGCGGCGGCGTCCTGCCTCGCCGCGAGCGGGATCGAATTTCGCCTGTTCGAGGCCGGCCGGGCGCTGGAGGAACGCCACCACGACCAAGCGAGCGAGCTGGGATGCGGCATCGGCGGGGCCGGCCTGTTCTCCGACGGCAAGTTCAGCTTCCACCCGTCCGGCTCCCATCTCTACCGGCTGCGCGACAAGGACCGGCTGTGGACGGCCTACAACCGGATCTGCGCCCTGCTCGACGGCGTCGGCATCAAGGTTCCGGTCACCGAGGGGTCCGCCGGCGGCGACTTCGTGTGGACCGGGGATCCGATCACCACCAAGGACTATCCGTCGAGCTACGGCACGCTGGCACAACGGGCGGAACTGATTGCCGCGCTGAGCCGCGACTACCGGGCCTGGATCGCCACCGGCACGACGGTCGAACGGGTGCGCCGCAGCGGCGCGGGCTATGCGGTGCGCAGCACGCCGCAAGGCGGGGTCGCCCGCGAGGAGGAGTTCAGCCATGTCGTCGTCGCCACCGGCCGGTTCGGGCCGCAGGCGATCGCGCGCCTGATGCCTGACCTCGCTCCCGCGACCGAGCTCCGATACGAATTCGGCATCCGCATCGAGCATCCCAACCATGTCGGTTTCTTGAACGCGGTCGAGCGGCCGGACGTCAAATTCATCATCAACGCGCTCGACACCGAGGTCAGGACCTTCTGCACCTGCCGCAACGGCGAGGTCTGGCTCATCCCCTATAACGGACCGTCGGCGCTGTCGGGCCGCTCCGACGGACCGCCTTCCGGCTTTTCCAATTTCGGCCTTCTGGCGCGGTTTTCCGACGATGCGCTCGACAAGGGCCGGCGGCTCTGGCAGCACTACCAGCAGACGCTGATTGGCAGCCCGGGGGCGCTGTGGCAGCCATTGCCTGAATTTCTGGACGGACGCCCGACAGCCAGGCCCGCGCTCGACGGACGGCCGTGGCATCCGCGCGCGGAGTTCCGCCGGGGCGACATCGCCGCGATGCTGCATGCCGACCTGCACGCGATCCTGGCAGGCAGCCTGAGGCTTCTGGTCGACCAGTATCCCGACCTCTATTCGCCCGAAACCGTGTGCCTGTTTCCCGCCATCGAAGGCGTCGGCGCGTTTCCGCGCAACGATCTCGACCTGAAGGGCCCGGTGGAGAACATCTGGTTTTGCGGCGACGCCGTCGGACGGTTTCGCGGCCTGATCCCGGCTCTGGTCAGCGGCGGCTACGCGGCGGCGGCCGTATGCGCGGCGATTGCCGATGACGAGCCCGCCGCAGCCGTCCAGCAGTCGGAAACCAAGATCGCGGCCGAATGAACGGTTTGCGCACCACGATCAGCGCGATGGCGGGACGTTCGGGGGAGGCTTCATGCTGATCGCGATAGAAGGCATCGACGGGGCGGGCAAAACCCATATCAGCCGCAAGCTCGCGCGCGCCCTAAGCGCGAGCGGCCGGCGGGCCGTCTATGTCGACAAAAAGGACATCTCGTTCGGCGACGGTTTCGCCGACGGCAGGCTGGCGCTGCTCAAGGAGGCGCTGTGGCCAACTCGCGGCGAACCCGGCCAGGACCTTCTGGGAACCCGGTTCTACCTCCATCTGCTCGCCGCCTGGTTCGCGGCCGCCGGGCAGTATTTCCGGCGACAGGCGGCCCGCGACGGCGACGCGCTGCACGTCATGGACGGTTCCTATTTCCGGGTGATCGCCAAGGCGCATCTGCGCAGCGGCATCGCGGTCGAAGAGCTGCGCGGCTTCTTCACCGACGCCGCCGAGCCGGACCTCGTGGTGCTGCTCGACCTGGAGCCGCGTGTGGCCTGGGCGCGGCGCAGCGCCTTCAAGGAAACCGAAATCGGTCGCTGGGACGGTTTCACCGGCGACCCGCAAGAGGCGTTCTGCGCCTACCAGCAACAGGTCCGGCAAATCCTGCGCAGGCTGGGCGAACAGCAGGGCTGGGTGGTGGTCGACCAGGGCACGCTGCACGACGACGCGGACATCGTCGGCCACATCGTGCCCCATGTCGGACGCATTTTGGCGCGCACGCGAACCCAGGCCGCAGGCGCGCGGCCACCAGACGGCGCGGCAATAGACGCCTGACGGCGTCTTCGGTCCAACCGAACCGGAGACGCTGTGCCGGCTCCAGGCTGCGGCTGGACCTGCCGGACGGACAGCGCCCGGGCCGGCGGGCCGGCGCCCGTACGCCCGCACCGCAGAACGGCCGGAAAACCGATGACGGCGCCGATGGCCGGCAGGCTCGCGTGCTGGCAGCCTCCTCTACGAGCGGCGGATCTGTGGCGGGGACCGGTATGCCCGTGGACCCGCCCGGCTTGCGACCGGACACGCGCTGGTTCTGATCGGTTTTGCCGATCCGGACCACGCGACTGGCGACGGCGAAAGCGGATTTCTGCTTTGCCAGGCGCGGCCACCGGCAGCGCCGCAGCGGCGCCGGACAAGGACCGGCCTGGCGCCACTCTTCCGGCGCCGTGGACCAACCGGCTTGTTCGCGGCGGCAAAATCGGGCCAATATCTGCAATCGGGAGAGGACTGGAGACCGCATGGCGCGCTTCATCACGCATTTTCTGACCGTGTTGGTGCTGGCGCTGATCACCGGGGCCGGACCGGCGCACGCCCAGAATGTGCAGGATGCGCCGGCCACGTTCGAGGAGCGTGTGGCCGACTGGAACGAAACGGCGGAAAGGGCAGAGGAAGCGCTGCGTAACGCGCGCGCCTCCAACGACGCGCTGGAGATCCTCAGAAGCGACGTCGCCGCGACCCGCAGCGAGGCGCTGGAAGTCATTGAGCGCGGCAATATCGAGACGCTGACGCTGCAGGCCAGGCTGGAGGCGCTGGGCCCGCCGCCGGCAGAAAAGGATGCCGAACCGGAACGCATCGCGACGCAGCGCAAGGCGCTGCTGGAAGCGATCGCGATTGCCGACGCGCCGGTGCTTGCCGCCCGGCAGGCGCATAATCGCGCCGAAGTGCTGGTCGAGGAAATCGACGACCTGATCCGCGCCCGGCAGCGGGCAGAGCTGCTCGCACGCGAACCCTCGCCGCTGGTGCCGGCCTACTGGCTGCCAACGCTCACCGAATTGTCGGCCTATCTGGGCCGCGTTCTGGACGAGGTCGGCGACATCGTCTCCAGCCCCACCCAGGGGGCGCTCCTGCGCCAGCGCCTGCCGCTGGCGGCTCTCCTGTCGGGGATCGGGCTGTTTGTGCTATTGTTCGTGCATCCGCGCGCGATCCGCCGCGTCGAGGCCGCGGCCGCCGGCGCGTCGAGCAGGTTGCGCAAACGCGGCTATGCCGGGCTCGCCCTGGCGCTGCGCCTTGTGCTTCCGGCAGCCGGCGGAGGCCTGCTGGCACTGGCGTTCCTGTCGCTGCGGCTGACACCGCCATCGGCGAAATCCATCAACGCCGTCGTTCTCATCCTGACGCTGTTCCTCGTCACCGCCTACTGGCTCGCGCATGTGGTGTTCGCGCCGAGCGGGCCGGAACGCCGGCTGGTCGACCTCAACGACCAGGCGGCGACACGCGCGACCTGGGTTGCGCTCGCACTTGGCCTCGTGCTGGTGTTCGAAGCGATCCTGGAGGCGATGGAACGCGATTTCCAGTTCGCGCCAGGGTCGCGCTCGGTGATGGCCGCGATCATCGTGATTGCCGGCAGCCTGCTTTTGTGGCGTCTGGCGAGCCTGCTCAGGACCCCGGCGGAAACACCAGCGGAAGCCGGCCCGGCGCAGCCGGCCGACGACGATACGGCGATCTCGGTGACCGGGCTGATCGCGCGAACGCTGCAGCTCGCCGCCATGCTGGCGATCCTGTTTTCGATCGCCGGCTACGTGCAGATTGCCCGGCAGGCGATTGTGCCGATGGTGCTGTCGCTGGCGTTGTTCGCCTTCTGCCTTGCCCTCCACCACCTCCTGACGAGCGCGGTGACGCGGTTTTTGGGCGGTCACCAGCCCGACGAACGCGTCGCGGTCACGCTTCTGCCGTTCGCCATCGGCCTGCTGGTCCTTGTGGTTTCGCTGCCGGTCTTCGCGCTGATCTGGGGCGCTCGGCTCGCCGACATTTCGGAAGTCTGGATCCTGCTGACGCAGGGCGTGGAGATCGCCGGCATAAACGTGTCGATCGGGGTGGTCTTCACGCTGGTCGCCGTCTTCGTGCTCGGCGTTTTCATTACACGCTGGCTGCAGCGCTTCCTGGGCACCACGGTGTTGCCGCGCACCAAGCTCGACAGCGGCGGGCGCAACGCGGTGCTGACCGGGCTCGGTTATGCCGGCATCACCCTGGCGGCGCTGATCGCGGTGTCGGCCGCCGGGCTCGATCTGTCCAATCTCGCCATCGTCGCCGGCGCGCTGTCGGTGGGCATCGGTTTCGGCATGCAGGCGATCGTGTCGAATTTCGTGTCCGGCATCATCCTGCTGGTCGAACGCCCCATCAAGGAGGGCGACTGGATCGAGGTGTCGGGACATTCGGGCATCGTGTGCAAGATCGCGGTGCGCTCGACCCGCATCCAGACCTTCGACCGGCACGACGTCATCGTGCCGAACTCGGACCTGATCGCCGGCACGGTGAAGAACATGACGCTGACCTCGCCGACCGGGCGCGTGATCGTCCCGGTCGGCGTCGCCTATGGCAGCGATCTTGAAAAGACCAGGCAGATCCTGCTCGACGCGGTCAGGGACAACGACATGGTGCTGTCCTTTCCCGAACCGTCAGTGCTGTTCATGGGACTTGGCGAAAGCTCGCTCGACTTCGAGCTGCGCTGCTTTCTCAAGGATGTCTCCAACGTGCTGACCGCGCGCTCGGATCTCTTGTTCACGATCTATACTGAGCTCAACAAGGCCGGTATCGAGATCCCGTTTCCCCAACGCGACATCACCGTGCGTAATGTCGAGGACTTCGCCAGAGCGCTCTGCCGCCCGCACACGGAAACCGACACCGGCGAGCCGGCGGAGGAGACCCCGCGCACGCCAGGCTCCTGAGCGCGGGCCGGTCTTGGTGATGAAGACAGGGGCAGCGTTTTGCCGGGCGGCGACCGGCCGTCCGGCCCGACAAGACCCGTGCGCGAGCCCGTGGTCACCGCCTGCGCGCGATCCGCAAGCCTAATGTCCATTTCGGGGAGGACAGCGGAACGACCGTTTCCGGGTGCCGAAGACCGAACAGCCACTGTCAAGTGTTGACTGAGCTCAACGGTGGCTTTCCGCCCCGATTCAGACGTTCCAAGAACCCCATGGTTTTGGAACAGTCGGGACGGCCCATCGAAAGGCGCGGATTTCCGGGCTTCCGGATTGCGGATTTCGGGAGGGTTTTGGAACGCTGCTTCCGAGGCAGTGCGCGGGGTGGATTGCAAGGTAGTGGTGGCTGTCCCTCGTTTCAAAATTAGGCAGTGTGTGGGGTGCAGGTGAACGCCGATTGGTGGGGCGACCCGCCTGGCCTGTTGACGCTCGACCCCGCCCCCACCCTTCGATCTGGCGTGACGCGCGACGGTCGAATTTCAAAACGCGAGGCCACCCACCCCCGTATGGGGGTCGGCTCTCACACACACCGACAATGATGCGTTGGAGGGGTTCGAGGCCAGCCACTGGGGACAGCGATACCCGGCGATCGCGCTGAGCCGGCGGCGCAACTGGGACCACGTCATTCCCTGCTTCGCCTTCCCGGAAAGCGTGCGCCGGATCATTTGCACCACGAACCAAATCGAGGCCTTGAACTGGAAGCTGCGCCGCGCCGTGCGAACCCGAGGTCACTTCCCCAATGACGATGCAGCGATGAAGCTGCTATATCTGGTCCTCAACTATGCGGCCGAAGAATGGAAACGGCCGCCACGCCAATGGTTCGAGGCCAAAACCCGATTCGCCGTCGTCTTCGGCGGGAGGTTCGTCAGCCAGTGACCCAACAGGCCCCAAGCACAAAATATCCGACAGTCCCGCATGGCATTGCCTCGCATTCGCTCGGTTCACATGCGTCGCGGTCCGCCACCAAGCCTGTCGAACTTCACTCGGTCCATCAGGCGCGGGAAATCGACCCCGCGAGGATCGATCCGGTCTGCCGGATGGCCGTCCCCCAGCCGACTTTCGAGACAACGCCTCCTGACGGGCCCTGGTTCCGTTCCGAAGGCTGCGAGCAAGCATACTGGACATCACCGGACACATACCACTTGCCCTTGGGAGATGGCCGTTGCTTCAGGTGGCTTCAGCGGTATCGGCGACAGTTCCGAACCATGCTATGATGCCAGCCCAAGTATTCAGGGAGGACTGCCATGTACGTGCATTCCCTGATTGCCGGCCTGCTGTTCGCCACGGTTGCCAGCGCCGGGGATATGCCGGTCTTCCACACGCTGCGTTTGGACAACACGACCGTCAATCTCAGCCTACTCAGCAGCCTGGGCTCGACCGAACCCGGGTATGACTTCGATGTCGTCGTTGGGCTGACGGAACTGGATGGCAGAGGCCAGCCGATATTCCGCGACCGCGGCAGGCATCGCGCCCGGGTGCGTTGCGGCGCGCCGGCGAGCGTTTTCGTCGGCGGGGCCGACCATGCGATCGGGCTTGCCACCACGTCTCACGAACCAAGGAACTGGAAGACCGATCTCTGGCGCACGATCTGTTCAGCGCCGACATCGTGAAATGGTGGCGAAAAGGAGTTGTAAAGCGAATGTCGCGCCCTTTTGGCTGCGCCGATCGTCGCCGTCCTCCCTGCCGGCGTCGCGACCGTCCGCTGATATCGGCAGCGCTGCTCCGCTTCCGGCAGCCCCATCAGAATATCAAATCTTTCTTTTGATAATATCAGATACTTTTGATTCAAATATAAGAAATATATTTTCGCTTTCCGTATCATTTCCATAGAATTGATGCCAGAACACTATGTATTTATTGCATCTTTGATGTTTAATTTTGGTGACGCAGATATTCTAATTGGAGAGTTGATCACGTTTGCGACCTCAAGATCAGTTGAAAGATTGACTCAATACAGTGTCGATTTGTTCGGTGGTATGATGACGAAGCAGCGTCGCGTAGTCCGTTTTGTCTACTGGCTGCCAGCCATCAAGAATCCAAGACCGACGACGATGAGAGCGACGCCCGCGATCCGAATGCTATCGAACCTTTCATCAAGAACAAACGCGCTTAGCAGGGAGACGAAGACGTATGTTAATCCCATCCCGGGAAATATTATCATGATGTCATATTGGGATATGAGCACCACATAACCTGAAAGAGATAACGCAAATAGAAATAGTCCGCCAATAAAACGCGCACTCCTTAAAAGGCGAATGATAATTGCGATATCGATCTTCGCTGCGTGCAACGATGATCTGGCTTCCATTTTCAGCAATAGCTGTGACGCGGCGTTTGCCCCCGAAGAGATGACCAAGACCGTTGGAATATCCATTAGATCACCGGTTTGGCGGCCGCAGCTTTCCGATGGCTGCGGCCGCGCTTTTCGGGTTACAGCAGGAGCGATGTCGTTTCGCGTCTCATTGGGGTCTTTGCCCTACCGACGCCTCGTTCCTAGAAGTACCGGGTGAATCGGAGGAAGCCAGACGTCGTTCCGCCGAGATTTTCGATTTTGCTGTGGGCAAGTTCGCCGCGCACCTCGAAATTCTCTACAGGCATCCAAACCGTCGAGATTTCCGCCGCGAAAGCATCGATACCAGTGGTCACTAGGCCGGCATGCAAGTTGCTGTAGTAGTGGCCAGCCACGGAAATGCCGAGTTGTTGACTAAACTGATGGTTGTAGGACGCCAGCGCTGACCATTCGGCGCTGATGGCGTCGAACTGGCCTGTAGAATAGATATTGGCGTTGTTGGCATACGTCCCGATCAGGCGAAGTGACGAACCAGGCATGTTCGGCATGTTGACATGCAGACCAAGCTTGCCAGCCCACCCGTCCGTACCCAAAAACGATTCATCGTAGCCGAATTGTGCCCACGCGCCGCCCCAGCCTTGGTTGACGCCGGCCTTGACAACGACATCTGGCAAATATCCGTCACCCGCAAGCGCATCATCCTCTAGCGAGACCGTCCCATAGTAGCCGGGGCCGCCTCTGAAGGTGTAGGAAACCTGCGCGCGTTGCTGATAGCCATAACCCAAGCCTGACCACGAGTGGGAGCCTGGGAAGTTGGACACACCGCCGCCTTGGGTTCTTGTCCAGGCGGACTCGGTATATCCTAGGCGCAGGCCGCCAAGTTCCAAGTAGGCCTGGTCGAAAACGGCCGGGCCGTCTCCCACACCGTTCCAATTTGCTTCGAGCCGAATGAAGGATCGAAGCAAACCCCATTCAGTCTGCGAGCGAGCATCGAAGTTCAACCGGGCGCGTACTGTCTTGTAGAAGCCTTCGGTGACCGGATCACCTGGATGAAAGGTGAGCGGTGGCGTATCTCCAGCGTCCCGGCTCTCAGCTCCGATCTGATAATAGACATAGCCCGAGATCTGTAGGCACGTTTCGGTGCCGGGAATGTAGAAGAAGCCGGCACCATAAGCGTCACAGACGCGTACATATTCAACCGGTTCCGGTTCGGCAATGATGATCGGGTCGGCTGCTCTCGCCGATGTAATCCCTGCAGCACTGGCTGCGCATGACAAAAGTACCAATATTTTCTTCACGTTGCCCACCTCCGTTGTTTGCGGGTTAACCAGCCGAGGACAGAGGCGCCTAAAGCGTCCATCCTGACTGCCGGAGAATAGGGATCGGAAGCCTGTCGAGATTTTTCCTCCAACTTTACATCTGCGTAAGATATGTTGCATTCGCCGCCTTGCGCGAATGCTGTTGCCAAGCGGCAACACCCGCATGGACCGTTTCTCCGGGCGATCATGGCGTTTGTCAGATTCGTAAGTCGGACGAAAAGGCGAAGTGAACCGCGGTCTCTAAATTCATTCCAGCATCGGTACTGAGCTCCATGTTCTTCAGGAGGCAAGGGTCGAGACCCTCTCTGGGAGAACGTTGCGGCCGCGGCCGGTGCAGTTGTCCGGGTGAGCAACCTGTCACCCCGTAGAAATTGGAGAAGACAATGACCCGCATCACCGCAATCACTACAGCCTTGTTGCTCAGTTCAGCATCTCTGGCTTTCCCACACCAGCGGACGGCTGATCCTTTGACGACTTCGGCTGTCTCAAACGCGCAGCGCGTAGAAGCGTTGCTGCAGGGAAAAGGCAGCCCTGGCGACTCGGTGACCTCGGTTTCTGACCCGAACGTTACGTTTACTGTGATGGAAAACGGACTGGTTGAACGAAGGAACGACCGCTACGACACGGTCCAATACATTCGGCCCCTCGCGCAATGGGAGCGTGGTTTTGACTACCGGGGGGGACGGTAGTTCGACGGTGAGCATTTTTACAAAGATGTAAACACGGAGAAAAGTGCAGCTTAACTCGCTCTGTAAGGGTACACCTGCATCTCTAGATGAGAAAGCATCTCCATGTGATGCCCTTTGCCCGCCCGCGTGCCTGACCTCCGCGGGCGGGTTTTTCTATAAACTATCGCCCAGCTTCGGAAATCGAATGTGAACGGCCAACCCCGGCCTGTTATCTGCTAGGTGAAGCGCAGCACCATGTAGATCAGATATGGCCTTTACCATGCTCAGTCCCAGCCCCGAGCCTTCCGTCCGTCGGCTCCTGTCCAATCGATAGAAGCGCTTGAAAACATTCGATCGCTCTTCAAGCGGAATGCCAGGGCCGTCGTCTTTGACCACAATAACGACCTCGCCCCTCTGCGTTTCGCTTCCAATCTCAATCTGCGAACCGGGCTGCGTGTGACTAATGGCATTTTGGACGAGGTTGGCTAGCATCTGTCTCAGCAGATCCGGATCACCCCGTAGCATGGTCTGGCCGCCCCGCTCCATGGCAAGACGAACCTGGCTCCCTTTGTTGCCGGCAATTTCAGCATAAACTTCGAACACATCCTGGAGAAGGTCATGCACGTTAATTCGCCGAAACCGCTGCCGTTGCACCCCGGCCTCAATTTGGGAAATGCGCAGGAGCGCATCGAACGTCGCAGTAATCGCGCGGATATCGGTCAAGGCGGTCTGAATTAGCGGACGGGCAGCGCCAAGGGTTGAGGCTTGTGCCGCAGCCTCTAGCAGCAGGAACAAGCGGGAGATCGGAGTCTTGAGATCATGAGCAATGTCGGTGGTAACCTGCCGCATGGCATTGACGCTGGCTTCGAGGTACCCAAGTGAAACATTTACCTCTTCCGATAGCGCGTCAATGTCATCCATGCGCGAGGAGACCGGCAAGCGCGTTGAAAGCTTCCCGGAAGCCACCTCGCGCATGACGGCCGACAATGCTGCGATCCGTTTTCGCGTCCTCATGGCGAGAAAGGCGCCCCCGCCCAGTCCGGTCGCGAGAGCTATGGCCGTCGCCCAACCGAAACTTGTCAGGGCGATGCTGCGCAGGCTGTTGGTATCATTGTAGCTCACACCGATGATGAGTTCCGCCGGGCCAAGCGCGTTCCGATAGAGTCGATAATTGACTGGGATGGCGCTGTGATTACTTGCATCTAGCGTAGAGAAGCCTGGCGCCACGTCAGTGATGTCGACGTTACCGGCGAGCAGGGCGCCGTCCGGTCCACGTAGCGAATAGATTGTTTCCTGGCCTCGGATAGCAGGACCGTGGTTTTCAATCATCGCGCTGGCGCCGGCCAGTCCTCGCTTGTCGAAAGCTGTTTGGATTTCTCGAAAGCGCTCCATGACGTGCGAATCAAGACGTTGGCTGAGATGACTGGCGACCATCTTGTAGGCAACCAAATTTACCCCGAGATAGCAGACCAGAAAGAGAGTTACATAAAGTATTGAAAGACGAAACGACGTGGTACGTGCGATATTACCTTGGAACATGAAGACTGTAACCAGTGTTTCTTGTCGTGTGAAGCAATGGAAATTCAAAAGGCTTGTCAATCTTACTTCGCAACCTGCTGACATGAGTCTCGACGACTGTACTCTGTGGATCGAAATTGAAATTCCATATGCGTTCCAGGAGCATGTGTTTGGTCATAATGCGACCTTCGTTGCGCATGAAAATTTCCAGCAGGGCAAATTCACGCGGCAAAAGATCAATCACTTTGCCTTGTCGCTTGGCTACTCGCCGCACGAGGTCCAATTCGAGGTCTGCCACCTGCAAGCGGGTTTTCTCGCCAGAGATCGGAGGGCGGCGTGCGAGGGCGCTGACGCGTGCCGTTAGCTCGGAGAACGCAAACGGTTTCACTAGATAGTCATCTGCGCCGGCTTCCAGTCCCGCGACTCGATCTTCGACGCCTCCAAGGGAGGTAAGAAACAAAATTGGAATCTTGCCACCAGCTGCACGCAGGCTTTTTACAAGTGCAAGGCCATCCAAGCCGGGCAGCATGCGGTCAACGATAGCCACGTCATAGGGCTCTCTAAGGCCGATACCGAGTGCATCGCGACCATCCTTCAGAATATCGACGGTGTGTCCCGACGAGTGCAGTCCGCTGGCAATGTAGTTGCTGGTCCGGTCATCGTCCTCGACCAGGAGTATTTTCATTGTGGTCGCCTTCTCGGTTGTGGTTATGCCGACATGGGTGACCTCTGGCAGGCGCAAAGCGCACCCGCCGCGTCTGGCGGCGGGTACGCTGCATCTCCTTTCGACGGATTAGACCGTTCTGGTTGTTGGGATGGGCTGGAGTCTCACTTCGGTCCGATTTGCCGGACCGGGAACCGAGATTCGCTACTTGATCTCGGTGACCGTGAGCCGGCCATTTACGCGTTCGGCGACGAACTCGATCGGCTGGCCTTCCTTGACCCTGTCGATCATGGCGTCGTCGGCAACGACAAACACCATCTTCATGGCCGGCATGTCGAGATTCTTCAGTTCCTCGTGCCTGATCGTCAGCTTTTTCTGCTTGGCGTCGATCTTGGTCACCTCGCCCTTGGTGTACTCGGAGGCCAAGGCTGCACCGCCGAGCGAGAACGCCAAGCCGAGGGCGGCGATCGCGGTTCCGATGGGTTTCATGCTTGTCTTTCCTTTCAACTTATTGGCTGACCGTGATGTCGCCCTTCATGCCGGCTTCGTAGTGGCCCGGAATGAGGCAGGCGAACGCGAAGTCTCCGGCCTTGGCGAAGGTCCAGACGATCTCTCCCTTCTCACCCGGCGCGAGCCGAACGGAATTGGGATCGTCGTGTTCCATCTCCGGAAACTTCGCCATCATCTCCTTGTGCTTCATGAGTTCCTCATGGTTGTCCATTACGAACTCGTGGTCGGTTTCGCCCTTGTTGACGAAGCTGAGGCGAATGGTCTCGCCCTCCTTCACCTCCAGCGAGGCCGGTTCGAACAGCATCTCGCCGTCGTCGTTCTCCAACATGGTAATGGCCGCGGTCCGTTCTGCCTTGGCCGCCTCCGCAGGCTTGCCGATTGCCATTTCGTCGTGTCCACCAGCGTGTTTGCCGGCTGCTTGCGCCGCGCCCACTGCGAGCGCTGACGCGGTGAGCCCAATGATCAGATATTTCATGCTGTTCCTTTCCTGGTTGCTTGTCGGTCGACGGAGTTTCATCCCTGATTGTGTCCCGCTTGCGGATCGGCCGGGGCCATCATTTTTGTGTTGCCTGATCTTGTTGGTTCGGGCGTGTCGCCTGTCCATTCGTAAGAGACGGTGCCGGCCGGATGCTGGTACCAGCCTGGGTCGGCGTAATCGTCGGCGGCCAGTCCCTCGCGAACCTTCACCACGGAGAACATGCCGCCCATCTCTATCGCGCCGAATTGTCCCCAGCCTTCCATCATCTTGACAGTATTGTCAGGCAGCGGCATCTCCATCTCGCCCATGTCGGCCATGCCGCGAGTGCCCATGGCCATGTATTCCGGCTGCACGCGCCGGATTTTCTTGGCGACCTCGGTCTTGTCGGCGCCGATGAAGGTCGGCACGTCGTGGCCCATCGCGTTCATGGTGTGATGCGATTTGTGGCAGTGGATGGCCCAGTCGCCGGGATACCTGGCGTCGAATTCGTAGGCGCGCATGGCCCCCACGGGAATGTCGATGGAGACTTCGGGCCAGCGCGCCTCCGGGCGTACCCAGCCGCCATCGGTACAGGTAACCTCGAAGTCGTAGCCATGCATGTGGATCGGGTGGTTGGTCATCGTCAGATTCCCTACACGCACCCGCACCCGATCGTCCTTGGCAACCACCAGTGGACTGATGGCCGGGAAGATGCGGCTGTTCCAGCACCATATGTTGAAGTCCGTCATCTCCATGACACGCGGCACGTAAGATCCGGGGTCGATGTCGAAGGCGTTGAGCAGGAAGACAAAGTCACGGTCGACCCGCTGCTCCGCCGGGTCCTTCGGGTGAATGACGAAAAAGCCCATCATGCCCATCGCCATCTGCACCATCTCGTCGGCGTGCGGGTGGTACATGAAGGTGCCGCTCTTCACGAGGTCAAACTCGTAGACGAAGGTCTTGCCGGGCGGGATGCCGGGCTGGGTCAGTCCGGTCACCCCGTCCATGCCGCAGGGCAGGATCATGCCGTGCCAGTGGATCGTGGTGTGCTCCGGCAGTCGGTTGGTGACGAAGATACGTACCCGGTCGCCCTCCACGGCCTCGATGGTCGGGCCGGGCGACTGCCCATTGTATCCCCACAGATAGCCAGTCATGCCGGGCGCCAGCTCGCGTTCGACCGGTTCGGCCACGAGATGGAACTCCTTGACATCGCCGTTCAAGCGATGCGGCAGCGTCCAGCCGTTGAGGGTGACGACGGGCTGGTAGTCCGGTCCGCTCGATGGGAACAATGGCGGCTGCATGTCGGCCGATTCCATGATCGGCGCTTCGGGCAGGCCCATTGCGGAGGTCTTCGTCCAGGCGGCCGCTCCTGCAAGGAACGCGCCGCCACCGAGGATTTGTCGTCTGGTGATCATTTTTCCGGTTCCCATGCTCAATGTCCGCCGCCGCCGTCACCAGCCGCCGCAACCTCCGTCGCAACGGCCGAGGACGAACCCGAGCCGCCGCCATTGACAGCGGTGCCGAGGTCGACGTCGGCCAGCCAGAACTGGCGCTTGGCGTTCAGCGACAGCATGATCGTGCCAATCTTCGCGCGTGTGTCGGCCAAGAGCTCGAACGTGTTGGTGATCATACCGTTATAGGTCAGCACCGACTCTTCCTCGATGGTGGTCCTCAACGGCACGACATTGTTGCGGTAATGCCGGGCGATATCATAGCTCGATCGATAGCCGTCATAGGCGCTGCGAGCCTCCGAGCGAACGTTCACCGCCTTTTCGGCCAACAGGTTCGCTGCCCGCATGTAGGCGAGTTCGGCCTTGCGCAGGCGTGCCTGGCCGCTGTCGAAGATCGGGATCACGAAGTCCAGCTCGATCCTCGGTGTGGTTGTGGTTGTGGTAGTGCCGTCATCCTCTTCTTCGCGCTCGACTTCGGCCCCTGAGACAATATCGAGATCGGTCAGGTAACGGGTCGCCGAGGTCAGCCCGTAGGCGCGGGCCAAGGCTTCCAGTTCCAGCCGCGCCACCTCCAGGTCGACGCGGTTGCGCAGCGCCTCGGCCTCGATCGCCCGCTTGGCCGTTGGCCGCTTCGGCAGCGAAGGCAGCGCGTTGGGTACCTGATAGTCGAGGTCGGAGCCCCAGAGCCCCATGAGGCGGGTCAGCGCCTCCTTGGCCATGCGCGCCTGCATGCGGGCTTCAGCGGTCTGACCGGCCAATTCGGCATAGAACACGTGCTCGCGCGCCTGGCCGGTCTTGGTGAAGGCGCCAGTCTCGCCGAGCTTCTTGGCAAGTTCCGAGGCGGCATCGGCGGCCGCCTGGGCCTGATTGAGATAGGCGACCCTTTCCCACGCCGAAACCGCGTCGATCCATGCCCGCCGCGTGTCGGCGGCCAGGCGCAGCGTTTCTTCGGCAGCACGCAACTGTGCCTGCCTTAGCCGGGTATCGGCGATGGCCATGCGCTTCGGCCGCGTGATCACTGCGAGGATGTTGTTGGCCACCGTCGCCTCGATGGAGCGGACCGGGTCGACGCCGGTCAGACCGACCGAGACGGTCGGATTCACGAGCAGGCTCTGCTGCCAGACCTCGGCCTGCGAAAGGCCTACATCGGCATAGGCGGCCTGAAGCCCCTTGTTGTTGAGCAGCGCCACCTGCACGGCCGTGTCGGGTCCGACCGTCCTGTTTCGAACCAGCGCCTGCACACGGTCGCCGACCTTGCGTGCCTCCTCGGCGGACTGGACCCAGACCGTCTGTTTGCCGGTCACCGACGCGGTCCGGTCGGAAACGGGCGCAAAGGCGTTTAACGGATCGGTGTCGACCGCTGCGGTCGTGGCGCAACCGGCGGCGAGAAGAGGCAACGCCGCGAGGGTGATAACCTTGGCAGTGATAATCCTCATGACCCGGCTCCTTTCGAAGCCGGCGACAACCGCTCGTTGAGCCGCCGCCAATCCTGCGGACCGACCGGCTGGCGATGGTGATAATCACCCACGACGGGACGATAGCTGGTTTCGCGCACGCCCATGGCCGGGTCGGCTGCGTTGTAAGCCGGCAGCACGACCGGCGGCGGCGCTGCGCATGCGGCAAGTGAAAGCGGCGCGAGCACCGCAACAAATGCAAGTTTCATCCTGAATACCTGAACTGAAAGAGGGATCGTGCCGTCGTGACACGAAACGTCACGCGGCAGGCTCCGCCCGATGCGGGCGCGTCAGTTCAGGATCTGGGAGGTCTTGCGAGGACGCTGGTGTCGCTGTCGACGAGCGCGACGATGTGCGTCACCCCGTGGCCACTGCCGGCCGGCCATTGCAGGAACGGGCAGTCGACCGGCACCGCGGTGACCGGCGCGCAATGGACCACGCAGCCGCCATCGGCAAACTTGCCGGTCTCGTGATGCTGGGCCTTGCTTTGTGCGTGGCCGGCATCTGCGTCGGCGTCATGGCCACCTTCATGCGCATGGTCCGCCACCGCATGCGGCGCGTGACCCTGTGATATTTCGGCGGGCTTGGCGGTCAGCCGCTCGGCGCTCGCCATCGAGAACAGACCCGGCTGCACCGACGTGAAGGCAAGAAAAAGAAAAGCGAGCGCCAGCTGGAGCGGCGCGGCATAAGTCCGCTTGATGGCATGTCCGACTTTCATGGTGCGAATAAGCTTGATCCGCGTACCGGATGTCAAGTGGGATATTTCGGCCACATCCGGGTGCCGGCTGCGATGAGGCTCAAGAGCCGAAGCCGTCAGCATCGGCTTCACCACACGCCCTTGATCATTCCGGTCCACAGATAGGACCAGAACGTCGGATGGTACCATTGCTTCGACCCGCCGGTGGCAGGCAGGATCCTGACGTCTCCGCTCAAGACCCGACCGACCGTGACAGCTACGGCAAGTCGATCCGGCGGGACAGGATCGAAGGCGAGTTCGAGAACCTTCTGAAAGAGTTGCAACCGAGTGAAAACCTGTTTCGCATCGCGTGCGGCATGCTGCGCGAATGGTGGAACCATATCGGCGAGCAAACGCAGTCGCAGTCCCGGTCGCTCGGCAAACGCCTGACCGAGATTGACAGGCAGATCGGGCAGTTCCTGGAACGCGTGGTCGAAGCGAGGACGCCGAGCGTCATCGGCGCCTACGAGGACCGCATTGCCAAGCTGGAAGAGGAGAAACTGGTCGTCCGGGAAAACATGGCGGATGCCAAACGTCCGAAAAGCAGCTTCGACGATACACTTAGAACGGCGCTCGGATTCCTGGCGACCCCCTGGGATCAGTGGGTTTCTGGCAAGCTGGAGAACCGTCGCACGGTGCTTAAACTCGCATTTGCCGACCGCCTGCGCTATGCCCGCGAAACGGGATTTAGAACGGCAAATTTGTCTTTACCATTCAGGGTGTTAGGTGCTCTTGGCGATGGTGAGTGACCGACCTGAGAGATAGGTAACACAACGTACCGGACACATGGGTAACACTTTTTCCTTTGCGGAGAGGTGTTGATGCCGTGGAGAG
>MRWG01001251.1_pt1 | contig 17419 bp, 15 predicted proteins | sample 1013341 | NCBI WGS metagenome assembly MRWG01 (sample SAMN06117577, study PRJNA244670) | biofilm metagenome | biome: Water; feature: Cathode Biofilm; material: Biofilm; isolation source: microbial consortium enriched at the cathode of a solar microbial fuel cell | place: USA: District of Columbia ... | reverse complement strand
GTGGGGCGGGGGCCAGGGCGGCGGCGGCGCTGGTCGAAATCGACCCGCTCGATCCGGGGATGCTGCGCAAGCACTGCGCGTACTGAATCGATTCTCGGACGCGCGGGGTGGGTCCGGACGAAGGGGGCGCGCCGCGTCCAGCGAATCTGTGCGCATTGCGTCGTGTCGCGCCCAAGTGTGTGGATTCGGTCGCCGATGAGGGTCGGGTTCTGACCCGAAAGGATGACCCCATGGCTGTATCCGCTGAGCAGAGAGAGCAAGTCGTTGCGGGCGCGATCGGCGAGATCAGCCACATCGCGACGCTCCCCGAGATCACCCTCAAGATCATCGACCTTGTCGAGGATCCCAGCTCGACGGCCCAGGACCTGCACGAGGTCATCTCCGGGGATCCGGCGCTGTGCAGCCGCATCCTGAAGGTCGTGAACAGTTCGTTCTACGGCCTTCCGGGACAGATCGCCTCGATCAACCGGGCCATCGTGATGCTCGGTCTGAACGCGGTCAAGAACATCGCGATCGCCGCCAGCCTCGCCAAGCTCTTCCGGGGCGGCGAGCTGACCCCGAACTTCAGCGCCAAGGACCTGTGGGTCCACTCGAACGCGGTCGCGGCGGGCAGCAAGCTCATCGCCGACTCGCTCAAGCTTGGCCTGGGGGACGAGGCGTACCTCGCGGGGCTGATCCACGACATCGGGATCATGGTCGAGATGCAGTTCGACCGGAACAAGCTGATCGAGGTGGTCGAGAAGGTCTGCGCCGGCCCGGACGGGACGCCGACGATGAACATGCTCGAGGTCGAGGAGGGCGTCTTCGGCGCCAACCACCAGGACTTCGGCGCCGCGCTGTGCACCAAGTGGAAGTTCCCCGCGCCCTTCGCGACGGTGACCGGCTTCCATCACCGCCCGAGCGAGGCGCCCGAGGAGAAGCAGACGCTGGTCTGCGTGGTGAGCGCGGCAGACTGCCTCGCGGCCCAGGTGGTCGGGCGTTTCCGTCTCGATCTGGACTCGACCGAGATCCCGGCGAGCGTGCGGGAGGTGCTCAAGCTGGGCGCCGAGCAGATCGAGTCGCTCAAGGAGCAGCTCGCCGCCGAGATCGAACAGCTCGACGACATGGTTTAACGACGACGCCCCGCGCGAGAGCGCGGGGCGTTCGTGAGGAACTCTCTCTTTCTCTCCGGGCGGCCGCACGAAGGTGCGGCCGTTTCCGTGCGCTCACGCCCCGTACATGGTGAGGAAGTAGACGATGTCGGCGAAATCGCGTCGGTCGTCGTTGTTCACGTCGCCGTCCCAGATCGCGGGGCGGACGGGGGGCTCGGGCGAGGTGACGCGTTCGAGGAAGTCGAGCAGGTCACGCTGGTTCACGACCTCGTCGGCGTTGAAGTCGGCGAGCGTTCCTTCGCGGATGACGGCGTCGTAGAACTCGTTGTTCTCGCCGTCATGGAGACGCTGCATCATCTCGAAGGAGAAGGCACGCCAGGACCAGAGGACGTACCCGCGGTCGCGGAAGTCGGCCATGTCCCGGATGTCGTAGACGGGATTGACGTCGGGCTTCATGAAGGCGACCCCGACCTCGGTGGTCGCGGGGTCGTAGACCTCGCCGGCGCGGGAGTCCTGGATGAAGAAGCGGTGCAGGGCGATCCAGGGGGCCTGCAGGACCGCCGGGTTGGGCGCCCATTGCCCGTTCTCGATCACGCCCTCGGGGACCGCCTCGCCCCCGATGCGCACGCCCGCGTAGTCCGGGTTGTGCTGCAGGGCGAGGATGGACTCACGCATGGAGATCACGCCCGTGGTGTTCCCGCGCAGGCTGGCGCTGTCGAACCAGAGCGCGTTCACCCCGTTGTTGAGGTACGGCGCCGTGTTCTGGTAGGTCCACTCGGCGCTTTGGCGTGTCGCGGCGTCCAGGCGACCCTGCCAGCCGGGCATGTAGTTCGGGTCGTCCATGCAGTCCGAGTTGGCGCTGAGCACGCCCGTGGGCTCGAGGCAGGGCGTGCAGGGGGAGTTGTGGCGCGAGCCGAGGAAGATGCCGACCTCCAGGTCGGGGTCGATCAGGCGCTTCTCCGCGATCCAGTCGCGCATGTGCACGCTGTACGCCTGGCGGCGTTCCTGCTCCAGGTACCAGAACATCGACATCTGCACCATGTCGTTGTCCTGCAGGATTCCTCCGGGGCGGTTGAGCACGATCCGGCGGAACCCCGCGTCCCAGGCGTCCTCGAGGCGTTGAACCAGCTCGGGGCCGCACGTCTCCGGGTCGCGGAACCACCCGACCCACCCGAACGGGTTGGTGTCGCTGTAGCTGCCGTTGTAGGGGGCGACGACCGCGACGGGGCGACGGTCGGGGATGAAGACGCGGTCCGGGTCGATCGAGTAGCTCCTGCCCGGGTTCGCCGCGTCCTCGAAGACGTAGACGTTCGAGGCGTCGGGGAGGGAGGGGCAGTGCTGGGCGTGGGCGCCCGCGGAGGCGATCGAGAGAGCCAGGACGCGCACACCGATGGCGCTGACACGGGGGGATGCCGTGAGCATGGGGGGGTCTCCAACGACGCGGGCAGGCCGCCCGCCGTGGCGCATCGTCCCGAGACGACGCAAGGGGGCGATGGTAGCCGGGTGCGCAGGAATTGCGCGTCCGGATCCGGCGCATTCGTGGCGATGTGGAGAATCCGGGGAATTGCCCTGAAATCAGGGCGAAATCGTCACTGGCCGAGGCGGCTTCGCCAGCGATCGAGGCCGGCGTGGCTCGTGAGATCGAAGTGCAGCGGCGTCAGGGTGATGCGCCCGTTCTTCAGCTCGTAGACGTCGGTTCCGGAGTCGGTGCTCCGGAACTCCAGACCGTGCCCGCTGGCCCAGTAGTAGGCCTCCCCCCCGGGGCTCTCTCGCCGCTCGTACCGGTCCACCAGGCCGTGGACGTTCATCGGGCAGACGCGGATCTCCCGCGTGGCGTCCGCGTCGGGGTCGCCCCGCTCGGTGCGGGGGATGTTGACGCTGACGCACTCGTGGGGGTCCATCGGGCCGCCGGCGAGGATCGCCTCGATCGCGCGCCGGGCGTGGCGGGCGCCGGCGTCGAAGTCCGGGTCCCCCCCGGCCAGGAGGAGGCTGACGGCGATGGAGGGGACGCCCAGGAAGGCGGCCTCGATGGCGGCGGCGACGGTGCCGGAGTAGATGACGTTGATGCCACAGTTCGCGCCTGCGTTCATCCCGGAGATGACCAGGTCGGGGCGCTGGCCCTCGCCGAAGCGTTCGGGCCAGAGGTTGGTCAGGGCGAGCTTGACGCAGTCGGCGGGGCGACCGTCCACGGCCGAGCCGCGCATGGTGCGGGTGACGCGGACGTCGGAGACCATGAGGGGCTGGTGGTAGGTGATGCCGTGGCTGGTGGCGGACTGGACCGTCTTGGGGGCGACGACGACGACCTCGCCCAGGTCACTGATGGCGTCGTGGAGGGCGACGATGCCGGGAGCGCTGATGCCGTCGTCGTTGGTCAGAAGGATCCGCATGCGGTCAGCCTAGGGGGCGAGATCCCCGAGCGCCTCGCGGAGGGGGGCGAGGGCCTCGCCGAAGCGCTCCGCCCGGTTCACGGAGGTGGTGTAGAGGGGCTGGCGCACCTGCTGGCGGCTCGAGGTGGCCACCGCGCGCTCCGACTCGTGGAAGCGGAGCATCTTCTCGTCCCAGGAGAGTCCGAGGAACTCAACGACCCGGCGCAGGTTCTCCTCGGGCTCGCGGACCACGTCCTCGTACTTCAGGTCGAGGATCTCGGGCTCGCTGAGTGTTGTCCACGCGTGCATGAGGCGCTGGTAGTCGCGGTAGTACCGCCCGAGCCAGGCCAGGTCGGTGGTGTAGGGGTGGGCGCCGGCGAAGTTCTGTGTGAAGCAGGAGAGGCAGGTGTCCATCGGGCTGCGCACGCAGTGGATGACCTTCGCGCCCGGGAGCAGGCGGGCGATGAGGGGGAGGTAGTAGAAGTTGTACGGCTGCTTGTCCGTCACGCGCGCGTCGGCGCCGGGGTCGGGTTGGAGGCGCGCGTACCCCTGGCGCACGTTCTGAGAGAGACGGTTGATCGCGGATGTGGTGTAGCGCTGGGGATCGATGGGAAGGGGGCGGAGCCGTCCGTCGGCGGGCTCGACGCTGGTGACGGCGCGGGAGAGGATGTTGGTTTCGCCTCCCGGCGTCACGTGATCGAGCTGCGCGAGCATCTGTTCGGTCAGGGAGGTGCCCGAGCGCATCATGCCGAGGATGAAGACGACGCCCGAGCCGTCGCCCGGCGCGCGCGCGCTCGGGGCGTTGTTGGTCCAGGTGTCGATGAGCCGGTCCACCTGCGCGCTGTGGGCGTCCGGGTCCCAGGTGGTCTTGCGCAGGGCGTTCATCTTGGCGTAGGCCTCGAAGGCCTCGGTGTGCCTGCCGAGCTTCTCGCTGAGGCTGGCGATGTTCCACCACCCGGCCGAGCGTGGCTCGGGGGGCAGGTCGCCCGCGGTGTCGAGCGCGGCGCGGACGCGGTCGATGGCGTCCTGCGGGTCGGTCGCGCTCGGGGCGGTGTTGGCGAAGGTCAGGCTCAGGGCCAGTCGCTGCTCGGGCGAGAGCCTTGAGCTTGGGAACTTCGCGTCGATCTCGTCCAGGCGCGCCCGGGCCTCGTCGTGCCTCCCCAGGTCGTTCAAGACCGAGGCGCTCAGGCGCTGGGCCTCGAGGTGCTTGGGCGAGAGCCCGCGGGCGCGCTCGAGTTCTTCGAGGGCCTCCTCGTATCGCCCGGCCCGCTGCATCACGTAAGCGAGCCTGGTGCGCATCGCGGCGTTGGCGGGGTTCAGGGCGACGGCCTTGGTCATTGCCGCGACCGCCTCGGCGTGACGCCCGAGGGTGTGCTCGGCGTGGGCCGTCAGCTCGTGCACCCGCGCGTCCTTCGAGTCTCGGAGGGGCGCCAACGCTCGCAGCGCCTCCCCCGCCCGCCCGGAGGCCAGCAGGCCCGACGCCTGGGCGAGAACGCGTTCGAGAGCGTTTTGCACGGATGACTTCGAGCTATGCATACAGGTTTGGTTTACACTCGTAATTTCAGCTGGTAGCTCTAAACACTTTGGGGGAGGTCATAGTATGCGGTTCTTGAACAGAAAAACTTGTGCATTTATCACAGGCGCACTTTTATCGACTGTCGACAATGGTGTTTGGTCCTACAGCCAACGTGTTGGCTGCAGTTCCCTCTATGGCGACCGACGATCCGCAGGAGCCGCCAGTTTCTTCGCATGAGTTTGGCGATGCTCTCGCGGGTATCGAGGCAGGCGCGTCGGCGCAAGCCATGTATGGGTGGCAGCCCGTAAAGTATCGGGATTCAGCCGCACTGTGGGCACATGTATGGCAGGGTGTGTTTGGCGCCCAGCTCGATGTTCAGACAGCGTACATGCAGTCTTCAGGCATGCCTTTTGGCCCATCGTCCGTCGTCAGCGGGCTCAATGAATCTGAACTCCCGTTTATCGCGGACAATCTTGCAAATTTTGAGTTTGACCGCTCATCGATTGACTGGTCGGATCCTGAACTCGGGCCAGAGCTCGGAATCGCACTAGAAGAGAGTAACGCAAGGTTTGGGTTGGCCATCACAGAACTAACGGGTCCTGGCGGCTCTGAGACCGTGTTTCTTGGGTGGGTCGAGTACGTCATGGGTGATGGAACAAAAATTTGCCAGTTCTTGCCCGCAACAACAATGACTGCAAGTGAGATGGATGACATTTTGCATGGGTTGAGTGTGCTTCATGAAGAGTTTGGTGAGTCACTGATTGATGTCTCGGATCTTGATATTGCAGAGGCATTCGGGGGCGACGAGCCTTATGTTGAGTACAGAAATCGCACGAGGGCCGCAGCAAAGAAGTTCGTGAGCAGTTTTTGGAAAGGGCTTGCGGTCGCTGCGGGAGTTGTTGCTGTAGCGATTCTTGCGCCGGTAGCTGTCCCGGCCGCATTGGTAACGATTGCAGTGGCGGTTGCGGTCTTCGTTGCCAAGGTAGCTGTTGATGCTGCGACCTTTGGAGATGACATGCGGGACGCCGTGGATCAACTGCGGGAAGACGTGGAGACAGAGTATGATGTTGATACAACTGGGATGACGAATGAAGAGTTAGTTGAATACGCAAAGTGGCTTTATGACAATCGCCCTGTTTGTTCAGGGAAGTTTTAGGCATGGAGCCCCGCACTGGAGAAGAGGTGGAGTTGCGGCACGAGTTTGGTGCGACTGAGCATCAATCCTTGGCCAGAGAACTCACTCTCTTGTTGTTGCTCTCAGTGGTTCTTGGGGCAGTTGTTGGTGTTCAGAACGTCTTCGGTGGGATGTTGCGTTTGAGTGACCCAGTTGGTCTTGCTTATGGCGCATTCATGATTGTCCTGGCCGCTTGTGTGGCAGGGGGCGGCAGCAGATATGTTCCAACGATGATCCGATCGGAACGTTTGCTGCCTGGAGAAATCAGGGTTCGATGGTTCTGGAAGGCAAGGCAGATGCAACTGTCGTCTTCTGTAGTATTAGACGTTCGCAAACACCGAATCCCATGGCTTCGCTTCATTCGTATCTTTGACAAGGATCAATGTGAAAGCATTCGGATGTGGGCTCTGACGAATGATGAGGCCACTCTTGTTGCGGAGTATGTTCGTCAATCGGGGGGGGTGATCAGAACGGCCGCTTCGTCGGGTTGACGACCATGTTGTCCCGCCCCAGCACCAGCAGGTCCGCGATCTCGATCGCCTCCTGGAAGCTCTCGCGGGCCTGGTCCACGTCCGCGGCGGACTGGAGCACCTTGCCCTGCTCGAGGTGCTCGACGGTCGGGATGGCGTCGGCGCAGATGAGGATGTCACCCGAGGGGCGGAGGACGAGCAGGCCCGTGAGCCCGGGGGTGAGGCCCGGGAGAGGGAAGAGGTCCACGCCCGGCGCGAGCGAGTCGGGGGCGGCCTGCGTGCGTTGGAGGATCGCCACGTCGCGCTTCAGGACCCGGAGCATGGTTTCCTGGTCCTCGTCGAGTTCCTCGCCCGCGGCCTGGGCGTCGCGGACGGTCTCCCCGATTCGTTTGAGGGACTCGACGATCGGGACGCCGACGGATTCGCGTTCGGTCTCGCTGAGCATCCAGGTCGCGTCGGGGAAGGCCTCGAGCCCGCGCCGGGTCTCGGGGTGGAAGCTGGTGAGGAAGACGTGGGTGATCTGCTCGGGGGAGAGCCCGGCCCGTTCTTCGAGGCGGGCGACGATGGCCGGTCCGGGCAGGCCGGGATCGACGAGGATCCTGGCGTCGCCGGCGGTGATGAGGGTGGTGGTGGAGTGACCGGTGCGGACGGGGGCGCGTTCGCCCCGCATCGGGTGGGCCGCGAGGGCGCCGATCGAGATGACTCGGACTTCTGGGACGCTGGAGCTCATGGGTGGGTCTCGGCGGGGCGGTCGTCACCCGGGAAGGCCGGGCGCAGGCCGCACAGACCATACAGCCCGAAGCCGGGCGGGTCGAAACCCGCGCTCGAAGGCTTCATCGGTGGGCGAGGGGACGGGTTGATGGCAGAGTGTTGGTGATGTCCCACGAGCGGGTGGATGAACACTGAGGAGTGAGAGAGGCAAGCGTGAGCGACGGCACGCCTGCCCGAGCATCCCCTGCGAGCCCCGTGTCGGTTGACCCCCCGACACGGGGCTTTCCTATGCGCCCTCAGAGGGCCGGCGCCGGCGGGAAGTCCACCTCCGACTCGTTCACGTGGTTGAACATGTTGGTGAAGGTGGCCAGGGCGTAGACGGCGACGACCTCGGTGATGGCCGCGTCGTCGAACCCGGCGTTTCGGAACGCGTTGAGGTCATCGTCCGAGACGAAGCCCTTCTTCTCGTGCAGCGTGAGGGCGAACTTCGCCAGGGCGTTGAGCTTCGCGTCGTCCTCGATGACGCCGCGTCTGGCCCCGATGGCCTGGGCCTCGGTCAGTCCGGCGCCCGTGCCGATGGCGGTGTGGGCGGCCTGGCAGTAGTCGCAGTTGTTCGCGCGTCCGATCGCGAGCTGGATGACCTCCTGCTCTTTGGCGCTCAGGGAGGCCTTGGAGAGCGCGGCGCTCATGGCCAGGTACATGTCCAGGGCGGCGGGTGAGTTGGCCAGGCCCTTGAAGATGTTGAAGTGCTTGCCCTTGAGCGGGCCGTCGAAGATCTCCCGCGCGCGTCCGGTGGAGGTCTCGGGATCGATGGGGGTGAGTCGGGGCATGGGGGGCTCCTTGATGGGGGATCGAGCACCATAGAGCCGTGCCCGGGCGCCCGGTCCGCCCCCGGGGTTGTGAAGATGCTGCGAAACCCGCCCGGGATGGGGGGAAACGGTGGATGAAAGGGGGATTGATGCGGCTAATCTTCCGCGCCGCCGCGAGATGCGGCGATCTCGGGAGCACGGGCGATCCGGGGTCCGGCGGCGGCGCTTTCGTCCTTCGACCCCAACTTTCCGGAGTGACTGACCATGGTCAGCCAGACCCAGGGCACGGCGGCCGGGGGGGAGAACCCGGTGGATCGCCGGGCGCCTGTGACGCGTCTGGACGCGCACGTGCACTCGAACGCCTCCGACGGGCCGGTGATGGCTGCGGCGGGGTGGATCGGCGCACCCGAGTGCTACACCGAGCCGGAGCGCGTCTACGACATGGCGATGGCCCGGGGCATGGACCTGGTGACGATCACGGATCACGACACGATCCGTGGGGCCATGACGCTCGTGGAGCGCGGGTTCGAGCGGTTCATTGTCGGGCAGGAGGTCAGCGTCCGCTTCCCCGAGGATCGGTGCCTGCTGCACGTCCTCGTCTGGGGACTCACCCCGGAACAGGACGAGCAGATCAACAGGCTCAAGCTGCGCCGGGACGTGTACGCCTTCGCGTCGTGGCTGCGTGAGGAGAATCTCGCCCACGCCCTCGCGCACCCGCTGTACGTCCAGAATGGGCGGCTGACGCGATGGCACCTGGAGCGGGCGGCGCTGCTCTTCAAGGGGTTCGAGACGCTCAACGGCGCACACTCGCACCACCAGAGCCGCACGCTCGAGCGGTTCCTCGCGAGCCTGACGCCCGGGCGGGTTCATCGCCTGACCAACGAGCACGACCTGGAACCCCTCTGGGCGCGGATCTGGGAGAAGGCGCGCACGGGCGGGTCGGATGACCACGGGGCGCTCAACATCGGGAGGACGTGGACGTCCATCCCCGGACACGTCACGGCGGGAGAGGAGTTCCTGCGCCGGATGATGTCGTGCGAAGGGGTCAGCGGGGGTGAGGGGGGGCACTCGGCGCTGCTGGCGCACCAGATCACGACGGTGGGGGCCAACTACTACGCGGACCGGATGTACAAGAAGCGGTCGCCGACCGGGCGGTACATCTCGGCGAAACTGCTCCGGTTCGCCGGGGTGCGCGTGAAGGAGCCGAGCAAGAAGCGCGTCGCGGCCCACAAGGCGGCGCAGACGATGTGGCTGCACAAGAAGAGCGCGGCGACGAGCATGCCCGTGGTGCACGCGCTCCAGCAGCGGATCGAGGCGGTCCTCGAGCGTCACCCGGAGATCCGGGACCGGCTCAGCCCGGAGACGTGGGAGGACGGAGCGGCGTTGTCGCGTCACGAGGAGATGGCGGACTTCGCCGAGGACCTGATCCGGGAGCTGGGAGAGGCGATGCAGCCCGGGCTGGTGGCCTCGATGGGCAAGCGGGACCCGGGAAAGCTCGCCTCCCACCTGGTGAGTTACGCGATCCTGCACGTGGCCCAGCTGCCGTACCTCTACAGTCTCTTCCACCAGAACAAGGAGCGTCCGTTCTTGGACCGCATCGAACACGAGATCGAGGATGGTCAGCCGCGGGATGATCGCCCGATGAAGGTGATGCTGTTCACCGACACGCTGGCGGACGTCAACGGGGTCTCACGGTTCATCCAGAACGTCGCCGAGCGCGCGCGGGAGTGCGGCCGGGATCTGGAGGTGGTGACCTCGACGCGTCTGGTCTGCCCGGAGGGGGAGAACATCCGGAACTTCAGGCCCGTCATTGCCACGAAGATGCCGCGCTACGAGAACCTGGAGCTGGCGCTGCCGCCGCTGCTCTCGATGCTCCGTCACGCGGACAAGACGCGCCCGGACGTCATCCATGTCTCGACGCCCGGGCCGGTGGGGTGCGTGGGCTGGCTCGCGGCCCGGATGCTCAAGGTTCCCGTGCTCGGCGTCTACCACACGGACTTCCCCGCGTACGTGGACAATCTGTTCGATGACCACGCGCTCACCGAGGTGACGAGCTGGTTCATGCGGGGGTTCTACAAACGCTTCGCCTCGATCTTCACCCGCAGCGCCGACTACGCGGGGTCGCTCACGCGGATGGGGATGGACCCGGGCAAGCTCGTGCGTCTGCGTCCGGGGTTCGACAACGAGGCCTTCCACCCCCGCTTCCGCGACGAGAGCGTCTGGGATGGTCTCGGGATCGAGCGGGAGAGCGTGAAGGTGATCTTCTGCGGGCGCGTGAGCGTCGAGAAGGGGCTCCCGCTGATCACGGAGATCTGGAAGGCGGTCGAGAAGGGGTGCGCGGCTCGGGGGGTGAAGGCGGACCTGGTCATCGTCGGCGACGGCCCGTACCGGGAGAAGATGGCCAGGAAGCTGCGCAAACGCCGGGTGCACTTCCTCGGCTTCCGGCACGGGGAGGAGCTGAGCACCATCTACGCCTCGAGCGACTTCTTCGCCTTCCCGTCCACCACCGACACGCTCGGGCAGGTGGTGATGGAGGCCCAGGGGTGCGGCATCCCGGTGCTGGTGACCGATCAGGGGGGGCCCAAGGAGGTCATCACCGACGGGCAGACGGGGATGGTGCTGCCCGCGGAGGATCGGGAGGCCTGGATCGGTGCGATGGTGGAGCTGGCCTGCGACACGGTGCGCCGGCGGGCGATGGGGCGGGCCGGGCGCGAGCTGATGGAGGGGTACGGCATCGCGGCCTCGTTCGATCACTTCTGGGAGGTGCACGAGTCGGCACGCCGAGAGGCAGGCCCCGCACGGGCGGAGCGAGCGGTGGAGGGGGCGCTCGAGTCCGCGTCGGTCTGACGGGTTCGGGCGGGCGCCACGCGCAGAAAGAAGGCCCCGGGGCGTTGGCGCCGGGGCCTTGTCGTGTCGAGAGGATGAAGGCTCGATCAGGCGGCGCGCCGGAAGGAGCGCTTCGCGGTGGACGTGCCGCCGATGCGACGGACGACGTTCTTACGGGCGGTCGTCTTGCGCGGGGCGGACTTACGGGCGGTGGTGCGCTTTGGGGCGGCCTTGCGGGCCGTGGTGGTCTTGCGCTTCGCGGTGGTGCGCTTGGCGATGGGCTTCTTGGCCGTGGTCTTCCGGGCGGAAGTCTTCCGAGCCGTCGTGGTGCGACCGGAGGCGCGCTTGGCGGCGGTCTTGCGGGCGACGGGCTTCTTGGCGGTGGTCTTGCGCGCCGTGGTGGTGCGCTTGGCCGCGGGCTTGCGCGCGGTGGACTTCTTGGCGGTGGTGCGCTTGGTGGTGGCGCGCTTGGCGGTGGTCTTGCGAGCGGTGGTGGTGCGCCCGGCGACGCGCTTGGCGGTGGCCTTGCGGGTGGTGGGCTTCTTGGCGACGGTCTTCTTCGCCGTGGTCTTGCGCGCCGTGGTGGACCGCTTGGCGGTGGTCTTGCGGGCGGTGGTGGTGCGCCCGGCGACGCGCTTGGCGGAGGCCTTGCGGGTGGCGGGCTTCTTGGCGACGGTCTTCTTGGCGGTGGTGGCGCGCTTGGCGGCGGGCTTGCGGGCCGTGGTGGTCTTGCGCTTCGCGGTGGTGCGCTTGGCCGCGGGCTTCTTGGCGGTGGTCTTGCGGGCCGTGGTCTTGCGGCCGGAGGTCTTGCGGGCGGTGGGCTTCTTGGCGGCGGACTTCTTGGCCGCGGGGCGACGACCGGAGGTGGTCGAGCGCTTGGTGGTTCGTTTGGCGGTGGTCTTGCGTCCGGTGGTTCGCGTGGGCATTGGTTCGTCTCCAGTGTGGTTCGTGAGAGAGGTCGCCGCGGTTGGGCGGCGGTGTGAAACCTTGTTTCGTGCGACCGGAATCGACCGAAAGGGGACCTTGAATCAATTTCTGCACCGGAATTCGCGGACCAAGCCGCAGTTTTCCGCGCCGAGCGCCGACCCGGGGAACGCCGGGGCGGTCCGTCCGGGCAAAGATTCACGCACTCGGCGCCACACGTCCGAGCGGGAGCGATCGACCCATGAACGAGGCGACAAGCGGCGAAACCACCGATCAACAGGGCGGATCGGCGTCTGCGTCATGGTCGCCCGACTCCTGGCGCGGGCGTCTCGACCCGCAACAGGTGCGCTACACCGACCGCGACGCGGTCGAGCGGGCCAGCAGCAAACTCCGCAGTCTTCCCCCGCTCGTTACAAGCTGGGAGATCGAGCGGCTCAGGTCCGAGATCGCCCAGGCTCAGGAGGGGCGCCGGTTTGTCCTGCAGGGGGGGGACTGCGCCGAGACCCTGGCCGACTGCCGGGCCGACCGGATCGCCAGCAAGCTCAAGATCCTGCTGCAGATGTCCCTGGTGCTCGTCCACGGGCTCAAACGCCCGGTGACCCGGGTGGGACGCTTCGCGGGCCAGTACGCCAAGCCCCGCTCGAGCCCCACGGAGACGCGGACGCTCGAGGGCGGGGCGGTGACCCTCCCGAGCTACTTCGGGGATCTGGTCAACGCCGCCGAGTTCGACCCCGTGGCACGCCAGCCCGATCCGCACCTGATGGTGCGGGGGTATCAGCACGCGGCGATGACGCTCAACTTCATCCGGTCGCTTGTGGATGGAGGGTTTGCCGACATCCATCACCCGGAGTACTGGGATCTGAGCTTCATGGAGCACGCGGGCCTGAGCGAGGGGCGGCGGGCCGAGTACCGGGCCATGCGCGATACGCTCGCCGACGGGCTCCGCTTCATGGAGGCGCTCGGGGAGAAGAGCGTCGAGGACCTGACCCGCGTGGAGTTCTACACGAGCCACGAGGGGCTCAACCTTATTTATGAGTCGGCGCAGACGCGCCGGGTCCCCCGGAAGGAGGGGTGGTTCGACCTCACCGCCCACCTCCCCTGGATCGGGGAGCGCACACGCTCACTCGATGGCGCGCACGTCGAGTTCTTCCGCGGCATCCGCAACCCGGTGGGCGTGAAGATCGGGCCGAAAGCGGAGCCGAGCGAGGTGCTCGAACTGCTCGAGACGCTCAACCCCACGAACGAGGCGGGCAAGCTGGTGCTGATCTCGCGTCTGGGGGCGTCGCGGGTCGGCGAGGCGCTGCCGCCGCTGATCGAGGCCGTCGAGGGCGCCGGGCGGCGTGTGCTCTGGATGTCCGACCCGATGCACGGCAACGGGATCACCACCGACGCGGGCGTCAAGACGCGCAGCTTTGACGCGATCCTCGAGGAACTCGAGCGGGTCATCGAGGTCCACGATCGGGCGGGCAGCGTCCTCGGGGGCGTCCACTTTGAGCTGACGGGCGAGGACGTGACCGAGTGCGTCGGCGGGGCGTCGGGCGTGCGGGAGGAGGACCTGGGGGTGAACTACGCCTCCCCCTGCGATCCGCGGCTCAACTACGCGCAGAGCCTGGAGCTGGCCTTCCTCCTCGCGGGGCGCCTGGGACGTTAAGTCGCCACCCTCCGTGTCCGATAGCCCGGGCATGGAGACGCTTCCCTTTGTGGGCACGATCGATCGGCGGGGGGAGATCCGCCAGCGCACGCACGGCGAGGCCCTCGCCACGATCGTCACCGACGACGGCGACGTCAGCCTGGCCCGGGCCGAACTGCTCGACGCTTCGATCCGGGGGCTGGGCCTGCGCCTCAGCCAGCGGGCCTCACGCGGCGCGCGCATCAAGCTGTACTTCAACGGCGAGGTCACCCCCGGGCGCACCGGCGTGGTTACCCACTGCGAGCATGCCGACGGGGACTGGGTCGCGGGCGTGGCGTGCGATCTGGCGCTGGCGGCCTGACCCCGGCAAAGTCTCCGGCGACCCAATGCATCTCATCGAAGGCCACCCCGTTGTGTGGGGGGGGCGTTGGTCATGGTCCGGGGCGCTTGGCGTCGGCTCGGAGCGTGCGCCGGTAGCGGTCGGCCATCTGCTCGAGGGCGCTGGGGATCACGCGGATCTGCCCGACGGCGGTGATGAAGTTCACGTCGCCCGACCAGCGGGGGACGAGGTGGACGTGCAGGTGCCCGGGGACGCCGGCGCCCGCCGCCCGACCCTGGTTGATGCCGAAGTTGATCCCCTGGGGTTCCAGGGTGCGCTGCATGAGGTCGGCGGCGGTCTCGACGAGGCGCCAGAGGGCGGTGCGTTGGGGCTCGTCGTAGTCGAGCAGGGTGGGGCGCCCGTCGCCCAGGGCGACGAGCAGGTGGCCGTTGGCGTACGGGTAGGCGTTGAGGAGGATCATGCCCTCGTCGGTGCGGAGGAGGACGTGGTTGGCCTCGTCCTGCGTGGGATCGAGCCAGTAGTCGGAGAGGAAGCACCCGGTGGGGCTTCCCGGTTTGGGGGGCGGGCCCTGCTCGTCGAGGGACTCGAGGTAGTCCAGGCGCCAGGGCGCCCAGATCGAGGCGGGGTTCTCGGACCCGGATGGGGTGGGATGTGGGGGGTTCGGACTGGTCATGGGAGCGTGAGTCTACGGGGCGCCCGGATGAGCCGATACAGGGTGGAGACCCCTGGGGAGCCGACATGGGCGTGCGCGTCAGAGACATCATGACCAAGAAGGTGCTGACGGTCGATATGGACCGCTCGCTGAACGACGTGCGCCGGGTCTTCGAGCGGGCGCCCTTCCACCACCTGGTGGTGATCGAGGAGGGGAAGCTGGTGGGGCTGGTGTCGGACCGGGATGTCTTCCGGGAGATCAGCCCGTTCGTGGGGACGCCGACGGAGCGATCGTGCGACGCGTTCACCCTCCGCAAGCACGTCCACCAGATCATGACTCGCCGACCGGAGACCTGCGACCCCGAGGCGGAGGCTTCCGAGGCGTGCCGGCTGATGCTTGAGAAGCGGATCTCCTGTTTGCCGGTGGTGAACAAGGAGAGCCGGTGCGTCGGGATCGTGACGATCCGGGACGTGGCCCACTGGGCGTTGCGCGAGATCGAGGCGGCCCGGGAGCTGCCCCCGACGGAAGAGTCGGGGGAGGGACCGTCGCGTCGGGCGGCCTGACCCGCGACGAAAGCGAAACATCTCCCCGGGGCGTGGGTATGCTCCTTTCCCGGGCGTCGCGTGCGCCCGCACGAGGAGATTCGCATGTTTTCGTCCATCAGCGTGAGCGCCCGCGGCAGCGCCCAGGCGCTCGTCGTCGGGCAGTTCAAGGGGCAGAAGCTCGATTCGACCACCCTGAAGCTCGACCCCGACGGGAGCCTGAAGCGCGCCAGCGAGCGGAGCGAGGCGACCGGAGAGGCGGGGTCGGTGGTCACGGCGTACCCGGCCAAGGGGTATGAGCGGGTGCTGATCCTGGGGCTGGGCGACAAGGAGAGCTTCGAAACCGGCTCGCTCCGGCGCGCCGGGGGGATGATCGGTCGGGCGCTCGCCGCGGCAAAGGTGACCAGCGTCGAGTTCGCGCTCGACGGGGCGTTCGGCTCGATCAAGGGGAGCGTCGATGAGGCGTGCGCGGGGCAGGCGATGGGGGAGGGCCTCGGGCTGATCGGGTGGGTCTGTGACGAGTTCCGCGGCTCGGCGACAAGCAACGGCAAAGCGCCCGGCAAGCTGAGCGTGAAGGCGTCGGACCGCGACTTCGCGGCGGGGCTCAAGCGCGGGCTCGGGCTTGCGGAGGGGTCGAACCTGGCCCGGACGCTGAGCCAGACGCCCCCCAACATCGCGACGACCACCTACATGGCCCAGCAGTGCCAGAAGCTGGCGCGTCAGTTCGACTCGCTCAAGTGCACCGTGATCAAGGGGGCGCAGCTGGAGAAGGAGAAGCTCCAGGGACTCATCAACGTCGGCAAGGCGAGCGTGCACCCGCCCTGCCTGATCCGCCTGGAGTACACGCCCAAGACCGTCGCCCGCGGTGCCAAGCCCGTCGTGTTCGTCGGCAAGACGATGACGTACGACTCCGGCGGGCTGTCGATCAAGGTCGGAGGCGGGATGCGGGGCATGAAGCGCGACAAGGACGGCGGGTGCGCCGTCATCGGCGCCATGCACGCGATCGCCAGCGTCGTCAAGCCGAAGCAGAAGGTCGTGGCGCTCCTGATGTGCGCCGAGAACTCGATCTCCGATGAGGCCTACCGCCCCGATGACGTCATCACCTTCCGCAACGGGGTGACCGTGGAGGTCACCAACACGGACGCGGAGGGGCGTCTGGTGCTCGCCGACGGGCTGTGCTGGGCGTGCGACAAGGAGAAGCCGGGGTACATCGTTGACGTCGCCACGCTGACCGGCGGCATCGTCGTCGCCCTGGGCTCGACGTACGCGGGCATGTGGTGCGATGATGACGACCTGCGGGCCAGGGTGGAGGAGGCGAGTGATCGCAGCGGCGAGCGGGTGTGGCGCATGCCGCACCACAGCGAGTACCGCGACCTGATGAAGTCGCCCGTGGCGGACATCGTCAACTCCGCGCCGGTGCGGGCGGCCCACCCGATCCAGGGCGCGGCCTTCCTGAGCCACTTCGTCAAGGAGGGCACGCCCTGGGTGCACCTGGACATCGCGGGCACGCACGCGGTGGACAAGGACAGCGGGGAGTACGTCGCCGGACCGACCGGCTTCGGGGCGCGGCTGCTGGCCGAACTCGTGGCCGGGTAGGGCCGGACCGCCCGACGAGTGTGTGAACCGACCAGGCCCCGGGCATGAGCCCGGGGTCTTTTGCTTGGGCGACCCACACGGGCGCCGCGGAACCCTTGGCTCGCGCCCGGGGCTCTAGTGCTGGTGGGCGCACGAGTGGGCGGCGTCGTCGGTCGCGGGCTTGCCCCGGCCCAAGGGCCAGTACCGCGAGGCGAGGGCCGCGACGAGCATCACCAGCAGCGCGATCGCGAAGATCGTGTGCGGGAGGCTCGCGTCGGCGTGCTCGTGCGACATGGGCGAGTCGGCCAGGTGGACGGCGCTCGCCAGGAAGAGATCGAACAGCAGCCCGGAGGCGATCGCGAAGACGGCGATGACGACGAGGTAGATCGCCAACGCTCGCCCGCCCAGGTCCTTGATCACCCAGGCCATGGTGGCGGCGTTCGAGGCGGGGCCGGCCAGGAGAAGCACCAGGGCCGCGCCCGGGGAGAGCCCCGCGACCACGAGCGTGAAGGCCACGGGCGTGGAGGAGGTCGCGCAGATGTAGAGCGGCAAGCCGACCAGGAGCATGAGGAGCATCGGGACCAGGCCCGTCCCGATGTTGGACTCGATCCACCCGTCGGGGATGGCTGCGGCGATCAGGGCGGAGAGGGCCAGCCCGATGAGCAGCCAGACCGCCAGGTCCTTGGGCATGGTCACGAACCCGAAGCGCAGCCATCCCCGACGGGTGGATCGAGTCCAACATCGGGACGGGCCTGGTCCCGATGCTCCTCATGCTCCTGGTCGGCTTGCCGCT
>MRWG01001250.1_pt1 | contig 17430 bp, 15 predicted proteins | sample 1013341 | NCBI WGS metagenome assembly MRWG01 (sample SAMN06117577, study PRJNA244670) | biofilm metagenome | biome: Water; feature: Cathode Biofilm; material: Biofilm; isolation source: microbial consortium enriched at the cathode of a solar microbial fuel cell | place: USA: District of Columbia ... | reverse complement strand
CTGCCTCCCGTAGGAGTTCGGGCCGTGTCTCAGTCCCGATGTGGCTGATCATCCTCTCAGACCAGCTACGGATCGTCGCCTTGGTAGGCTTTTACCCCACCAACAAGCTAATCCGACGCAGGCTCATCTGGTAGCGCGAGGTCCGAAGATCCCCCGCTTTCCCCCGTAGGGCGTATGCGGTATTAGCCCGAGTTTCCCCGGGTTGTCCCCCACTACCAGGCAGATTCCTACGCGTTACTCACCCGTCCGCCGCTGTACTCATTCCCGAAGGAACTTTCTCGCTCGACTTGCATGTGTTAGGCCTGCCGCCAGCGTTCAATCTGAGCCATGATCAAACTCTTCAGTTTAAATCTTTAACCTCTGACCCAGAGGGTCAAGAGGAAGCTATTTCGCAGTTGCCCGCGAACAGCTTACTAACTCGGCTCAGATGCTTGGCTTACCAACGTTTGAATTGATAGGTCACTTGCATCTGATGATTCGTATCATTCGAACCATTTCAGCAAGCGCCCACACGCATTGCCTGATCAATTTTTAAAGAACGTTCGCTCTGCTTGAGCGGGCTGCGTATTTTAATGAACGCCGCCTTTTTGTCAACCTTTTTTCTCTCTCCAGGCAACTCTTTCTCGATGCCTGCCGGCTGACTTTCCCCTCCACCTTCCGGCTCAGCCTTGTTGTGGAGAGGCGCGCATTCTAGCGCCTGCCAGCGGGGTGTCAACCAAAAACTTCAGTTTTGTTTCACCCTGCTTTGTTTCCGCTCCCGCCGGGTTTATCCGGTGAAGCGAGGCGCGCATTCTAGCGCCTGAAATCGGGGTGTCAACAACGAATCCAGCTTTTCTTCCCCGGCTTTCAATCCCGCTTCACGAGGCGGTTCCTCGTAAACGGGACGCGCATTCTAACGACCCCAGCGAGGCTGTCAACAACAATCTGCGGGATACGGAAAATCCATCGATCGCAAAGCTGTCCGCGAGGGGCAGGGCTTCAGCCGGCCAACTCAAACAGGTGGTACTTTTTCTTACCCATGCGCACCAGGAAGAAGCGACCGTAGCGGGCGGCAGAGGGAGTGAACAGAGAGGCGGTTGCCATATTCTCTTCCGTGCCCACGGCACGGCCATTGATCTGAACCGCCCGGCGGCCCAGGGCGTCCTTGACCTCCCTGGCGGCCCTGGCCAGCCCTGCCTGGGAAAGCAGGGTGGTCAGGGGCACCCCGTCGAGGGAGGACGGGTCCAGAAGCGAGCAGGGCAGCCCGTCAAGCTTGATCTGTTCAAAATCCTCCCGGCTCAACCGCTCGGCACCTCCGGTGAACAGGGCCTCGGTAATACGCTCGGCGGCGGCGAGCCCCGCCTCACCGTGCACCAGGCGGGTCACCTCCCGGGCCAGTAGACCCTGAGCTTCCGGACGTCCCTGACGCTCGGCATCCGCCCGCTCCACTGCCGCGATCTCCGACACCGGCAGAAAAGTAAAGTAGCGCAGGAATCGGTAGACATCGGCATCGGCCGTCTGCATCCAGAATTGATAAAAAGCATAGGGGGAGGTTTTCCCGGGATCCAGCCAGATAGTCCCCGATTCGGTCTTGCCGAACTTGGTGCCGTCATCCTTGGTTACCAGAGGGAATGTCATCCCGTAGACCTGCTGCCGGTTCAGTCGCCGGGTCAGATCGATGCCGCCGGTGATATTGCCCCACTGGTCACTGCCTCCCAGCTGGAGAGTGCATCCGTAACGCCTGTTGAGCTCGGCAAAGTCGTAGGACTGAAGCAGGGCATAGGCGAATTCGGTAAAGGAAATCCCGGCACCCTCTCGCTCGAGCCGCTGCTTGACCGACTCCTTCTGAATCATGGCATTGACCGAAAAATGCTTGCCCACATCCCGGAGAAAGTCGAGCATGGAAAAGGAGTCCATCCAGTCCAGGTTATTTACCACGATCCCGCCATTGTCGCCTTCCAGGTCGACAAAACGGCTCACCTGGGCCTTGAGCTTGCCCACCCATTCGCCCACCACATCGCCGGTGTTGAGCTTGCGCTCCTGGGCTTTGAAGGAGGGGTCGCCGATAAGTCCGGTCGCCCCGCCCACCAGGGCAATGGGCCTGTGCCCGGCCTTCTGGAAGCGGCGCAGGGCCAGCAGGGGCACCAGGCTGCCGATATGAAGGCTGTCGGCGGTGGGATCGAAGCCGCAATAAACCACCCGCTGCTCCCGAAGATGACTAGCCAGCTCGTCATCGCCGGACATCTGGGCGACAAGCCCCCTCGCCTGCAAATCGTCAATCAATCGGGACCCGCTCATTGCTGTCAATTCCACCTCGGGGTTGGCCAAAAAATGACCGCAAACCTTACCCTATCCATGCACAAAAACAAGCCGAAAGTGTGCGCCCGTGCGCCGACAAACCGCTTGTGGCCGGCACAAATTCTGTTATAGAGTGGCATGTTAGACAGAAAACCGAGAACGAACCCGAAAAATGATGGCCCGCAAAACCCGCTCACCGGGATTCTGGGACGGTCTCTTCACCGACATACTGCCCAGAACCCACCTCTACGCTGCTGCCGCCGTGGGGCTCGGTGTGGTGCTGCTCCTGATGGTGGTACCGTCGGAAAATGTCTCCGCCTACCGGGAAGACCAGCTCGCCGATATTCAGGTTACGGATTCCGGCAATCGCGCTGCCGCGGACCTGTCGGTTATTGCACCCGATATTGCCCCGGAACCGGCGTCAGAGCCGGACGTCGCAGAAACCCTGGCTGCTGAAAAAACCGGACCGGCGGCACCGATTCTGCAGTGGCGGGAGCAGAGCGTCCGCCTGGGTGACAACCTGAGCACCCTGTTCCAGCGGCTGTCCCTGAGCGCCGGGGATGTCTACCGGGTGGCCAACGCCGCCGGCGAAGCCGGCGCACTGAAACGCCTGCGTCCCGGCGAAACCATCGCTGTTGCCCAAAACAGCGACGGGGAACTGGTGCAGGTGGAATATCGCCGTTCGGCGCTTGAAACCCTGGTCTACAGTCGCACCGGGGAGGGGTTCGAGGGCCAGCGAATCGCCCGGGACACCGAGTCTGTTCCCGCTTATCAGCGGGTTACTATCAACCACTCCCTGTTTCTTGATGGATCCCGGGCCGGTCTCGAGAACGAATTGATCATGCGCGTGGCGCGGATTTTCGGCTGGGATATCGATTTTGCCCTGGACATCCGCAAGGGGGATTCCTTTGCGGTCCTCTATCAGGAGGAATATCTGGACGGCGCGAAGATGGGCAATGGCGCGATCCTCGCGGCCGAATTCATCAACCGCGGCACCCGCTATCGCGCCGTGCGCTACGAGAAACCGGATGGCTCCGCGGATTTCTACACACCCGAGGGTCGCCCCATGCGCAAGGCGTTTCTGCGCGCTCCCGTCGACTTCACCCGGGTCAGTTCCAACTTCAATCCCAACCGGCTGCATCCGGTATTTAAGACAAAGCGCCCTCACCGGGGGGTCGACTATGCCGCTGCCACGGGAACGCCGGTTTACGCCGCCGGCGACGGCAAGGTCATCGAGGCGGGCTACTCGCGGGCGAATGGCAATTATGTCTTTATCCGTCACGGCCAGGCCATCGTCACCAAGTACCTGCACCTGAACAGCAAGTCTGTGCGCAGGGGCCAGACCGTCAAACAGCGCCAGCCGATCGGTACTGTGGGCTCTACCGGTTACGCCACCGGGCCCCACCTCCATTACGAATTCGTGGTTAACGGTGTGCACCGCAATCCACGCACCGTGGACCTGCCCGAGGCGGACCCCATCCCGGCCGCGCAAATGGCCCGCTTCGCCAGCCAGACCCAGCCCCTGATGGCACAACTGGCCAACTACAGCGAAACTCACCTGGCCGCCCTGCCCGAATAGGGAGCCCCTATGACCACAGCCGGACGGTTCGTCGGCGTCATGTCCGGCACCAGCATCGATGCGGTGGATGCCGTGCTGGTTCGCATCGATGGCAACCAGGTCAACGTCGAGGCCAGCCATAGCGCCGACATACCCGACAACCTGCGCGCCGACATCATTCGCCTGTGCGCGCCCGGCGAGGATCATATCGATCTGCTGGGTCGAACCGACCGGGCCCTGGGCCTGCTCTTCGCCGACACCGTCCAGGCCCTGTTGAGCAGGTATCGCCTGGCGGCAGGAGAGATCACCGCCATCGGCAGCCACGGCCAGACGATCCGGCACCGTCCATCACCGGGCGGGGGTGTGACTCACTTTTCCCTGCAAATCGCCGATGCCAATACCATCGCCGCCGTCACCGGTATTACCACGGTGGCGGATTTCCGCCGCAAGGACATGGCCCGGGGCGGCCAGGGCGCGCCCCTCCTGCCGGCGTTTCACCAGGCGGCTTTTTATCGGTCCGGGGAGCATCGGGCCGTGGTCAATCTAGGGGGTATCGCCAACGTGACCTGGCTGGGTGCCTCGGGAGATGTCCGGGGCTTCGATACCGGGCCCGCCAACGGGCTTATGGATGCCTGGTGCCAGCGCCATCTGAACCTGCCCTACGATGAGGACGGCCGCTGGGCCGCCCAAGGCAGCGTCGACCAGTCGCTTATGGACGCCCTGCTGGCGCACCCGTTTCTGGCAAAGCTTCCGCCCAAGAGCACGGGGCGCGAGGATTTCAATATCCGGTGGCTGGACTCCGTGCTGGCAGGCCTGCCCCGAGAGCCATCGCCGAAGGATGTACAGGCCACCCTGGCCCTGTTTACCGCACGCACCGTCGCCGACAACTTGACTATGGCGGAGCATACTCCAAAAAAAGTGATCCTCTGTGGCGGCGGCGCACTGAACCGGCACCTGGCGGCCCTGATCGCGGCGGAAAGTGGCCTGGCCGTGGTCAGTAGTGCCGAGCTGGGCATCGATCCCCGCCGGGTGGAAGGCGCCGGATTTGCCTGGATGGCCAGGCAGACCCTGGCAGGGCTACCTTCGGCGCTGGCCTCGGTAACAGGGGCGGACCGGGATTCCGTGCTCGGCGGCATTTATTACCCCTAGGGAAGCGCCCCTGCCACCAGCGGGACGCAAAACCCTATCGGCGTTACCGGAGAACCATGACCCGAAACAGACTCGAAACTGTCGATCTTACCGCCCAGTTCGCCGACCAGGACACTTACGAAAGTCAACTCAAGGCACTACAAACCGCCCTGCGGGACCTGCAGACGGCCTGCTACCACAATGGCGAGCGGGTCGTGATTGTCTTCGAAGGCTGGGACGCCAGCGGCAAGGGCGGTACCATCCGCCGGCTGCGGGAGAAACTGGACCCGCGATCTTACCGGGTGCATCCCATCGGCCGCCCCGACGAAAAAGAAACCGGCGAGCACTACCTGCAGCGCTTCTGGCGAAAAATGCCGGCAAGAGGGGAAATCGCGATTTTCGACCGGAGCTGGTACGGCCGCGTTCTGGTGGAACGAATTGAGGCGCTTGCCCGAGACGACGAATGGCAACGGGCCTATGGCGAAATCAATGAGTTCGAACGGACACTTGCCGACGACGGCGTCGTGATTATCAAGCTTTTCATGCACATCAGTCAGCGCGAGCAGTTACGACGCTTTGAGGAACGACTGGATAATCCCCGGAAACACTGGAAGCTGACCGGGGACGATCTGCGCAATCGCGCCCGCGCCGACGACTATCGGCTTGCTTACGAAGAAATGTTCGCGCGAACTGACAGCCATTATGCGCCCTGGTTACTGGTTCCGGGCGACCACAAATGGTACGCCCGGACCCGGGCACTGGAGCTGATTGTCCACCGACTCGAGCAAACCATCGATACGCGTATACCGCGGTTCTCCGCGGACGAGATCCGGGCTGCCAAGAAACAACTGGGGCTGGACTGAAGATCGGTGAGCGACACTTACCGCGGCTAGACGGAGAAGGAAGCGCCGCAACCGCAGGTGGTCTTGGCGTTGGGGTTGTTGATCAAAAACCGGGAACCCTGCAAGCCCTCTTCGTAGTCCACCTGGGAACCCTGGAGATACTGGATGCTCAAGGCATCCACCAGCACCTGGACCCCATCCTTATCGATCACGGTATCGTCTTCGGCCACGGCCTCATCGAAGGTAAAACCGTACTGGAACCCCGAACAGCCGCCGCCGGTGACAAAGACCCGCAGCTTGAGGTCCGGATTTTCTTCCTCTTGCACGAGACTACGCACCTTGGCGATGGCCTCGTCGCTCACCTGCAGTGCAGTAGGCGTGAAGGATTCGACAGCTGTCATTCTTTCTCCTGAATAACCGAGCTAACTGGTCGGGTATTTTAGCACGAATTTGCCGATTCCACCTTCTTTGCCAGGGCGTCCACGCCCGGCGCCGGCCCTTCCGTGCCCACCACAGGAGCGGCGCGTTCATCACCGGCACGCAGCCCCGCCTCCACATGGACGAAGCTGCCATTCACTTGAGCTCCCTTCTGTATCTCGATGACCGTGTAGTGAATATTACCTTCGACCCGGGCCTTGGCCGCGAGCATCACCTGCCCGGTGGCGTGAACATCCCCCTCGACTGCGCCGTTGACAACTACGGCGGGGACATGAATCTCGCCCTTGACCAGGCCCGATTCAAGAACCCGGACCCGGGCCTGGTCGTCCTTGTCAGCAATTAAGTTACCGACCACTTCGCCCTCCACCTCCAGGCTGCCCCGAAAGTGGACATCCCCCAGGATACGCGTACCGCCGGCAATCAACGTGGTACTGTTCGAGGGAGTGGCGTTACCCTGTTTCCTGCCTCGCATCTCAGACCTCCTGCACTTGCCACGGGAACTCCCGTTCCCGAATGGTTTTCTGTCGGCCCTTGATCTGGACCCGGACCACAACTTTTGCGGGTTCGAAGCCCCGGGGCAACGCCATAGTCCCCCGGAGCACCTTGAAGTACTTGAAGCTGACCATCCGGGATTCGCCGGTCATCGACGAATCCACGTCCCGGAAAGCCAGCGAGCGGGGCTCGCCGCCACTGGAACCCTCTATGTCGAGGGAGACTTCCACCTCCACGGGCTTGCTAAGTGCCGCCTTGCGCCGTACCACCAGGCGGTATCCGAAACGATCGGCCCGATCGGTGGCGGTCACATCCAGGGTCTCGATATGGAGACCGCTGGCCTCCCCGTTGTCCTTGAGCAGGTTTCGGTAGAGCTCGAGCTCCTCCCTTTGCGAGGCCATCACCGTCTCGAGCCGCGCAAGTTCGACTCTAACCGACTCCAGGGAGGCGGCGTTGACTTCGCTGGCGATTTCCCAGTTGGTCTTCTGCCGCGCCAGTTCGGCCACTTGCTGGCGCAGGCGCCGCAATTCGGCGGCCTGCTCGCGCTTCTCGGCCATGGCCTGGCCATAGTAACGGCTGCCTGCCAGGTAGGCCGTGGCGACCAGAACCAGAACCAGCGCAGCGACCCCAACCACCGCCAGGCGGACCCGGCCGGGCCGATGGGGCTTGACGATCAGTTTTTCCGCCATGGGGAAACTCCCGGCCAGTGGACGATTCTAGCGCGCCTGACCAGAGACCTCAGTCACCAATGCGCGCATTTGTTAAACCGTTCGCATCAGGGCAACAGCGCCGGGTAGTCGAGGCCACGGGCCTCGGGCAGGCCGAACATCAGGTTCATGGCCTGCACGGCCTGGCCGGAGGCGCCCTTGACCAGGTTATCCTCCGCCACCAGAACCACCACCTTGTCGCGTGCCTGGGGGCGAAAGACACTGATACGGCAACTGTTGGTCCCCCGGACCGTGCGTGTCTGGGGCATGGCTCCTTCGGGGAGGACATCGACGAAGGGTTCGTCGGCGAATCGTTCCTCGTAGAGCGCCTGAAGGTCCACGCCGGTGTCTTTCAGCGTACCGTAAAGGGTGCAATGAATACCTCGGACAATGGGCAGTAAATGGGGCACGAAGGTCAGGCTGACATCACCACCGGCGATATCCCTGAGCCCCTGTTCCATTTCGGGAAGGTGCCGGTGCCCGCCGACGCCGTAGGCCTTGAAGCTCCCGGACAGCTCCGTTAGCAGGTTGTCCACCTTGGCCTGACGCCCGGCGCCACTGGCGCCGGAAGCGCAGCTGGCAATAAGATCGCCGGTATCCACCAGCCCCCGCTCCAGGAGCGGCAAAAAACCCAACTGGACCCCCGTAGGGTAGCACCCGGGACAGGCCACCAGGCGCGCCGTGCGAATCGCTTCCCGGTGCACTTCGGGAAGGCCGTAGACGGCCTCTCCCACCAGCTCGGGACAACCGTGATCCTGACCGTACCACTGCTCCCAGGTAGCGATATCACGGATTCTGAAATCCGCGGACAGATCGACCACACGGACGCCGGCTTCAAGCAGGGCGGGCACCTGACTCTGGGCGACACCATGGGGTGTCGCGAAAAAGACCAGGTCACAGGCGGCCAGGACGGCCGGGTCCGGGTCGGTAAAATTCAGGTCCAGATGACCGCGCAGGCTCGGGAAAAGGTCCGCCACCGGCGTGCCCGCTTCCCCGCGGGAAGTGATTACCCGGATGGCGACGTCGGGGTGGCCGATCAACAAGCGCAACAACTCCACACCGGTGTAGCCGGTGCCACCGACAATACCTACTTCTAGCACGACGTTACCTCTCTCATTCTCGTATTCGCGACAACACACTATGATAACCCATGCGCGGACCGATCGCAGGGGCAGCGCGGCCGCGGGTTGGCGCCCGACGACCCCGTTACAGGCCGGGCAAAACTTTTACCGGCACAAGCGGTATAATGTCCCGTTTTGCGGATCGCAGTCGTAGTGGCGTTGGCAAACCATTTCGCCGCCACCGTCGACAACCGTCCACAGCGAACCACGGGAACACCATGCCGGAACAAATGAGCCTGCTCTCTGTCAGCGCCTGGCGGGTACGCCTCGTGCTGTGGCTCGGCGCGATCATCATCGGCGTCGTCGCCGCCTTTTTCGCCTGGTCGGGTGACTGGGTGGAAATAGCCCGCAACCACCTGTTTCAGCAGTATCCATGGCTGCCCTGGATAGTAACCCCCCTGGGCATCATGATAGCCGTGTGGATAACGCGGCACTGGGCACCGGGTGCGCGCGGCTCGGGCATACCCCAGGCCATCGCCGCGCTGCAGAACTCCGACGAGCGCTACCGCCTGAAACTCCTGTCCTTCCGTATCGCGTTCTGGAAACTGGTACTGACGTTGCTGGGCCTTTTCTCGGGCGCCTCCATCGGTCGCGAGGGCCCCACGGTGCACATCGGCGCGTCGGTGATGTTCCGCCTCGGCCGCTTCGCCCGGTTTCCCCACCACCTGCTGGAACGGGGCCTGATACTCGCCGGCGGCGCAGCGGGGATTTCCGCCGCCTTCAACACACCCCTGGCGGGGATCATGTTCGCCATCGAGGAAATGGCCCGCTCCTTCGAGGAGCGCTCCAGCGGGGCGGTGCTCACCGCGGTACTGCTGGCCGGCGTCATCGCGGTTGCCCTGCTCGGCAACTATACCTATTTCGGCAATACCGACGTCTCCATAGGCTCCGCCACGGCCTGGCTTGCGGTCCCCCTGTGCGGTATTGCCGGCGGCCTGCTCGGCGGACTATTCAGTATTACCCTGATCCAGGGTTCCCGCCGCCTGGTGCCTATTATCAAGCGCGCGCCAATGCGCCTGGCCTTCCTCGCCGGCCTGCTGCTTGCCGCAATGGGTATATGGACCGAGGGCGCGAGCTTCGGTTCCGGCTACCACCACGCCAAGGATATCCTCACCGGCGCGAGCGACTCGGGACTCGAATTCTCGGTGGCCAAGATCTTCGCCACCTGGGTCTCCTATTTTACCGGTATACCGGGCGGGATTTTTGCGCCCTCCCTGGCGGCGGGTGCCGGGCTGGGCTCCGAACTGGCGCCACTGGTCCCGGCAACGCCCGTGGCGGCAATGGTCATTCTGGGCATGGTGGCCTATTTTACCGGCGTCGTGCAGACGCCCATTACCGCCGCCATGATCGTTATGGAGATGACGGCCAACCCGAGCATGGTGCTGCCCATTCTGGGCACGGCATTCATCGCGCTGGGCACCTCCAAACTGCTGTGCCGAAATACCGTTTACTGGTCCCTCGCCGAGGATCTTCTGGAAAAACAGGAGGCCCGGCGGGATAAGGGGAACGGCCCGCCCTCGCCAGATGAGGGGACGGAGAGGCCGCCCCGAGGCTCTTGAGACCAACTTTCCAAACCCGGGGTTCTATGCTTCACTGGTTTTATCGCTGGAAGCAAACGCGATTTCGCCCCGTGGCGGCAATAATCAAGGCACAGTGATCAGGAGCAGCCGACATGTCCGAGCCGGACGACCCGTCATCCGAATATCGAAAACCCCGGGCCGAATTCAACCCCGTTGTTTTTTTTGGTTCCGGCGCACTCATTCTGCTGTTCGTGCTTTTCTCGGCTCTGTTGCCGGATACGGCAGGGACCCTTTTCAGCGCCACGCAGGCGTGGATTGTCGACACATTCGGGTGGTTTTACCTCCTTGCCGTGGCGGTTTTTCTGTTATTTTCGGCAGCCCTGGCCATAAGTTCCTACGGCGCCATCCGGCTCGGTCCCGATCATTCCCGACCCGACTATAGCAACATTTCCTGGTTTTCCATGCTGTTTTCCGCGGGTATGGGCATCGGGCTTCTGTTTTTCGGCGTCGGCGAACCCATCATGCACTACGTATCGCCGCCCCAGGGGGATGGCGCCACCATACCCGCCGCGCGCGAAGCCATGTCGCTGACGTTTTTCCACTGGGGCCTACACGCCTGGTCCATTTATGCAGTGATCGGCATGTCCCTGGCCTACTTCAGCTTCCGCCACCAGCTGCCACTGACAATCCGTTCCGCGCTTTACCCCCTGATCGGGGAACGCATCTATGGGCCCATCGGCCATATCGTCGATATATTTGCCGTGTTGGGCACCATGTTCGGGATCGCCACGTCGCTGGGGCTCGGCGTCATGCAGATCAATGCCGGCCTCGGCTATCTGTTCGATATTCCCGTGTCCCTGGGGGTACAAATTACCCTGATCGCCGCCATCACACTCATGGCGACCGCCTCTGTCGTGGCCGGACTGGACTCCGGCATAAAACGCCTCAGCGAACTCAACCTGCTCCTGGCGGTAATCCTCATGCTGTTCATGCTGTCTTTCGGCCCGACGCAGCATCTCCTGGAAGCACTGGTTCAGAACGTTGGCAATTATCTCAGCGAAGTGGTGGGCAAAACATTCAATCTCTACGCCTACGAACCCAACGAATGGCTGGGCAGCTGGACTCTCTTCTACTGGGGCTGGTGGATGGCCTGGTCACCGTTCGTGGGCATGTTCATCGCCCGTGTATCACGGGGCCGGACAATCCGGGAGTTCGTCTGCGGCGTGTTATTCGTGCCGGTGGGCTTCACGTTCATGTGGATGACCTTTTTTGGCAATACCGCCATCTACCTGGAACTGAATGAGGCGGCTGGCGGCATCTCCGCCGCGGTCAGCGACAACCTCCCCGTGGCACTGTTCCAGACCCTCGAGTACCTGCCACTCTCCGAGCTGTCCTCCGGCGTCGCGACACTGTTGGTGATCACCTTCTTCGTGACATCGTCGGATTCCGGCTCCCTGGTGATCGATGTCATCACATCGGGGGGCAAGACCGATCCCCCTCTCTGGCAACGGATATTCTGGGCCATAACCGAGGGTGTCGTTGCCGCGGTCCTCCTGCTGGCAGGCGGCCTCGGTGCATTGCAGACCGCTTCCATCGCCGGGGCGCTGCCCTTCGCCGTTATCATGCTCTTAATCTGTTACGGCCTGTGGCGCGGACTGCGCCTCGAACATTTGCGCACCATATCCCATGGCATGCTGCCGTCGCCGGTCCTCGGCGGCGAACGTGTTCCCTGGCAGAAGCGCCTGCGGTCCCTGGTAAGCCATCCAGAGCGCAACAAGGTCTACCGCTACCTTATGACCACCGGCTGGGAAGCATTGCGGGACGTGGCCGAGGAACTGCGCCGCCACGACATGGATGCCCGGCTCGACCGGGGCGATGATCGCATCACCCTCACGGTTTTCTACAACGGGGTGCCCGATTTCACCTACGCCCTGGAGATGCGCGAATACACCGCACCCACTTTCGCCTTCCCGGAGTCGGAGCATCCGGACAAACAGCCCCACTATTACCGCGCCGAAGTCCACCTTGCGGAAGGCGGTCAGGGTTATGACGTCATGGACTACACAAAGGATCAACTGATCGGTGACATTCTCAGCCACTATGAAAAACACCGGCATTTTCTCCACGTAAGCGCCAATTGAGCGGTTACCTGGAAAACCAAGATTCTCGTTCGGGAGCCAATCGCCATGAAAACACCCTGTGTTGCCCTGACCCTGTGCGTCGCATTAACAGCACACGGTACGGAAAAAGAGGCATTGCGCGAAGAACTGGAGGCACTCAAGGCCAGGATCGCTCAACTGGAGAAAAAACTGAACGACGACGGGCAACCGGACATGGTCGAGGAAGAACTGGACGAAGTGCGTACGGCGTACGAGGCCGACCAGGCCCTCGAACCCGAAACCCAAAGCGTTAGCCAGGATCGCATTGACGTCGGCGGTGCGGTCCGCTTCCAGTACAGTTTCGAAGATTATGTGCCCGCCAACCGTGACCGGGCCGGGGACCTGGACCTGGACACCATCCGCATCAACTTCGATGGCCGTATTGCCGATGTCCTGCTGTCGGCCGAATTGCGCTATTACCAGTACATGGAAGTGGTGCACCACGCCTGGGTGGGTTACCAGTTCGATAAGCACTGGCAGGGCCAGGTGGGCATCACCAAGGTGCCGTTCGGGGTTTTGCCCTACAACTCCCACAACTTCTTTTTCGATACCGGTTACTACGTGGGGCTTGAGGACGACTACGATGCCGGCGCCAAGCTCCTCTATGAGAACGGCCCCTGGGATATTCGCCTGGCGTTTTTCAAAAACGATGAGTTGGGCGGCGTGGACGGCTATGTCAGCGACCGCAGCGACCGCTATTCCTACGATATCGTGGGCGAAAGAGGACCGGCGGAGGGTGCTTTCGCGGCACCGAGCCGACGCCTGGGAGAGGGCAACACGATCGTCGGTCGCTTGGCCCACACCTGGGAGAACACCGACGGGGACAGTACTGAACTGGGGCTGTCCCTGCTGCGCGGGGAGATCTACGATGTCGACGGTTCCGCCGGCGACTACCGCGCGGGGGCTGTGCACATTAACGGCAATTACGGGCGCTGGAACCTGCAATTACAGGCAGCGAGATACGAGTACGATCTGGACACCGGCGCCGAGCGACTGGCCGTGGGCGCCTACGCCTTTTTTGACACCATCCCTGCCGAGGCGGAATTATACACCGCCAACCTGGCCTACAACCTGCCAGTGGACTGGGGGCCGGTGACCGACCTGACCTTTTACAGCGACAACAGCCTGCTCACGGGCAAATCCGCCGGCCTCGACGATACGACAATGAACATTCTGGGAGTGGCGGTGGCCGCCGGCGGGCTGTATACCTATTTTGACCTGGTGTCGGCTGAAAACCAGCCCTTTATCGGCGGCACCCTCGGTGCTAACAGCGGCGAGCGCAACACGCGTTTCAATGTTAATGTCGGCTACTATTTCTGAGCGATCCAACGACTCCGGGTTTCGGTTTCGCGCCGCTTTGGTTTAGGATTCGCTCTTCATTGTCGTGGGGGAGAGCCATGTTCGCCTGGGTCGAGGCCTTTCATGTTATCAGCGTCATCTGCTGGTTCGCCGCCCTGTTTTACCTGCCCCGCCTTTTCGTCTACCACGCCATGGCCGAGGACGAGACAGGCATCGAACGTTTCAAGGTCATGGAGCGCAAGCTCTACCGGGGCATTGCCACCCCCTCCATGGTCGCCACCCTGCTGTTTGGCGGCTGGCTGTTTGCCCTGTCGCCGTCCTATTTCCTCAGCGCCGGCTGGTTCCACGCCAAACTTGCCCTGGTATTCCTGCTGGTGCTCTATCACCTGGCCTGTCATGTCTTTCTCATTCGCTTTCGCGACGATCGCAATACCCGCAGCCACATCTACTACCGCTGGTTCAATGAAGTCCCGGTCATCATGCTGGTGGGCATCGTCATTCTGGTGATCGTCAAACCTTTCTGAAGCATTCCGATGGCGCATCGGCCGTGCTAACCTCATTGCCCATGAGGTATCCAATAATCCCCGGCCGGAGTACCCGAACCCTGGAGAGCGCCTGAGGTGTCTTTACTCCAGCAGGCCGAAGCAGCCATCAACTGGTTTGCCGACTTTATGTGGAGCACGCCCACGGTGGTACTGCTGGTGGGCGGCGGCCTGTTCCTGGTGGTCTACTCCCGGTTGCGCGCCTACCGTCACTTTCCTCACGCCCTGGCGCTGATCGCCGGCAAGTACAATCGCGCCGACGATCCGGGCCATGTCACCCACGCCCAGGCCCTGTCGACGGCCCTGTCCGGCACCCTGGGTCTGGGCAATATCGCCGGTGTCGCCATTGCCATCAGCACCGGCGGGCCCGGCGCGGTGTTCTGGATGTGGATCACGGCCCTCGTTGGCGTCACCACCAAATTCTATACCGCCAGTCTGGCGGTCATGTATCGCGGCCACGACTCCGCCGGTGTATTGCGCGGCGGCCCCATGTACGTGATCCGGGAGGGCCTGGGGCCTCGCTGGCGCCCCCTGGCGGTTCTCTTCTGCATCGCCGGCATGCTCGGCACGCTACCCGTGTTCCAGGCCAACCAGATGGTGGCCCTGCTGCGCCACGGGATCGCCGAGCCCGCCGGTTGGGCCGCGGCGGGCGACAGCTTTACCTTCGACCTGGCCGCCAGCCTCATCCTTGCCTTTTTCGTGTTTCTGGTGGTGATCGGCCAGATCGAGCGTATCGGCAAAATCACCGTCAAACTGGTACCTTCCATGGTGGTGCTCTACCTGGGCATGACCGCTGTGGTCCTCTTCCGGCACGCTGCCGAGGTACCGGCCATGTTGGCCCTGATCGTCGATGACGCCTTTTCCGGCCACGCTGTGGCCGGCGGTATCGTGGGCAGCACCATCATGATCGGCGTGCGCCGGGGCGCCTTTTCCAACGAAGCGGGGATCGGCACGGAATCCATGGCCCACGGCGCCGCCAAGACGGATCAGCCGGTACGCGAGGGACTGGTGGCCATGACCGGGCCGGTGATCGATACCATCATCGTCTGCACCTGCACGGCCCTGATCATCCTGCTCACCGGCGCATGGCAAAACAGTGGGGGAGTGGAAGGGGTTGCCCTCACCGCCGACGCGGTGGTTCAGGTCTTTCCCAAAACCGGCCTTTACCTGATTACCCTGATGGTGACCCTGCTCAGCTTCAGCACCATCATCTCCTTCTGGTTCTACGGGGCCAAGTGCGTGGGTTTCCTGCTCGGCGCCCACCGCCAGCACTACTACACGCCCATTTACATTGCCCTGATCGTGGTGGGCTCGGTCATATCACTCAACATGGTCAACGGCATCATCATCGGCATGTACGCCGTCATGGCCATTCCCACCATGGTTTCGACACTGGTCCTGGCACCCCGGGTCAACGACGCGGTGGCCCGCTACTTCGGCGGGATGCGGGAACAGCGACGGCAAGATCGCCGGGCCTGACAATAAATCATCACGGGGCGCTATAGTCAGGCCCCGGCCCTGTCTGGATAATAGACTTCAGAATTTCAAGCCAGGAGTCGTCATGTCCGCATCCGAGCAACTGTTTTCCGCAGCCCAGCGCCACATTCCCGGCGGCGTCAATTCGCCGGTCCGGGCCTTCAGGGCGGTGGGCGGCACACCGGTTTTCTTCGACCGGGCCAGCGGCCCCTATCTGTGGGATACCGAGGGTAAACGCTATATCGACTATGTCCTGTCCTGGGGTCCCATGATTCTGGGGCATAGTCACGAGACTGTGCTCAACGCGGTGCGCTCGCAACTGGAAAAGGGTCTCACCTTCGGCGCCCCCACCGTGCTGGAGACCCGCCTCGCCGACAAGCTCTGCGAACTGGTGCCGGGCCTGGACCTGGTGCGCATGGTCAACTCCGGCACCGAAGCCACTATGAGCGCCATCCGCCTCGCCAGGGGTTATACCGGCCGGGACAAGATCGTCAAATTCGAGGGCTGCTACCACGGTCACTCCGACTCGCTGCTGGTCAAGGCCGGCTCCGGCGCCCTGACCCTGGGCGTACCCAGTTCGCCCGGGGTTCCCAAGGCACTGGCAGACCATACGTTGACCCTGCCCTATAACGACAGTGCCGCCGTCGAAGAGGTTTTTTCGCAGGTGGGCGGGGATGTCGCCTGCATCATCGTCGAACCAGTGGCCGGCAACATGAATTGCATCCCGCCAGCACCCGGTTTCCTGGAAACCCTGCGCGAACAGTGCACCCGTCACGGGGCCGTGCTGATTTTCGACGAGGTGATGACCGGATTCCGGGTGGGGCCGGAGAGCGCCGTGGGCCGCTTCGGTATCGAGGCGGACCTGATCACCCTGGGCAAGGTCATCGGCGGCGGAATGCCCGTGGGCGCGTTCGGCGGCAAACGGGAAATCATGGAGCAGATTTCTCCCCTGGGTCCCGTCTACCAGGCCGGCACTCTTTCCGGCAATCCGGTGGCCATGGCGGCGGGGCTCGCCACCCTGGAAGAGGTTTCCCGGCCGGGCTTCCACGAGGCGCTTTTCAAGCGCACCGAAACCCTGGCACGCGGCCTGGTGGAACGAGGCAGGGCGGCGGGCATCCCCGTCACCGAAAACCACGTGGGCACCATGTTCGGCATCTTTTTTACCGACGAGGAGGTTGTGAGCAGCTACCAGCAGGTGATGGCGTCGGACAAGGAGCGCTTTTCAGCCTTTTTCCACGGCATGCTCGACGCGGGCATTTATCTGGCACCAGCCTCCTTCGAAGCGGGTTTTATGTCCGCGGCCCATACGGACGACGATATCGCCGCCACCCTGGATGCCGCGGAAAAGGTGTTCGCCAGACTTGCGAACCAAGCGCTGGGGAGGGGCTGTTAACAGGCCCTAAAACGCCGCGATAAAAAGCCCGATCACGGCAAAGAACCCCACCGCCCAACAGCTGCTGCGCAGGGTTGCCAGGTCACGGATATAGCAGACGCCATGGCCCAGGCGGGCGATGATGAAAATGACCGCCAGCGTATCGACGGTGATCTGGGCGGCGTCACCCAGGTGGGCAATGATTACCGCGCCGATAAAGCCCGGCAGGGCCTCGAACGTATTCTGCTGGGCCCAGTTGGCCCGGGCCTCGGCACCGGTCAGTTCCGCCAGTTGCAGGCGCGGGGCGCTGTTGTCGTAGGTGCGCCCGGACATCAGGCCGCGTTTGGCATAATAGGCCCAGACGTAGGGCAGGACGATGGCGATCAGCACACAGGTAAAAGCGATGGTCATAAGGGCACCTCTATAAATTGTGAGTGGCCTCTGCGCAACCTGACAGGCGTCAGCGCAAGGCGGTTTGCGCAGGACAAGGCTGGTTGTC
>MRWG01001249.1_pt1 | contig 17491 bp, 7 predicted proteins | sample 1013341 | NCBI WGS metagenome assembly MRWG01 (sample SAMN06117577, study PRJNA244670) | biofilm metagenome | biome: Water; feature: Cathode Biofilm; material: Biofilm; isolation source: microbial consortium enriched at the cathode of a solar microbial fuel cell | place: USA: District of Columbia ... | reverse complement strand
TGTAGCTCGGCTACACCACGCTCGCTCTGCCTTGCCGGGCCACAAACAGGGACTCAGCAGTGGCGCCGATGAAAGATAAACAGGCCCTAGCAGTCTGTCGGACTTCGGGACAATCTACTGCGCTGATGGGAGAGCGGCGCAAATCCGCCCGATTTTTCGTCACATAGAACCACTATGCTCCTCAAAATCGGACGAACTTACACTCGCTCTCCCACCATGCTCGCTACGATTGCCTAAGTCCGACAGACTGCTAGGCGCGGCGCGGTTCGACGACGAATTCGTCGAGGTCGGCTGCGCGCGTCATCGCGTAGTAGTCGACGTTGCGAAACGGTGAGTTCACGACGATCCGTCCACGCGCGTTACGGTAGTACGTAGTCATGCCCGGATGCGTCCACACCATGTTCTCGTGCGCGTCGTCAACCCGTGCGTTGTACGCTTCGTGTACTTCGGGCCGGCATTCCACGGCACCGAGATCCTGTGCCGCCATCTTGCGGATCACGTCCATGACGTAGTGCATCTGCATCTCGACGACAAAAATCAGGCTGCCGCCATGGCCCGGTTGCAGGTTCGGGCCGTAAAGCGTGAAGAAGTTCGGAAATTCAGGTACCACGGTGCCGAGGTAGGCACGCGCGTTGTCGTCTTCCCACGCTTCTCGCAGCGGGCGGCCGTTGCGGCCGTACACGTCGAACGTCGTGATGAAACGCAGCACATCGAAACCCGTCGCGAGCACGAGTACGTCCGCTTCAAATTCGCGTCCGTCCGCGGTGATCACGCGATCGGATTCGATCCGCACGATCGGATCGTCGACGAGTTCGACCCGCTCGTTGCGCAGCATGCGATACCAGCCATTGTCCATGAGCATGCGCTTGCCAAACGGCGGGTAGGTGGGCAGTACCTTGTCGAGCAGGTCGATGCGGTCACCGAGTTCGCGTTTGATATGGTCCGTGAAATACGCCCGATGCGCGTCGTTCGTCGCATTGAGCGAGCGATCGGGATGGGCCCAGTCCGGATCCTTCTGCAGTGCCGAGTGAACCCTGTCGTTGAACGTCCAGCCGAGACGCACGCGATACCACGCCTGGTACAACGGCACTTCGCGCAGCATGAAGCGCAACGCATCGGGTACCTTGCGGCGGAACTGCGCGAACGGCGCGGCCCAGTGCGGAGAACGCTGGAAGATCGTCAGTGATGCCACCCGGTGCTGGATTTCCGGGGCCGTTTGCATGCAGCTTGCGCCGTTGCCGATGATCGCGACGCGCTGATCGTCGAGCTCGATGTCGTCGCGCCATTCGGCGGTATGAAACGCCGGCCCGGCAAACGACTCGAGTCCGTCGATGTTCGGTTTCACGGGCGGATTGAAGATCCCGGTCGCGCTGATCAGAACATTCGCCGTGATCGTCGATGCACTGCCGTCGGGATTCGTCAGCGCAACGGACCAGGTTTGCGTCGTCTCGTCGTAGCGCGCGTCACGCACTTCCGTATTGAAGCGAATGAACGGCTTGATGTCGAACTTCCCGGCGACGTGATCGAGGTAACCGTAGAGCTCGTCGCGCAGCGCGAAAAACATCGACCAGTCGTGCATCGCAAACGAGTAGGAATACAGGTGATTCGGCGTGTCCACCCCGGCACCGGGATAGTGATTGTCGCGCCACACGCCGCCGACAGTCGGATTTTTCTCGAGTATCGTGAACGGCACGCCGGCGGCTTTCAGGTTCACGGCGGCACAGATCCCGGACATGCCGGCGCCGATGATGACGACGTGAAATCCGTCCGGCACCGCGATGCGTTCATCGGATACGGGTCGTTCGCCGAGCTGGCTCGCGGTGAATTCACCGTATTCAGCGGGCACGGGTTCGCCCATCGAGACGCTGAGCATCCGCACGAGCAATTCCGGATCGGGATCAGGGATCGCGAGCGGCTTGCCGCCGCGCCACGCGAGTATCGCGGCGAGCGCCGCGGCGCGGATTTCCTGCTGCACGGGTTCCGGCAGGCCACCGTCGTCGTTATCACCGAGGCCGCTGCCGCGTGAGGGTCGGTACGGAGATTCGAGCCAGCGCAGGTCGCCGGTCATCTGCACGAGTACCATGAGCAGCGTGGGGATGTTCGCCACCGCGACCGCGGCGTCAAGTTGTTCTTTGTCGGACGGATCGGTCGCCGCTGCCATGCCTGTAACTCCTCATTCCCGTTAACGTCGGGCTTTTTTTCGGCCCGCGAGTATAGCGCGACCGCGCGATGCGCGAGTCGGGCCCGTCACTGCCGATCGCATGTGCCGCCGCGCGGGCCTGTCGGATTGCCGCCAGCGTTCGAGCGCCGCAAACCTTCGCCTGTTCCGCGACGTCTGCTATGTTGCCCGGGTGCGCTCATTATCCGAACAGACGATCACGACCTTGCTCGCCGACCTCGCGCAGCCGGTGCGGCTCGCGTCCCAGTCGCCGAACGGTTTCCCGCTGATTTCTACGCTGTGGTTTTTGTACGCGGACGGCGCATTCTGGTGCATCACGCAGTCGCGTACGCTGTTGCGCCGGAATCTCGCCGCGAACCCGCGTTGCGCGTTCGAGATCACGCTACAAGGGCAGGCGTATAAACTCGTCCGGGGTCAGGGAATCGCGACGCTGCACCTCGACGAAGGCGAACGCCTCACGAACCTGATGATTGCGCGTTATCTGAGCGATCCCCAAGGTCCGGTCGCGCGGAAACTGCGCGCGCAAATCCCCACCGAATACGGGATCCGGATCCGGCCGCGCTGGGTGCGCGGATCGAAATGAATGCGCAGACGATTTCCCGCGCTGATCCGATTCACCCCGTGAACGGCGGACATGCAACATGGCGAAAATAGAAAACCCGCTCATCATCGATATCGAGGCGTCGGGCTTCGGGGCGATGAGCTACCCAATCGAAGTCGGCGTCGCATTCGAAGACGGCGGGAAGTTCTGTTCGTTGATCCTGCCCGCGCCCGACTGGACGCACTGGGACGAGAGCGCGGAAAAAGTTCACCGCATCAGCCGCGACATCCTCGAAACCCATGGCACGCCGATGCGCGAGGTCGCCGAGCGCATGAACGAATTACTCGCGGGCCGTACGCTGTACACGGACGGCTGGGTCGTCGATAAACCGTGGTTGACGACGCTGTTTCACGCCGCCGGAGTCAGCATGAAATTCCACGTCAGCCCGCTCGAGCAAATCCTCTCGGAGGAGCAGATGGCCCGCTGGCACGAAACGAAGGACCGGGTCCTCGAAGAGAACGGGCTTGCACGACATCGCGCGAGCTACGACGCGTGGGTGATTCAGGAAACCTACAAGCGTTCAGCTACGGAACACTGAGGCGTTCGTCCGCGACCGGATACGCTAGTCGCTCGTAGAAACGACGCGGTTGCGGCCGAGTTTCTTGGCCAGGTAGAGCCGTTCATCGGCAAGCGCGAGCAATTGCTCGGGTAATTCCAGGCCCCTGCGTATCTCCGCGACCCCGGCTGAAATCGTCACATTCGTCGCTTGCGGATTCGCCGCATCGCCAAACTGGAACTGTTGCGTCGCCACGAACGCGCGCATGCGTTCGGCCAGGTCCGCCGCTTCGCCGAGCGGGGTGTCGCGCAACAGGCAGACGAACTCCTCGCCGCCATAGCGCGCGAACACATCCTCGGCGCGCGCGAGCTGCTGGCAGCGTTCAGCGATTTTGCGCAGGATGCGATCGCCGCTGAGATGACCGTAACGGTCATTGATGTATTTGAAACGATCAACGTCGAGAAAGATCACCGCAAGTGGTCGCTGATGACGCTTATGCCACGCGAACTCGACCCGTAGCTGGTCGCGCAGGAAGCGTTCGTTGTACACCCCGGTCAGGTGGTCCTGGGTTGCGGATTCATACAGGTGCGTTGCGTAGCGTTCTTCGATCGAATCGCGAAACTCGAATTTGAACAGCGTATCCGAGCCGAAACAGAGCCGCTCGCCACCGTGCAGTTCCACCAGGGTCCGCGCCACGCCGTTGACGAGCGAGCCATTCGTCGAGCCGAGATCCTCGAGCGTCACTTTACCGTCGCTGTCGACGACGAACAGCGCGTGGCGGCGACTGACCCCGTCGTCGTCGAGCACGACATCGCAATCCGGCGCACGACCGAGCATGAGGCGGCCATTGACGAGTCGGTACGTGCGGCCGACGAACGTGCCATTGAGTACCGTCAGATAGGCGTTGCGGATCGGCGGTTCGTCGTCGATGAGGAGGGGTTGCGGACGGATCTTCGTCGTCTCGCCGATCTTCAGCGTGGCGGTCTGTTCAGGTTCGTTCATAGGCGAGTATTGCCGGCACCGGGTACGAAATGACACGGGTCACAGGCGTTCCAGCGGCACGGTCGCGCGATCCTTTAACCCCGCGCGAGCGACGAACGTTAAAGCTTGGCGCGCGAGCGGCCGCAAACCGGGCATGAGTACTCACGAGCCCCGAGCTCGAACCTGGCGGCGATATGTCCGTACCCGAACCTGATTTTGCGCCGCGTGCGCGCGTCGACGAGCCGGCCCGGCCGGCGTCCGCGCGTCCGGTTACCGCGGTCGCTTACCCGTCGGCGTCATCCGGCGAACGTCTGTCCGCCTGGCTTGCGCTCGTGTGCCGCATGATCCCCGATGTCGAGGCCGCGTTCGCGGGATTCAACAACGGCACGGATCCCCGGTTCGAGCTCCCGGTGACGTGGCCGGCGGGCAGCGCCGCCGATCCCGTGCTCGCGGCCGCGGCGCAGCGCGCCTGGGAGCGCGGCGAGGGGGTGTTGAGTGAAACCGGCGCCAGTGGCCGCGAGGTGCTTGCCCGGCGTCTGACCCTGGGTCCCGCTCGCGGCGGGGCCATCGCCATCGCCGTGCCGGCGCTCGGCGACAGTGCGCGCCGCGCCGTCCTGCAGTTACTCGAATGGTCCGCATTGTGGCTGGATTTCGTGTCGCGAGAGCCGCACCCGGATGATGTCGCGGCGACGGTGCAAAAGCTCCTGATCGCCGGACTCGATGCGTCCAGTCTGCCGCAGGCGGCGACGCGTATGGCCGCGATCATTGCGACATCGCTGGCGGCCGAGCGGGTCAGTATCGGCATCCGCGCGAACGAACGCATCGATCTGCTGGCGCTGTCGCACAGCGCCGCGTTCAACCCGCGCCTGCAATTGAACCGCGATCTCGTCGCCGCAATGGACGAAACGTTCGACGAGGCGCGGCCGATTCATTATCCGCCGGACGGTACCGCCGCGCCGTGCGCGACACATGCGCACGAACGTCTGTGCACGGGAGATGTCCCGGCTTGTGCCTGTTCCGTACCGCTCCTCACCGGCGGCTCCGTGGTCGGAGTAATCACCGCGGAGCGTCCGGCCGGCGATCCCTTTTCGAGCGATCAGCAAGCGCGTCTCGTCGCGTTCGGCGAAGCCGTCGCGCGGATCCTGAGTATCCGCCAGGCGAATGAACGCACACCCTGGCAGCGGGTCCGCGACACGCTTGCGCAGGCCGGTGGCTGGTTACGGACCCCGGGCGACGTCTTCCGGAAAGCGTTGCTGGCAGCGTTTGTACTCGGCCTCGTGATCGCCGGCTTCGGCACCGGGAAGTTGCAGCTTGCCGCGCCGGCAGTACTCGAGGGGAAGATCCACCGCTCCCTGACCGCACCGATTGACGGCTACATCGTGGAAGCGCCGGCCCGCGCCGGTGATGCCGTCAAAGCCGGTGATGTTATTGCTGTCGTCGATACGCAGAGTCTGCAATTCGAGCGCCGCCGCTGGGTCAACGAGCGCGCCGAGTACGAAAAAGCGCACCGTCGTGCGATCGCGGAACTCGACCGCGCGGAAGCCACGATCATGCAGGCCCGGCTCGGTCGGGCGAAGTCACAGCTCGCGTTGATCGACGAACAACTGAACCGCGCGCGGGTTGTCGCTCCGTTCGACGGCATGATCATCTCCGGCGACCTGAGCCATTCGATGGGCGCGCCGGTATCGCGCGGCGACGTCCTGTTCGAAATCGCGCCGCTCGATGATTACCGGGTTGAACTCGACGTCGACGAAGCGGATATCGCGTCCGTCGCCGTCGGGCAGGCCGGACATCTCGCGTTGACGGCGCTGCCCGGCAAGCGACTCGCGTTTACCGTGGATCAGATCACGAGTGTCGCCGAAACGACGGATGGCCGTAACGTGTTCAAGGTGGAGGGGCACCTCGACGAAGACGTCGCGTTGCTGCGCCCCGGGATGCGCGGGGTTGGCAAGATCGAGGCCGGCGAACACCGCCTGATCTGGGTGTGGACGCACCGGCTCGTCGATCGGATCCGTCTGTGGCTGTGGTCGCGCGCGCCATGAGCGCAGGTGCCGCGCAACGGCCGCTCGACTGGTCGCAACTCGCGAACCGGACACCGCGACTGCGCCGCGCCGTCAGGATCCACCGCCATCGCTATCGTGACCAGCGCTGGTACCTGTTGCGCGACCCGACGACGGGGCAATGGCAGCGACTCAATGCGAGCGCCTATGCACTGATCAAACTGCTCGACGGCCGCTGTACGCTCGACCGTGCCCGCGCCGGGACCGATCTCGACATCGCTGAAGCAACGACCGTACTCGACGCGCTGAATCGCGCGGAAATGCTCGACTGGGGGATCCCCGACGATCCGGATGCGATGCACGCGCGCGCTGACGCGATGCGCAAACGCAAGCGCCTGCAACAGGTTCTGACCCCGTTTTCGATTCGTATTCCACTGTTCGATCCGGATCGCCTGCTCGGCCGTTACGCAGCGCTCGGGCGCGCGTTATTCTCGCTCGGGGGGCTCGGTGCCGCGCTCGCGTTGTACGCCGTCGCGGGTGTGTTCGCGTTCATCGACTGGCCGGCGATCAGCGGCTACTGGTCCGCGCGCGGCTTCACGCACTACAGCCTGTTGTTGATTCCGCTCGTGTACGTCGTGATGAAAATCGCCCACGAATTCGCCCATGGGCTCGCGGCGAAGCGGTGGGGCGCGGAAGTGCGCGATATGGGCTTTGTACTGTTGCTGCTGATCCCGATCCCCTATGTCGACACGAGCGCGGCCTGGGCGTTCGCGGAAAAATCACGGCGGGTTGCCGTCGGCGCCGCGGGAATCCTGGCCGAACTCGGGCTGGCGGCGATCGCGACGATTGTTTTCGTGCTTGTCGAGCCCGGTATCATCAAGGATATCGCCTATACCGCTATGCTGCTCGGCACGGTCTCGACGCTGTTGTTCAACGGTAACCCCTTGTTGCGTTTCGACGGTTATTACGTACTCGCCGACGCACTTGAAATTCCGAATCTGTCGCCGCGCGCGACGCGTTACTGGCTGTATCTCGCAGAGCGTTACGGTTTTGGCCTGACCGATTCGAACTCGCCCGTCGCCGCGCGCGGCGAACGCGGCTGGTTCCTGTTCTACGGCGCCGGGTCCACGCTGTACCGGCTCGGTATCCTGTTTGCCATCGCCCTGTTCGTCGCCGCGGAATTACCCGTGATCGGATTCGCGCTCGCGCTCAGCGTCGTCACCCTCCAGCTCGGTGCGCCGCTCGTGCGTTTCGGTCGGTTCCTGGTTCGATCACCGCGCCTGCGCGGGCTGCGCCGTCGCGCAGTCGGGGTCGCCGGCGGCGGGTTAGCGTTCATCGTGGTCGTGTTACTTGCGTTGCCGATGCCGTTGTCGACGTACGCGCAAGGCGTTGTGTGGCTGCCGGAACACGCCCGCATCCGTGCCGGCGCCGACGGCGTCGTGACGGAACTCCTCGCCGCGAACGATGCCGCGGTTGCCGCCGGAACGACGCTCGCGCGGATCGATAACCCGCTGCTCGATGCACGCGTGCGCGCGCTCGAATGGGAACTTCGCGAAACCGAGATGCGCCGTAACGTAGCGCGCGTCGATGATCGTGTCGATGCACAGGTACTCGCGGACACGCTCATCCGTCTGCGCGACGATCTCGCGGCGCTGAAACGTGAAGCCGCGGAACTCGCGATCACGACCCCGGTCTCCGGTCGCCTCGTCGTGCCGAAAGTGAGTCACCTTGCCGGGCGCTACGTCCACAAGGGAGATGTCGTCGCCTACGTGCTCGAATCGCCGGCGCCGACAATCCGCGCGGTCGTGCCGCAGACGGTTATCGATCGCCTGCGCAGCGGGATCGAACGGACGCAAGTGCGCCTCGCCGAAGATCCGGCGACGACCCTCGACGCCGTCGTCGTGCGCGAGATACCTGCCGCGACCCGCACGCTGCCGAGCGCGGCGCTCGGTACACTCGGCGGTGGCATCATCGCCGTCGATCCGGCGGATCCGGACGGCACCGCGGCGACGGATCGGCTGTACGTCGTCGATCTCGGGGTCGATGCATCCCGCCACCCGGTTCGGGTTGGCGGCCGCGCGCACGTGCGCTTCGAACACCCGTCCGAACCGCTCGGGTTCCGGCTGTATCGCGCCGTGCGCCAGTTACTGCTGAGCCGTCTCGCGGTTTGAGCCGGTGGTTCAAGCGCGTGCGCAAAATGCCGATAGATCAGGGTGACGACTGACACGGTCGAAATCACGAGCAATCGCCAGCATGCGCCAGCAATCGAACCCGGGTTTTTATGAACATGACACGCTGCGACGTCGCGCCTGCGCCTGCGTCGCCGTCGTGCTGTTGGCCGGCGCGCTGGCCACCCGGTCGGCACGGGCCGGGGATGCGATGTTCGAATGCGTGGTCATGCCGCACTCCGTCCTCGATCTGAGCAGCGGAGTCAGCGGGCGGCTCGCGACCGTGGATGTCGATCGCGCCGAACGCATTACCGCCGGGCAGGTTCTTGCCGGGCTCGAATCGCACGTTGAACAGGCGACGTTACGGCTCGCGAGTGCGCGGGCATCGATGCACAGCGAGGTGAATCTGCGCGAGGCCCGGCTCGAGTACGATGCGCGGCGCCACGAGCGCCTGGACAACCTCGCGCTGAACCGCGTCGCCTCGGCGCAGGACGTCGACGACGCGGAGCGCGATGCCGTACTCGCCGGATGGCAGGTGCGGGTGGCGAAGGACAATCTACGCCTCGCCGCCCTCGAAGCGGAACGCGCGGCGGCGTCACTCGAATTGCGCGAAGTGACGAGCCCGTTCGACGGCGTCGTCGTCGAGCGTTTCAAATCTCCCGGTGAGTATGTCGACGAAGAACCGATCCTGCGCGTCGCGCGGCTCGATCCCCTACGCGTCGAAGTGATCGTGCCGATCGAGTATCACACGCGGTTCCACGCCGGCATGAAAGCCCGGGTATTGCCGGAGACGCATCCGGACGACGCCTGGATCGCCGCCGTTACCGCCGTCGATGCCGTCGGTGATCCCGCGAGTGGCACGTTCCGCGCGCGGCTGGAATTGCCGAACCCCGAGGGCAAATTGCTCGCCGGCATCAAGTGTACGGCGGCGCTGGAAGCCGGCGATCCGCTGCAAAGCCCGGATGGCATCGTGCTGCACGATCCGGTCGTGCCGTTGTGGTATTCGCCGGCCATCGATGCCGAAACGATCGTTAATAACCGCGATCTCGCGGCAGACAGTCAGCCGCAGGCCGATCCCGAATCCGCTGCGGACGCCCCGGCACGCCCCGGGTCCGCTCACGAAGAAACGCTCGGTGCGACGGATCCCGCCACCGTGCCTGCGGCAACCCCCGGCAACGGTGTCGCACCCGATCCCGCATCCGCGAGTTTCCCGAGTCCCCGTCTCGTGACCGATTTCTCCGGTTAACGACCGCGCGATCACGCGGCTGCTCGCGTTGCGACTCGTGACGCAGGTCGCAGCTTCAACATCGCCGTGGCTGCCGCCTCAAGCACCCGCCGTTTGTTACCGAAACAATGACATGGACTCCCCGATTCCAGAGTGGCGCACGTGTTGAACCGGCTACAGGCCGGGACCACGGTCGCGCCTGAGCAAAGTCCCGCGCCGCGCGTGAGGCCGCCCCACGCCTTGAACCGGCTCGCGCAGTTTCTTGTCGCGCGCCTGCGTCGGCCACCAATAAACAGGCGTTCGCGGCCCGTCGTCGAAGGTCTCGAACCCCGCCTGATGCTGTCGGCCGACTTCGGGCCGGGGCTCGATCCGGCACGCGACACGATCGTTAACGATCCACTCGATCTGCCCGCGGACGCCGCCGACGATCACTCGCTCGCGTTTCTAACCGGCTTCGATGATGCCGCGGTGCCGGCGTCTTTCAGTCTCGATGGCCTCGGTGCCGTACTTGCAGCGAACGATGATGAAGCCGGCGTGCGGCGCGAAATCGTGTTCGTCGACGGCAGCGTCAATGACTACGCGGCGCTGATCGAGAGTCTGCGAAGGAACAACACGGACAGCGAGATTACAGTCGTCGTGCTCGATCGCAACCGTGACGGTATCGCGCAGATGGATGCCGTGATCGCCGGCGCCGCGGATATCGATGCCGTCCATGTCATTTCTCACGGCAGCGATCGCGGCGTGCAACTCGGCAGTACGTGGCTCAGCGATGACACGCTCGCGACGTACGCGGCGACGATCAGCGGCTGGCAGGATGCATTCGAGAGCGACGCCGATTTCCTGTTCTACGGCTGCAATCTCGCCGGCAGCGCCGACGGGCGCGCGCTCGTCGATCACATCGCGGGACTGACCGGCACCGACGTTGCCGCGTCCATCGACCTGACCGGTAGCGCCGCGCTCGGCGGCGACTGGGATCTCGAATACGCAGCCGGGGTGATCGAAACCGGGATCATCATCGATGCAGACGCTCGCGAGGTCTATGCCGGCGTGCTCGCACAGATCGCCTACGAAGGCTTCGATTACGGCGCCGGCCTCGATCTGAACGGGCTGTCGGGCGGCACGGGCTGGACCGGCGGTTGGTCGAACGCGGGCAGTGCAACGATGATCGTTACCACGTCCAGCCTCGCGGACGTCGATGGTCTGCTCGCAACGACGGGTCGCGCGGTCGAAATGGATAGGTTCGGGATCGGACTGTTCGCGCAGAGTCGTGAGCTTTCGACCACGCTCGGCAACGACGGGACAACGGCGTGGCTTGGTTTCCTGGTCGAGATCGACGGTACGGGGTTCGGCGAAGGTATTTCAATCGAGGTTGGCGATCCCGCGATGGGCTCGAGCCGGGTGACGATCGGCTATGGCGACGACCGGTTCTTCATGACCGACAATCGCGGTGCGAATACCGTCGAGGTGCCTGGCATCGAAGCCCTGCAGGGCGGAACGTATTTCATTGCCGCGAAAATGGAATTCGCAGTGGGCGCCGACACGATCACGATGTACGTCAGCCCCACCCCGGGACTCGATTCACCGGACACCGTCTACAGTGCCGTGAAGACGAACACCGACCTCGGCCAGTTTACCCGGGTGACGATGTTCGGCGGGCAGGGCTTCTCCGACATCGACCCGGTTATCGATGAGATCCGGATCGGCGACACGTATCGGGATGTCTCCGACGGACAGTACTTCCTCGATCGCTTCGACGCGGTGTCTTTTGCCGGCGACGACGGCACATTGTCATGGACAAACGACTGGCAGGAGGTTGGTGAACCCGGCGGCGCAGTCGGTCCCGTTAACGGTGAGGTTAAAGTCGTGTCCGTGCTCGGCGAGCAGGTTGTACAGATCGCGGACGACGGGCGCGGCTTGTGGCGCGAGGCCGATTTGACCGGCGCTGCAACCGCATTGCTCGAGTTCGATTACGCTCGTATCAATCTTGACCCCGCCGGAGACGCGGTAATTGTCGAAGTGTCGACGGATGGCGGCGGTGTGTGGAGCGAACTCACGCGCTTCGAAGGACCCGCCAACGATGCGAGCTATCTGTCATACAGCACCGACATCAGCGAATACATCGATAACGACACGCAGATCCGGTTCGTCGCCTCCGGGCTCGATGATCCGGATGATCAGTTCGCGATCGACAACGTAAGAATAACCGTCACCGCCACAATCCCGACCGGTGATTTTGTCGTGACGAACACGAACTCGGGCGGGGTCGGGTCACTCGAATGGGCGATCGACCAGGCCAACACCACGGCCGGATTCGATACGATCACGTTCAACATCGCCGGCGCCGGGCCACACGTGATCACGGTCGACGCCGACGGCTTGCCGCAGATCACCGAACGCGTGTACATCGACGGCTGGAGCGAGCCCGATTACGCGTTCGACGGTGCGCCGGTGATCCAGATCATCCAGGGCGGCAGCGACGTCGATGGTCTGCATCTTGCGTCCGGCAGCGACGGCAGCATCATTCGTGGTCTGTCCCTGACCGGATTCGTGAACGATCAGGCGATCGACATCCGCTCCGGTTCGAACACGATTATCGGCAACTATTTCGGGGTGGAGACGGACGGCACGACGATATCCGCGAACCTGACCGGTATCGAGATGTCGCAAGGAGCCGCCGGCAACCTTATCGGCGGCATCGGAACGTATGAGGGCAACGTCATCGCGGGAAGCACGTACGCCGGGATCGCACTGACGGACAACAATACCGATAACAACGTCATCATCGGTAACGACATCGGTCTCGATGCGACCGGCGCGGTGGTGAATCTCGGTTCGTTCGGCATCGTTTCGTGGGACCGGCCTGACGGCAACCGGATCGGCGGTACGCTCGATGGTGCAGGCAACCGGATCGCGGGGTTCTTCAAGGGAATTGTTCTCGACAGCAACCCGACGGCCACCGAGGACACGGCGATCCTGGGAAATCTGATCTGGGGTAACACTTCACTCGGGATCGATCTGGAAAACGATGGCGTGACGGAGAACGATTCCGAAGACAGTGACAGCGGGTCGAATGATCGGCTGAACTTCCCGGTGCTCACGAATATCACACAAAATGGCGCCGATCTCGACGTCGAATTTTCTCTCGACGTTCCCGCCGGCACGTATCGCATCGAACTGTTTGAAAACCCGGCCGGCATCGGCGCCAGTGGTCACGGTGAGGGTCAGGTTTATCTCGGCGCGTTGAGCGTCGTCAGCGCCGGCATCGGGCCGGAACTGTTCAGTGGCACACTCACCGGCATAACCGCGAGCGCGATCAATACGGCGACGGCGACGGCGACAGAAGACAGTGGCGGCGGTAGTTTCGGTCCGACATCCGAATTCAGCCTCGCGTTTGCAGACGGACCGGCCGTTCGCGCAGATTTGTGGCTGTCGACGAAGCAGAATGTCAGTACCGGCGGCCAGTCCGGCACCGATGATTGGGACGATGCGGATCTGATCACGATTGATGATCCGGCTTTGAACCTGGGTTCCGGTACCACCAGCGGAACGTTCTCGGTCGCGTTTGCCGGCAACGGTTTCGCCCCTGGCTGGGACATCGATGCGGCGCATGTCGTTTCGCGCAATATTCAAATCGGGTCGTCGAAGTTCCAGTTGTATGCGGGTGATCTACTGTTTTCCGCCGTCGGCAGCGCGACTCTGACGAGCAACAACCTGGTGGCGCTGGAGGCGGGTTTCAGCGCAAGTCTCGTACTCGGGGGCGCGGATCTCGCGGTGTTCCGCCCGGATACCGCCGGCGACTATTCGCGCGGGCAATTCGGACTGCTCATCGAGAATTTGCCCAATGCAACCGTGCTGAGCGGGATCACGCTGATCGAGTACACCACCGTTGTCGGCGGCTACACGCTTGAAGCCGGTGATTTCCTCTACGCGCGCAATGGTGGCAGCCAGGACCACAGCGTCTGGGTTTATGAAACAGACACCATCGGTTCCGGCTCCGCCCCTGATCAGCGACGGGAATTCCTCAAGGGCGATGATCCGGGAGTGGGCATCGCGAACGCGATCGTCGGCCTCGAACTCATTGAGAAACCGACGCTCGCCGGCAATGCGCTGCTCGGAACCGGTACGTTATTGCTCACGATCGACGGCAGCGAGACCGTCGGCAGCAACAGCCTCGCAGTCGACGTGTTCGATGTATTCGCGCTCGACGTCGAAACGTCGTCGCTTGTCGGGGCTGGAATGGCGAGCGCAACGATGCTGTTCGACGGTTCCGACGTTGCGTTCAACTCGGCGGCAGAAGAACTCAACGCCCTGACGCTCGCCCATGCCGTCTCGGGCGCCGGGTTCGACCTCATCTGGGTTGACCAGGCGGCCGGCAAGATCCAGACCGCGGATCTGGACGGCAGCAACGTATTCGACCTCCTCACAGGTCTGACGAGCCCGGTGAGCGTCGCGGTGGATTCGCTGGCCGGCAAGGTCTACTGGTCGGACGATTCCCTCGGCAGCATCCAGCGCGCGAACCTCGACGGTTCGGGCGTCGAAACCATCCTCTCTTCGTTACCCGGCACGGTCGCCATCGAACTGGATCCCGTTGGCGGCAAGATCTACTGGGTCGAGGGCGGCGCCGGGCAACTCAATCGGGCCAATCTGGATGGTTCCGTTATCGACAACCTCGCAGGTAGCGTCAACGTGGCGACCGGCATCGCACTCGACGTGGACAACGACAAGGTCTACTGGGCAGATATCGGACAGGGTCGCATCAAGCAGACCAGCCTCTCGGGCGCGGGCACGAGCAACCTCGTGAACAGCGGCATCGTCGGGTCCGCCGATATCGCAGTCGACCTCGATGCGGACCAACTTTACTGGTCCGACGACACCACCGGGGAAATCAAGCGGGTTGATTTCGACGGATCAGGCATTACGACCGTTCTCAGTGGGCTGGGTACACCGTACGGCCTCGCCATCGACAGCGCCGCCGGCAAGATTTACTGGACCGACGATACGACCGACCAGTTGCACCGCGCGAATCTCGACGGCAGTGATATCGAGCCTGTTGTTTCCGGGATAGTTACCCCGCGTGACGTCGATGTTGTCCGGACCAGTGAACCCGCGAACGTCTTGCCCACCGCCGACGCGTCTGCCGGAGCGCCGCACACCATCGGTGAAGGCGGCACGCTGAACCTCGATGGATCTGATTCCGTCGATGCGGACGGTAGTATCAGCACGTACGAATGGGACATCGGCAACGATGGCTCGTTCGAGAAAAGCGGTATCACGACGAGTTTCTCGTGGGCGGAGCTGAACGCTGCCGGTGTCATCGACGACGGGACGTTTGACGTGGCTCTGCGCGTGACGGATAACCGCGGCGGCCAGTCGACAGATACGTTCACCCTGACGGTGACGAACACCGCACCGACGTTCACCGTCACAGGCGATACGACAGTCATTGCCGGGAGCGTGTTCTCGCTCGACATCACCGCGACAGAATTCGGCGACGATACGATCTCGGCTTACACGATCAACTGGGGCGACGGAACGATCACGAACCCGGCCTATACCGGTACAACGACAACGGTAACGCACACCTACACTGACGTCGGGTTTCTGCGATCGATCACGTTTTCTGCCGTGGATGAGGATGGCACCTGGACTGACAGCGATCTCATCGTCGGAAACTATCTGGCCGGTGACGACACGATTCATCGTTTCGATGGCAATACCGGTGATCCGGACGGACAGTTCGGAAGTTCCATCGGCGCGGTCGATCGCGCCTACGCCCCGATCTTCCTGCCAAATGGTGATTACCTCGTGGCGGGTTACAATTCCAACAACATCGCGCGCTACGACGCCGACGGTAATTATCTTGGCTTGTTTGTCGGATCCGGCGATCTCGATCCGGGGCCGGGGGTTGTCCAGCTCGATAACCCCGCAGGTTTCGCCTGGGGCCCCGACGGCAATCTGTACGTCAGCAACTTCGGCGACGACTCAATCCTGAGATTCGATACTGCGGGCAATTTCGTCGGCGTGTTCGGCACGCCCGGCGGGCAGCTGAACGGTCCGTCCGGGCTCGCCTGGGGACCGGACGGTGACCTCTACGTTTCAAGCTGGCAGAACGGGCAACTCGTCAAGTACGACGGCGATGCGCCCGGAGCGGCTATTTTCGTCACCGGTGCGGGACTGACCTCGCCGGAACAACTCGTGTTTGATGCCGCCGGGAACCTGTACATCGCGAACGGCGGCAGCAACGAAGTCTCGAAATGGGACGGCGCGACGCTGACGACACATTTCGACGATGCGCTTGTGTCGTATCCCACGGGTCTGACGCTCGGCCCGGACGGAAACCTATACGTCGCGAGTTTCAGCAACGACACCATCCTGCGTTTCGACGGTACCGACGTCACCGTATTCGCCGATGACGGACCGGGCGGACTCGACCAGCCGGAGCATTTGCTGTTCTCGCCGGCGCATCTCGTTACCGTGATCGCCGGTAGCGATCCCGTGTTCGTGAACGCCGGGCCGTTCACGATCGATGAAAACGCGGCGAACGGCACCGTGGTCGGCGACATCGATGCGAGCGACGGCGACGGTGCTGATCCGGGTCTCGACGATTTGATCATTACCGAAATCATGTACGACCCGGACAGCGCCGAACATGACTGGGAATGGATCGAAATCTATAACGGCGGTTCGGAAACGATAGACCTCTCGGGTTTCGTGCTCGACGATAACAACACGCTTGCTGTGTCTGCAGCGAATATCGCGAGCGGTACCATCGCGGCAGGTGAGACGGCGGTGCTGTACAACGCGGACGCGATCACGGCGGGCGAGTTTCTCGCCGCCTGGGGTGCGGGAATCAACCTGATCGCCGTTTCCGAATGGGACGATATCGAACTGAACAACAGCGGCGACACGATCGGCTTGTGGTCGAGCTTCGCCGATTACAGCGGTGATCACACCGCACATGCGAATGCATTCCTCGATCTCACTTATGCGGCGGTGGGCCCGTGGCCCGTCCCTGACGCCGCCGCATCGATCTTCCTCCTTGATTTGACCGCCGATCCCACCGACGGATCGAGCTGGGCGCTCAGTGCAGTCGGTCTCGCGTCGCCGCATGGGGGAACCGGCTATCGCAGCACTGTAGCGTCGGGTAACACGGGCCTCGATGTCGGTTCTCCGGGCGACGCGACGGCAACCGGCGGGGTCACGTACAGCATTACCGCGAACGTCAATGGAGACGGGGACGGTCAGCAGGCGTTCAGCATCGACGCCGCTACCGGCGTCATAACGGTAAACGACAGTGACGACCTCGATTTCGAAGGGACGAACCCGCTGACCATTACCGTCCAGGCTGACGATGGCCTGAATCAGGTAACTACCGACGTCACGATCAACCTGAACGATCTGAATGAACAACCCGCAGCGACAAACACGACGCACACGAAGACCTACACTGAAGGTGATGTCTCGGTCGCGCTTGATGACATCGTCGTCACGGACGTCGATACGAACGAAATGGTGACCGCGACCCTGACCCTCGCGGACACGTCAGCGGGGGTACTGACCACATCCGGCAGCGCGACGTACACGGGGGGCACCGGGGTGTGGACGATCACGGACACGGTGGCGAACGTGAACGCGGCACTGGCCGCAGTGAGTTTCACGCCGGCCACGAACAACGATCAGGACACGACGATTGCCGTGTCGATCGCGGATGGCGGTGAGAACGGTACGGTCGCGGTAACGGGCACGATCACACTCGACGTGACCGCGGTGAACGACCAGCTTGCGGCGACGAACGTGACGCAGACGCAGACGTACACGGAAGGTGACGCGTCGGTCGCGCT
>MRWG01001248.1_pt1 | contig 17499 bp, 18 predicted proteins | sample 1013341 | NCBI WGS metagenome assembly MRWG01 (sample SAMN06117577, study PRJNA244670) | biofilm metagenome | biome: Water; feature: Cathode Biofilm; material: Biofilm; isolation source: microbial consortium enriched at the cathode of a solar microbial fuel cell | place: USA: District of Columbia ... | reverse complement strand
GCCGAGCCGCCGGCGCAGCCCGAGACCCCCGCCACGGCGGTGCGCTCGGGTACGACGCTCTCGGGCGAAGAGGAACTGGCGTCGCGCAAGGGCGAATGGCGCTACGAGGGTGGAGCCGCGGCACAGCCCGATGCTGCCCGCCCCGAGGCGCTCGACGCACCGCGCGACGGCAAGGCCGATGATCTCAAGAAGATCAAGGGCGTGGGGCCCAAGCTGGAAAAGGTCTGCAACGAGCTGGGTTTCTACCATTTCGACCAGATCGCGAACTGGACCGAGGCCGAAGTTGCCTGGGTCGATGACAATCTCAAGGGGTTCAAGGGCCGCGTGAGCCGCGATAACTGGGTGGAACAGGCGAAAACCCTTGCCGCGGGGGGCGAGACCGAGTTCTCGACCCGGGTGGGCAAGGGCGATGTTTACTGAGCATGAGGAAAGATGCCGCAGCAGGATGCAGAAATCGCGCGCAAGGGGCGGCTGGCCGCGCTGGTGATCGCGGGCACGGGGGTCTTCTGGATACTCGCCACGCTCATCGGCGGCTGGCTGGCGCTCGATCTACGGGTGCGCGCGCTGTTCGACCTGATGGCGCTGGGCGGCTTCGTCTTCGCGCTCGTGCTCATCTATCAACTCTGGCGGATGCGTCAGGGCAACCGGAGGTAACGGGATGCTGAAAGACGAAGACCGTATCTTTACCAATCTCTACGGGATGCACGATCGCAGCCTCAAGGGCGCGATGGCCCGTGGCCATTGGGATGGAACGGCAAAAATCCTTCAGAACGGACGGCAATGGATCGTCGATCAGATGAAGGCGAGCGGGCTGCGCGGGCGCGGCGGCGCGGGCTTTCCAACCGGGCTCAAGTGGTCCTTCATGCCCAAGGAAAGCGACGGGCGCCCGGCCTATCTGGTGGTCAATGCCGACGAATCCGAGCCCGGCACCTGCAAGGACCGCGAGATCATGCGCCATGATCCGCACACGCTGATCGAGGGCTGCCTGATCGCGAGCTTCGCGATGAACGCCCATGCCTGCTATATCTACATCCGCGGTGAATATATCCGCGAGCGCGAGGCGCTTCAGGTCGCCATCGACGAGGCCTACGAGGCCGGGCTCATCGGTCGTAACGCGTGTAAATCAGGCTGGGATTTCGACCTCTACCTGCATCATGGCGCGGGCGCCTATATCTGCGGCGAGGAAACGGCGCTGCTGGAATCTCTGGAGGGCAAGAAGGGGATGCCCCGGATGAAGCCGCCCTTTCCGGCGATGGCCGGGGTCTATGGCTGCCCAACCACCGTCAACAACGTCGAATCCATCGCCGTCGCGCCCACCATCCTGCGGCGCGGCCCGGAATGGTTCGCGGGCTTCGGGCGGGCCAACAATGCCGGCACCAAGATTTTTGCGATCTCGGGGCATGTGAACCACCCCTGCGTCGTCGAGGAGGAGATGTCGATTTCCTTCGAGGAACTGATCGACCGCCATTGCGGCGGTATCCGCGGCGGCTGGGACAATCTCAAGGCGGTGATCCCCGGCGGCTCGTCGGTGCCGTGCGTGCGCGGCGAGCACATGCGCGATGCGATCATGGATTTCGACCACCTGCAGAAAGAGCTGAAATCCGGCCTCGGCACGGCGGCAGTGATCGTGATGGACAACAGCACCGACATCATCAAGGCGATCTGGCGGCTGGCGAAGTTCTACAAGCACGAAAGCTGCGGCCAGTGCACGCCGTGTCGCGAGGGCACCGGCTGGATGATGCGGGTGATGGACCGGCTGGTGCGCGGCGAGGCGGGTGTCGAAGAGATCGACATGCTGTTCGAGGTGTCCAAGCAGGTCGAGGGCCACACGATCTGTGCGCTTGGCGATGCCGCGGCCTGGCCCATCCAGGGCCTTATCCGCAACTTCCGCGACGAGATCGAGGATCGCATCCGCGCCCGCGAGCGTGGTCGCACATCGGCGGTGGCGGCGGAATGAGGCACGCGGGCAAATACCGGCTTGGGGCCGTGGCGCTGCTTGCGCTTGCTCTCGTGGCAGGGTGTACCGAGCGCAAGGAGCGTGTGCTCTTCGATGGCAATTACTACCCTGGCAAGGCACGTGGCGAGCGGGAAGATCGCCGCGATTTCACCGCCACGGTGCGCCGCGCCGGGCGCGGCATCGAGGGCGCGCAAAAGGCCGCGGTTCATGAGGCGACGCGCTATTGTATCGAGAACTTCGGCACGTCCGAGATCGCGTGGTCTGGCGTGGCCGAGGGGCAGGAGGGGCCCGCCTATGCCCGTTCCGGGGATCGTCTGTCGGTATCGGGGCGCTGTATCATATGGAAGTGATCCGTTGCATACCCGCGGCCCCGCGCGCCTGTTATTGCATGACCGGTCGTCGCGCACCCATCTGTGGGGCATACGGGCGGGCCGTCGCGGCCCGTGCCCGCCGGACAGGTGAAAGGAGACAGGCCATGCGCATGACAGGTACGGGACTGGCCGCGCTCGCGGTGGCGGCGATCGTGCCCGCGGCGAGCGCGGCGTCGCTGTCGCAGGAAACGGACATCAACACCGCGCTGTTCGAGATCGCGGTCGCCAACGAGATACGCAAGGAATGCGATAGCATCAGCCCGCGCATCTTTACCGCGATCGGGCGGATGAACGCGCTCAAGTCCGAGGCACGGCGGCGCGGCTATTCGGATGCCGAGATCGACGCCTACGTGAACGACAAGGCCGAGAAGCAAAAGATGCGCGCACGGCGCAACGAATATATCCGGGCGCAGGGCGCGGTCCCCGATGACGGGCCGAGCCTGTGCGCGCTGGGCGAGAGCGAAATCTCGAAGCAGAGCCCCATTGGCGCGCTTCTGGTAGCAAGGTGAGGACTGATGGCTGACCTACGCAAGATCATCATCGACGGGCAGGAAGTCGAGGTCGAGGGCGCGATGACCCTCATCCAGGCTTGCGAGCAGGTGGGGGTGGAAATCCCGCGCTTCTGCTACCACGAGCGGCTGTCGATCGCCGGCAACTGCCGGATGTGCCTCGTCGAGGTGCAGCCCGGCCCACCGAAACCGGCCGCAAGCTGCGCGATGCAGGTCAAGGACATGCGCCCCTTCCCCGATGGCAGCCCGCCGCAGGTCTTGACCAAATCGCCGATGGTGAAAAAGGCGCGCGAGGGGGTGATGGAGTTCCTGCTCATCAACCACCCGCTCGATTGCCCGATCTGCGATCAGGGCGGCGAATGCGATCTTCAGGATCAGGCGGTGGCCTATGGCGTCGATTTCTCGCGCTTCCGCGAGCCCAAGCGCGCCACCGAGGATCTCGACCTCGGTCCGCTGGTCGAGACGCACATGACGCGCTGCATCTCCTGCACCCGCTGCGTGCGTTTCACCACCGAGGTGGCGGGCCTGCATGTCATGGGCCAGACCGGCCGAGGCGAGGATGCGGAGATCACCGCCTACCTGGGCGAGACACTGGACAGCAACCTCCAGGGCAACATCATCGACCTGTGCCCGGTGGGCGCGCTGGTGTCCAAGCCCTATGCCTTTACCGCGCGGCCGTGGGAGCTGACCAAGACCGAGACCATCGACGTGATGGACGCGCTGTGCAGCAGTATCCGCGTCGATACCAAGGGCCGCGAAGTCATGCGCATCCTGCCGCGCAACCACGACGGCGTGAACGAGGAATGGATTTCCGACAAGACGCGCTTCGTCTGGGACGGGCTGCGCCGTCAGCGGCTCGACAAACCCTACATCCGCGAGGATGGTCGGCTGCGCCCCGCCACCTGGCCGGAGGCGCTGGGCGCGGCGGCCAAGGCGATCAAGGGGGCCTCGAATCTCACCGGCTTGGTGGGCGATCTGGCCCCGGTCGAGGCCGCGTTCTCGCTCAAGTCGCTGGTCGAGGGGCGCGGCGGCATGGTCGAGTGCCGCACCGACGACGCGCAACTGCCCGCCGGAAACCGCTCCGGCTATGCCGGCACCGCGCGGATCGAGGAAATCGACACGGCGAAGCACATCACCCTCATCGGCACAGACCCCTGCACAGAGGCGCCGGTTCTGGGCGCGCGTATCCGCAAGGCGTGGCTCGCCGGAGCCGAGGTGATCCATGTCGGCCAACCGGCAGACCTGACCTTCGAGGCCACGCAGATGGGCGCGCGCAACAAGTTCCTCGTGCGGCTCGTCAAGGACGCGACCCCGACCGAGGGCGCGCTGGTCATCGTCGGACAGGGCGCGCTGCGCGGGCCGGGCGGCGCGGCGGCGCTCAGCCATGCCATGCAACTGGCCGAGACGCAGGGCGCGGGCCTTCTGGTGCTGCACACGGCGGCGGGCCGGGTCGGCGCGATGGACGTGGATGCCACCTGCGAGGGCGGGATCGACGCGGCGCTCGACGGCGCCGACGTGGTCTACAACCTCGGCGCCGACGAGATCGACATTCCCGCCGGGGCCTTTGCCATCTACCAGGGCAGCCACGGCGACCGCGGCGCGCACCGCGCCGACGTGATCCTGCCGGCGGCCGCCTGGACCGAAGAGCAGGGCCTCTTCGTCAACACCGAAGGCCGCCCGCAACTTGCCCTGCGCTCCGGCCACCCGCCGGGCGACGCCAAGGAGAACTGGGCGATCCTGCGCGCGCTCTCGGGCGAGTTGGACAGTACCCTGCCGTGGGACAGCCTCGCGCAGCTTCGGCAGGCGCTGGTGGCGGAGGTGCCGCACCTTGGGCGCATCGACGAGGTGCCGGAAAACGACTGGCAGCCTGTTCCTGCCGCCGAACTCGGGGCGGGGCAGCTCGAGGCGGCGATCGCGGATTTCTACCTGACCAACCCGATCGCGCGCGCCAGCGAACTGATGGCGGAGCTAAGCGCCAATACCAAGGCGCGCCGCGAGCGACCGGTGGCGGCGGAGTGAGAATGGCGGCGGTGCTCATATCCGCGCTGGCCCTGTCGGGCTGTGCCGAGGGCGACGCCGAGCCCGTCTTCGCGCCCGTCTATGACGGAATCGAGACGGGGCTTCTGGATGGTGACCTCGTGAATTTCCGGGTCGCCATGCGCGGGGCGCGCGACGAGGCCGATGTCGAGCGCTATGCCGAGTGCGCCGCCGCGCAATACGCGCTCATCCGCGGCTACGGTTTTGCGCGCCATGTGCGTACCCTCGTGACCGAAGAGGGTGGAATCTGGCGCGGCGATGCGATTTACACGATCTCGGCGGCGCTGCCGCGCGGATTGAGGACGATCGACGCCCAAGTGACAGCCGCCAATTGCGCGGAAAACGGAATACCGATGGTGTGAGGACAAGGACCCAATGGCTGAATTCTTGACAACCCCGTTCGGCACCTTCGTGCTGATCCTCGCGCAGTGCCTTGCCGTGGTCGGCTTCGTCATGGTGTCGCTGCTGTTCCTCGTCTACGGCGATCGCAAGATCTGGGCGGCGGTGCAGATGCGGCGGGGGCCCAACGTGGTGGGCGTGTTCGGTCTGCTTCAAACGGTTGCCGACGCGCTCAAATACGTGGTCAAGGAAGTGGTCGTGCCCGCCGGTGCCGACAAGACGGTGTTCATGTTGGCGCCGCTTACCTCCTTCGTGCTGGCGGTACTTGCCTGGGCGGTGATCCCGCTCAACGAGGGCTGGGTGCTGTCCGACATCAACGTGGCGATCCTCTTTGTCTTCGCCGTCTCCTCGCTCGAGGTCTACGGCGTCATCATGGGTGGCTGGGCGTCGAACTCCAAGTATCCGTTCCTCGGCAGCCTGCGTTCGGCGGCGCAGATGATCTCTTACGAGGTGTCGCTCGGACTCATCATCATCGGCGTCATCATCTCCACCGGCTCGCTGAATTTCGGCGCCATCGTGGCGGCGCAGGATACCGCCTACGGCTTCTTCGGCTGGTACTGGCTGCCGCACCTGCCGATGGTGTTCCTGTTCTTCATCTCCGCGCTGGCCGAAACCAACCGCCCGCCGTTTGATTTGCCCGAGGCCGAATCCGAGCTGGTGGCGGGCTATCAGGTGGAATATTCCGCGACGCCCTTCCTTTTGTTCATGGCCGGTGAATACATCGCCATCTTCCTGATGTGCGCGCTCACTTCGCTCTTGTTCTTCGGTGGCTGGCTGTCGCCGATTCCGGGCCTGCCCGACGGGGTTGTGTGGATGATCGCCAAGATGGCGTTCTTCTTCTTCCTCTTCGCGATGGTCAAGGCGATCACCCCGCGCTATCGCTACGATCAGCTCATGCGCATCGGCTGGAAGGTGTTCCTGCCGCTGTCGCTCGGCTGGGTGGTGATCGTGGCGTTCCTCGCGAAATTCGAAGTGTTCGGCGGGTTCTGGGCCCGCTGGGCGATTGGAGGCTGACCCATGACGCAGATCGACTATAACCGCGCCGCCGGGTATTTCCTGCTCAAGGATTTCTTCGTCGGATTCAAGCTGGGCCTCAAGTACTTCTTCGCGCCCAAGGCGACGCTCAACTACCCGCATGAGAAGGGGCCGCTCTCGCCCCGGTTCCGTGGCGAGCACGCGCTGCGCCGCTACCCTAACGGCGAGGAGCGGTGCATCGCCTGCAAGCTGTGCGAGGCGGTCTGCCCCGCGCAGGCGATCACCATCGACGCCGAGCCGCGCGACGACGGCAGCCGCCGCACCACGCGCTACGACATCGACATGACGAAATGCATCTATTGCGGCTTCTGCCAGGAGGCGTGCCCGGTGGATGCCATCGTTGAGGGCCCGAATTTCGAATTCGCCACCGAGACCCGCGAAGAGCTGTTCTACGACAAGGCAAAGCTGCTTGCGAACGGCGACCGCTGGGAGGCCGAAATCGCCCGCAACCTCGAGATGGATGCACCCTACAGATGAGTGACCGCCAGAACCCCTTCGAGATGATGATGCGGCAGGCGCAGGAGATGGCCAAGGCCGTGAATCCCGCGCTCGAGAGCTTTTCGCCCAAGGGGTTCGAGAAGCTGTGGCCGACCATGCCCAAGGAATTCATGGAGATGAGTTTCGGTCGGGGCCTCAGCAAGGAGGGGCTTGACGCCAAGACGCGGCTGCTGCTCACGCTCGCGGGGCTGACCATGCTGGGTGCACAGAGCGACACGCAAATCCGCCTCACCGTGCGCCACGCGCTCGAGGCGGGCGCGACCAAGGAAGAGATCGCCGAGACCATCGCGCAGATGGCGATGTTTGCCGGCGTGCCCTCGATGACCCGGGCGATGGATTTCGCCCGCGAGGTGATGGACGAGGACGACGAGAAAGGATCGGAAAAATGACGATTGCGGCGATGTCCTTCTATCTCTTCGCCACGGCGCTGCTTGCCGGGGGGCTGTTGACCGTCATCAGCCGCAACCCCGTGCATTCGGTGCTGTGGCTGATCCTGTCGTTCATCAGCGCGGCGGGGCTCTTCGTGCTTCTGGGCGCGGAATTCGTGGCGATGCTGCTCATCATCGTCTACGTCGGCGCGGTGGCGGTGTTGTTCCTCTTCGTGGTGATGATGCTCGACGTGGATTTTGCCGAGTTGAAGGCGGAGATGGCGAAATACATGCCGCTGGCGCTGCTCATCGGGGTGATCTTGCTGATGCAGCTCGGGCTGGTCTTCGGCAACTGGCAGATGGCCGATGGCGCGATGGACGCGCGCGCGGCGGTGACACCCGATGGCGTGCAGAATACGGCGGCGCTCGGGATGCTGCTCTACGACACGTATTTCATCCTGTTCCAGCTCGCCGGGCTGATCCTGCTGGTGGCGATGATCGGCGCGATCGTGCTGACGCTGCGCCACCGCGAAGGGGTCAAGCGGCAGGACGTGCTGACGCAGATGTACCGCGACCCCGCCAAGGCGATGGAGTTGAAGGACGTGCGACCGGGGCAGGGCCTCTGACCGCCGCGTGAGCGGATAGATACCATGCGGGGCGCACATGCCTTGCGGGACCAAAGACGACAATCGGGCAATGGCCCGGGGGGACAGACATGATCGGACTTGAACATTACCTGACGGTGGCCGCCGCGCTCTTCGTCATCGGCATCTTCGGCCTCTTTCTCAACCGCAAGAACGTGATCGTGCTGCTGATGTCGATCGAGCTGATGCTGCTCGCGGTCAACGTCAACCTCGTCGCCTTCTCCGCCCACCTGGGCGATCTGGTGGGGCAGGTCTTCACCCTCTTCGTGCTGACCGTCGCCGCCGCCGAGGCGGCCATCGGCCTCGCGATCCTCGTGTGCTTCTTCCGCAACCGCGGGACCATCGCCGTCGAAGACGTCAACGTGATGAAAGGCTGATCCCGATGATCTACAAGATAATCCTCTTCGCGCCGCTCATCGGGGCGATTATCGCGGGTTTTGGCTGGCGGATCATCGGCGACAAGGGCGCGCAATGGCTTACCACCGGCCTGCTGTTCCTCGCCATGGTCCTGAGCTGGGTTGTGTTCCTGCAAGGCGCATCCGAGGCGCAGGCGGTGCATGTCCTCGACTGGGTGCAGTCGGGCACGCTCTATGCCGACTGGTCGATCCGGGTGGATCGGCTCACCACGATCATGCTGATCGTGGTCACCACCGTCTCGGCGCTCGTGCATCTCTACTCGGTGGGCTACATGGCCCATGACGCGAATTTCCGCGAGGGCGAGAGCTATCGCCCGCGTTTCTTCGCCTACCTGTCGTTCTTCACCTTCGCGATGCTGATGCTGGTGACCTCCGACAACCTCGTGCAGATGTTCTTCGGCTGGGAGGGCGTGGGCGTCGCCTCTTACCTGCTGATCGGCTTCTATTTCCGCAAGCCGTCCGCCAATGCCGCCGCGATCAAGGCTTTCGTGGTCAACCGCGTCGGCGATTTCGGCTTCGCGCTGGGGATCATGGCGCTCTATTTCCTGACCGACTCGGTGCGCTTTGACGACATCTTCGCCGCAGCCCCCATGCTGGCCGAGACGCAGCTCACCTTCCTGTGGACAGAGTGGAACGCCGCCAACCTGATCGCCTTCCTGCTGTTTGTCGGGGCGATGGGCAAATCGGCGCAGCTGTTCCTGCACACCTGGCTGCCCGACGCGATGGAGGGCCCCACCCCCGTCTCGGCGCTGATCCACGCCGCGACGATGGTGACGGCGGGGGTGTTCCTCGTTTGCCGCATGTCGCCGCTGATGGAATACGCCCCGCAAGCCACGAATTTCGTGGTGTTCATCGGGGCGTCGACGGCGTTTTTCGCCGCCACCGTGGGCCTCGTGCAGAACGACATCAAGCGCGTGATCGCCTATTCGACCTGTAGCCAGCTTGGCTACATGTTCGTGGCCGCGGGCGTCGGCGTCTACTCGGTGGCGATGTTCCACCTCTTCACCCACGCCTTCTTCAAGGCGATGCTGTTTCTGGGCGCCGGGAGCGTCATCCACGGGATGCATCACGAGCAGGACATGCGCCACTATGGCGGCCTGCGCAAGAAGCTGCCCTACACGTTCTGGGCGATGATGATCGGCACGCTGGCCATCACCGGCGTGGGCATCCCGCTCACCCATATCGGCTTTGCCGGCTTCCTCAGCAAGGACGCGGTGATCGAGAGCGCCTGGGCGGGCACCGAAGGAGGCTATGCCTTCTGGATGCTGGTGATCGCGGCGCTGTTCACCTCGTTCTATAGCTGGCGGCTGATGTTCCTCACCTTCTTCGGCGTCGCGCGCGGCGACCGGCACACGCATGAGCACGCGCACGAGTCGCCCATGGTCATGGTCGCCCCTCTGGGCGTGCTGGCGCTGGGCGCGGTGTTCGCGGGGATGATCTGGTATGGCAGCTTCTTTGGCAGCCACGAGCAGGTGAACCGCTTCTTCGGGATCGAGGCCCATGCCGAGGCGAGTGCTGATCATGGCGAGGCGGCGGCGACGGAAGAGGCCGCCAAGGACCACGCGGCCCCCGCCACGGCCCCCGCGGGCGCGATCTTCATGGCAGAGGACAACCATGTCCTGGATGACGCGCACCACGCACCGACATGGGTCAAGGTCAGCCCGTTCATCGCCATGCTGATCGGTCTTGTTACGGCGCTCTGGTTCTATGTCTGGGACCCCTCTATGCCCAAGCGCGTGGCCGAGACGAACCGCCCGCTTTACCTCTTTCTGCTCAACAAGTGGTATTTCGACGAGATCTTCGATTTTCTCTTGGTCCGCCCCGCCAAGGCGCTTGGGCAACTGCTGTGGAAGCGCGGCGACGGTGACGTGATCGACGGCTCGATCAACGGCGTGGCGATGGGGCTCATTCCGCGGCTGACGCGGGCCGCCGGGCGGGCGCAATCGGGCTACATCTTTACCTATGCCTTCGCGATGGTGATCGGGATCGCGGTCCTTGTCACCTGGATGACCATGTTCGGGGGGGCCAACTGATGGACAACCTGCTTTCCATTGTGACCTTCATTCCCGCGGTGGCGGCGGCGATCCTCGCCGTGTTCCTGCGCGGCGAGGACGCGGCGGCGCAACGCAACGCCAAGTGGGTGGCGATGATCGCGACCACGCTGACCTTCGTCGTGTCGCTGTTCATCCTGTTCGACTTCGACCCGTCGGATACCGGGTTTCAGTTCGTGGAAGAGCGCGAATGGCTCTTGGGGCTGAAATACAAGATGGGCGTGGACGGCATCAGCGTCCTGTTCGTGATGCTCACGACCTTCATCATGCCGCTGACCATCGCCGCGTCGTGGAACGTGACGGCCCGCGTCAAGGAATACATGATCGCCTTCCTGATCCTCGAAACGCTCATGCTCGGCGTGTTCATGGCGCTCGACCTGGTGCTGTTCTACCTGTTCTTCGAGGCGGGGCTCATCCCGATGTTCCTGATCATCGGCATCTGGGGCGGCAAGCAGCGCATCTACGCCTCGTTCAAGTTCTTCCTCTACACCTTCCTCGGCTCGGTTCTGATGCTGGTCGCGATGGTGGCGATGTTCACCGATGCAGGTACCACCGACATTCCCACGCTGATGCGCCACGAATTCGCCTCCGAGGGCTTCTCGCTTCTGGGTCTCCACGTCGTCGGCGGCATGCAGACGTTGATGTTCATCGCCTTCTTCGCTTCGTTTGCCGTCAAGATGCCGATGTGGCCGGTGCACACATGGCTGCCCGATGCACACGTTCAGGCGCCCACCGCCGGGTCGGTGGTGCTGGCGGCGATCCTGCTGAAGATGGGCGGCTACGGCTTCCTGCGGTTCAGCCTGCCGATGTTCCCGGTAGGGGCAGAGGTGCTGACGCCGCTCATCCTGTGGCTGTCGGCCATCGCCATCGTCTATACCTCGCTGGTGGCGCTGGCGCAGGAGGACATGAAGAAGCTCATCGCCTATTCGTCGGTCGCGCACATGGGCTATGTCACGATGGGCATCTTCGCGGTCAATCAGCAGGGGCTGGACGGCGCGATATTCCAGATGATCTCGCACGGGTTCATCTCCGGCGCGCTGTTTCTGTGCGTGGGCGTGATCTATGACCGGATGCACACCCGCGAGATCGACGCCTATGGCGGTCTGGTGAACCGGATGCCGGCCTATGCGCTGATCTTCATGTTCTTTACCATGGCCAATGTGGGCCTGCCGGGCACCAGCGGGTTCATCGGCGAATTCCTGACGCTGGTCGGCATCTTCCAGGTCAACACATGGGTGGCGGCCGTGGCCACCTCGGGGGTGATCCTGTCGGCGGCCTACGCGCTCTGGCTCTATCGCCGGGTGGTGTTCGGCGACCTCATCAAGGAAAGCCTGCGCACCATCTCCGACATGGGGACGCGCGAGCGCGCGATCTTTGCCCCCCTGGTGGCAATGACGCTGCTGCTTGGCGTCTATCCCCGCCTCGTCACCGATATCACCGGCCCCTCCGTCGAGGCGCTGATTTCCAATGTCGAACTGGCCCAGTCGGTCGCGCATGCCGCGACCGCGGTGGCGCAGGTCGCACACTGAACCGGAGGCCCTGAACCATGCAGGCTGATATCAACGTCATCCTCCCGGAAATCGTGCTCGCGGTCTATGCGATGGCGGCACTCCTGGGGGCGGTCTATACCGGGCGCGACCGGGTCGCGGTGCCGCTCGTCTGGGCGACGGCGGGGCTGATGGCGCTGCTTGCCATCTGGATCGGAATGGGCGGCGCGGGCACGCGCACGGCCTTTGGCGGCATGATCAACGATGACGGTTTCGCCCGTTTCGCCAAGGTGACGATCCTGCTGGCGGCGGCGGCGGTGCTGGTACTGGGACAGGATTACATGGCCCGCCGCGGTATCCTGCGGTTCGAGTATCCGCTGCTGATCGCGCTGTCCGTCGTGGGCATGATGGTGATGGTGAGCGCGGGCGACCTGATGGCGCTCTACATGGGGCTGGAGCTGCAATCGCTGGCGCTCTACGTGGTGGCGTCGATGCGGCGCGACAGCATCAAGTCCACCGAAGCGGGGCTCAAGTATTTCGTGCTGGGCGCGCTGTCGTCGGGTCTGCTGCTGTTCGGCGCGTCCCTGACTTACGGCTTTGCCGGAACGACGCTGTTTTCCGGCATCCTCGCCGCGGCGGACGGGCAGGCGCCCGTGGGTCTGCTCATCGGGCTGGTGCTGGTGATCTCGGGACTGGCGTTCAAGGTCTCGGCGGTGCCGTTTCACATGTGGACGCCCGACGTCTACGAGGGCGCACCGACGCCGATCACTGCCTTCTTTGCCACCGCTCCCAAGGTGGCGGCACTGGGTCTCTTCGCCCGCGTGGTGCACGACGCGTTCGGCGGCGTGGTGGGCGACTGGCAACAGGTGCTGGCGGCGCTCAGCCTCCTGTCGATGTTCCTTGGCGCGGTGGCGGCCATCGGGCAGACCGACATCAAGCGGCTGATGGCCTATTCCTCGATCGCGCATATGGGCTATGCGCTGATGGGGCTGGCCTCGGGCACGGCGTTCGGCGTACAGGCGATGCTGGTCTACGTGGCCATCTACGTGGCGATGAATGTCGGCACCTTTGCCTTCATCCTCAGCATGGAGCGCGGCGGCCAGCCGGTGACCGATATCCGCAGCCTCAACATGTACTCGCGGGCCGAGCCGGGCCGGGCGCTGGCGATGCTGATCCTCCTGTTCAGCCTCGCGGGCGTGCCACCGCTGCTGGGCTTCTTCGGCAAGCTCTACGTGCTGCGCGCGGCCTACGAGGGCGGGCTTGCCTGGCTCGCGGTTGCGGGCGTGGTCGCCAGCGTCATCGGCGCCTTCTACTACCTGCGCATCGTGTTCTACATGTATTTCGGCGAGGAGGGCGAGGCGCTCGAGACCGGGCGCTCGCCGGTGCAATGGGGATTCCTCATGGCCTCGGCGGCGGTGATGGTTTTCGGCATCGTCAACATGTTCGGCATCGAGACGATGGCGCAGGCGGCGGCGGCGACCCTTGTGCACTAGGCAAAGCGACGCCTCCGGCGGGGATATTTCGGGCAAGATGAAGCCGGGGGCGGGCTGGCCCGAGGGCTATGGACGGCGCGTGCTGGAACGGGTGGACAGCACCAATGCCGAGGCCGCGCGCCGCGCCACCACGCTTGCCGGGCCGGAATGGATCCTCGCGCTGGAACAGACGGCGGCACGCGGGCGGCGGGGCAGGGCGTGGGCGAACCCGCCGGGCAATTTCGCGGCGACGCTGGCGATGCGCCCGTCCGAGAGCCCCGACCGCGTGGCGCTGCGCTCCTTCGTGGCGGCGCTCGCGCTTTACGACGCGCTGGCGGCGGCGACCGGGCGGGTGGACGGACTGGAGCTCAAATGGCCCAATGACGTGCTGCTGAACGGCGGCAAGCTGGCGGGTATCCTGCTGGAGAGCGCGGGGGCAGGGGGAGTGCTCAGCCATTTCGCCATCGGCATCGGCGTGAACCTCGTGGCCGCACCCGGTATGGCAGAGGTCGAGCCCGGCGCGGCGCGGCCCGTGTCGCTCTTGTCCGAGACGGGGGTGGCGATCGACCCGGAGGCGTTTCTCGACCTGCTCGCGCCTGCCTATGCGCGCCACGAGGCGCAATTCGTTACCTACGGATTTGCCCCCATTCGAACGGCCTGGCTTGCGCGGGCGGCAAAACTGGGCGAAACCATCGTGGCGCGCACGACGCGCGACACCCATGAGGGGCGGTTCGAGACTGTGGACGAGGCCGGAAACCTCGTGCTCGTCACCGCAAAGGGCCGCACCAGCATCGCCGCGGCCGAGGTGTTTTTCTGAACAGAGGGATCGGGATGCTTCTGGCGATAGATTGCGGCAATACCAACACGGTGTTTTCCATCTGGGACGGCACACGGTTCCTGTGCACGCTGCGCACCGCCACCGAGCATCAGCGCACCGCCGATCAGTACTTCGTCTGGTTCTCCACCCTGCTCGGGCATCACGGCATTCGTGCGGACATCACCGATGTCATCATCTCGTCGACCGTGCCGCGGGTGGTGTTCAACCTGCGGGTCTTTTCCGACCGCTATTTCGGCTGCCGCCCGCTGGTCGTGGGCAAGCCCGAGTGCCGCCTGCCGGTGGACGTGCGCGTCGATCCCGGCACGCAGGTGGGCCCCGATCGGCTGGTCAACACGGTGGCGGGCCATGACCTCTACGGCGGCGACCTCATCATCGTGGATTTCGGCACCGCCACCACCTTCGACGTGGTGGCGCGCGACGGCGCCTATATAGGCGGCGTGATCGCGCCGGGGGTAAACCTGTCGCTGCAGGCGCTGCACGAGGCGGCGGCGGCGCTGCCGCATATCGACGTGACCAAGCCCGACCGGGTGATCGGGACCAACACCGTCGACTGCATGCAATCTGGTATCTTCTGGGGTTATGTCGGCCTCATAAACGGGATATGCGAGCGCATAAAGGCCGAGCGCGGCCGCGCCATGAAGGTGATCGGAACCGGGGGGCTGGCCCCGCTTTTCCAGCAAGGTGATGCCGCGTTCGACGGCGTCGAGGATGATTTGACGATGCACGGGCTGACCGTGATACACAGCTACAACAAGGAGGGCTGACGGCCCATGAGCAGCGAAAGACTTATTTACCTGCCCCTCGGGGGGGCGGGCGAGATTGGTATGAACGCCTATGTCTACGGCTACGGCAAACCGGGCAAGGAGCGCCTGATTCTCGTCGATCTGGGCCTGACCTTCCCGGACATGGATACCACGCCCGGTGTCGACCTGATCCTGCCGGACATCACCTGGCTGGCCGAGCGGCGCGACCGGCTGGAGGCGGTGTTCATCACCCATGCCCACGAGGATCACGTCGGCGCCGTGGCGCATTACTACGAGCGGCTCGGCGCGCCCATCCATGCCCGCGTCTTCACCGCCAACATCGTGCGCGCCAAGATGGCCGAGTATGGCCACCCCGACAAGGCGGTGCGCGTGGTCTCGCCCTGGCCCGAGACGGTGACGGCGGGGCCGTTTACCGTCGGTTTCGCGCCGATCTCGCATTCCATTCCCGAAAGCTCGGGGCTGGTGATCGACACGCCCGAGGGGCGGCTGGTGCATACCGGCGATTTCAAGATCGACCTCGACCCGGTGGTGGGCGAACCCTTCGACCGCGCGATGTGGGAAGACATCGGCGCGGATGGGATCAAGGCGCTGATCTGCGACTCGACCAACGTCCTGAGCGATCATGCCGGGCGCTCGGAGAGCAGCGTGGGCGACCCGATCACAGAGCTTGTTCAGGGCCGCAAGGGCATGGTCGTGGCCACCACCTTCGCCAGCAATGTGGCGCGGGTAAAGACGCTCGCCGAGGCGGGCATCCGCGCCGGGCGCTCGGTCTGCCTGATGGGCCGCGCGATGAACCGCATGGTCGAGGCGGGCAAGGAGACCGGCGTACTCACCGGCTTTCCCGCCACCATCCCGCCAGAGGAGGCGAGCAAGCTTCCCCGCGAGAGCGTGATGCTGATCGTCACCGGCAGCCAGGGCGAGCGCCGCGCCGCCAGCGCGCAGCTCGCCAACGGCAAGTATAACGGCATCACCATGAAGGAGGGCGACACGTTCCTGTTCTCCTCCAAGACCATCCCCGGCAACGAGCGTGGCGTGATCCGCATCATCAACCAGTTCTCCGAGCAGGGCGTGGATGTGATCGAGGGCGACGACCGCTATCACGTCTCGGGCCATGCCAACCGGCCCGATCTCGACGCGATGCACAAGATCCTCAAGCCGAAAATCCTGATCCCCATGCATGGCGAGCATCGCCACCTGCGCGAGCATGTGAAGCTCGCCAAATCCAACCGGATCAAGGGGGTGGTGGCAGTTAACGGCATGATGATCGAGCTTGGCGGCAATGCCCCCAAGGTTGCCGAATATGTCGAGACCGGGCGCACCTATCTCGATGGCACGGTCAAGATCGGCGCGATGGATGGCATCGTGCGCGACCGCATTCGCATGGCGCTCAACGGCCACGTCATGATCAACGTCATCATCGACGAGGACGACGCGCCGCTGGGCGATCCCTGGGTCGAGATCATGGGCCTGCCCGAAACCGGGCGTTCGCGCGCGCCGCTCGTCGATGTGCTGGAGGAGGACCTCGCGCAGTTCATGGGACGCGCGGGCGACAAGACGCTGGCCGATGACGACAAGCTCGAGCAGGGGCTGCGCCGTGTCGCCCGGCAAAGCGCGCAGACCGAGATCGGCAAGCGCCCCGAGGTGACGGTGGTCATCAGCCGCCTGACCGAGTGAGGAGGGGGCCGATGCGAATCGCCTGCATCATGACCGAGGGGGCCGGCCACACCGACCGGCTGCTCCATGATTTCGCGACCCGCGCGGCGGCGCGGGGGCTGCGGCTCTGCGGCACCGTTCAGGTCAACACTGATTGCGGGCCTGACCGACCCTGCGACATGGATGTGCGCGTGCTGCCCGACGGGCCGGTGATCCGCATCTCGCAAAGCCTTGGCGCGGGCGCGCGCGGCTGCCGGCTCGACCCCGAGGCGCTGGAACAGGCGGTGACGGCGGCCGAGGCGCGTCTGGCCGCGGGGGCCGATCTGGTTATCGTCAACAAGTTTGGCAAGCACGAGGCCGACGGCCGCGGCTTTCGCGCGCTCATCGCCGAGGCGGTGGCGGCGGGCGTGCCGGTCATCATGGGCGTCAATGCCCTCAACGCGCCGCGCTTGGTCGAGTTTCTGGGCACCGACCCCGACCGGCTCGACCCTGCGCCCGCCGCGCTCGACGCGTGGCTGGAGCAGGGCGGCACCGACAAGAGGTGACGCCCGCGGCCGTGAACGGATATGCAAGGTCGCGCCGCGTGTGAGTGCGGCGTTATCCCGCCGCCATCGTCTCTGCCGACGTGGCGCGCGCCCTTGGGAACGGCACCAGCCGCCCCTGCTCCTCGTCCCACAGCTTGAGCGTGAAGCTGTGCAGCGCCTCGCGCCAGCGGATCGGTGCGTGGCTTTGCAGGTGCGCGGGCAGGTCGCGCTGGCAGCGGCGCAGGTTGTAAGAGGGGATCGCGGGGTTGTAGTGGTGCAGGTCGTGATAGGCGATGTTTCCGGTGCCCAGATCCCACCACCAGCCCAGATCGAGCGAGCTTGAGCCGACCAGCGTGGCCTTGCGGAAATCGAGATCGGGTTTACGGTCCCAGTAGGTCTCCTCGAAATTGTGCTGGAGATAGACAAGGAACACGCCGATCATGCCCCCCAGCATCGAGGCGGCGAACCACACCGCC